>Ga0224510_10001789_pt1 | contig 13666 bp, 16 predicted proteins | sample SF_May12_sed_USG_FD_170161 | JGI IMG/M metagenome (GOLD analysis project Ga0224510, IMG submission 170161) | Sediment microbial communities from San Francisco Bay, California, United States - SF_May12_sed_USGS_4_1 | ecosystem: Environmental > Aquatic > Marine > Sediment | place: USA: California... | reverse complement strand
AGATCTGGACGCGCGTCATGGGCTATCACCGTCCGGTGTCTTCGTTCAACAAGGGCAAGCAGGGCGAGTTCCACGAGCGCAGGCTCTTCGAGGAGGCGAAGTGCTCCGCGTTGGCGGACTGACGCGCTGCTCGGCGACCGACTACCCCGGCAGGCTCGCCGCGGTGGTCTACTGCCAGGGCTGCGCGTGGCGCTGCGGCTACTGCCACAACCCGGAGCTGCGGCCCACGCGCAGCGACGCGGAGATCCCCTGGCCCGCGGTGCTCGCCTTCCTCGAGCGGCGGCGCGGGCTGCTCGACGCGGTCGTCTTCAGCGGCGGCGAGCCCACGCAGCAGTCCGGGCTCGCCGCGGCGATGCGCGAGGTGAAGGCGATGGGGTTCCTGGTGGGCCTGCATACCGCGGGCATCGTGCCGCGGCGCCTCGCCGAGGTGCTGCCGCTCGTGGACTGGGTGGCGATGGACGTGAAGGCGGGGTTCGACGAGCACGAGCGCCTCACGTGCGTACCCGGCAGCGGCGCGCGCGCGCGGGCGAGTCTCGAGCTGCTGCGCGCGAGCGGCGTCGCGCGCGAAGTGCACACCGTGGGAAGCGCCTAGCGCGCGAGCAACAGCGCGCCGGCGAGCAGCGCGCCATGCAGCAGCGCCGCGCCGATGGTGGCGCGGATCGCCGGGTCGAGCGCGGCCGGACGCAGCGCATGGCGCGCGAGCGTGCGCGCAGCGGCAAGCGCCGGGAAGGCGGACACGATCGCGGCAAGCGCGAGCGGCGGCAGCGCGCCGGCGAGCACCGCGCCGGCAAGCCACACGTAGGCCGCGGCGGCGATCGCCGGATAGAGCCAGCGCGCGCGCTGCGGCCCGAGACGCACCACGAGATTGCGCTTGCCCGCAGCGGCATCCGCCTTCACGTCCGGAAACTGGTTGATGAACAGCAGGTTGGCGACGTGCAGGGCGTAGCCCAGGCCCGCGGCGAGCGGCCCCCACGCGAATGCGCCGCGCTGCACGTAGTCGGCGCCGAGCACCACGATCAGCCAGCCGCAGGCGACGGCGGCCTCTCCGAAGCCTCGGCTCATGAGCTTCAGCGGCGGCGCAGAGTACGCCCAGCCCACGGCGAGGCCGGCGAGGCCGATCCAGATCAGGCCCGGCGCCGAGGCGTGCGCGAGCCACAGTCCCGCGGGCACCACCGCGGCGAGCAGCGCATAGCCGTAGATGCCCATCGCGCTCACGCTGATGACCCCGTTCTGGATGAAGCGGCTGCCGCCGGTGAACGGAAAGCGCCGCTCGGTGTTGGCCGCGTCGCTGCCGTTCAGCGCGTCGTAATAGTCGTTCAGCACGTTGATGCCCGCGTGCGCGACCAGCGCGAAGGCAAGCGTGACGAAGGCGGTGAGCGGGTTGAGCGCCACGCCGCCGGCATGCGCGCTCGCCAGCCCGAGCAGGACGCCGATGAGCGTGACGCTGAGGAACGCCGGCCGCGTGGCCGCGAAGTAGCGCGCGAGCGGGTTGGCATACGCCGAGAGCGTGGGTTCCACGCCCGCCATGATGCCTCAAAGCACCGCGGCGACGCGCTCCGTGCCGAACCAGGCGAGCCGCTCGCGCAGGCGCACGACCTCGCCCACGATGAGCAGCGCGGGCGGCTTCACCCCGGCGGCCGCGGCCGCCGCGGGCAGCGTGGCGAGCGTGCCCTCCACGACGCGCTGCCCCGGCCAGGTCGCCTTCTCGACGAGCGCCGCCGGCAGATCGCTCGCCAGCCCGTGCTCGATCAGTCCGCCGCAGATCTGCGCCAGGCCGCTCACCCCCATGTAGATCACCACGGTCTGGTGCGGCCGCGCGAGCGCGGCCCAGTCCAGGCGTGCGCTGCCGTCCTTCAGGTGCCCCGTGGCGAGCACGCAGGTCTGCGCGTAATCGCGGTGCGTGAGCGGGATACCGGCGTAGGCCGCGGCGCCCGCGGCCGCCGTCACTCCCGGCACCACCTCGAACGCGATGCCCTGTCCGGCGAGGGCCTCGATCTCCTCGCCGCCGCGGCCGAAGATGAACGGGTCGCCGCCTTTCAGGCGCACGACGCGCCTGCCCTGGCGCGCGAGGCGCACCATCAGTGCGTTGATCTCGTCCTGACCGAGCGCGTGGTTGTCCTGCTCCTTGCCGACATAGATGCGCTCGGCTTCGGGCCGCGCCATGCCGACCAGCGCGGGCGCCACCAGGTGGTCGTACAGCACCGCGTCCGCGCGCTGCAGTACCCGCAAGGCACGCAGGGTCAAGAGGTCGGGGTCGCCGGGCCCGGCCCCCACCAGGCTGACGATGCCTTCCTCAGGGAGCGGCGGGCGCATGCTCATGCGACGACTTTAGCCGCCGGACCCCCCGCAGCATTGATCTAGGTTAAAGATCTGGCCGCCCCCTCGGGCACCCTTGCATCATGGTCAAAATCCTCCTGGGGCTCGCGCTTGCGGCCGCCTGCGCCGCCGCCGCGGCGGGCGAGCCCGCCCTTGCGCGCCGCGCCGAGTTGTTGCACCTGGTCAAGCAGGACTGCGGCTCCTGCCACGGCCTGACGATGAAAGGCGGCCTCGGACCCTCCCTCGAGCCCGCCACGCTCGCGCAAAAGGACGAGGAGCAGATGCAGTTCGTGATCCTGCACGGCCGGCGCGGCACGGCGATGCCGCCCTGGAGCACGTTCCTGTCGGAGGCCGAGGCGCTCTGGATCGTCGGTCAGCTGAAGAAGGGCCTGCCGCAATGAGACGGCTCGCGATAGCGGCGCTCGCGCTCCTGCAGGCTGCCTGCGCCGCGCCCGAGCCGCGCGGCACGGGCGACCTGGGCCTGGTCGTCGAGCGCGCCGCGGGACGCGTGATGCTGATCGAGACGAGCGGCCGCACCGCGCGCGCGCGCGTGGAAGGCCTGGGCGACCTCTCGCACGCCGCCGCGGTGTTCTCGCGCGACGGCCGCTACGCGTACGTGTTCGGGCGCGACGGCGGCCTGACCAAGGTGGACCTGCTCCTCGCGAAGATCGACAAGCGCGTCATCCAGGCCGGCAACTCGATCGGCGGCGCCATCTCGCAGGACGGGCGCGTCGTGGCGGTGGCCAACTACCAGCCGGGCGGCGTGCGGCTGTTCGACGCGGCGACGCTCGAGCCGCTCGCCGAAGTGCCCACCGGATCGAAGGTGGTCGGCATCGCGGACGCGCCGGGCAACCGGTTCGTGTTCAGCCTGTTCGAGAAGGGCGAGATCTGGATCGTGGACGCTTCCGACCCGCGCCAGCCCGCGGTGCAGAAGATCGCGGACATCGGCAGGCAGCCGTACGACGGCTTCGTCACGCCGAACGGCCGCTACTACCTTGCCGGGCTGTTCGGCGAGGACGGCCTCGCGCTCGTGGACCTGTGGAACCCCACGGCGGGCGCGCGGCGCGTGCTCGACGGCTACGGCCGCGGCCAGGAGCCGCTGCCCGTCTACAAGATGCCGCACCTGCGCGGCTGGGCGGTCGCCGGCCGCTACATCTTCCTGCCGGCGATCGGCCGCCACGAGGTGCTGGTGCTCGACAGCGTCACCTGGACGGAAGCCGCGCGCATCGCGGTGCACGGCCAGCCGGTGTTCGCGGTGGCGCAGCCGGGCGCGCGCCGGGTATGGGTGAACTTCGCTTTCCCCGACAACGGCGTGGTGCAGGTGATCGACGTCGCGGCGATGAAGGTGGTGAAGGAGCTCAAGCCCGGGCGCGCGGTGCTGCACATGGAGTTCACGCCGCGCGGCGAGCAGGCCTGGGTCTCCTCGCGCGACGACGGCGCCGTGGTGGTCTACGACACCGCGAGCTTCGCCGAGCGCGCGCGCCTGCCGGCCGAGAGCCCGAGCGGCATCTTCCTCACCTCGCGCGCCGCGATGACCGGGTTCTAGCGCATGCTCGACGCCACCGGCTTCCGACTGCTCAACGCCTGGCAGCGCGACTTCCCTCTCGTGCCGCGGCCCTTCGCCCGCATCGCCGCGGACTGCGGCCTGGACGAGGACGACGTGCTGGCGCGCTTCGCGCAGCTGCGCTCGCGCGGGCTGATCGACCGCATCGCGCCGGTGTTCCGCCCGAACACGGTCGGCGCGAGCACGCTCGCCGCGATGCGCGTGCCGCCCGAGCGCCTGGCGCGCGTCGCCGCGCAGGTGAGCGCGCACGCGGGCGTGAACCACAACTACGAGCGCGAGAATCCCGTCAACCTGTGGTTCGTGGCCGCCGCGTCCTCGCCGGCCGCGCTGCAATGGACCCTGTCCTGCATCGAGCACGAGACCGGCTTGCCGGTGCTGCGCCTGCCGCTGCTGGAGGAGTTCCACATCGACCTCGGCTTCGACCTGCGGACGCACGCGGCGCCGCGCGCGGCGCGCGACGAGGCGGTCGCCCCGCTCGGCGACGAGGAGCGGTCACTGGCCGCGCGGCTCGCCGCCGGGCTGCCGCTCGCGCAGCATCCGTTCGCCGCCTTCGGGCTGCCGGAGGCGGAACTGATCGGCACGCTCAGGCGCTGGCTGGACAACGGCGTGGTGCGCCGCATCGGCGCGGTGGTGCGCCACCGGCGCCTGGGCTACGAAGCGAACGCCATGGTGGTGTGGGACGTGCCGGAGGGCGAAGCCTCGGCCGCCGGGCGGCGACTGGCAGGCGACAGCGCGGTGACGCTGTGCTACCGGCGCGCGCGCGCGCTGCCCGACTGGCGCTACAACCTGTACTGCATGGTGCACGGCCGCGCGCGCGACCCGGTCGCGCGCGAGATCGAGCGCCTCTCGGCGCGCCACGGCCTCGGCGGCTACGCGCGCGAGGTCCTGTTCAGCACGCGCTGCTTCAGCCAGCGGGCCGCGCGCTATGGATGAGCTCGAGCGCGCCATCGTCAACCGCCTGCAGGGCGGCTTTCCGCTCGCCGAGCGCCCATTCGCCGCGGTAGCGCAAGAGCTCGGCACCGACGAGGCGACGCTCATCGCCAAATTGAAGGACATGCTCGCCGCGGGCACGCTCACGCGCTTCGGGCCGATGTACGACGTGGAGCGCATGGGCGGCGCCTTCACGCTGTGCGCGATGCGCGTGCCGCAAGCCGACTTCGAGCGCGTGGCGTCACTCGTCAACGCGCATCCCGAGGTGGCGCACAACTACGCGCGCGCGCACGAGTTCAACCTGTGGTTCGTGATCGCCGCCGCCTCGCGCGGGAGAATCGCGCCGCTGCTCGCCGCGATCGAGGCCGAGACCGGCTACGCGGTGCTCGACCTGCCGCGCGAGCAGGAATACTTCATCGAGCTGAGGCTCGTGGCATGAACGCGACCGACGCCGCGATCGTGCGCGCCACGCAGGCCGGGCTGCCGCTCGTGCCCGAGCCCTGGCGCGCGGTGGCGGAATCCGCCGGCATCACGCAGGCGCAGCTCTTCGCGCGCCTCTCGGCGATGCTCGCCGACGGGCGCATCCGCAGGATCGGTGCGGTGCCCAACCACTACCGGCTCGGCTACACCGCGAACGGCATGTCGGTGTGGGACGTGGCCGACGATGCGGTGGACGCGCTCGGCGCGCGAGTCGGGGCGCTCGCCTTCGTCACGCATTGCTACCGCCGGCCGCGGCGGCTGCCCGAGTGGCGCTATAACCTCTTTGCCATGGTGCACGGCAAGAGCCGCGCCGAGACCGACGCGCACGTCGAGCAGATCCGCGCGCTGCTCGCGCCCGCGCTGCGCGCGCACGACGTGCTCTACAGCACCCGCATCCTCAAGAAAACCGGACTGAGGCTCGCCTGACATGTTCCGCGTCTCCCGCTTCATGAACGGGATCCTGCATCCCGCGCCGCCGGCCGCCGGCCCCATCGGCCCCGCCGGTCCCGTGGTGATCTGGAACCTCATCCGCCGCTGCAACCTGACGTGCATGCACTGCTACTCGATCTCCGCCGACGTCGACTTCCCCGGCGAGCTGTCGACCGCGGAGGTGTTCGGCGTGATGGACGACCTCAAGGCGTTTCGCGTACGCGCGCTCATCCTCTCGGGCGGCGAGCCGCTGCTGAGGAAGGACATCTTCGAGATCGCGGCGCGCGGCAAGGCGCTCGGCTTCTACCTGGGGCTGTCGACCAACGGCACGCTGATCGACGACGCGCTCGCGCGGCGCATTGCCGCCACCGGCTTCGACTACGTGGGCATCAGCCTCGACGGACTGGGCGCGACGCACGACAGGTTCCGCCGCAAGGCGGGCGCCTTCGACGCCTCGCTCGCGGCGCTGCGCCGCTGCCGCGACCTGGGCATCAAGGTCGGCGTGCGCTTCACGCTCACGCAGGACAATTTCGCCGACCTGCCGGGGCTGCTCGACCTGGTGGAAGCCGAGCGCATCGACCGCTTCTACCTCTCGCACCTCAACTACGCGGGCCGCGGCAACGTCAACCGCAAGCGCGACGCGCACTTCCGCGTGACGCGCGAGGCGCTCGAGCTGCTCTACGCGCGCGCCTGGGACTACGCGCGGCGCGGGCAGCACAAGGAGTTCGTCACCGGCAACAACGACGCCGACGGCGTGTACGCGCTGCACTGGGCGCGGCGCGCGGTCCCCGGCTTCGACGAACCGCGCCTGCGCGTCGCGCTCGCCGCCTGGGGCGGCAATTCCTCGGGCGTGAACGTCGCCAATATCGACAACCTGGGCGACGTGCACCCCGACACCATGTGGTGGGACTGCACGCTCGGCAATGTGCGCGCCCGGAAGTTCTCCGACATCTGGCGCGACACGCGCCACCCGATCATGGCGGGCCTCAAGGCGCAGCCGCGCAAGGTCAAGGGACGCTGCGCCACCTGCAGCTACTTCGACGTGTGCGGCGGCAACACGCGCGTGCGCGCCATGAAGGTGACGGGCGACCCTTGGGCGGAGGATCCCGGCTGCTACCTCGACGACGACGAAATCGCCGCCAGCCCGGTGGCGGCGGTCCCCGCATGAGGGCGCTGGTCGCCGCGCTGCTGCTCGCGCCGGCGCTCGCGCTGCCGCAGGACCTCTACCAGCAGCACTGCGCGAGCTGCCACGGCGACAAGCGCCTCGGCGGCATGGGCCCGGCGCTTCTGCCGGAGAATCTCTCGCGCCTGAAGAAGCCGCAGGCCGCGCGCATGATCCGCGACAGCCGCCCCGGCGTGCAAATGCCCGCGTTCGCCGGCACGCTGAGCGACGCGCAGGTCGCGCAGCTCGTCGAGCAGATCTACACGCCGCTCTCGCCCGCGCCCGCCTGGGGCGAGGCCGACATTCACGCCTCGCGCGTCGTGCACCACGCCGCCGGCACGCTGCCGGCGAAACCGCAATTCAAGGCCGATCCGCTCAACCTGTTCGTCGTGGTGGAAGCGGGCGACCACCACGCGACGATCCTGGACGGCGACCGCCTCGAACCGATCCACCGTTTTGCCACGCGCTTCGCGCTGCACGGCGGGCCGAAGTTCTCGCCCGACGGCCGCTTCGTCTACTTCGCTTCGCGCGACGGCTGGATCTCCAAGTTCGACCTTTGGAACCTGAAGACGGTGGCGGAAGTGCGCGCCGGCATCAACACGCGGAACGCCGCAGTGTCCGGCGACGGCAAGTACGTCATGGTGGCCAATTACCTGCCGCATAGCCTGGTGGTGCTCGACGCGGACCTCGAGCTGGTCAAGGTCCTGCAGGCGCCCTCGCGCGTCTCGGCGGTGTACGACGCCGCGCCCCGGAGGAGCTTCATCGCCGCGATGAAGGACGCGCCCGAGCTGTGGGAGATCTCCTACGACCCGAAGGCGGAAGCCGTCGCCACGGGCCTGGTGCACGACTACCGCCTGAAGGAAGGCGCCTTCGTGCCCGGCTTCCTCAACCCGCGGCGCACGCCGCTCGAGGACGTGCTCGACGACTTCTTCTTCACGCCGGACTTCCGCCAGGTAATCGGCGCGAGCCGCGACGGCAAGCGCGGCCAGGTGGTGCACCTGGACGTGCGCCGCGCCATCGCCACGGTGGACCTGCCCGGCCTGCCGCACCTCGGGTCGGGCATCAGCTGGCAGCGCCAGGGCCGGCGCGTGATGGCCACGCCCAACCTGCGCGAGGCGGTGGTGAGCGTGATCGACGTCGCCGACTGGAAGACCGTCGCGCAGGTAAAGACGCTGGGCGCCGGGTTCTTCCTGCGCAGTCACGAGAACGTGCGCACCGTGTGGGTGGACTCGATGATCGGGCCCAAGGGCCGCGACACGCTGCAGGTGATCGACAAGGAATCGCTCGAGGTGGTGGCGCAGCTCGCGCCGGTGCCCGGTAAGACGCTTGCGCACATCGAGTTCGACCGCTACGGCAGGTACGCGCTCGCCAGCCTGTGGGAGGATGACGGCGCGCTGATCGTGTTCGACGCGCAGACGCTCGCGGAGGTGAAGCGCATCCCGATGAAGAAGCCCGTCGGCAAGTACAACGTCTTCAACAAGATCAGCCGCTCGGAAGGCACCAGCCACTGACATGAAGCATCCGCCGATCAAGGTCCAGGCCTTCCTCGCCAACCTGCCGATGTTCAGCGAGATGCGCGCCGAGGAGCTCGACCGCGTCGCCGCCGCGACGCTCCCGGTATATGCCGAGAAGGGCCAGGCCGTCTGCCAGACGGGCGATCCGTGCACGGGCTTTCACGTCGTGGTGTACGGCGAAGTGAAGCTCGGCTTCACCTCGCCGCAGGGCGTGGAGAAGGTGGTCGAGATCGTGCGCCCGGGGCAGAGCTTCGGCGAGGCGCTGATGTTCCTCGACAAGCCCTACATCGTGTTCGCGCAGGCGCTGTCCGACGCCATGCTGCTGCACGTCGCGCGGCACGCGGTGCTCGCCGAGCTCGGCCGCGACACCGGCTTCGCGCTGCGCATGCTCTCGGGGCTGTCGCGCCGCCTGCACGGCCTGGTGCGCGACGTCGAGGCCTACACGCTGCGCTCGAGCCACGAGCGCGTCATCGGCTATCTGCTCGCCGAGGCGCCCGACGGCGCCGCGGGCGGCGCGGCCGAGCTGCGCCTGACGCCCGGGAAGAGCGTGATCGCCTCGCGCCTCAACATGACGCCCGAGCACTTCTCGCGCATCCTGCACGAGCTCGCCAACGCCGGCCTGATCGAGATCCAGGGCCGCACGGTGCGCATTCCCGACCTCGCGCGGCTGCGCGGCGGGGGCTGAGCGTCACTTCGCGGCCGCGTCGAGCGTCGGTTTGCAGAGGTCCTGCGCGCCGCGCAGCCGGTCCCACAGGCCCTGCGCCAGCACCGTCATGCCGCCCGTCGCCGCGGCGGCGGCCGCGCCCGTGGCGCTCACCGCGATACGCGGGCGCGCCAGCGTGCCGTCCACGTCCTTCAAGGAGCCTGCGCCAAGCTTCAGTTCGCCGATCGCAACGTGCAGCTTCGCGTCCAGCGCCTTCAGCTCCCCGAGCGGCAGCGGCTCCTCGCCGAAGACGAATTTCTTCTCCGCCGCCTTCGGCGCCGGTTTCGCCTTGGTCTTCGCCTCGACCGGCAGGAACGGGGTCAGGTCGAGCACGGGCGAAGCGACGTCGGCCTCTACGCGGCGCGTGCCGCTACGCGACATCGAGGCGCGCGCCGAGAAGTCGCTATTGCCAACGCGGCCCTTGAGGTCCTTCACCTCGAGCCTGGCCCGGCTGCCGGTGTAATTCCCGCTCGCTTGAAGGGGGATCGCGGGCAGCCCCTCCGCCAGCTTCGCCAGGCTCTCGGCGGCGAGCCTGAAGCGAACGGCGGCGCCCGGCACGCCGCTGGTGCGGATCGTCCCGTCGGCCGTCGCTTTCGCGCCGGCATACTGCGCGCCCACCCCGTCGAGCTTGATCTCCGTGCGCGAGGACACGATGCGCCCGCGAGCCTTGGCGGCGCCGGCCGGCAGGCCCGTCACGCCGAACGCCGCCGCTACACGCGCCGCGTCCGCCACCGAGGCTTCGAACTGCAGATCAGAGCCGGGCAGGCCGAGGCCGGCGAGGGTGCCGTTCACCCTGGCCGAGATGCCGTCGAGCTTCGCGTCCACCTCGAGCCGGGTGAGGTCGCCCGCGTCCTGCAGCCGCGCGTCGAGAGCCAGAGCGCCCGCGGCAAACACCGGGAGCTGCAGGTTCTTCGGCATGGCGCCGAAGTCGGGGTGCTCGATCTTCAGCGCCAGGTCGGCGCCGTCCAGCGGATCGAGCCGGCCGAGCACGCCCTTCAGGTCGAGACGCAGGTTGCCCAGCGAGGCCTGGAGCGCCACGCGCATGTCCCGCCCGGAAACGAGCGCGGCGAGCGGACCGACGTCCCCGGTCAGAGTGGCCGGGTATTCGTCGAGCCTGCCCTTGCCGGCGAGCGCGAACAGGCCGTCCGCCGCGGACGCGATGGTGAAGGTCTCGAGGAGCGCGACGCGCTCCGGCTTGCCGGGCTCGCGATACGCCACGCGCAGGTTGTCGAGCTTGGCCTGCAGGATGACGGCCGGGACCTCGGTGGCCTGCGCGGCTAGCGCGTCCTCGTGCTCCAGCGCCTCGACATCGTCGCCGAATAGCCAATTTCCCTTTCCGTCGGCGTCCTTCTCGAGCACGACGGCAACGTCGCGCAACTCGAACGAGCGCACGTCCACCGGCCCCGAGACCAGCGACCACAGGCCCACCCGCGCAGAGAAGTGCCCGATCTCGACCATCTGCGGCGCGGAGCCTCCAGGGATGTTGCCGACGCGTACGCGCTCGGCGCGCACGTAGATTGCCGGCAGCACCTCGAGCTCGAACGGGCCGTCGATGGCGAAGGGCCGGCCGATGCTTTCCGTCACCAGCGACTCGATGCGGCCCTTGTGGCGGCTCAGGTTGCCGAACGCGAGATACAGCACCGCCGCGAGGAGCAGCGCTGCCGCGATGGCGAGGACGATGCCGAGGAAGCGGCGCAGCGACATGGATTGCTCCCCCGCGCCGTCCTCGGCTGCCCGCGCTTACTTCTTCGGCTTGTAGCTGAACTTCTGGCCGCCGATGGTCGCCTCGTACATCAGTCCGCCCTTGGCGACCGTGAACACCGCCATGCCTCCCTGGTAGCCGCCGGCCGTCGTGGCGCTGCTCTTCGTGCCGCTCGCGCTCGCGCCCGCGCCGCCGGTGCCGGCCTGCGCCGACGCGCCCGCGGTGATCGCCACCGCGGTGGCCTGCACGCCGAACTCGAAGTTGCCGCCGGTAAACGTGTCGAAGGCGCGCTTGTCCTGGAAGAAGATGATCTGGCTGTAGGCCTGGCCGCCGAACTGCATGCCGATGGTGACTTGGGTCATGGACGTGTCGCCGACGTGCGCGCCCTTGGCGTAGACGCGCCCACTGCCGTGCGCGCCGCCGATCCCCACGCCGCCCTTGCCGATGGTGGGGAACACGGCGTAGCCGTAGCTGCTGCCGAAATACATCGCGCTCTGGCCCGCCTTGTGGAACACACTGATGGTGTCCGAGTAGTCGTCCGCCAGCGCCTGCGCCAGCGGGAACGCGATCAGGGTGAGGAGCAACAGACCGCGCATCGTGGTGGGCATGGTGGGCGCCTCTCTCGATGAGATCGGGAATGGAACGGCGATGCTACCTGCGTCCCCGGTCATCGCGTTGACGTGCGTCAACGAATCCGTCCGCAGGCGCCGACGCGCGCGCGCCGAGGACGACACCGCGCTCCGGCTGGAGATCCGCAACGCGCTCAACGCGCTCGGCGGAGCGCCTCAGATGGCGTGGTGGTGCGTGAAGCTCGCCTTGAGCGGCCGGGCGACGCCCGGGCGCAGGATGGACATGCGGATCGTGTAGCGGCCCGACCAGCCGAACTCGAACACCTCGCTGTAGTCGGGAACGCCCGCGGTGATCATGGCCTGCAGGCTCTTGCGTTGCACCCTGCCCTTCGGATCGCGCACTTCGACCTCGACGCGGGCGCCCGCGATGCGCGAGCCGGTGGCCGCGTCTGCCAGGCTGACCACGAGGTGCTCCATGCCGCTGCCGTGCCCGCCCTTGTGCGTGCCGTGCTGCGCGTCCATGTGCTCCGCATCGATGGCGCTCACCAGGCCGTAGCGGATCGTCACGTCGGCCACCGTCTTCGACTCCTGCGCCGATGCAGGGGCACTGAGGAGCGCAGCGGCGAGGACCAGGGCCAGTCCAGCAACGCCGGAAGGTTTCATGGCAGTCCTCCTTTCCGAGGCGTACACCATGCGCCTTTGCGGGAAACAGGTGTTGAGTTGCGTCAAGCCACGAGCGGATGCTGCGGCGCGCAATGTGCGTCAGCGCTCCAAAATGAAGAGGGCGGGGGTTTCGCCCCCGCCCTCTCGCCGTTGCCGCCTCGTGAGCAGGCGCGGATGCTTCAACCCATCTTCAGGATCCAGTCCACCAGCTTCTTGATGTCGGCGTCGGGCACCGCCGCATTGGGTGGCATCGGCACCGGGCCCCAGACGCCCTGCCCGCCCTTCTTCACCTTCTCGGCAAGCTTGACGTCCATGCCGGCCTGGCCCTTGTACTTCTTGGCGATGTCCTTGTAGGCCGGGCCGACGGCCTTCTTGTCGAGCTGGTGGCAGGCGAGGCAGTTGTACTTCTTGGCGAGCGCCTCGTCGGCCTGCGCCGACGCCCCCAGCAACACGCCGGCGGCGGCGGCAGCAGCGATCACGATCTTCATTTTGGCGACGTCCTTTCTAGTAGATGTCATGCTGCGTATTGTAGACGTTGAAGTGCCCGGTCGGCGTGATCAGGCGCGGGTCCTTGATCACGGCCTTGAGCTTCCTCGACTTGTCGTCCACCACCACCAGCGCGGACTCCTGGTTCTTCGCGCTCCACACCGCGAACCACACCTCGTCGCCCGCCTTGTTGTACTCGGGCTGCACGATGCGCTTGGCGCCCTCGCCGAGCTTGGCCCATTCGCCGATCGGCAGGATCTCGGGCTTCTTGTCGAGGTTGCGGATGTCGAACACGGCGACCGACTGCGCGACCTTCGGATCGGGATTGAGCGGCGTGTCCACCCACAGGTTCTTCGACTTCGGATGGGTCTTGATGAACAGGTTCCCCCCGCCCTGGCCGTCCAGCATGCGCACCACTTTCCAGGCGTTCGCCTTGTGCTTCACCGGGTCGGTGCCGATCACCGCGATCTTCTCGCTGCCCAGGTGGCCCGTGGCCCACACCGGCCCGAACTTCGGGTCGGTGAAATTGGCGCCGCGCCCCGGGTGCGGGATCTTGTCGACGTCGACCAGCTTCGTCAGCTTGCCGGCCTTGGCGTCGACCACTGCGATCTTGTTCGACTGGTTGGCCGCCACCAGGAAGTAGCGCTTGCTCGAGTCCCAGCCGCCGTCGTGCAGGAAGCGCGCCGCGCCGATCTGCGTCACCGTCAGGTTGTTGATGTCGGCGTAGTTGACCATCAGGATCTGGCCGGTCTCCTTGACGTTGACGACGAACTCGGGCTTGAAGTGCGAGGCGACGATCGAGGCCACGCGCGGCTCGGGGTGGTAGTCCTGCGTGTCCACCGTCATTCCGCGGGTCGCCAGGATCTTGAGCGGCTCGAGCGTGTCGCCTTTCATGATCGTGTACTGCGGCGGCCAGTAGGAGCCGGCGATCGCGTACTTGTCCTCGAAGCCCTTGTACTTCGAGGTGTCCACCGAGCGCGCTTCCAACCCGATGCGGATCTCGGCCACGTTGTCGGGCTTCTCCATCCACAGGTCGATCAGGTTGATCTTGGCGTCGCGCCCGATCACGTACAGGTAGCGCCCCGAGGCCGACAGGCGCGAGATGTGCACCGCGTAGCCGGTCTTGACGATGTTGATGATCTTCTTGG
>Ga0224510_10001787_pt1 | contig 13682 bp, 6 predicted proteins | sample SF_May12_sed_USG_FD_170161 | JGI IMG/M metagenome (GOLD analysis project Ga0224510, IMG submission 170161) | Sediment microbial communities from San Francisco Bay, California, United States - SF_May12_sed_USGS_4_1 | ecosystem: Environmental > Aquatic > Marine > Sediment | place: USA: California... | reverse complement strand
ATTTTGTTTAAATAACATAGTTGGCATCGTATTTAAGATGACTTGCAAGAATGCATGTGGAGGTGTTTACATTCTTCTTCTGCTAGATTACAGCTCATGTCAATATACAAACCCACAAGTGCTTCAATGATAATATGGCGAAAAATCAAACTTAATACGATATGTTTGACATTGAACAAACATATCTTAAATCATAGTTGCCACAATAAAACTGATATAATATGCTTTAGGATAATAATACCGTTGAATTTTGTGAGCAATCACAGATGAATGAAGAATGTTTCGAAAAATAAGGACATCCTATTGATTTGAACAAGAAGAATGTGTCGAAAAATAAGGACATCCCATTTATTTGAACAAGTGTTGAACCACGAAGACTTGTGAGGGCATAATGTAGGGCATTTTTAATCTTATTTATCAAAACAAATTTGATTTTGTGTTACTAAAGTATGCATGCTTGATTTAAATTAGTGGCGTACAGCACCTTTACTTCGCTGTTATTTTTATGGATATATTTTTACCCTTAGACATCGTAAATTTGATGTTGGCTCATCACTTTAGGCCAAACCAATAAAAGAATGCACGTGTGCTTCGGGGAAATGACAGCGACCATGCAGGTGTTTTCTGTAAAATGTTTGTTTACGATTCTCAAGCTAAAACGGCAGTGTGTCATGGAAGTAAAAAATTCCAATAGTAAAATCAGTTATTATCGCACCTACCCACATTGTTGAGTAATTACCCGAAACATACTTATCTATGCTAGGCGTGACAGATAGTAAATTAGTGTAATTAGTAATCTTACTATGCGTTACTCATTGCATAAACTTTAAATCCAATTATAATGGGTAGTGACTGATAGAAGTCTAAAACATCTGGCAAGGAGTCTGCAATGTATGCATGGCAACCTGATCTTACTATAGTACTTATACATGCTAGTCGTGACAGGTAGAAAATTAGTTTGCTTAGTAATCTTACTATGCGCTACCATACTTAAAACCATGCATACTTAAAATCCAATGAACCTCCCATTTCTAAATATTTTCTTATCCGATTATCAATGAAAGGATAACCGTGTGTATGTACAATGGGTACTTTCATATATTTTTCATCATATAGGTGTGTTAAAAATACTAAACATATTGTAATATTAACGTTTGTTTATGGCGTTCTAGGCGATTGCACAGCGTCTGCACAGCGCGCACCTCGGCGAGGTTTATATAATATTGTATCTTTTAATTTCATACATGTCTATTATGCTGATAAGTTTAATGGGTATATCACAATGCCTTTGTAGTATTACTGTATGCAAACACATATTTTGTTCCTATACAGTATAAGTCAAATAACTTATATAAGTCTAGTCTTACTTACAATTTTTGGACACAGAATCAGAATCTGTACTGTCATTTCTTACATATGGAGGCTGAAAATGAAATTAACAGACCACAAAGTGGCACCATTAAAAACAAATTAAGGTTAAATTTCACAAAATTAGTTTTTAATTTAGTTTATTAGTTATCATGTGTATATTGTATTATGTTTAAAGTTGTCAATTTTATTTTTGATGTGGAAAGGTATGCTTAATATTGTAATTGTGTTTTAAACAATTAGTCATATAAATGCTCTACACATTCTATTTTTAGAATCAAACTTGTCAAATTGATGTAAACACAATAACTAAGTAATTACTAAGTATACCTGGCAAAATTATTTAGTAAACAAATAAACATGACAACTTTTTAGACAAATAAATACTCATGTAAAAGTTTATAAGTCCATTGCATTATATCACATCTTGTCTGCGTCACACTTTGACTTTGTTTTGAAAGAATGGCGAACACGTGGAGAAGTTCTCCTCATTATTTTGTGTCCATGTTTGTAATCCTAGCCAAATCCATGTGCTTCTATGCTTATGGAAATATCAACAACAATACACTGTTGATATAAACATTACGTTAAAAACACTACAACTTTATTCCTAAACATGTTTTCACAATACTATAGTATATTTGTATCCAAATCACGCATTATTTTTTTAAACACGGCACACTTTGTTCACCTATTTACTGGTACCCCGCAATCATGTGTGGCGTTAAAGCCGGAACACAGTAGTTTTTACGGGAGACAACTCTTTATATATTAAAAATGTACAATCGTGATTTAACTACCTTATTCAAATGTACAATCTTGTTTTGTCTTTATCATATTGCGCTAGAACTGTAAATATTTTGTGTGGAAAGTGTGTAAATAATCATTGTATAATTTTCAGGCAATTGCGTTCCTTTTCTACATTGGAACCATTGTAAAACATTTAAATGTATAGTGGACATATATATATGTAGATATATATAATCTTGAATTACAGTAGATACTTTATATATATATACAGTATATAGATATATATTTATATAAGACCTTTATAGTACTTATTAAATACTGTACATACTAGTTAACTTTTTTTTACTTTTTTTCCTTCTTCTTTTCTGTCATACATTTATAACGGTTGTGTTATTTACTAAATATTTATGAATATGTCTGCTGTACTGTATAATTTATGATATATATTTGTAAATATGCCACATGGGTCAATGACCTTCTGGTTTTATGAATAAAACTTCTATATAAATTAATAAATGAATATTTAGAAATGGAAGGTCCGGCGTAATGTTCATTACATATACATAGTCTGCACACAAGTTTTGAAGTTAGTATAGTGAAATTAAAATACTTTATTTTAGTTTTTTTATCTGTTTATGCCCTTTTACGCTGATTGGGTCTGAAACTTTAGTTTATGAGCATTTGTGTATAATAATGATACACGTACCCTCTGCAAACGTACCATAACAAAATGTACATATTTGTGTCAGTTGATTTAAACTTATTTATTTAAAGCCACCAGAGCACTGTTTGGCCAATAACGTAAGAAAAAAAAATCTAAACTATACCTAAAAGTCCAAATAACTGCGTAATAGAGCATACACAATAGGTACCATGCGCTAGTTTTGAAGAAAAAATATGCACACACCAGGACATTTACAATATACCATTCATTATGAGGGGAAATCCTTTTCTTGTCTATGGACACAAAAAGGATTTACCTCATATTACATGCATTTTTCATTTTTTTAAATATGTAGTCAAGAAATGTTTTAGTGTCGGCCATATTCCATCACATTTCGTTGCTAAGACTCTTACCTAAATCATATTTTAAGATAAGTACTTTTCAACCAAATTTTCTGTGCTCTAGCTACTTTAAGGTCGATTGCGAAACAAGTTATCCCAACTTATATTAATTACTCTTGGCCGCTCATTCCGGATGGTATCCATCTCTTTAATTTTTGAACGAGGTTTGAGAGGAGACAAAAGCCAGACCTGTCCTTATATGCTGAGCACCAAGCAAGGAAGCATCTGGTACCATTTGTATCACGTCTTTGGTATGACGCGCTCAGGGATCAAACCCACGACCTCCCGCTCACGGGGCGAACGCTCTAACCACTGAGCCACCGCTTTGTGTCAAGTACAGTTTAAACAAATGTACGGGGGCGAAAAACAAATAACGTCAGTAAGCACGTAACACAACAGCAAGAGGGAGGAGCCTTAAGTTCACAAATTGCGTTGCCCTTATGTCTAATAAAGCCAGGTTGCTGGGCCCGATAGCTCAGTTGGTTAGAACGGCGAAGTGTCCCTCTTTCCAGCGATCTTGGGTTTGACATCGGGGCAATCTAAATACATCGGGCAGTGGGCTACACCACACCATCTCTCTGATTGTTCATACGACGCGATGTTGCTGGGCCCGATAGCTCAGTTGGTAAGAACGGCGGTGTGTCACTCTTTCCAGCGATCTTGGGTTTGGCATCCTGTCGGGGGAATCTAAACACATCGGACAGTGTGCTACACCACACCATCACTGATTGTTCAAACGACGCGATGTTCGTTTTCTGTCGTTCGTAATTGCCGAACGGCTTTCGTAGGTTTCCGTAAGAACTTTATAGCGTAGGCGTTTTGGGTTAGACATATCCGTCAATCTCATACATACGAGGCACGATCGCCGATTAGGCGGAATAGGCCAAGTAGTTTCGATTGGAAGACACGTCATGCACGTGTTTTGTAAACCATTTCTCCACCACCCACCATTACTCATTTTAATGGGAAATGTTTAGTTACAGGCGCGAAAATGTTTACACGGGAAATGTGTTAAAGTCACGCTTAGGTCGACAAAACTTGACAATAATCGTTCAGTTGCGTTTTCAAAATGTCACCGCCGTGATAAAACAGCATCAGATTTGGATCTATCAAAACTGGCTCAATTACAACTATGTACCGTGAAATTTATCGATGAATATTTTATGGTTTCAGATTTCAAGGGAAAGACATCCTCTTCTCGGCTTAGAAACTACCAGAATTAACAACAAAGGAAGAACCCACCCCTCCCGGACATCTCATCATGCGTTGTTTGTTGAAGTTAGCGACGCTCCTCATCTCTGTTTGGTCCATCCGAGACGTGGCCACAGCATTTCTCACCACAGGTCGTTGAATGGATAGTTCCGCAACTGTCAATCATGATCATCTATAACAGTACATTGTCAGGTGACAATCTGACCTAGAAAACACAAAAGAAAGACCCCTTCACAAGCCTTCACAAGATCAAAGCAAATTAACCCATTTAGGCGGAGTTTGAAATTTTGCGGAACGGTGCAGTGATAGTTCTATAAATTTTCAAGCTCCCCACAAGCGGCATATTTTCTTTGATCGTGTGATAAGGTTTTTCACAAACAGGAGGTATGCTTTCATTTGTATTTTCTAGGTCAGATTGTCAGCTGACCATATAATCCTAATCTAATGGATTAAAATTGACCATGTACTTTTATAAATGCTCATGATTGACAATTGTGGAACTGTCCATTGGATAAAAACACTTATAAAGATCCATAAATACAATGAACTGACAAATATTTTAATACAAGCAATGGCTTTAACAATCAAATTAAAAGATGCTATGAACTGATATTTTATCTCACCTCGAACCTCAATTTCAAAGATTCAGCTAGCCGTTTTCGGGTATGCTGGTTTTTGTAGCGGCGTTTTAACTTTTTAACTCGTGACTTACAAATGGAATTAAATGCTAAATATCTTTTTGGCATCGATTTGTTTTCTGTTCGTTGTTTCAAAACAACATCAAACATAGAAAATTTGGTTACTATTTGTTTCAACATTATAGATCGCAATGTAGTACCTAAATCAGAAGATTTTGAACACAATATTTACGAATCTTTGATAGCTATTTACGTGCATATACCAAACAACAAAGTCCTAAACGATAACAGACAATTACCAATCGGTTAATGCTAGAGAAACGTGTGTCAAGTTTTTATTTCAACTTAATTTCAACACAAGACTTTTATTGTTAAAAAACCTTTATAAAGTCAAAAGATATTGTGACAAGTATTCAAAGAACGGCGCGTAATTTCAATAAACAATGTTTTTCTGTTAACAGAGGAGGATTATGTACAGCAGACGATGTCCAAGTGTTACAGCTACACGTACGATCTTATCATCTGTCTGGCCGAGGAGAAATCCCTCATCTTTGAGCTAAAAAAGTGCGATGACATCTTAGCAAAAAATGTCGTTTGCTATTCCGGAAATGACCTCACATCCGATCAACACTCAAAAATGGATTTCACAAGAGTTGCCAAGTATGGCGGTAGACCCGGATGAACAGATCATAATAAAACGTGGACTTGGCAGATGTATTCACCAATGTTTAAAGGGGGACGGCAAAATGAACTTTATTCAGTGTAAATCCATGTGTCATAAATAGAAATAACGCTTTTTCGGAATTTCTCGGTTACTTACGTGGGTTTAAAAGATTTACATGCCAAACGAAACAACTCGGACACCGTCGGAATATCTCGGATATTTCCGGGATTGTTACAATTTGGGTGATTTATGTTTACGGGTTCACCATGGCGTTGACTCATAGCTATTGTTAAGAAAACATATAAAGACATTAATTGTGCGACTTAAGGTAATGTACAGATTTTAAAATGACCGACGGTCCATATTATAACATCTTATTTCTACAAATAAAAGCTCAATGATATTCAATGTGTTTTGTGTCTTTGTCTTATAACTTTATTAAGTGTTTGTTTTTCGCCATTAATATTTGGAAAGTTGATTTCAACTTATCTATTTAAGGTGAATTGCGAAACAAGTTATCCCAACTTATATTAATCACTCCCAACCGCTCATTCCGGATGAAATCCATCTCATTTTTTTGATCGAGGTTTTAGAGGAGAGAGAAGCCAGATCTATCCTTATATGCTGAGCGCTAAGCAAGGAAGCAACTAGTACCATTTCTATAACGTCTTTGGTATGACACGGTCGGGGAAAAGCTCAAAAACAGTGTTTTTGTACATGTACTTTGATGTTTGATGTTGTAAGTTATATATTTGTGACAACACGAGGACCTTAAATAAAACTTAATGAAACTCCTTTTTTTATAAAATTAAACGTTTCGATTTGGAGCTTTGGAGTGATAATTAACATAAGTTTTGCTTTGTGGTCGTAATTTCATAGATCCAGTCTTTTTATAATAATGTTGTAAATTAATTGAAATATAGCAGAAATGAAAGAATATCAACATTCTTTGAAAACTTTAGCAACAATTTATTGATAACAAGATGTGGATGATTTTGGGTATGTTGCTACTAATTACTGTTGACCGCCATTTCCGCCATTTTCAGATGCCTTACCTCTGGACAACCGAGTTAACTGAAGGTATTCATTATGCACCGTTCCGCAAATGTTTAAACTCCGCCCAAAGCGGTACATTTACTTTGATCCTGTGAAGGCTTGTGAAGGGGTCTTTTTTGTGTTTTCTAGGTCAGATTGTCACCTGACAATTTAATCCTAATCTATTGGATTAAAATTGACCATGTACTGTTATAAATGATAATGATTGACAGTTGCGGAACGGTCCATTGTCTAGCTGTTTAAACGTACACACGTAATGGATAGTTCCACAACTGTCAATCAGGATAATTTATAACGGTACATGGTCAATCTCAATCCAATGGCTGATAGGTTTATGGTAAAATGACAACAATGGAAAGCATGGTTCCTGTTTGTGATAAGCGTTATCACATTTACAATAGATTTCGCCATTTTTGGGCGGAGATTAAGAAATTGTGGAACTATCCATTGGTCGAAACGTAAATAAACAAAACCGAATTGCTAGGCCACACTTTTTCAACAAATTCTGATATATTTAACCTGCATGGATAACTGCATTTTGCAGTTTCTCATATTTACGGGAGTAGGTTTCACTGCTTAAATTTAAGATGTAAATAATTCTACTTTTAGCAAAATGTTTCACCGACAATTTATAATAGGGGTATAAAGATACTGACCTAGCATCTTTCATGGAGCAGTATTGTTTTCATATTATAATAAGATTTTAATGAAGCGATCCGCAAATTTTGCGAGCCTTGGAAGGGTGCGGCGTGTCAAATGAAGTTGTCATTATAAACTTGGGGCACTTTTGCAAAGGTCATGGACCGATAATGTGTCAACCACAAATTGACAAAACACTTGTTATATTCACAGTCTAATGAAAACTTGCGAATTATGAATAGAACTGAAAATGAATATCTTTCACCTGCAACACTTTTATAAGAGCGATAGACCTGTACGCATTTATGTGTGATATAATTTTATAACAATTATTTGTATATATCACTTGATCTCAAGATCTATATCTACATGTAGTTATCAAAGTGTCAAAATACTAACACGTTATGAATAACAAGTTAAGGTTGGTTAGGTGCGTTTGTACTTATTAACTTCATGCTATATTTTGATGAAATCGAACACCAACAACAAAGACGACGATGCCGACGACGATAACGACAACAACAATATCAATTATTTCAACCGCAACGGCGACTAAGTGGTTATAGCGTTTGCTCTGTGTGCGGGAGGTCGTTGGATCGATCCCTGACCGCGTCATACCAAATACGTTATAAAAATGGTACCAGATGCTTTCTTGCTTGACGCTCAGCATATAAGGACAGGACTGGCTTCTCTCTCCTCTAAAACCTCGTTAAATAAAGAGATGAATACCATCTGGAATCTGGTCGAGAGTGAATAATATAAGTTTGGATAACTTGTTTCGCAATCCACCTTAAATAAGTTTAAATTAATTATTTTAGTGTGTGTTCTAAATTGTCCTTATTTTTTTGCTGCAAGTATCAACAAATTAAGCAATTTACTTTAAATAAACTGAATACATGAAGTTGAATATTAAACACTACGAGGATGCCCTTTAGTGCGACTTAATCAACATAATACCATCTTAAGTGGCATACTGACATGAGTTGTTTATTATAACTTTTATATTGGTATTTCTACTAAATATTGTAAATAAGTATTGGTTTATAAATTTTTAAAACTAAAAACACGTTGTACAAACTTAAAGCATACATTTCTTTGTAAAGAATCAGTAATTCAGAAAGCAAGACCTTATTAGATAAAGGCTTAAAGATTATTTACAAAAAAGCTGGAATGGTAACTGGCGGATAATCATTCTGGTCGCGAAGGAAATGAGTAGAAGATTAATTTATAATAAACATTTTGATACACAAAACGATCAATATCAATGTTCACATAAAAAATATGAGCGAAAGTCTTAATGCTAGATGGTATCTTAATAATGGAATTCAACAAATTAGCAGTTTCGTCATGTAACCGCGTGTAATCATTGCGGTTTCAATCAATAAGATATTAAATTGTAAAGAAGTATATCATAATATATACTGCGAGTTTTTGCTAGTTTCTTGTCTAATCATATCCACGGTATAATGCAATAGGTGAACATGTTGAGGTGTTTAACCCGAACTAGAGGTTAACGCACTAAAATGTAATTTTGTGGTTTTTAAATTATTGACATGACAAACCAATTTTAAGGTGACATAGGGTCCAAGCAGTTACAAATTTGATTAGTTATAAGTACATTAAGAGCAATCGTGATGTTATAATGAAACTGTCACTCGTATAAAAAGGCTCGCATTAATGGTTCTGTCAAATATTTACTACATCGTCATTATAGCTGTCAGTTTGTATATGAAATGATAAAATGTTCATTATGTAACGTTTGGTAATTGTTTAAATGAAATCAAATCGACAGCTACACCCTTAACGTTTATACGTTAAATATTTCGAAAACAAACATCATTGAAACGTATAATATCTGCAACATACTCACAACAATCTACATCTCTATGAGACACGTGTTGTTTAAATTGACAAACTCTGGAATAAATACCGGACACCGTATGCTGAACGTATATAAAAAAATAAATAAATAAATGTATTAATAAACGCATTTTTTGTTTAACTGAAGCGTTTTATTGTCAGTGTAATTCTAACAATTTAAAGATAAAATCGTGTTGCTTAAGAACATCAAAATGTTGCGATCATTAGTACTGGTGACCATAGTTGCGGTGAAAATACTAGCCGTTGAAGCTCAAGGTAAGTTATTTCACCCTTTTCTTTTTCTTGTTTTATGTGTAATTTACTACAATACTAATTATATTTTATCGCTGAAAGAATTTTAGAATTTTTGTTTGACAAGTTGCAGTGTAGATTAACGATAAAACAACAACAAATAACTGACCAATCTACAGTGACCATTGCGGCACAAACACATCTTCGTTTTAATATCAATCTAATTAGTTACATGTAATGCGAGTACTGGTTCAAATAATGTTTGTTTATTATATAACTACTATATAATAAATTGTAATTTACATCAAATGCATACAAAGTATAAACAGTTAAAACTAAAGAACAAATCACCGGAATGAAACATAATGAAACAAAGACGTAAACATTAACGATGTAGATAGATAGATAGAAAGATAAATTTATTTGCATTCAATGTACAGGCAATACAATACATTATATATATCACAGTTAACATTTTCGAAACAATATTATTAATAATAATAACATTTATCACAAATGTATTAATGAAATAAAAATGATCTATTTTTAAAATATCACAGCTTACAATTTTAAAAATGGATCTTTGACTACAATGATGCCAGATACATGTACATTAAATACAAGGATAGCACAAAAATAAATAATTAAAACCCTTTTTTCCATTGAGTCATCGTTTCAGTGACCATATCCGCGGCCACAATGGTGTGTACTGATATTGACGTCACGTATGACGTCAGCGGCGGTACGTCAGGCAGTGTGACGTACGTTGAGGGAACGACGTCATGTAGCGCCGCGACGTTGTCGGGTGCCGCCACTCAGACGGTCAGCGTCAATTTTGTGACGTGTGCCGTGACGCCGGATCAAGTCACAGCGGTATTCATCAAATTCTACTTCTTCAATTCTATTTCTTCAATTCTGTTTCCTCAATTATTTTTCTTTAATTCTATTTCTTGAGGCTTACGGCGCTTAATTGAAACACACATTTGCAGCAATATAGAAGAATCACATACCTACATGTAGTAACACTTAAGAATATGACATAAGATAAATCATTGGGCCGCTTTATACAAGTACAAAGTGACTAGTCACAAACATATAAATTGTATAAATCCGTTTCTGTAAATCATATTCATCATATTCATCGTATAGACTTGTAAGCATCCTTTCATCGACGTCAACAGTTTTTAAAAAAAGTTATAAATGATGAACTCTGTACATATTTTGATAAAATCTTTCATAAGGTTTAGCTGCATTCGGTCCGAAATATGGTTGTCAAACAACACTTTTGCGAATGATAAAAAAAATAGAAAATGGCACTGAACATGTGGGTGCCATACTTATGGATTTGTCAAAAGCGTTTGATTGTCTCCCACATAACCTCATCGCTCTTAAAATCAAAGCATATGGCTTGTCAGACAACTCTGTTTCGCTTGTACATACTTATTTAACTAACAGAAAACTAAGGGTGAAAATAGGTAAAGTACACGGCTCATGGACTAAAACTATCAAAGGCGTTCCACAAGGATCTATTTAAGGACCTCTTATTTTTAACATTTTTATAAACGATATTTTTTATTTTATTGAAAAATCTACACTTTACAATTATGCAGATTATAGCACCTTTTATTTTAACCATCCTGATATTTGTGTTTTACAATCCACCCTAGAACAAGAAAGCAAAACTCTCATTAATTGGTTTAACATGAATCAAATGCTAGCCAATCCAGAAAAGTTTCAGTCCATAGCTGTCGGTAAGAAAACCCATGATCAACTAAAATGTTTAACATAGATGATGTTAATTTTGCATGTGAAGATCAGGTTAAACTCTTAGGTGTAGATTTAGAATTTTTTATTGGATTTTGATGCACAGATTACCCGGTTATGCAAAACAAAAACTGCTGGTCAGTTAAATGTACTTTTGAGAATTAGCAATTTGTTATCTGTAGAGTGTAAACTGTTGGTTTATAAATCTTTTATCAGATTGAACTTTAGCTTTAGTCATATTATATGGCATTTTTGTAGTAAACAAAATACTTAAAAGTTAGAGAAACTTTAACACCGTGCATATAAAATTGTTTGTAATGATTTTAATTCAACCTACGAATATTTACTAGAAAATGTAAACATGCCTACATTGCATCTTACTAGACGCAGAACCATAGCAATAGAAACATATAAATGCCTTTACCGTTTATCTCCCACTTATCTACACGATTTTTTTGAATTTAAACAATCGTCTTATATTCTTAGAAGCCGTAATACCATTTTAGTCCCAAAAGTTCGAACAACAACATATGGTAAGACATCGTTCAGGCTTGAGGCAGCCCGGGTCTGGAACAATCTACTAAATCATGTAAGAATATGTGATAACTATAAGGAGCTTACCAGAATGATCCAGACCTGGACTTGTCAGACCTGTACATGTGCCATGTGTAAATGTATATAATTTTGTGTTTTATTTTTTAAATTTAACTGTCGTAACTTTTTTACAGGTTTCGTTTATTGTCTTTTTATGTCTATGTGTTAAACGATCTTTTTTATGTCGGAAAATAGCTTATAGCTAATGTTTGTAATTGTACAAAAACCGACGTTAAATAAAGAATCTTGTATCTTGTTTCTCACACCCCGGATAGAGATATCCCGTGATTGCACCCGTGCGAGATATACTTATCCCAGACACTAGTGTCTGGGATAAGACGCCCGGATGTTGGCTGAACAGCGCATAAATGATCTTACTAGTAATAGTTATAGATGAAGTTAGTGCATTATTGAAATGAATCGATCGCTGAGAGAACTACTTTTAATTTCTATTACCTCCCTTTGCAAAATTACCCCCCTTTGGGCACTTCTTTTTTTCTTGTACACTACTTCGAGGGCTTATTGCTCAACTATTGTAACTTCTTTTATAAAATGAGGTAGTAAATATAGTTTTGCACCAAGCCTATGACTTGCTCAACAACATTTCGATTAACCAATAGTGATATGTAACCGCAAAGATATAGATCGGAGTTGCGCCCCCTTTAATAACAATTGCCACAATTTACTGTGTTCCAGATAAAAAAGTTAAAACAATCAAACTAACTTTTGCCAGGGTCAGTCAATGTTATGAATTTTAAATTTCGTTGTTGATCGAGCCTGGCTGCTTCTGCTATTTTTAATTCAATCTCGGAGGATTTATAATGAAAGTCGAGGTATGCATCTATTTTCTGTTGTTATGCCAACTTATGGAAGTGGTGTTTAAAGAATAGATTTAAATAGAATTCAAGCTTACCATTAGCCATGATTAGGGAGGGTGACATCCCCCCCTTTGGTATGCAGTATTCAAGGTAGTGGTAGGCTGTACACAAAGGGTTTGCAGTATGCAAAATTCTGTCATATGCAGACATACATTAAAAGATCCAATTTTCATTAAAAAAAACACATTAAATGTGACAATTGTTTACAGTAAAAATTCTATTTTTCGCGTGCTTGCTTGCTTTGCTCGCACTTTTTAGGGGTCATTTCAGCATTAACAAAGTAAACATTGATATTTGGGGAATGAAAATTGGAAAATCTAACAAGTAAACACATCAAAGCTTATGTTTGCAAATATGAATGTGTATACAAGTGCAGGCAACATACTGTCATTTTTATCTCCTTAATTTAAATGGAAACACAAAAAAATGTTGTCGCGCCAGGTGCTATTGTCTTACTAGCCTGATAGGCCTACCAAATAATGTTTTACAGTGAATTTCACTCCATATTGGGTATCAGTTTTGTCACTTTGTTAGTCAACCAGTTGTGTTTCCAAACTTTATGTTACAATCAAACTACTGAAATGCTATAAGCAACATAAAACAACCATGTGAACAATTCACCACTTCATAATTTTGCATATGCTTGCAACAAAATGTAATTTAATATGCTTTGTACAGTTGGAGATGATGACAACACAATAAATAAAGGGAAAGAGGTTTACATTTTTATGTGCAATACTTTATACTTATTAGATCTATTGTTATTCTAAATATTACCAAACTAAGAAGTACGAGGGTCATTCATAAAGTTTCAGGACTGGGGCTGTAACGCTTACATTTTTTCACCTACGTTTCTGATATTTACACCAATGATAACATAGCATGTGTCAAATATTCCTGTGAAATATCAGTAAAATATCTTTATAGTTACTCTTTATATTG
>Ga0224510_10001785_pt1 | contig 13694 bp, 13 predicted proteins | sample SF_May12_sed_USG_FD_170161 | JGI IMG/M metagenome (GOLD analysis project Ga0224510, IMG submission 170161) | Sediment microbial communities from San Francisco Bay, California, United States - SF_May12_sed_USGS_4_1 | ecosystem: Environmental > Aquatic > Marine > Sediment | place: USA: California... | reverse complement strand
CGCTTTCCCCGAGGACAAGAGGAACACATGTCTCACGTTGAAGTACGCGCGCAGCTCTTCCTCTCGCGCCCTGCGCTCCTGTCGTCCACGTCCGATACCGCGCAATGACAGGAAAATCTCCGGCCATGAGATCGGCGCCGATGTTGGAGCGAGATGTCGCTGGGACTTCACGGCAGATACTTCACAATCGCCGGCCCGACAAACTTCGTCACCGGCACCGGCAGCTGTTGCCACATTCGAATGGCTAATTGATACTTCGGATTCTGTGGATTTAATTCGGGTAGCTTGGTTTCTTTGGAGAGCCAGTAGTACCAGTAAAGCGCGAGCGGCTTGGCCCCCCACTGCTCCTTGAACCGATAGGTTCCACTGTTAATGGTGGATCGTCCAAAATCAAACTCCCGATAGCCCTCCGTGCAGGCATATCGTAATGCCGCGTTATAAAGCGCCATGTTGGGGGCGAACCGCGCATAGCGACGATCGGAAGAGGCCCAAGGTATTTCAAGGGTCTGTCGGAATCCGATGACAAATCCCGCCGCCACCGGCCGGTCGGCAAGATACGCGGCACAAATTCTGGCCTCCTTCGAAAATGTCAGGAGGATGTCCTTGAAAAATCCCTTGCCATACACAGGCGTACCGAGGTCACGCATGTTTCTCGCAAAGACCTGATAAAAATCGTCGAGCAATTCCAACCCGCCGTGCCTGCTCGTCATTCCTTCCTTTTCTCCACGCCGGACCTGGCTTCTGAGCTTGGAAGGGAACGCCTTGAGCAAGTCGTCGTAGCGCTGGGGCAATTCGAGCCGCATGGATACCTTATGAGAACGGACCGGCCAGCCGATCTCAAGCGGCGCCGCCTGCCTGAGTTCGATGTGAGTCGCCTCCAGTCCCCGAGCTACCTCCGCCGCCGCATTGAGCAGCGCATCACGAGCGTCCGCGCTTTCGCACAATACTCCCCCGTAATTAAGGAACGGCATCGACGTCAGAAAGCGGCCGAACAAGGGGCTCTTCATATAGATCAATGGCAATACCCCCCTGACCTGTCCCTCCTGATCCCGCGCCATTAAATAGTAGGGCATATGGCCGAAGACCCTGTGGATCAGACCGCCCCAGGCTAGAGCGTGATATTGGCTGGCCTCCAAATGACTCTCCACAAACTGCTCCCAGTCCGCTTCATCGAGTGCATCGTGAACACAAGTGATAGTCATCGTCTGAGTACTCTCCATCCTTGTGAAAGCTTGAACTTAATCCGATAGTAGGAAACTGCTCAGCTTCACTAAAAAATAAGACGATGGCCACGGACAAGAGAACGTTAAGAAGGGAGGGTGAAGTGCTTGGAGCCGATCGTCGGCTGATGGGGAGGATCCAAGGAGAAAAACACGAGCGGCATAAACTCGGTGAGATTCGCTGTCTTCAGATGAAGTGAAAGCTCTTCCACGATAATTCCTATCAGAGCGCTTCTTTTCCTTTACCGGCTCGCTCGGTGCGCCGCAGCCGTCGCTTCGAATTGGACCGCTTCATTCAGGACTTTCCCCATCGAGGCCCAGGAATAGTTCCGGCGGACACAGGCCAGGCCGTTCGCTCCCAAGCGACGGATTTGCTGCTCATCACCCAACAACTGGACCACTTTGTCCGCAAAGGATTGCGGATCACCGGCGAGCAGCACTTCTTTTTGGTCCACGACATTCAACCCATCGATGCTGAGAGGGGTTGCGACGGTCGCTTTCTCCATCGCCATGGCGGAGAGAATTTTGTTCTTCACGCCTGATCCGACCCGCAAAGGACAGACAAAAAGTGCCGAGCTGCGGACATAAGGACGGACATCGTCCACCTTCCCGGTCACATGAATCCCAGGACGTGTTCCGTATTCCTTTAGTCGCTCCGGAGGATCGCTCCCGACGATCCAGAAGGTCGCATTGGGACATTTCCGCCTCACGAGAGGCAGGATATCGTCGGCAAAATGCATCGCGGCATCCGCGTTTGGAGCGTATCCCATCACCCCGGTAAACACGAGCTTGTATGGCTCCACCCTCGTGGCGTCGGGCGAGAAAAACTCCATGTCCACTCCGTTCGCGATAGTTCGTGTGCGCATGCTTAGGGAAAGGCCCTTGAGCACCTGCTCATCAACAGGAGAATTCGTGATGACAAGGTCGAAAACGCTGCCCAATTTCTGTTCCAATCGCTTCACGCTCATCAGCAAACCGTATGCAGAAAGCCGCTTCCGCCATCCGGGCTCTGACCGCACCATTCGCGTCGCGAGATGGGTCATTGAATCATGGAGATCAATGATCGCGGGAATACGCCATTGGGGATCGACATATTGTGCCATCATGATCAGATCTACATAGATGAGATCAACATGCTCTTGCCGGCATAAGGCGCGGATCGTCTCGCACACCGATCTGAAGTATTCGGGATATTGATATTTGGTTTCGAAGTATGCCGCCTGTCTAAGCCGGTGCTGTCGGTGACCCCACCAACTCGGCCCGGAAGGTTCCGGCAGTATCTTGATCTTTCTGAAGACACCTTGACTCCCCGGATCAGCTAGATAGGATCGATATCGCTCCTGCGACGAGCAGCGGGCTACTAAAATCAAGTCGTGATGCCGGGCCAGTTCCCTACACAGGTTGAATAGCCGCGGTGAGCCGGGCATTCGCGAGGTGGCTGGAATGTCCGTCGCCAGCACAAGAATCTTCATCGGGTGAGCGACTTCGTCAAACAATTGTGTGTCACCGGTCACCAACAGATGCCGTCATACTCGGCCGCGAGCATCTCGCGACAGTCAATTCTGGCCAAATCGATGATGATCTGGTCCGTGCGCATTCGCAGCAACGCGGGGCCGAACTCCGGAGAGACGTATCCGACGACCACAACCTGAGACGTATCAACTACGTTTTCGATTCGCTCGGTCAAGATCAAGGAGAGATGAGGAATATGCTCCTCGACAAATCGCTTATTGGCGCCGATAAGCCGACTGGTCATCACGTTCCTATCGTAGATCTGAATCGAAAATCCCTTACCGAGTAACGTTTCGATCACTTCGACCAGCGGGCTTTCTCGCAGGTCGTCCGTATTCGGCTTGAAGGTCATGCCCAAAAATCCCACCCGCTTTTTCCCAAGCTGGATGATCTTATTGATCAGCCCCCGCACGTGAGCGCTGTTACTTACCATAACGGCGTTGAGCAACGGCGTCTCAACATCATGTCGCTTTGCCTGATAGGACAGTGCCCGCAGGTCTTTGGGAAGACAGGACCCGCCGAATGCAAACCCCGGTTTTAAATAGACCTTCGATAAGTTCAGCTTGGTATCTTTGCAGAAAATATCCATCACCTCGTGGCTGTCGATCCCCAGCTTCTTGCACAGAATACCGATCTCATTGCCGAATGTGACTTTCAGTGCATGAAAGGCGTTGTCTGCATACTTGACCATCTCCGCAGCCCGAATCGAGGTCCGGACAAACGGAGCCTCGATTCCACCGTAGATCTCGGCCAGCGCATCTCCATCTCCATGCTTCCGCTCTCCGATCACGATCTTCGGGGGATGGTAGTAATCTTTGACCGCCGTTCCCTCGCGGAGAAACTCTGGGTTGTAGCAAACAAAAAAGTCCTCGCCGACCCGCTTTCCCGAATGCTTTTCAAGGATCGGAATTGCCACGTCTTCCGTCGTCCCAGGTAGGGTCGTGCTGCGAAACACCAGCGTATGGGGCGTCTTCTTGCCGGCCAACGCAACACCGATGTCCTCGCAGACCCGCTTTAAGTACGTCAGATCAAGACTGCCGTTGTTGTGACTCGGCGTGCCCACGCAGAGGAATGAAATATCCGTCTGCGCAATGCCCTCGGCGGACGATGTGGTCGCGTTGAGCAGACCGAGCGCATGCGCCTTGGAGATTAGATCACCGATTTCCGGCTCGACGATCGGGGCCGTTCCGGAATTCAGTGTCGCCACTTTGTCGGCGTTGACATCCACACCGACAACACGGTGCCCCCCTGCCGCCAAGCATCCTACCGACACCGTCCCGACGTAGCCCAATCCAAAGACGCTGATCTTCACGGTATTCCCCTTTTGATGATATTGGCGCTCAGTGTTCTATATCGACTGGATTCCGCGTCTCATCGGACCGGTGCATCCAACCGCGTGGTTCCTCCGCGCCGGTTCCTTTTCGCAGAGGTCCCCGCAAAGTAACCCGTCAGATAGGCAAGGTGCGCGAGTGTCTGAGCAGATCGAGGAACTGCGACAGCCGAGCCCGATGGAATGTGCCGATCATAACGGCATACATTGCCGCCCCAGCTGCCGCTTCGCACAACAGATGAAGCAGATGCGAGCTGCTTTCGGGCAACGCTTGACGGATCAAGCAGACCCCTCCTGCCATGATTACTGTGCTGCTTGCAGCAGGCCACAGCACCGAAAGATACTTCAGAAACGACAGTCTAACCGCCGCCAAGGCATGCCGATACGGCGCAATCCACGAGACAGGCTGAACCACGACCCACGCCAGTGCGATACCGACCGCGCCCCATCCGCTCCCGATCCAGAATCCCAGCGGGTACGCGACCATGCAAAACAATCCGTTCAGCATGGACAGCCGCGATCCCCCAGTCACGAATAAAATCGGCGGAATCAGGCTGAACACCGAGCGCACGACAGCCCAACAGGAAAGGACTTGCAGCGGAAGGACGACTCCGATCCACTTCTCACCCAGGACGAATCCCACGAAGGCATAAGCGACCAACGCCATCCCGACGCCGATCGGAAACGTCAAGAATGCGAGCCCTTCGGTTAACAGAAGCAGATAGCGACGCAATACGCTAGGATCCGTCTGAACGGACGAGTAAAACCCGGGCATAACACGGCTGAGCAATGCGGTGATCTTGTCGAGCGGGAGATTGGCCAAGGTGCCGGCAAATGAGTAGGCCCCGACGATTCCTTGTCCCAGGATTCGTCCCGCAATGAACACGTCGGCATTCGAGGCGACATACCAGGAGATGCGCCCCACGAGCACATGGGAGCTGAATCGGAGCGCTTCGCGCAGTGAACGAATAGATGGCCGGGCGTAGCGAACCGGATGCTGCCTGAGAATGACGGCCGTCACCACCACATGACCGACCACACCACCGATTACTAACGCCCAATATCCTGCTCCCCACCAGGCGAGCCCCACCGTAATCAGCGCCGCCACGATCGCCTGCCCGCCTTCCAGCAATGCGAGGAGCTTGAAACGGAGTGCCTTTTCAAGGAGGGCACTCGGCACTGAACGCAGGGCAAGGAATGCGAATCCGATGCCCATGACGACGATGACAAGCGGGACATCGTAGGAGGCGTAAAAGTGTCCTGCGGGGATCGCTACCAAACAGGTCAAGAGAAAGCCGGTCACGCCTGACAAGCTGGCCAAGCTGTGGATGCTCGCAATCTGCTCTTCGGTCAAGTGGCGAAGCGCGACGATCGCGGCTCCCAGCCCGAATTCATTTAGGAGTCCGATGAATCCGACGAAGATGCCCGCCATGGCGACAATTCCATAATCTTCCGGATTGAGCAGTCGTGCCACGAGGATGGTGGACATCCATGAAAGAAGCTGGCTCACCCACTTGACAACACCGGTCCATGCAATGCCCCGAACGAGTAAGCGGTCAATCCTGGCGATTTCTACACCAGGCGGGGTCACGATCATTGGGCTTTCTGCAAGTGCCGGATCAGAAAGACCCATACCTACCTTCCAAAAGACAATCAGCAGAACTTATCCTGCTTTGACTCAACAGAGGTTTTCCTGTATCCGGAGAAAGCATACACACGTTTTTTCAGGCACAAACCTTGATACGAACCTCGTAGGATTACAGCTTACGCAAGCGAGGCATTGTTCGACGGGCTAATTCCGCCAGTTCCGCCAGGTAGACCTCACGGCAAGACACAGCGCCGCGAAGCAAGAAATACCATAGCCGAGTCCGCTCGGTGAGACGCAGAGGTCCTCTAAAGATTGCCTTAATCTGATCAGTGAGAATCCTCCAATTGATGGCGCCGACGCCGTCTGTCCTGGACGTGTCGAAATAAGCCTGCAACGCCTGCGTATTTCCTTTCATGTTGCTCGACGCTCCCTGATGCATCCTCCTATAGAACAGTGGTCGGTCGATTTCATAAAACTTTCCGCGTAACACCATTTCTAAAAGAAAGACGACATCGGCAGTGGGATAGTGCATGATGAGTCTCGTTTTCCTGACATCATCCGCGCGCATCAGACCATAGTGGACATTCACGAGCCCGATCCGTTCTGACGCCATCCGGAAACGTTCAACGGGGCTGCTACACTGGAGATTCAGCCGATCCTCATAGAAAGCGCTCACATCTCCCGACGCATCAACCAGCACTGTCTTGGGGTAGCAAAGCACAACGTCTGGATGTCGGTCTAGAACTTCAACACAGCAGGCCAGTGACTCAGGTCCAACAGTGTCATCCGCCGATAACCAACGGAAGTATCCGCCCCGTGCCACCTCAAAGACATACCTGAAGTTCCAGTTGGCACCTCGGTTGACATCATGCCGGATATACCTGATCCTAGGATCAGCCGCCGCGGCTCTTTCGCATATATCTTGCGTGCGATCCGTTGAGCCGTTATCAGACACGATGAGCTCAAAATCGGTGAACGTTTGGGCACAAGTCGACCCAATGGCTTCACCCACATACCGCTCTCCATTGTAGACCGGCAGACCGATACTGACCCGAGGCCTCTGCACCTTGTCTCCATTATTCAAGATCTTGAATATTCAGAGGCTTCACTAGCCTGCAAGGATGATCTTTCTCCCATAAAACGCCTCAGCATATTTCTCAGGGGCGTTGGACTCAATGCCTCGGAGTCGAAGCAACGAATAAAATGCGTCCTCCGTGAACCATTGTCGACTCCGCTGCGTTGAGAATCCCTTCATCAGATAGTTCACCTTGGTCTCGGCGACCGCTCGAGCTAAAGGGACATACACATTGGGTTGGCCGATGTCGCCGTCATACTTCGGAATCTCATACTCCAAAATATGATGTTTCCGAAACGTACTCCACGTGAGCTCGTTGATGACTCGGTGATCCTGATGCAAGTCGTGGCGGTAGTGAGTCAGGATAAGATCCGGTTTTGTGCTGGATTTGAGCTGCTCGAAGAATGTCTTGATGTCCTCTCCGCGATACGGGAAGAAACTCTCCTTGAAACCCTTGATGATGATGGTTCGCGTGCGCGCATCGCGAAGGAACCTTTGAGCGCTGGCCACTGCCTCACGCCGTCGTTCCCCTCTCGCACTGAATACCACCCATGTGACGTGGCACTTGCGGCAGGATTGAAGCATGTGAAGAATCATGCCGCCGCATCCGATTTCAATATCGTCTGAGTGAGCGCCCAAGCATAAAATATGACGCCCCCTGGAAGTCTTCGGCGTTACCAGCGACCACATGCGCCCATGCACTTTCCGCGTTCATGCTGTTTCATGAATCATATCTCCCACAGGTGTCGCCCACGCTATTCCAGAGTTATGACCACACGACCCAGGGGGTTTCCCCGCAGGCATGCATGTCGTCGAGGCGCTGCTTATCCTTAAAAGTGTCCATGCTGATCCAGAATCCCTCGTACCGGTATGAACATAGCTTGCGCTCTTTGATGAGGCGCTGGAATGGCTCATAGACCAATTCCTCCCCCGCCATAATGTAGCGAAAAATGTCATTCCGAAACACGAGGAACCCTCCGTTGATCCAGAGACCGGTCTTGTTGAGGTCCTTAATATCCAGGACGTTTCCAGATTCCTCAACTTTGACAACATGAAAGCTCTGAATAGGGCGGACGCTCAAGAAACTCCCAACCGCATCTTGCTGCCTAAAATCCTCAATAATGTCGGGCAGACAGCAGTCCGTTAATCCATCGGTATAGTTAGCCAGGAACATTTCCTCGCCCCTTAAATACGGCTCTACAGCCTTGAGTCGCTGACCGACATTGGCATTGAGTCCCGTCTCCACAAAGGTAATCGTCCAATCTTCAATGTCAGTCTTTGCGATCTGGATATCCCGTCCTCCTTTAGACAACGTGAAATTGTTCGACAGACACTCGTCATAGTTTCGGAAGTAGTTCTTAATGACATCGCCCTTGTATCCGAGACAGAGAATAAAGTCCTTGTGTCCGTAGTGTGCGTAGTATTTCATCACGTACCAAAGAATCGGACGGTACCCGATATTCACCATGGGTTTCGGAACGGAATCCGAATACTCCCGTAGCCGCATGCCAAGACCACCACAGAACAATACGACTTTCATCTTGTACCTCCTCCTTCACACATGCTGAGGGAATACCTATACGCTAGCGGCTTGAGCGAGCTCAGCTTTGTACCACTGAGCGGTATGTGCCAGACCTTCTTGCAAGGAAGTCTTCGGCCTCCACAGTAGCCAGCGCTCCGCCTGGGCAAGATCGGCAACTCGGTCATTGTTGCATGGCGGCGCTGAACCCTCCTCGAACCTCGGCACAACCGTCGCACCAGTGATAGCAACAAGTCGTGCAGCGACTTCTCGAACGGATGTTGTCACGCCTGTTCCAAGATCTATGGTCCGTCCTTCCACACCCGACGCGACCGCTGCAGCAAGTATCCCCTCGACAACATCATCTACAAATACCCAATCAATATACCGATCGGCACTTTTGATGATCGGCTCTTTTCCTTGCAACAGCGAAAGGGCTAGATACGGGACAAGCTTATTGGGGCGTTGCCTCGGACCATAGGCCATGAAGGGCCGAACGATGACAACCGGCAAGCCAAGCATTGCATGAAACCATCGTCCATAGAGCGCTGTCCCCCATTTTGACAGGGCATAGGGTGAGGCTGGTATCGCATCGCCTCCACCGACCTCAGGTTCTTCAAGTGATCCAGTCAGAACGACCCTTGAGCAACCGGCATCAGTCGCCGCTACCAGCACATTCACTGTCGTGACCAGATTCCTCTGAAATGTAGGAATGACTAACTCTAGATCCGGTGATGTGTTTGTCTGCCCCGCGAGATGAATGACGACATTCGGCTTCACCTCCTGAAATACGCGGCGGACGAAGTCCAAACTTGTCAAATCGCCGACTAAGACCGGCGCCGATAATTGCGGCTGTGGCGTGCGAGCGACTCCATACATCCCGGATCCGAGTCCGACCAGCTTGGCCATAACATTGGCGCCAAGAAATCCCGTGACCCCAGTGACCAAGACTTTTCCGGCCGTCCATTGATTCATAAACTTACCGCACCGTCCCCACCCCGTTGTTGAATGCCGGACAGATGTCCCGCGCATTTTCGTGGGGCACCACGAGTTCCTCCGGAAGCTTTGTAAGATCACTCACGCGCAAAAAATCCCTGAGCGCAGTTCCGGTGCAGGCGCTATCGAAGTTAGGCGCGCCGACTTTCGCCGCCACATCATCGATGTGAACCGTGCGGAAATCGATGCTGAATCGAGTATATCCGGAGGTATTGGGCACGCTCGAATGCAGATGTGCCGCCGAGAACAGCAGCATGCCGCCCTCTTTCGAGATCACACGAATTTGAGGGTTCAGCTCCACATGCCCGATGGGATGCGGTTGCTTTCTCGTATCCTCTTTTACATATTTCGCCGCATTTTTTCTCGCAGTCTGCACATACTCATAATAGTTGAAGTCCTTCGACTCGTTGGCGACAGGCGCATCCCAATAGAGGCAATGAAACGCCATCGCGTTATCCGGCTGAACGGGATAAATCGGAAGCCACCAGTTGATCTGACACATCGGCGCGGAATACCACGTATCCCGGTGCGGATGAAACGCGTACGCGATGCCCGAGGTCAAGAAGTTATCCGAGGTCGACGTCCGCATGCGGGGAACATCGAAAAAGGTCCTATCGGGATTACAGCCCATGTCTACTAGAAGGTTCTGGAGCAACTGTTTTGAGGTCGGATGATTGATGAACTTCGGCTTTAAGAGCGTCAAGATCTCAATATATTTCTCGACGGTAAGGTGATGTTGTGCCGTCAACGGATCGTGCGTCCCGAACGCCTCTCGGATCAGTTCACGCGCCCACTCAATGAACGCCAGCGAACTAGGACGCGGTGAATACACCAGGAGTTGCCCTTCGAACAGAAACTGCCGACGACGATCGTCATTCACCATTGGATCAACATAAACCGCATTCATGTGACACCTCTGCTCGTGTTAAAGTTTTCCGGCTCACACATCATCGGTCCTTCACCCACGCATTGTTCCTCACGATTGCTCATGGACCAGGAGTCCGTGAGTGTACACACATCGAGCCGGCCTCTGACGGTCCCGAGTGGAGCCGCACGCAACACGCTACATTCCAATCCCTTCATATCGAGCGATCTGATGCTTATCGAGCAGGCGTCGTCCATCCACCACGAGAGGCTGCACTTTTTCCTCCTTAAGCAAATTGGGAAGCGCCTGGAACTCATTCCACCTCGTCACTACCACAACAGCCTCGACACCCTTGATTGCTTGTTTCATCGACTCGCACAAGGCGAGTGCGTCTCCCTTGAACACCCTACGCGCCTCCTCCATGGCGGCGGGATCGTAGGCCGTGACGACAGCACCTTCAGCCAACAGCAGCCGTACGATAGGAATTGCCGGAGATTCACGCATGTCGTTCGTATCAGGACGAAAAGCGAGACCTAAGACCGCCACCCGAACTCCCGACAGTGAAGGAAAATGCTTAGTCAATAGCCCGATGATCCGCTCAGGCTGACCCCTGTTCACTTGCAACACCGCCTCAAGCATCGGCATCAGTATCCCAGCGTGCCGGCCCTGCGCCGCCAGGGCGCTCACGTCCTTCGGCAAGCAGCTCCCGCCGAATCCGCAACCGGCGGCAAGGAATGAAACGGCGCCGGGTCGATGATGTTCCCCGGTCGGCAGCGAGACCGTCAAATAACGGCTGGAATGGACCCCCCTCATCACATCCACAACATCGATCCCGCCCAGTGCGGAACAAAGATTAGCGATCTCGTTCGAGAACGAGATCATCGTGGCCAGCAGCGAGTTCGATGCGTACTTGATCATTTCCGCAGTCTGATTGTTCGTTCTGATGACAGGAATCCCTTGGAACCCTTCGTAGAGCCTCGCTTGGGCTTCGATGCTCACCGACTCGTTCCCCCCCAGCACAATCCGGTCCGGATGCATGAACTCATTGATCGCTTCTCCCTCTGTGAGGAACTCCGGATTCATTCCGACGCCAAAATCCACGCCGGCCTTTTTGCCCGAGGCTTCTTCTAGAATCGGACGAACCACGTTGTCGGTCGTCCCTGGCACGACGGTACTCTTGACGACGACTACGTGATAACCAGGCTTTGTTCGCAACGCTTTCCCGACTTGCTTTGTGACTTCTCTGATGTATGTTAGGTCGATCTCTTGTCCGTTGAATGGAGTCCCTACGGCAATGAGTGACAATTCTGTCTCGTGGACGGCCCGTTCGAGATCGGTCGTGGCAGATAGCCGCTTGCCTACGTTTTTCTTTAGTAATTCCTCGAGCCCATTCTCAAAAATTGGAGGAATTCCCCGGTTAATCAAATCTACCTTGGCCGCATCAACATCTACGCATATAATTTCGTGCATTTTTTCCGCAAGACACACTCCTGACACCAATCCGACGTACCCTGTTCCCAGTACCGACACTTTCATACAATCCTCCTTCACCCCATGCCTTGCGATTGAAATCTTCCGCCTTACGAACCACTACGCGCCAGCCAAACCTCCCGCCAATAAATGTATTCTGATCGGGAACAAAATTGGTGGCATTCCCCTTGACACATGACATTCTCAAGAATGATGCAATCGTTCGAGAGGTTCACGAGCTCACCCGTCTTCTCATTCACGAGACGATAGACTCGCCCCTTTACACGGTAGTCTCTTCCGCAATGCTTTAGCATTTCCACATCGAAAAACAACCCGCGATTCCTATTGCCCACATCGAGCGTTTGCACAATCTCGTCTTTGGTTTTCACCTTCACCAGCTCTCCGCTTTTCAAGTCCAAATTCCCTTTCGGCGTTGTCTTCAGTCGACCCTGTTCGCAAACGGGATAACCCGCTCCTCCGCGCAACGACTGCACCCGGTTGAACAGCATGATGAGGAGGCCTTCCACTGCCTGCCGCCATCCGACGTTTCCGCCCCTCACGTCCCTCCAATACTGACGAAGATCCCAGACCTTGAGAGGGAGCGTCGCCTTCTTCAACTCCGTGCTCTGACAGACATAGCGAACCGCCCCGTCCGCAGATGCAGGTTGCTGAGCGTTCGTGCAGACAAGATCTCGCACTGTATCCTCCACCGCCGTTGTATTCAGGGTTGAGCCAGTCGACATCCTGTCGATCATGACCAGGACCTGTTCCCGGCCAGAAGATGATCCAACTCTTTTCAGCCAGGCCTCCTTCCAGATCAACATACAGCGGGCATCACAGCCGCCGTGCGCTTGGCCATCACAGCGGACATCCGTCAACAAAACGGCGTCCTCCATGCGTCGCATCCCAGTCTTGTTGATCGTGTCGCAGACCTTTTCCACTCGCTTATAGACTCTGAACCGTTTTCCGCAATAGGCCAACATTTCCGGCATGAAAGGAAGAGCCTGATACGTACCCCGTTCGTCCAGCGTCGCAAGAATCTCACGAGGCGCTTTCACCTCCACGAGATCACCGACTCTGAGCTTCAATGCGGTGCTGAGATGTGTACTCATGATGATAACAACCTAGCCTTCTCTCTCCTCTATCTTTCAAGACCGGCCCTAAGGCACACATCTCCTGGCGCTTACCCTAGATCTGTGCCGTTTTCTCGCATGATGGACGGGAGCTCTTCTGAGTTTGTTGGGTGCGACGCAAGCAGAGGACCCCTGCCAATGCCACGAGGCAACTCAGTGCCGTGTTGACTACCCCCACGACAACCATGAACCAAAACGTGACCGGATAGGCGACAGCCGATATCGACCAGAACGGCAGAACGACGGCCCCCGTTATGAGCCACAGTGTTATGAGTACACCGGTGCACAAGGCAACCAATCCTGAGGGAACTATTGTCTTCAAGTAACTCACCTGATACGGCAACATACGTTAACTCCGCCTCAGTAAACATCACGAATGCCTTTACGCATCTTCTGCCTCATGGTTTTCCCCGTACCAGATCAACGACTGCTTCAACCCTTCTTCCAACGATACGCAGGGGTTGTACCCAAGGTGGGTGCGGGCTTTTATAATGCTGGGGCAGCGCCGGTTCGGGTTGTCGACGAGATAGTTCGCATCCTGGCTGCTCTGTCGAACGACCTTCCCTTTATATCCGAAAAGTTCTCTTGCCATGCCTACCAATTTTTCTGCCAACTCCGCCATGGAGATTTCCGGTTTCTCAACTCCTATGTTATATGCCTCCCCTTGGTGCCCCTTAATTAGGATCTTGTAATACCCGGCCACGGCATCGGACACATAACAAAATGTCCGCCGCGGGGATCCATCAGACAGCATGACGATGTCCTTGCCGTTCAGGATATCCCGCACAAAATCCGGGATAACCCGCCGATCGCTGATCTTCAAACCAGGCCCGTAGTTGTTAAACGGCCGGGCGACTTTGACCGGAACCCCCAATTGCTGTGCGAAGTTCACGCATAACGTTTCTCCGTACCGTTTGGCTTCATCGTAACAGGCACGCGGTCCAGTGCAGGACACCAATCCTCGATAGGTCTCGGGCGTGGGGATA
>Ga0224510_10001784_pt1 | contig 13694 bp, 15 predicted proteins | sample SF_May12_sed_USG_FD_170161 | JGI IMG/M metagenome (GOLD analysis project Ga0224510, IMG submission 170161) | Sediment microbial communities from San Francisco Bay, California, United States - SF_May12_sed_USGS_4_1 | ecosystem: Environmental > Aquatic > Marine > Sediment | place: USA: California... | reverse complement strand
CTGCAGCAGGAAGTCGAGCCGGTCGACCAGGAGGGCGAGGCGGCTCACCAGCAGGAAGCCGAGCCATCCACCGATCCCTCCGACCAGGAGCCACCGACCCGCCGCCGAGGCACGCCTTGACAGCCGGCCGGTGGTGCTGCCGTGTGTGAACGAGAGCACGACGAGCACGGTGATGCCGATCGCCGCCACCGCATCGAGGATCGATGTCCGTGCCGTGCCGGCCGGCAGAATCGCCGCCGCGATCTGCGGAAGCAGCGTTCCGAGTACGGCACCGCCGAGGGCCAGCGCGGCGATCCCACCGACCAGCATCCCGGTCACCGGGGCAGTGATGCGCCCAGGGAGCCATGCTGCGGCGATCATGACCGCCACCAGGACCGCTGCAGGGATCAGCGCGACGTGCGCCGCGGGATCCTCGAGGAGCGGCGAGATGAGGCGCGGCATCAGGATCTCATCGATCGCGAGCAGGGCCAGGTACCCGGTTGCCAGTCCCGCAAGCAGGTACTGCGTCAACCGGAAGACCGTCCGCGCACCGACCAGGTAGGACCACACCGCGACGGTCGCGGCGGCGGCCACCCAGGTCGCCGCGATGCCGCCGAGGTCGGTGCCGAACAGCCCGTTCATCCGACGCGCCGCCATCGATCCGGCCGTGATCTCCGCACCAGCGGCGCCAGCAGTGACTGAGCCATGACGCCCAGCGCCACGAGCAGTCCCACGAGCATGGGCAGGGCGCCGACCGCGGCCGCCCTGCCGTGATCCGCCTCGGCGATGCCGTCGACGTATGCGAGCCCCTCGGGCACCGTGGCCAACAGCGCGCGGAGTTGGCCGGTTCGCAGATATGGGGCGAGTTCGGGTTCCAGGAAGGTCGGTGCGATGGCGGCGATCGGCAGGTCCGGCACGCGGGGGAGCACCTGCTCCACCCAGCTCCGCACCGACAGATCGCCGCCGGACACGACGAGGACGAGGGCGAACGCGTCGAGGTCCGAGCCACGCGACCGGATCGCCTCGACGATCGATCCTTCGGCGCCACGGGGGACGATGTTCGGGATCGCGCCGACCAGCCCCGCCTCGGCGGCACCGGCAAAGCCGAGGTCCGCGATCTCATCGTCCTCTGCGCCGAGACGTTGAAGCCGGGAAAGTTCGGCGACCGCAAGTGCCCGACCCTCGGCGGTGAAGGAGACGATCGCCAGCCGAGCGCCGCGCGCCCGGAGATCGGCGATGGCGGCACGCACGACCGGGCGCGTCTCGGCGTAGGTGCCCAGGTCGGCATCAAAAGCCACCAGGACGAGCGCCCGGTCGGACAGGCGGTCGAACGCTGCGTCCATGCCGTTTGCGCGGGTCCGATCGGTGCTCTCGATGCGCAGCGCCGCGCCGGCGAGGTCGGGTGGCACGAGGGTGGCCAGTGCCAGCAGTGCCAGCAGTGCCAGCACCGGCGCGGCTACACGAAGCGCCGCGTTCGCCGGGGCGCGACGGTCGGTTCGTGGGCTCTCGTTCATCGGTCAGTCATCCGTGCTGCCCACGCCCAGGAGGATCCTGGCTGCGCTTACCGACACGAGGATTGCGATGCCGATCAGCAGTCCGCGGAAGACGGCCGCCAACGGCACGTCGCGAACCCACGAAGCCGTTGTGGCGAGTGCGGCTCCTGCAGCGCCACCGAGCGGCAGGAGGAGGATGACCATGACGCTGGCCGCCACCACGGTGATCGTCGCCTCGCGGGTCCCAATCGACAGGCCGCGCCGAACAGCGCCGAGCAGAAAGAGGAAGACGAGGGCGAACAGCGAGCTGGCGATCGGCACGAGCAGCGCGGAGATCAGCCAGTTCACCGCGGGATCCGAGCTGCCATTCGATCCGGGACGCAGACCCGCCATCAGGATCAGTCCCATGCCGCCCAGCAGCATGACTGCATCCCACCGATCGTGACCGCCGCTCGCCAGTCCGGGGAGGTGATGAGCCGCCAGGGTGGCCGCCCCGCCCACCGCGGCCGCCGCCGCCAGCAGGATGAGCAGTTCAACAACGCCGCCAGCCAGGAGTTCGAGCGACGGGTTGATGATGAGCAGATCGAGCAGCAGAATCGCGCCGGTGGCAAGCGCAAGGCCCGCCGTCAGTGATCGACGCATCGGTTCAGCGACCCGTCAGGAAGCCGGCAGGATCGGGAACTCCGGCGGCGACCGCCAGCGAAGCAACCAGGATCACCGCAATGGCGGTCCACAGAAGGCGGTTGGCACCGTGCACCGCGAGACGCGTGTCGTGGCTGCCTCCCAGGTCGGCGGGCGCCTGGAAGAGCTCCGGACCGATCATCACGCCGTCTGCCTCGAGCAGCGGACCCGCCAGTTGCGACAATCCTGCCGTCCCACCGATCCCCCATGACGACGGGGCGAGCAGCCCACCAATCACCAGCATCCCCTCCTCGGCCAGGCCGCCTGCCACCACGGCAATCCCGTGGTCCCCGGGGAGGGCCATCGCGCTCGCGCCGGCGAGTGGCCGGCCCTCTCCGACGAATTCGACCGTCGAGTTCACCGCCCGTTCCGGCGTATTGGTGCGCCGGTGGGCATCGGCGAGCACCCCCTCGGCAAGGAGGGCCGCGACGGGATCATTGGTCATCACGCGCAATGGGACGCCGGCTCGTGCGGCTGCCCGTGCGACATGCGCGAGGATGGGGAGCGCTGCAACGGTCTGAAGGCGATCAAGCGCCCCCGTCGCACGGGTGATCCCGGCGCTGCCGAGGGAGACAATGGCGGTGGTGCCCGACTCGGCTGCCCGCGCCATCGCATGGCTGACTGCGGCAAGTTTGCCGAGGTCTCGCCCTGCCCATCGAGCTCGGGGACGGGCGACGAGCGAAAGGAGCACCAGCGGGACGAGCAACAGGGCGATCGTCGAGACCGGACCGAGGCGCATGGAGGAGTCCTCCATCGCACCGGTGATGAGCCCGACCAGCCAGGCTTCGAACTCGCCGATGTTCGGCACCTAGGCCTCCTGCTCGCCGGTCAGGGCGTTGTGCGAGGTGCGGGAGGCGGTACCCGACTCCGCGCCGCGCGTCGCGAGCCGCGCGGTCAGCCGATCGTACGCAGTCGGGTCGGCGGCCATGGCGGCCAGCCGGTCGAGGCGCCAGCGGCCGACCAGCGGCGAGGCGAGTGGCGTCAGAAAGATGCCTGCCAGGCGGAGGATCGGCAGGAGCGGGCGATGCGCATCGAGCAGGATCGAGGCCGGAGCGCCCAGCCCGCGTCGCGCCAGGTCGGTCGAAATCGACTCGAGCGCGTCGTCGCGCCGGGCGTCCATCGTCGAGGCCGACGATCTGGCCTGCAGGTCGGGTTGGTTCGGGTCAGGCATGGTCGATTGGTCGCTCGCTCGACGACCTCACCCGGCGTCCTCGGTCACCTCCGGCAGATGCACGCGCGGGAGGCGATCGCGGAGGGCGGTCGTTACTTCGTAGTTGATGGTACGTCGCTCGGCCGCGACCTCATCGGCGCTGATGCGGGCATTCAACTGCTCGCCGATCAGGACGAACTCGTCGTCGTAGGTTACATCATGGAGGTCACCGAGATCGACCGTGATGCCGTCCATGCTGATCGCTCCAACGATCGGGCGAACGGTTCCCCGTACCAGGACGCGGCCGTTGTTGGCGTGCGCGCGCGGCCAGCCATCGCCGTAGCCGATCCCCAGGGTGGCGATTCGGGTGGCCCGCTCGGCGCGGTAGCGCAGCCCGTAGCCGATAGCGGACCCCGCGGGCAGGTCGAAGATGCGCAGCGGCAGCGCCCGAAGCGACAGGATCGGGCGGAGCCCATGGTCACTCGTTGCGGCCCATGTCGGGAGCATTCCGTAGAGCCCGAGCCCCGGACGAATGGCGTCGGCGAACGGAGCGGCGTCGGCCAGCAGGCCGCCGGTCGCCGAAACGTGGACGAGACCGGGGTCGATGCCAGCAGACCGCATCGAGTCAAGCGCCTGCGCAAGCCGGAGGAGCTGGACGTCGGTGTAGGCATCGTCCTCGCCCGGAACAGCCAGGTGACTCATCGTTCCGACCAGATGCAGGTATCGGCTCCGAGCGATGAGCAGTGCCAACTCGACCGCTCCCGCGGGCTCGCTCCCCTGCCGGCCAAGGCCGGAGTCGATCTTGAGATGGACCGATGCCCGCACCCCCATGTCGGCCGCCGTGCGCGCCAGCAGTTCCACTCCGGCGCGGTCGTACACGATCGCCTCCAGGTCCGCCGCAATCGCGGGCGCGGCCTCCGGGGCACCGAGGCCCCACAGGATCAGGATCGGGACCGTGATCCCGGCATCTCGCAGCGCGATCCCCTCCCCCAGCGTGGCGACGGCGAGGCGTTCCACGCCGTGGCGTACGAGCGTGCGGCTCACCTCGATCGCGCCGTGGCCGTAGGCGTTCGCCTTCACCACGGCGATCACCTCGCGGCCGGTCCCGGCGCACCTGCGCAGCTGCGCCAGGTTCTCGACGAGCGCCGAGTGATCGATCTCGATCCAGGCTCGGTGCGCGCTGCGCCCCTCGGGAACCGTCATCCCGAGCGCCTTGCGCCAAGCTGCTTGATCGCCTCGGGGAGCAGGTTCGCCAGATCACGCGCCACCACGCCGGCACGTCCGATGCGATCCTCGGCGAGGAGGCCGGCCGCGCCGTGGACCGCCACGCCGCATCCAGCCGCATCGAAGGGCGCCAGGCCGGCGGCGAGGAAGGCCCCGATGGCGCCGGCGAGCACGTCCCCACTGCCTGCGGTCGCAAGCGCCGGCGTCGCAATGTCGGACCGCACCAGCTCGCCGTCCGGCCCGGCAATCACCGTGCGGGCGCCCTTGAGGACCACCACGTGTCCCCAGCGCCGGGCCGCCTCGCGTGCGGCTTCGAGGCGTGCGTCGTCATCGTCGGAGAGACGCTCACCTGCGGGCAGGCGGCTCAGCCGGGCGAACTCCCCGGGATGCGGAGTCAGTACGAGGGGTCCGCCCACCGCGTGCCACCAGCGATCGCTCTCCGCGAGGGCGATCAGGGCATCGGCATCGACCACGGCAGGGCGGCGCAGCTCCCCGATGAAGTTGCGCGCGCGCCGAAGGGTCGCTGGCTGGCGCCCCAGACCAGGGCCGATCGCGAGCGCCCCATAGTTCGAGACCTCGGCCGTCAGACGGCGCCATCCGGCCGGGGCGGTGAGGCCGGGAGCCTCCTCGACGAGCAGCATCGAAGTGAGCTCGGGCACGAGCCCCAGTAGTCGAACGCCAACCGCCTCGGGTGTGGCCAGGCAGGCGAGACCGACGCCGGCACGAATCGCGCCGAGGCCGGTGAGGAGCGCGGCCCCGGCATACTCGAGGGAGCCGGCCACGATCAACAGGCGGCCGAAGGTCCCCTTGTGAGAGCGCGATGGGCGATCGGGCAGCCGCTTGGCGACCCACCCCTGCGTCAGTGATGCGACTGGCATGTCGTCACGACCCGTCGCTGCGGTGGGCCACGGCAACTGCGACCGCCATCCGGCGCTCGTGCGAGATCGTGACGGTGACGTCTCCGAGGCCCAGGGCAGCCGCGCGGGCCGCTGCACGCCGGTGGAGCAATACCTGCGGTGCGCCGGCCCAGTTGGGCAGGATCTCGATCTCGCGCCATCCGACCCCACGAACTCCGAGGCCGAGCACCTTGCTGATCGCTTCCTTGGCCGCCCAGCGGCCGGCGATGCGTTCGACCTTGTTGCCGCAGTAGCGGGCCTCTCCGTCGGTCAGGACGCGCGCGCGGAACCGGTCGGGAAAGCGACCGAGCAGCGCGACAATGCGGTCGATGTCGATCAGGTCCACCCCGATCTCATGGCGACTCATTCCGCTGGCGTCAAACCCGACTATTCGACCGTGACCGACTTGGCCAGGTTGCGCGGCTGGTCCACGTCGGTGCCACGCGCAACGGCCACTTCGTAGGCCAGCAGTTGCAGCGGCAGCATCGCGACCACCGCGGACATCGGCTCGAGGGTCTCCGGGACGTAGAAGACATCCTGCGCATAGTGAGCGATCTCCTCGTCCCCCACCGTCGCCACGGCAACCACCGGTGCCTCCCGGGCGCGCACCTCGGCGATATTGCTCACCACCTTCTCGTAGGTTGCCCCCCTGGTCGCGATCGCGACGAGCGGTGTGTTGGGGTCGAGCAGCGCGATCGGGCCATGCTTGAGCTCGCCGGCGGCATAGCCCTCCGCGTGCACGTAGGAAAGCTCCTTGAGTTTGAGGGCACCCTCCATCGCGATCGGGTACCCGAGGGCGCGACCGATGAACATGACGCTTCGCACGTCGGTCCACCTTCGGGCGAGTTTCTTGATCTGCGGGGCCAGCTTCAGCGTCTCCGCTGTCTGCGAGGGAAGCTCGCGCAGCGCGAGCCCGAACGAGTGGAGCTGGCGAGCGCTGAGTGTCCCGCGCAGGCGCGCGAGGTGCAGGGCAATCATCTGAAGGACGACCACCTGGGTCACGAACGCCTTCGTCGAGGCGACCGCCACCTCGGGTCCCGCCTGCAGGTAGCAGACGGCGTCGGCCTCGCGGGTGATGGCGCTGCCGACCACGTTGGTGACCACCACGATGGTGGCGCCGCGCCCGGCGGCCAACTTCTGCGGAGCCAGCGTATCGGCCGTCTCGCCGGACTGACTCACGCTGATGACCAGCGTGCGGTCATCGAGAGGGGGCGGCGAGTAGCGCATCTCGGAGCCGATCTGGCTCGACGCGGGCAACCCCGCCCATTCCTGGATCAGGTACGCGCCGACCTCGCCGGCGTATCGCGCGGTTCCGCAGCCGACGACGTAGACCCGCTCCACGCGCTTCAGCTTCGCTTCGATCGCGTCGAGTTCGACAAGGCTGACGTTGCCGTAGCCATCCACCCTCGCGCGGAGCGCTTCCTGGATGGCATGCGGCTGTTCGTAGATCTCCTTCAGGGTGAAGTGCGGGAATCCGCCCTTCTCCGCAGCCTCGATGCTCCACCGGATCCGCGTGACCTCACGCTCGACCGTGGAACCGTCGAGATCGATGATCCGCGTCCCGGCGGCCGTGACATCGGCGATGTCGCCTTCTTGCAGGATCACCACGTTCTTGGTGTGGTCCAGGATGGCCGGGACGTCACTGGCCAGGAATCCCTCGCCATCGCCGAGCCCGACGATGAGCGGCACGTTCATGCGGGCACCCACGATGCGGTCCGGGTGATCCGCATGCATGACACCGATGGCGTACGCGCCGCGAACATCGTTCAAGGCGCGGCGCACCGCCTCGACCAGGTCCCCGGCGTAGTGCTCCTCGATCAGGTGGACGAGGACCTCCGTGTCGGTGTCGGACGAGAAGTCGTGGCCCGAGCCCGCAAGGCGACGCTTGACCTCAGCGTAGTTCTCGATGATGCCGTTGTGGATCAGGGCGAGTTTGCCGGTGCAGTCGGTGTGCGGGTGGGCGTTGAGGTCGGTCGGCCGACCGTGGGTGGCCCAGCGCGTGTGCGCGATCCCCGGGCTCCCCGCGGGAGTCTCCCCGTTGAGATGATCGGTGAGATTCGTCAGCTTCCCGGCCTTCTTCTCGATGAAGACCTTCCCTTCGGAGGTGATCAGCGCGATCCCGGCCGAGTCGTAGCCGCGGTATTCGAGTCGCCGAAGGCCTTCGAGGAGAATGGGTGCCGCGTCGCGCTGGCCGACATAGCCGACGATGCCGCACATGCGCTCGCTCCTCTTCTAGTTCAGGCGCCCGACGGCCAATTCGGAGAGGCCCCTGGCGATCTCTTCGATCTCGCCGGCGTCATCGCCCTCCACCATGATCCGGATCATGGGCTCGGTCCCCGAAGGCCGCACCAGGATCCGCCCCTGCGAGCCCAGACGGGCCTCGGCGCGGGCGACGGCGCTGGCGAACTCCGGATCGAGCTCCCATTGATCCCGGTGGCGGACGGCTGAGTTTATCATCACCTGCGGAACGGTCGGAATTCGGTCGGCCAGTTCTCCCAGGCTCGGCCCTCCCGCCGCGCGGACCGTGCGGATCAGTTCGATGGCGGTCAGCATCCCGTCGCCGGTCGAGGCGCGATCGCGGAAGATGATGTGCCCGGACTGCTCGCCCCCGAGGACGGCGTCAGCGCGCTCCATCGCCTCGAGCACATGACGATCACCGACGGGCGTGCGCAACATCCTCCCGCCGGCAGCAACGACGGCACGCTCCAGGCCGGCATTGCTCATCACCGTGGCCACCAGGATCCCGTGCCGCAACGTACCCTCCGCGAGGCGGGCAAGGGCACAGATGCCCATCACCTTGTCTCCGTCCACGATGCTTCCCCGCTCGTCAACGGCGATAAGGCGGTCACCGTCGCCATCGAACGCCAGCCCAAGGTCGAGGCCCTCGGAAAGGACGGCGGCGGCGAGTGCCTCGGGATGAGTCGAACCAGATCCGAGGTTGATGTTGGCACCATCCGGGCTTGAAGACAGCGCGGTGACCACGGCACCCAGCTCGCGGAAGAGGTCGGGCGCAATGGCGCTGGCCGAGCCGTTGGCGCAGTCGAGGCCGATGCGGAGGCCGACAAGCGCCCCTTCGGCCGCAGAGCGCAGATGATCGCGGTAGTGCTCAACCCACGAATCGTCGCGGCTGATCCTCCCCAGGCCGGCGTTCGTGGCGCCGGGTAACGATTCCGCACGCAGGATCAGCCGCTCGAGCTCTTCCTCGGCCTCGTCGTCAAACTTGCGTCCACCCGACACCACCTTCAAACCGTTGTCATCGGCCGGATTGTGCGAGGCCGAGACCATGATTCCCGCGGCGAACTCGCCCGATTCGGCGACATGCGCCAGGCAGGGCGTGGTCACGACGCCGAGCTCGACGACGTCGACCCCGACGGAGGCCAGCCCCGCCGCCGTCGCGGCGACCAGCATGTCTCCCGATCGCCGGGTGTCCTGTCCGATCACGACCTGGCGGCCCCGAGCATCGAGCAGATGCCCGAGCGCGCGGCCGAGGTCGTGGGACAGCGTCGGAGTCAGATCGACGTTCGCTACGCCGCGAATTCCGTCTGTGCCGAACAGGCGACCCATCAAGCGGCCGGCGGCGTCGCCGGCGGAGTGATCACCACGGTCACCGATCCGGGTGAGATACCGACCAGGAGCAAGCCGCCGGGCGTGCTCAACGCGGGCACCACGGCGTGCGTGCCCGGTCCGAGCCCGGTCACGTCCAGGGTCACAATCAACGTGCCCGGGTCCACGGCATCCAGCGCGGCGAGCGTGCCTCGAAGGGTCACGGCCACCTGGCCGACCTGTGGGAGGCAAGCGCTTCCGACCGGCTCGCCGAAACATTGCACCGCCAACACGAAGGTACGCGCCAGGATGGCGGCGCGCAGATCGACCGTGACGGTCGGTCCGGGCGCCTCGATCGCCAGCCGCATGTCCGGCGGAACGACGAGAACGCCCGGCACCGCAAGGGTCGCCGTCCTGCCCGCCAGGGAGATCGGCTCGGTGACCACCTCCGTGATCGCCGCGAGGGCCTCGGGGGAGCCGAGGAGGGTGATCACCGCCGGGTCCACGGAGACGCTGACGATCTCGTAGCCCGGCGCAGGAGTGCCGGACAGGATCGGCCGCACGGGCACCGTCTTGCTCGTCTCGACGGTGCTGACGTCGACATCCACGTGCGTCGTCGATGGGGTGAGCTCGACCGAGGCGACGGTACGGCCGTCGACATCCACCGGGTCGAGCTCGACCTGCGAGGACACGTCGATGCCCGATTGATCGATGCGCACCCGCGCCACCGCGTGATCCACGCGCGCGAGAAGGCTGGCCGGACCACTCGCGGTGACCAGGCGGTCGCCCAGTCGCGGGGTCCCGATCTCCAGGCCTGGCGGTACCTCCCCCGAGTCAACCGTGACGCGAACCTGGCGCTCGGCAAGCACGTCAATCGAGACCGACACCGCGCTCGGCTCGAATGACACGATGGCAAGCCCCTCGCTCACCGCGCGCACCCGCAGGGGGAGCGACTGGCGCTGGGGCGCCAGATCCATGTCGTAGCCGCTCAGGTCCACCGTCACGGCGAACGAGTCGACCGTTACCCGCGCCGGAGCATCGGCTGCGATGCGGTAGCGGATGTCGACCGTATTGAGCTGTTGCGTCATGAGGTAGGAGCCTTCCGGCTGGCCGAGGGTCACGATCGGCACGCCGGAAAAGGTCTGCTCAGAAAACGACCCGGAGAAGACGAGCCCGGTGTACAGGATGGTCGCCAACAGGAGAGCGCCGAGCTTGAGTGGCCAGTTGCGTATGAGCCAGCTCATCTACGGACGCTTCCGTTCCGGAGACCCGGCGCCGGCCACTGCGGGCTCACCGCTGGCGGCCACCGCGTCATCCGGCGTGGGGGTGACCACCCGCTCGTCGGGGTCGATCGGTTGGGCGTCCTCATCTGGGGGCACGCCCCAGCGGCCCTCCAGCGTGCGCCGCAGCAGCGGCGCCTGGCGGCGCGGCTGCTGGGGGCGGATCAGGTTCAGGATGCGCCGGCGCAACTGCTCCTCGGTCAGGTTGCGCTCAATCCGCCCACGCAGCACGAGCGACACCGATCCGGTCTCCTCGCTTACGACCACGATGATCGCGTCTGACTGCTCGCTGATCCCGATGGCCGCACGATGCCGCGTGCCGTAGCGTTCGGAGTCGAGCACGTTCTGCGAGAGCGGCAGGACGACCCCCGCCGCCAGTATCTTCTCGCCGGTGACGATCACCGCGCCGTCGTGAAGTGCGGTCCCGGTGTAGAAGAGCGTGGCCAGCAGCTCCGCGCGCAGGTCCGCGTGCAGCAGGACCGCCGATTCGGCCAGGTCGGCGAGGCCGGTCTCTCGCTCCAGGACGATGAGGGCGCCGTGCCGCGATCCTGAGATCAGGCGCGCCGCGCGGCTGATCTCGCGTGCCACTCGCTCGGCGGACGACACGTCGGCGCTGACGAAGAATCGATTGAACGACCCGAATCGTCCGATCTGCTCGAGCCCTCGCCGAAGTTCGGGCTGGAACACGACCACGATCGCGAACAGACCAACCACCGCCCCGGTCTGCAGCAGGGTCGACAGGAGCCGCAGGTCCGCAGCTTCGGCCAGCAGATAGACCAGGTAGACCATGGTCAGACCGATGACGATGCGCAGCGCCCGCGTTCCGCGGATGAGGATGAACATCCAGTAGATGAGGATTGCCACCAGCGCAATGTCGATGAGCGCCGTCCAGCTACCGCGCAGGTAGGTCCCGAAGAAGTCCGTGATGGCGTCTAACAAGGGATCCGATGATACCAAAGGGACCCTGGCGAACTTGCCGGGGTCCCTTTGCTCTGCACCGTGCCGCCGGACGGCAACGGCCTATCGCTTGGTGTACTGCGGCGCCTTGCGCGCCCGCTTGAGACCGTACTTCTTGCGCTCCTTGGCCCGCGGGTCGCGGGTCAGCATCCCCGCCGCGCGGAGTGCGCCGCGCGAATCGGGGTGTGCGCTGACAAGGGCACGGGCGATGCCATGGCGGATGGCGCCCGCCTGGCCCGAGAACCCGCCCCCGGCCACCAGCACGCTTGCTGAGTAGCGGCCCTCCGTCTCGGTCACCCGGAAGGGAACCCGCAGCTGCGCCAGTCCGGCGGTCCCGCCGAAATAGTCCGCAGCGTCCTTCCCGTTCACCACGATGCTGCCATCGCCGGGAAGCAGGCGGACGCGGGCGGTGGCTTCCTTCCGACGCCCGGTACCGTAGACGTAGTTCGTGCTCACGTGTTGACTATCCTCGTTACAGCTCGGCAGCGGTCGGCTGCTGCGCCTGGTGTGGGTGGTCCGCTCCTGCGTAGACCTTCAGCTTCTTGAACATGGCCCGACCGAGCCGATTCTGCGGGAGCATCCCCTTGACGGCTCGCTCGATGATCAGCTCGGGCTTCCGCTCGAGCAGCGTGGCCAGGCTCTCCTGCTTCAGGCCACCCGGGTAGTTCGAGTGTCGGTAGTACTGCTTCTGGGTCAGCTTGTTGCCGGTCACCTTGATCTTCGCCGCGTTGAGGACGACCACATGGTCGCCGGTGTCGAGGTGGGGCGAGTAGATGACCTTGTGCTTTCCCTCGAGCAGGGTGGCGATGCGGGTAGCCAGCCGCCCGAGCGTCTGACCGCTCGCGTCGACCAGCCACCACTGCCGCTCGATCTCGCTCGCCTTGACTGCGTACGTCTTCACACTCTCGTCCTCTCGACCTGTTCCGCGCGGCCCCCGCTACCGGTGGCCGAACCCGTATTCGAATAGATGACACGCTCGAGGGTCAGCCCGCAGGCCGGTGCCGCCCGCCCGTCGAGGGCACGCTTCCCGCCTTCGAGCATCCCGGCAACCTCGCCCGGTGTCAACCTTCCGCGCCCCGCCTCGAGGAGGAGGGCCGCGATGCTGCGCACCATGCGCCGCAGGAAGGCATTGGCCGTGACTCGGATCTCCACGCTGGTTCCGCTACGGCTGATCGACACCTCCGTGAGATGCCTCACCGTCCGTCCTCCAACGTCACTCCCGAGCGCCGCGAAGTCGCGTTCGCCAAGGAGCTCCGCTGCCGCGGCCCGCATGGCCGCCACGTTGAGCCGGTCGCCGATCTCGAGCGTCCGATGCCGGTCCGTCGGCCGCTTGTCGCCCGCCATCCGGACGCGGTAGCGGTAGACCCGGCGACGAGCGTCGCGCCGCGGGTCGAAGCCCGCGGGCGCGGCGCGGAGCGACCGCACCGCCAGGTCCGGCGGCAGCATGGCATTCAGCCGTCGCCGCAACTCCGGCCAACTGATCCCTTCACCGCGACGGCGGCGAGCGATACAGAAAGCCACGACCTGGCCGGTAGCGTGCACTCCGGCATCGGTTCGCCCGGCGAAGCGGACTCGCACCCGCTCGCCGGTCAGTCTGTTAAGCGCCTCCTCCAGTTCCCCTTGCACCGTCCGAGCGTTCGGCTGGAGCTGGGAGCCGGCGAAGTCGGTTCCGTCGTAGGCAATCACCGCCCGGGCGCATCGCTGCGACACGGGCGAGATCATTGCGACCTGGTTCTGCGAGCCGGTCAGACCAGCTCGATCTGGACGATCGGCGCGGCGTCACCGAGACGCTGCCCGATCTTCACAATCCGCGTGTACCCAGACGCTCTGTCCGCGTACTTTGCTGCAAGCTCACCCATCAACTTGTCAACGATGAGTGGCTCGTGCGGCATTGATGCAATGAGGGACCGACGTGCGGACAGGTCCCCGCGCTTGGCCAGGGTGATCATCCGATCCACGATGCCGCGCACCTCCTTGGCCTTCGCCTCGGTGGTCTTCAGCTTCTCGTAGCGCAGGACCGCCACGGCCAGGTTGTCCAGCATGTGGTAACGATGGGCGCTCCCTCGACCGAGCTTGCGACCGGCCAATCGATGCGGCATGGATCAGCCTTCCCGGTCGAGCTCGGCTGCTGCCGCCTCGTCCAGCTCGGCGGCGGCGGGGAGATCCGACTCGTCCGCGCTCGATGCGCTGGCCTCCGGCGGGGCGAACCCGCGGAGTGCGAGACGCTCCTTCATTTCGTCGAGGCTCTTCTTGCCGAAATTCCGCATCCTGAGCAGTTCGTCGTCACCGAGGGCCAGCAATTGACCGATCTTCGTGATGTTGTTGCGCTTCAGGCTGTTGTAGGCGCGCATCGGCAGGTCGAGCTCCTCGATCGGGGCCTCCAACAGGTTCGCGCTGACCTGCGGAATCGCCTCATCGACCATGGCCGAGCGGCGACCGATCTCGGTAAAGCGGCCGAACTCGCGCACCAGGATGTCGGCAGCCTCCGAGA
>Ga0224510_10001783_pt1 | contig 13700 bp, 10 predicted proteins | sample SF_May12_sed_USG_FD_170161 | JGI IMG/M metagenome (GOLD analysis project Ga0224510, IMG submission 170161) | Sediment microbial communities from San Francisco Bay, California, United States - SF_May12_sed_USGS_4_1 | ecosystem: Environmental > Aquatic > Marine > Sediment | place: USA: California... | reverse complement strand
CGGCCCTGGCGAGCGAGGCCGAGCAGGCCCGGCAGCTGAGCCCGACGGAACGCGAGTGGAAGCAGCGGATCTACGAGCGACTGCTGAAGGTGCTCGATCTCTCGCTGCTCGGCTCGCTCGAGGAAGCGGCTGCACGCACCCAGATTCGCGAGATCACCAACCGGCTGCTGCTCGAGGAGTCGGCCCCGCTGAGCCTGGCGCAGCGCCAGTTCGTGACGCGGCGCATCGAGGACGAGGTCATGGGCCACGGGCCGCTCGAGCCGTTGCTCGCCGACCCGACGATCTCGGACATCCTCGTGAACGGGTACGACCAGGTGTACATCGAGCGGCGCGGCAAGCTCGAGCTGACGGAGGTGCGCTTCAACGACGACGCACACCTGATGAACGTCATCGACCGCATCGTCTCGGCGGTCGGGCGCCGCGTCGACGAGTCCTCGCCCATGGTGGACGCGCGCTTGAAGGATGGCTCCCGCGTCAACGTCATCATCCCGCCGCTGGCGCTCGATGGCCCGACGCTCTCGATCCGCCGCTTCGCCATCGAGTTGCTCAAGGTCGACGACCTGATCCGGCTCGGCACGCTCAATGAGCCGGTGGCGCGGGTGCTCAACGGGATCGTGCACGGGCGGCTCAACGTCGTGATCTCCGGAGGAACCGGCGCCGGCAAGACGACGCTGTTGAACATCCTGTCGGGATTCGTGCCGCTCACGGAGCGCGTGGTCACGATCGAGGACTCGGCGGAACTGCAGTTGCAGCAGCCGCACGTGGTCCGGCTCGAGACGCGCCCGCCGAACATCGAGGGCAAGGGCGAGGTCGCGCAGCGCGACCTGGTGCGCAATGCCCTGCGCATGAGGCCGGACCGGATCATCGTCGGCGAAGTGCGCGGCGCCGAGGCACTCGACATGCTGCAGGCCATGAACACGGGCCACGACGGCTCGCTCACCACGGTTCACGCCAACTCGCCACGCGATGCCCTCGGCCGCATCGAGACGATGGTGTCGATGACCGGGATCACGTTTCCGATGAGGGCGCTGCGCGCGCAGATGGCTTCCGCGATCAACGTGGTGGTGCAGATCGCCCGTGACGAGGACGGCCGCCGCCGCATCATCAGCCTGCAGGAGATCAACGGCATGGAGGGCGACGTGATCACCATGTCCGAGATCTTCACCTTCGAGCGCACTGGCGTGGACAAGGAGGGCAACGTGCTCGGCCAGCTCAGGGCGACCGGGGTGGTGCCCGGTTTCCAGCGGCGCCTGGCGCGTCGCGGCATCGATCTCCCGGTCGAGTTGTTCTCGACCGACACGGCGAAGCGGTAGGAGAAGCGCATGAACGGCGGAGTCGTCCTGTTTCTGGCGCTGCTCGGGGGAGCGGTGTTCCTGCTGTCGCAGGTGTTGATCGTTCCGGCCTTCGGCTCGGACGCGCGGACGCGCAAGCTGCTGCGGCGCAAGCTGCGCGAGATCGACGCGTTCGATGGGCAGAGCCAGGTTGCCTCGTTGCTGCGCCAGAAGTACCTGCGTGACCTGTCGCCGCTGGCGCGACGCCTCGAGGACACGCCGCTCATGGAAGCGCTCGGCCGCGTCATCGAGCAATCGGGCCGGTCGACGATGGCGCACCGTCTCGTGGCGCTGGCCGCACTGATCGCCGTTGCGGCATTCGCGGCCGTGCTGATCGTGTTCGGGAACCCCGCGCTTGCACTACTGGCGTTCATCGCGGGCGGCGCCGCTCCATTCGTGGTCATCTTCCGCGAACGCCGGGCCCGGCTCGAGAAGTTCGAGGAGCAACTGCCGGACGCGGTCGACGTGATGAAACGGGCGCTGCGTGCGGGACACCCGTTCAACGCCTGCCTCAAGCTCGTCGCCGACGACATGGACGCGCCGATCGCGCGTGAGTTCGAGCTGACCTTCGCCGACGTGAACTACGGCAACGACGTGCGGCGCGCACTCCTCGGCATGTTGCTCCGCGTGCCGAGCACGAGCCTGATGGCGGTCGTGACGGCCGTCCTCATCCAGAAGGAGACCGGTGGCAACCTCGCGGAGATCTTCGAGCGGATCTCGCAGGTGATCCGCAGCAGGTTCCGGTTCGGGCGCAAGGTGCGCACGCTGTCCGCCGAGGGCCGCCTTTCCGCGTGGATTCTTGCGCTGGTGCCGATCATCCTGTTCGGCGTGATCTGGATCACGTCGCCGAAGTACCTGCCGCCGTTGCTGGTGCACCCGACCGGGCAGAAGATGGTCGTGTTCGCCGGCGTAATGATGGTCGTGGGCATCCTCTGGATGCGCCGGATCATCCGTATCGACCTCTGATGCCATGGATACGTTACTCGCCTTCTTCCGGTCGCTGAGCGTGGGAACCAACCCGGAGTACGTGCTGTTCCTGCTGACGACGGGAGCGACCGCCTTCCTGTTCGCGCTCGGCGTTTCGTTCCTGGTGCTGGCCGCAACCGATCCCGTGCGCCGCCGCCTGGGCAGGATGGCCGTCGGCACCCAGGCCGGCGGTCGGGTGGCGACCCGCATCCTGAAGGCACTGGAGCCCGTCAACAGGTTCCTGCTGCCCTCGAAGGAAGGCGAGCGTGGACGGGTGGAGCAGCGGTTGATGTTCGCGGGCTTCCGCTCGCCGAACGCATTGCCCCTGTTCTATGCCGCGAAGACCGGTCTGGCCCTGGTCTTCCTGCTCGTCGTGGTCACGTCGTCGGCGTGGTTGCCGCAGTGGTCGGCGACGAGACTGGTGTTCGTCGCGATGCTGGCGGCATTCGTCGGACTGATGCTGCCGAACTACGTGCTCGACCACATGGTGGAGCGACGGCAGAAGCGGCTGCGTGACGGCTTCCCGGACGCGCTCGACATGCTCGTGGTCTGCGTCGAGGCAGGCCTTGGCCTCACCGCAGGCATCCAGCGCGTCGCGGAGGAACTTCGTTTCAGCCACCCTGAACTCGGGGCCGAGTTCGCGCAGGTGACCGCCGAGATGCGGGCTGGCGTGGAACGGGAGGTCGCCCTCAAGGGCCTGGCGGCGCGTACGGGCCTCGAGGACATCCGCGGCCTGGTGAGCCTCTTGGTCCAGACCCTGAAGTTCGGCACGAGCATCGGTGAGACGCTGCGGGTCTATGCGGAGGAGTTCCGGGACAAGCGCATGCAGCGCGCCGAGGAACTCGCGGCGAAGATCGGCACCAAGCTGGTCTTCCCACTGGTATTCTGCCTGTTCCCGTCCTTCTTCGTCGTCGCAATCGGGCCGGCAGTCATTCGCATCATCGATGTATTCCGCTATCTCGGAGAAAAGGTCGGACAGTGAGCAGGCACGCGTGACAGGCGTGCCGGCCCAGGGGAGTAGCGCTGACGCCAGCCCCCGGGCCTGGTTGTCCACGGCGCTGCTGGTGCTGCTGCTGGCGGGCTGCGCTACCCAGTCGACCGATGAGGCGGCGCAGCAGCCTACGCCAGACGACAAGAGCACTGCCAGCCAGCTCTACGCCGGCCAGCCCGCGGTGGTGCATGCCACGGAATTCCCGGTCGCCTCGGCCGCGGAGGGGATCCAGCGCGGCGACGAAGCCTGGCGCCAGGGCAAGCTCGACCTCGCGGTCTACCTCTACGTGCAGGCGCTGGCGTTCGACGCCACCGCCCCCGCGCCACTGCTGAAGATCGGCACGATCCACGAGCAACTCGGTAACCGGGCGCTGGCGCAAAAGGCTTACGAACTGGCGCTCGAGCGCGATCCAGACAACGCCGCCGCGTGCGAGCGGCTTGGCCTGTTGTACCTGGAGTCGGCCCGGAACGACGAAGCGCACGCGTCGTTCGAGCGCGCCCTTGCGCTCGAGCCGAACCGCTGGCGCTCCGAGAACGGCCTCGGCATCGTCGCCGACCGCCGCAAGGATTTCGCCGGCGCGATCACTCACTACGGCCGCGCGCTCGCGCTCGAGCCCAAGGCTGCCCCCGTGATGAACAACCGCGGTTACTCGCGGTTCCTGGCGGGAGACCTGGCGGGTGCGGAGGCCGACCTGAAGGAGGCCATCCGGCTCGGCGCGCGCAACGGCGCGTGGACGAACCTCGGCAGGGTGCAGGCGCGGCAGGCCAGGTACGCCGAGGCACTCGAGAGTTTCCTGCAGGAGACCGACCTCCCCAACGCCTACAACTCGGTTGGCGAGGCTGCGATGGAGCGCGGCGACTACCTCCAGGCCAGGAAGTACTTCGAGTCGGCAAGCAGCGCGTCCCCGCGGTATTTCGAGGCGGCGCAGAAGAACCTTGGCATCGTCAACGAACGGCTTGCTGCGGCGACGCCTGTTGTCACCGCTCCCAAAGCCAGGAATTCCTTCAAGGTGGTCCTGGCCGACACGTCCGTGTACATGAACGGCGTCGTGATCGGCACGGTCAAGCGGGGCGACCGGGTTGCGGTGCTGAAGACGCAGGACGCCTTCTCGCAGGTCGGGTTCCGCGACGACGGCGGCACGGATCGCGTCGGCTGGATCCCCTCCAGCAGCCTCACCGATTCCCCCTAGCAGGGGCGGAACGTCCGCGTTCATCGGGCATGGCCTGGCCGGACGCCCTCGAGACTCGCCGCAGCTGCGCTGCACATAACCGCAATACACGGCGTGGCCTGATTGGCCGATATTTGGTGCAGTCACGACCGCAGGGTCGGGTGCAGCAATCCTGTTCTGGAGCTTTTCATGGACACCAAGGCGAAAGACATCTCGATGCAGCTCGCGGAGGACGCCCGCCAGTCGGAGTGGGAGAACGTCAGTTTCACGGCCGAGGTCTTCAAGGGCAGCTTTCGCTGGGACCTCGTGCATCCGTTCCCGGCGCAGTCGCCGGAAGACCGCAAAATCGGTGACGACTACCTGGCAAAAGTGCGCGAGGTGCTCGAAAAGCACGTCGATCCCTACCAGATCGATGAGCGCGGCGAGTATCCCGCCGCCGCGCTCGAGGCGATGGCTGCGATCGGGCTCTTCGGCATGAAGATCCCGCGGGAGTACGGCGGTCTCGGGTTCTCCATCACCAATTACGCGCGCGTGCTGGGCATGATCGGGAGCTATTGCTCGAACACGGTCACTTACCTGTCGGCGCACCAGAGCATCGGCGTGCCGCAGCCGTTGCGCGAGTTCGGTACCGAGGAGCAGAAGCGCAGGTACCTGCCGCGACTGGCGCGGGGGGAGATTTCCGCGTTCGCGCTGACCGAGCCCGACGTCGGCTCCGACCCGGCGCGCATGAGCACGGTGGCCACGCCCGTCGAGGACGGCAAGGCGTTCATGCTGAACGGCGACAAGCAGTGGTGCACGAACGTCACGGATCCCAAGACGACGCTGATCGCAGTGCTGGCGCGCACACCGGACAAGGAACTGCCTAACGGCAAGAAGATTCCCCAGATCTCGTGCTTCGTGGTCGAGACCGCGTGGCCGGGCGTCGAGCGGGTGCGGCGTTCGACGTTCATGGGGCTGCGGGGCATCGCCAATGGCTCGGTCACGTTCAGGAACGTGCGTGTGCCTGCGGAGAACATGATCGGCAAGCCCGGAGAGGGACTGAAGATCGCGCTGGCCACGCTGAACGTCGGCCGCCTCGGCCTGCCCGCCGCCGCCATCGGCGTCGGCATGGCCTTCGTCGACGATGCCCGCTGGTGGATCACGACGAGGCAACAGTGGGGCCAGCCGGTCGGCAAGCACCAGGCCATCGCCCGCATGGTTGCGAGTTACGCCGCGCACCTGTTCGCGATGAAGAGCATGGTGTACCTGACCTGCGCGCTGGCTGATCGCAAGAACGTCGACATCCGGCTGGAGGCCGCCGCTGCCAAGTACTTCTGTTCCGAGACGCTCTACCGCATCCTCGACGACTACCTGCAGGTGCGCGGCGGCCGCGGCTACGAGCGGGCGACTTCGCTCTACGAGCGCGGCGAGCGACCGACCAGCGTCGAGATGGCAATCCGCGACATGCGGGTCGGGCGCATCTTCGAGGGCTCGTCGCAGGTCATGCACCTGATCATGGCGCGCGAGGCGCTCGATACGCATTTCAAGCTGGTGATGCCGATCCTCCAGCCCAAGCCCGGGCAGAAGCTCAGCAAGGGTGAAGCCATGATGAAGGCAGCCGGGTTCTACTCGACGTGGCTGCCGAAGCTGTTCATGCCGGAGACTGGCCATCACTTCGAGGCGAGGCACCTCAGCGAGGTGAACCGCAAGCACCTCGCCTACGCGGGCAAGACCAGCAGGCTGCTCGCCCGGCGGCTGTTCGGGACCATGGCCAGGTTCGGCCCCAGGCTCGAGAAGGAGCAGCTGATCCTCGGCAACTTCGTCGACATCGGTGTCGACCTGTTCGTCATGTCGACCACGCTGTCGTACGCGGATCACCTGCTCGGCGAGAACCCGGCGGACCAGAGTCCGCAGGAACTGGCGGACCTCTTCTGCCGCGAGGCGCGGCGGCGCATCGAGGCGAACTTCCGTGCGGTCAAGTCGAACAACAACCGCTCTTACCGCAAGGTCGCCGGGCTGTTCATGGACGGCACCCTGGGCTGGCTCGCCGACGGCTCGATGAACCCGATTCCGCCGCAGTACCGCGACTGGGAGAAGCACGACTACGAGCATCCGGCGCAGGACCTGGCCGCGCGCGAGTCCGAGGAGCGGAAGACGCCTAGACGCGACGAAGCGGCTTGAAAATCCTCGCGGCGCGCGGCTTTCCACCGATCGCCGCACCGGATGCGCGCCTGCTGATCCTCGGTTCGCTACCCGGCCAGGCATCGCTCGCGGCGCGCCAGTACTACGCCCAGCCGCAGAACGCGTTCTGGCGGATCATGGGTGCGTTGTTCGACGCCGGGCCGGATATTCCATACGCCAGGAGGGCAGAACGCCTGCGCGCGAGCGGTATCGCGCTGTGGGATGTGTGCCAGTCGGCCAGGCGCCCCGGCAGCCTCGATTCCGCGATCGATCTCGCGACGGTGGTGCCGAACGATTTCGCGGGCTTCCTGCGCGAGCATTCACGGATCGCGTGGGTGTGCACCAACGGTGCGACCGCCCACCGCTTGTATCGGCGACTGGTACAGCCGGGATTGCCTGTGCGCGCGCAGGCGCTGCCGCTGCACCTGTTGCCATCCACGAGTCCGGCGCATGCATCGCTGAATCTTGCGCAGAAACTGGAGCGCTGGCGCTTGCTCGCAAATCTGCTGGCGGCTTGAGGGAAGGGCGCCGCGAGCGGCCTTCGGTCCGGGCTCCTGGCCGGATGTCGAACGTGTCCTTCAGGTCCCGGGCGCTTCGCGAGCAATGCGCACGACTTCCTCTGCCGTGTCCGCGAGACGCAGGAGCCCGAGTTCCTCGCGCGTGATGGTGCCTTCGCTCACCAGCGTCCGATCGAGGAATCGAGCCATCGCGCCCCAGAAGTCCCGCCCTACGGCGATCAGCGGAAAGCGCTCGATCTTGCCGTTCTGCACCAGCGTGGCGAGTTCGAACGCTTCGTCGAGCGTGCCGAAGCCACCCGGCATCACGACGAACGCGCATGAATACTTCACGAGCATCACCTTGCGCACGAAGAAATGCTCGAACGGGATGAAGCGGTCGAGGTAGGCGTTCGGCTTCTGCTCGCGCGGCAGTCGGATGTTGCAGCCCAGGCTCATGCCTCCGGCCTCCCGCGCACCGCGGTTGGCCGCTTCCATGATTCCTGGTCCGCCGCCTGTCATCACGGCGAACCCGGCGCTGGCGAGCCCGTGTCCGATCTCGCGTGCGAGATGGTAATAGCGGTGACCTTCTGCGAAGCGCGCGGAACCGAACACCGTGACGCACGGCCGGTCGAATTCGAAGCTTTCGAAGCCGTGCAGGAACTCGAGGAAGAAGCGCACGGCGCTCTCGAGGTCCGCCGCGCGGTTGCGGCGACCGGAGAGAAACAGTTTCTCCGTGCCCTCCACCTGCTGCAGCAGCGACGACTCGCGCTTTCCTTCGGGCCCTTCCGTCACGCACACTCCCCCTGACTGCGGCCGCCCATGCCGGACGCGCCGGCACCCGCATGATACCGGAGGCAGAGGAGCACCGAATGGCTGCTGCTGGAAGCCAGGCTGACGAATCGGGCGAGCGCCGCGCCGCGTGAATAATCGCGCATTCGCCCGCGACCGGACCGCTGCTGCGCTGTCTGCGGCGCTGGTGCTCGCAGGTTGCATCGGCACCACGCGACCACCGGCTGAGTCGGCCGTATCTGCCGTGTCGAGCGCGGGCCAGCAGCTCTACGCCGCCGGCGACATCGCCGACTGCAATGGCCGTGCGCCCGCGGACTCGATGGCCGCCCGCACGTCGCGACTCGTGCCCGACGGTGCGCTGGTGCTCGGCCTTGGCGACATGGCGTACCCGCGCGGCGACGCGCAGACGCTCGCCTCGTGTTACGAGCCGACCTGGGGCCGGCACCGTGCGGCGACGCTCGCCACTCCCGGCAATCACGACTACGTACGCGGCGATGCAGGTGATTTCCTCGCGTACTTCGATACCGATGCGTTGCAGGATGGCGGCTTCATCGCTTTCACCCGCACTCTGACCGATGGCTGGCGGCTGGTCGCGCTCGACAGCAATGTCGACGGCAGCGCGCTGCAGGCCCAGTACGCATGGCTGGAACGGCTCTTCGCGGGCGCTGCGCATGCGCCTGCGCGGACGCAGGACTGCCTGCTGGTCATGTGGCACGCACCGTTGTTCTCTTCCGGCCTGCACCGCGGCGCCGGCGACAGGATGCGGCCATTCTGGAAACTGGTCGACAGCCACGGCGCCGACCTCGTGCTGAGCGGTCACGAACATTTCTACGAACGGTTCGATCCCCTCGATGCGCAAGGGCAGGAACCGCGCGACGGGCAGGCGCCGCGGCAATTCGTCGTCGGCACCGGTGGCGCACGACTCTACGGCTTCTGGAAGCCGCCGTACCGAAGCGAGGCGCGGGTGCTCGAGCACGGTGTGCTGCAATTGTCGCTCGATCACGGCAGCTATTCGTGGCGCTTCATCGACGTCGATGGACGCGTGCGGGATGCCGGGGCGGCGCGCTGTCGCGCGGCAATGAAGTAGGTTAACGTGCGGCACGCCAGGGCGGCATCGACTGCCCGTTGAATTTCGCGCACAGGGGAGCTCATGACGACGTTCAGCGACTGGATCAACGCCCTCGATTCGTTCGTCTGGGGTCCGGCGATGCTGGTGCTGATCCTCGGCACGGGACTCTACCTGCAGGTGCGTCTCGGCGGCATGCCGGTGCGCAAGATCGGAGCCGGCCTGCGGCTGGTCTGGCGGGGGCGGGGCGGCGACGAGGCCCACGGCGAGGTCAGCCCGTACTCCGCGTTGATGACGTGCCTGGCCGCAACGATCGGCGTCGGCAACATCGCGGGCGTGGCCACGGCGATCGCGCTTGGCGGCCCGGGTGCGGTGTTCTGGATGTGGATGACGGCGCTCGTCGGCATGGCCACCAAGTACGCCGAGGTGCTGCTCGCCGTGCACTTCCGTGAGCGCGACGAGAAGGGCCGCTTCGTCGGGGGGCCGATGTACGCCATCCGCAACGGTCTCGGTCCGCGCTGGGCCTGGCTCGGCACCGCGTTTGCCCTGTTCGGCGGACTCGCCGGCTTCGGCATCGGCAACATGGTGCAGTCGAACAGCATCGCGGCCGCGATGCAGGGGTCATTCGGCGTCACGCCGCTGGTCACGGGTATCGTACTCACGGTCGTCACCGGCGCGGTGATCCTGGGTGGCATCAAGCGCATCGCTGCGGTCGCGAACTGGCTGGTGCCGTTCATGGCGATCGGGTACGTGGCTGCGGCGATGATCGTGCTGCTCTATCACTGGCAGTCGATCCCGCAGGCCTTTGCGCTCATCTTCGCAACGGCGTTCACCGGTACCGCGGCGATCGGCGGCTTCGCCGGCGCAGCGATGATGGCCGCGATTCGCTACGGCGTGGCGCGCGGCATCTTTTCGAACGAAGCCGGGCTCGGTACGGCCGGCATCGCACAGGCGGCGGGCATGAGCAACGATCCGGTGCGCAGCGGCCTGATCGGCATGATGGGCACGTTCCTCGACACCCTCGTGGTCTGCACGATGACGGGGCTCGCGATCGTGGTTTCGGGCGCATGGCAGTCCGGCAAGACAGGCGCTGCCCTCACGCAGGCCGCGTTCCAGTCGGCGATGCCCGGCATCGGCGGCGAACTCGTCGCGGTCGCGCTGGGCATCTTCGCGCTGACGACCATCCTCGGCTGGGCGTATTACGGTGAACGCTGCTGGCAGTACCTGGTCGGCAACTGGACGATCATGCCGTACCGCATCGTGTGGACGATGATGGTGTTCTTCGGTGCGATCACGCACCTCGACCTCGCGTGGACCATCGCTGACACGCTCAACGCACTGATGGCGATTCCGAACCTGATCGCGCTGCTGGCATTGTCGCCGGTCGTCGTGCAGTTGACGCGCGCAGGCCTCGCCAGGGCCCTGCAGGACTGAGCTTTCGGCGGCGCTAATGCTGCGGCCGCCAGACACCCTCGCGTCGCGGATCCGCCCCCGTCTCGAACGCCGGCGGATTGCCGCGCACGGCAACGCCATGCAGACCGGATTCCTCGCCGCGCCCCGACTTGAGCGCAACGCCTTTCTCCGCCAGCTGCGCTGCCAGCTCCGCCGGAATGCGTGGCATCTCACCGTAGAAATCGGCGCCGCGCGCGATCAGGTTGGGCAGGTTGATCGCTTCCTGGAGCGGCAGGTCCCAGGCCAGCAGCCCGAGCAGCGCCTTGGCGTTGTAAGCGAGGATGGCCGAACCGCCGGGCGAGCCCACGGCAGCCACGAAGGCGCCGTCCGTCTTGCGCAGCACGATCGCCGGCGACATCGAAGAACGAGGCCGTTTGCCGCCCGCGACGGCGTTCGCCACCGCGCGGCCGGCATCGTCGACGGCCGTGAACGAGAAGTCGGTGAGCTGGTTGTTCAGGAAGAACCCGCCGACTGCACGCCCTGAGCCGAACAGCGACTCGACCGAGGTGGTCATCGAGATCACGTCGCCCTGGTCGTCGACGATGACGAAATGGCTCGTGCCCGGCACCTCGTCCGTCGCATCGATGCCCGCGAGCGTCATCACTGCACCCGGCGGAGTGCCTGCCTCCGGAGCGGTCGCAGCCGCCCGCTCGCCGATCAGCTGCGCGCGGTTGTCGAGGTAGCCATGGTCGAGCAGGCCTTCGACCGGCACGGCGACGTAACGCGGATCAGCCACGTAACGATCGCGGTCGGCATACATCAACCGGCTCGCCTCGGCGAAGAGCAGCCACGCCTGCGGATCCGCCGGTCCACGCGACGCAATGTCGGTGCGTTCGAGCAGTCCCAGCAACTCGAGCAAGCCGACACCGCTCGACGGCGGCGGCGGCACGCAGACCACATAGACGCGGAACGGGCGGCATAGCGGCTGCACTTCGGCGGGGCGATAGGCCGCCATGTCCTGCAGCGTCAACGTGCCGGGGCGAGGCTCTGCCCGCGTGCGCGCGATGATCTGTTCCGCGAGCGGTCCTTCAAGCAGGGCACGCGGCCCGCGCGCGGCGATCGTGCGCAGCGTGTCCGCGTAGGCTGGGTTACGCAGCGTGTCGCCGGCCTTGACGATCGTGCCGTCGGGCTTGCTGAACAGCGCGCGCGTGTCGGGCAGCGTCGCCTGCGTGAACGAGCTGTTGGCGAAACGTCCAAGTCGCTGCGGCACGACGAAGCCCTGCTCGGCTGCCCGGATCGGCGCCTCGAACAATGACTTCCACGGCAGCCGGCCATGCTTCGAGTGCACCAGGCCCAGCATCGCGACGGCGCCGGGCATGCCCGTCGAGCGTCCGCTCGTGACCGCATCCGGATATGAAAGCGGCGCGCCCTGTTCGTCCAGGAACATGTCCGGCGTCGCGCCTGCCGGGGCGGCCTCGCGCCCATCGAACGCGGTGATGGTGCCGGTCTGCGCGTCGTAATGGAGCAGGAACGCGCCGCCGCCCAGGCCCGAGCTCTGCGGCTCGACGAGTCCCAGTGCGGCCTGCACGGCGACCGCGGCATCCGCGGCCCCGCCGCCGGCTCGCAGGACCTCGAGCCCGGCCTCGACGGCGATCGGATTCGCGGCCACCACGCCCGGGGTCAGCTTGACTTGCGGTGCGGGCTCCCGCTGCGAGGAAGCCGGTGCGCCCGCCCTGGCCGTTTCAGGCGCAGCCGGTGCATTGCGGCACCCTCCAGCGCCCAATGCGATGAGCGCGAGCAGGGTGACGGGCGCGACCCCGGCGCGGAAGCGATCGAAAACGGGCATGGTCGGGATGGGCGTGGACGTTGCGAGGGCTCCGACAATAGACTGTCCGGCCTGCGGCCGTCGAGACTGCCCGTGCCCCACACATCGACCATGCTTCGCGCCCTGTTAGCCACCCTGGTTGCGGCGGCGGCCGTGGCGTCCGTCCGGGCGGCCGATCCGCCGACCGTGGCCCAAGGCGCAAAGACGACACCGCAAACCATCGTCGTGGTCCATGCCGGGCGACTGCTCGATCGTCCAGGCAAGCCGCCACGCGGGCCGAGCACGATCGTGATCCGTGACGGGCGCATCGGTGAAGTGCGCGACGGCTTCGTCGACGTGCCGGGCAGTCAGCTCGTCGTCGACCAGCGCGCGCGTTTCGTGCTGCCGGGACTCATCGACAGCCACGTGCACCTGGTTTCGGACACGGGCGGGCAACTGGGCCAGCTCGAGGAGGTGCAGGCGGAAGATGCGGCGCTCGCGTACAACGCGCTCGCCAATGCGCACAAGACGCTCCGCGCCGGGTTCACCACGGTGCGCAACCTGGGCGACGAACACGGCGTCACGCTCGCGCTGCGGGACGCAATCCGCGCGGGCAAGGTGGTGGGGCCGAACATCGTCGACGCGGGGCGGTCGATCTCGACGACGTCCGGGCACATGGACGCAGCGCTCGGCTATCGCGAGGACTTCCGCGAAGTGCTGCACGCGCACGACAACCTGTGTGACAGCGTGGAGTCCTGTCGTCGCGCCGTGCGGATCCAGGTGGGCCGCGGCGTGGACGTGATCAAGATCGCCACGACCGGCGGCGTCAACAGCCAGGTGGGCGCTGGGCTCGGCCAGCAGATGTTCGACGACGAGGCGCGCGCGATCGTCGAAGCCGCAAGACTGTATGGCAAGAAAGTCGCGGTGCATGCGCACGGCGCGGACGGCATCAAGGCCGCGCTCATGGCCGGTGTCGATTCCATCGAACACGGCACGATGCTCGACGATGAATGCATCGCACTGATGGTGAAGGCGGGCACCTATTACGTGCCGACGCTGTCCACCGTGAATGGTTACATCGAGCGGCTGGCCGCGAACCCCGAGGCGTATTCGCCGCAGGTGCGGGCGAAGGTCGACTGGCGCATCAGGGTGACCGGCGAATCGCTGCGCAAAGCCGTGCCCAGGGGCGTCAGGATCGCCTTCGGCACCGACGCGGGCGTGAGCAGGCATGGCCGCAACGCCGACGAATTCGAATTGATGGTCAGGCACGGGATGACCCCGGCCGCGGCGCTGCAGGCGGCCACCGTCAATGCGGCGGACCTGCTCGGCCTGCTGGCCGACGTGGGCACGATCGAGCCGGGCAAGCGGGCCGATCTCATCGCCGTCGACGGCGATCCGCTCACCGACGTCACCGTGCTGAAGCGCGTGCCGTTCGTCATGAAGGACGGCGTCGAGTTCAAGGGCGGCCCGGGCTGAAGGGCGGTCATGCACCAGCACCCGACCTCGTTCGTGCAGTCGCTGCCTTTCTCGGAGGCG
>Ga0224510_10001782_pt1 | contig 13701 bp, 7 predicted proteins | sample SF_May12_sed_USG_FD_170161 | JGI IMG/M metagenome (GOLD analysis project Ga0224510, IMG submission 170161) | Sediment microbial communities from San Francisco Bay, California, United States - SF_May12_sed_USGS_4_1 | ecosystem: Environmental > Aquatic > Marine > Sediment | place: USA: California... | reverse complement strand
CGCCGCGCCGCTAGATGACATCGGCGAACCGGCGTTCGAGCCGACGGAACACGAAGGCGCCGAGCACGAAGGCCCCGAGCGAGACCACCGCCGCCCACGCGATCGTGTTCGCGGGGGGCATCGGTGTGCCGAGCAGCGACGCGCGAAGGCCCTCCAGGAGCGGCGCGAGCGGATTCAGGTAGTAGAGGGAGCGGTAGCGCGCCGGCACGTTCGCCACCGCGTACGCCACCGGGCTCGCGTAGAGCAGTAGCTGTGTCGCCACGGGGAGGATGTGCTGCACGTCGCGATAGCTCACCATCAGCGCCGCGCCCACGAGGCCGAGCCCGAGTGCGAGCGTCACGATGCCGAGCACCCAGAGCGGCATGAGCAGCATCGTGGGCGTGGGCGCGATGCCCTGCCAGAGCATGAGGCCGACCAGCACGATGAGTGCGACGGCGAAGTCGAGCAGTGCCGCGGGCACGGTGGAGGCGGGGAGCACCGCGCGCGGGAACCAGACCTTCGCGATGAGCGGACTGTTCTGCACCAGCGAGCCGCTGGCGCGCGAGAGGATGCCCGCGAAGAGTCCCCAGCCGGCGAGCGAGGCGAAGGTGAAGAGGAAGTACGGCGCGCCGTCGCTCTCGAGTCCCGCCACCACGCCGAACACGAAGGTGAAGATCAGCGCGCCGAGCACCGGCTGGAGCACCACCCACGCGACGCCGAGCACCGTCTGGCGGTAGCGGAGCCGGAGGTCGCGATCCGCGAGGCTCCAGAGGAGGTCGCGGAACGCCCAGAGGTCCGCCACCAGTCCGAGGGACCGCGAGCTCTCCGGCCGGATGACGAGGACGCTCGGCGCGTCGGACGAGGCTGCGGGGATCGGGGCGGGGGACGGCATCGCGGGAAATAGAGACTCCCCCTACCGGGAACACAATCCCGCTGACCATGATAGATACGACCATGACACGCTCCGCCCTTCCCTCCAGCGAGATCACACCGGAGTCGGTGTATCTCGATCGCCGGCGCTTCCTGGCAGCCGCCGGCGTGCTCGGCGCGGGCCTCGTGGTCGCGCCCGCACTCGGCGCCTGCGCGCCCGCGGCGGCCGACGCCTCGCAGCAGGGCTCGCTCGGCACGCCCTACGGGCTGCAGCCCTACGACAAGCCCAACTCGTACGAGGACGTCACGAGCTACAACAACTTCTACGAGTTCGGCACGGGGAAGGAGGATCCCAAGGCGAACGCGCAGCAGTTCACCACCAAGCCGTGGACGGTGAAGGTCGAGGGGCTCGTCTCCAAGCCCGGTGACTACCAGCTCGAGGACTTCCTCAAGCCGTCGAAGATGGAGGACCGCATCTATCGGATGCGGTGCGTGGAGGCGTGGTCGATGGTGATCCCGTGGCGCGGCGTCCCGCTCGCCGACGTGATCCGGCGCGCGGGGCCGACGTCGGCGGCGAAGTACGTGGAGTTCACCACGCTCTACGACCCCAAGCGGATGCCGGGCCAGGGCATGCGCTACCTCGACTGGCCCTACAACGAGGGCCTCCGCCTCGACGAGGCGATGCACCCGCTCGCGATGCTCGTGACCGGTGTGTACGGCAGGGACCTGCCGAACCAGAATGGCGCCCCGCTCCGCCTGGTGGTGCCCTGGAAGTACGGCTTCAAGGGGATCAAGAGCATCGTCCGCATCCGCCTCACCTCCGCGATGCCCAAGACGGCGTGGAGCGAGGCGATCCCGAGCGAGTACGGCTTCTACGCGAACGTGAATCCCGAGGTGGATCACCCGCGGTGGAGCCAGGCGACGGAGCGCCGGATCGGCCAGTTCCGCCGGATCCCGACCCTCATGTTCAACGGCTACGCCGACCAGGTGGCGTCGCTGTACTCGGGCATGGACCTCCGGCGTAACTATTAGATAGATGGCGCCGGTGGGTGGGATCGCGCGCCAGCCGCGCGGGTTCGGCGTGTTGCTCGTCCTCGCCGCGCTCGCGCCGGCGGTGGTCGTCGTCTATGCGATGCTGAGTGACCTCTTCATGGGCTCGAACTGGCTCGGCGCCGACCCGGTGAAGTCCGGAGAGCACCTGCTGGGCGAGTGGACGCTCCGGCTCCTCTTCGGCACGCTGCTCATCACGCCGCTCCGCCGAGTCACCGGCTGGAATTGGCTGGCCAAGCACCGCCGCACGCTCGGCCTCTTCGCGTTCGCGTACGTCTCGCTCCACCTGCTCACGTGGACGCTGCTCGACGTGCAGATCGGCATCAGCGAGTACGTGGGCTGGGCCGACATCAAGAAGGACATCCTCAAGCGGCCCTTCATCACCATCGGCATGCTCGCCTTCCTGCTGATGGTGCCGCTCGCCGTGACCTCCACCAAGAAGATGATCGCGCGGCTCGGGAAGAACTGGCGGAAGCTCCATAGGCTCGTCTACGTGATCCCCGTGCTCGGCGTGGTCCATTATTGGATGGCGGTGAAGCTCGACATTACGGAGCCGGCGATCTACGCGCTCTTCCTCGCCGGCCTGCTCTATTGGCGGGCGCGCCAGGCCCGGATCACGCGCGCCGCCGCCACGGTGCCCTCGCCAGCGGAGACGGTCGCCGCCTGACGGCGCCGTAGATTCCGCGCGTGCCCTCCACGCGCGCCACGGTTCACGCGGGTTCCTCGAACCCCACATCCACGCACGACTGCTTCGCCATCGTGGCCCCGGGTCTGGAGCCGCTGGTGGCGCGCGAGCTCGCGGTCCTCGGCGCGGCTGGGCCGCGCACGATAGCCGGAGGTGTCGAGTTCCGCGCCGACGATGCGCTGCTTGCGACGGTGCATCTGCAGCTGCGCGCCGCGAGTCGCGTGCTCGTGCGGATGGCCGCGTTCCGTGCGACGGCGTTCCACGAGTTGGAACGCGCCGCGCGGCAGGTGGAATGGACGCGCGTGCTCCAGCCCGCGGGCGCGTTCCGCCTGCGCGTCACCTGTCGCAAGTCGAGGTTGTATCACTCCGACGCGGTGGCCGAGCGCGTCGCGGCGGCGATCGTGCGGGCCCTGCCGGGGACGACGCACGCGATGACGCCCGACGCGGACGACGTGGAGCATCACGCACCGGACGATCGGGATCGTGATCAGGGAGCGGGGCCCGAATCGCCGCAGGCCGCGCTCCCGCAGTTGTTCGTCGTGCGATTCGACCGCGACCGCTGCACGGTGAGCGCCGACGCCTCCGGAGAGTTGCTCCACCGTCGAGGCTACCGGCAGGCGGTGGGCCGCGCGCCACTGCGCGAGACACTCGCGGCGGCGATGCTCCTGGGCGCCGAATGGGATCCCGCCGAGCCCCTGCTGGATCCGATGTGTGGATCGGGGACGATCGCGATCGAGGCCGCGATGCTGGCGCGGCGGATCGCGCCGGGCCTGCGGCGCGCCTTTGCCGCGGAGCGTTGGCCGTCGGTCGCGGGCGCCGCGTGGCGCGCGGCGCGGACGGCCGCCGAGGCGGCGGTCCTGCCCTCCGCACCGGCCCCGATCCACGCCTCGGATCGGGACGCTGGCGCCATCGAGTCTGCGCGGGCGAATGCGGCGCGGGCAGGGGTCGCGGACGACATCGCCTTCGCGTGCGCGCCCCTCTCCTCCGTGCAGCCACCGACCGGCCGTGGACTCCTCATCACGAACCCTCCCTACGGCGTGCGCGTGGGGGAGTCGGGTCCGCTGCGCGACCTCTACGCGCGGCTCGGCCAGTTCGCGCGTGAGCGGTGCCCGGGCTGGCGCGTGGCGATGCTCTCCGCCGATCCCGCACTCGAGGCGCAGACAGCGCTTCGGTTGCGTCCGGCGCTCGTCACGACGAACGGCGGGCTGGCGGTGCGGCTCATGGTAGTCAAGGCTTGACTTGCCACGCCCGGAGGAATAGTTCACTCGTGACGCGTAAGCGATTGCGCGGGTACGTGTTACTGTAGGCTGCCTCACTAAGATGCCGTTTTGGGCACGCGAGGCATATCGTATGGTTTGTCCTTCCCAGCAGCCGCTCATTCCGCGGCGTCGGATAGGCCCCCACCGTCTCCCACCAAAGTCCAGCGGAGGAAGCACATGTTTCCGTTTTCCCGTTCCCGGCTCGTCGCCGGTGCCCTGATGTTCGCGGCACTCGGTGCGATGCCTCTCGGGGCGCAGATCGCCACCGGGAGCATCTCCGGGAAGATCACGGTTCGTTCGACGAACCAGCCGCTCGCCGACGCACGCATCGTCGTGACGGGCACCGCAGTGGTGGTCTTCTCGAATGCGCGCGGGGAGTTCCGCGCTCCATCCGTTCCGGCGGGGCTCGCCCGCGTGACGGTCTACAAGATCGGCTACCAGGCGGTCAGTGACTCGGTGCGGGTGATCGTCGGTCAGGACGCGACGATCAACCTCTCGATGGATGTCTCCCGCGTGCAGCTCTCCGAAGTCGTCGTGACAGGCACGGCGGGCAATCAGGAGCGTCGCGCGCAGGCCGCCGTCGTGACGAGCGTCAACGCCGCCGACATCCTCAGGGACTCGCCTGCGCAGAACTTCAACGAGATGCTGCAGTCCCGCGTGCCAGGCGTCTCGGTGAGCTCCGCATCGGGCACGGCCGGGACCTCGCGCCGCATCAACATCCGCGGCGCCTCCTCGGTGAACCTGTCGAACCAGCCGCTGATCTTCATCGACGGCATCCAGCTGATCGAGGGCCAGCCCGGCCTCGGCGCAGGGGGCCAGAGCGCCGACCGCTTGAACAACCTCAACACGGATGACATCGAGTCCGTCGAGGTCGTGAAGGGCCCGGCTGCCGCCACGCTCTACGGCGCGGACGCGTCCGCTGGCGTGATCCAGATCATCACGAAGAAGGGGCGCGCCGGAACCTCGCGGTTCCGCCAGACGCTCTCCCTGCAGAGCGGACAGACGGCCCGCCTCTGGGCGCCGCCGTCGAACTACGCCTTCTGCTCCGCCTCGTCCATCCTGCCGACGAGCACGAACCCGCTCTGCCGCGGCCAGACCACGACGACGCTGGTCTCGGACAACCCGCTCATCCGTGAGAACGCCTTCCGCACCGGCAACATCTTCAACCTCGGCTATTCGGCGAGCGGCGGCGGCCAAGGCTACGGCTACTACCTCTCCGCCAACCGGGACGCCCAGACGGGCACCCTGCCGAACAACAATTTCAACCGGCAGTCGTGGCGCACGAACTTCAATTTCGTGCCCGACCCGCGCGTGACGGTGAACGCGAACTTCTCCCTCCAGCAGTCGCGCGTGCAGGCACCGGACAACGACAACAACATCTACGGCTTCCTGGGCGGCGGCCTCCTCGGCACTCCGCTCTCGCGTACGGACAACGGCTCGGGCTCGAACGGCTGGTTCGGCGTCGAGCGCAACGTGCCCGCGATCAGCGCGATCCAGAACGTGCTGGTGACCCGCGGCACCACGATGGGCCTCACGCTCAACTACGTGCCGCTCCCCTGGTTCTCGCACCGGCTCACGGTCGGCGGCGACATCGAGGGCGATGAGACGACGGACTACTTCCCCAAGAACTCGCGTGGTTCGTACACCGGCCTCCTCAACACCGGGTCGAACTCGCAGTCGCGCATCAACAACCAGCGCTACACCATCGACTACCTGGCCAACGCCAAGCGGTCGCTCTGGGGCGGCAACTGGGAGTTGAACGCCTCCGGCGGCGTGCAGTACATCTCCACCAAGACGAACTTCACGAACGTCACCGGCACCGGCTTCGTCACGAACGCGAACAACGTGCCCTCGTCGGCGTCGCAGACCTCCGGCGGCGGCACGATCACCGACGTGCGCCAGCTCGGCTACCTCGGGCAGGTGCAGCTCGGCCACCTCGACCGCCGCTTCGTGCAGGTCGGCCTCCGTGTCGACCAGTTCTCCGTGTTCGGCGATAAGGTGAAGCCCGCACTCCTGCCGAAGATCGGCGGGTCGTGGGTGCTCTCGGATGAGCCGTTCTTCGGCAACTGGTCGAACATCTTCGACCAGCTCCGCGCGCGTGCCGCGTGGGGCCAGACCGGTCGCGCGCCGGGCGCCGGCGCGTCGCTCACGACGCTCGACGCGGCCCCGAGCATCGCGAACGGGATCGTGGAGTCGGGCGCGGTACCGCAGAACCCGGGCAACGCGGACCTCAAGCCGGAGCGCGGCAGCGAGATCGAATTCGGTTTCGACGCCGCCTTCCTGGACAACCGGCTCGCCCTCGAGGTGACCTACTTCGACAAGACCACGAACGACCTGATCCTGAGCCGGCCGCTCCCGCCGTCGCTCGGCTTCACGCAGAACCCGCAGGTGAATATCGGCAAGGTCAAGAACAGCGGCCTCGAGGTCACCCTCTCCGCCACGCCGGTCTCGACGCAGGCCGTCACGTGGGACGTGCGCGGTGGCATGTCGACGCTCAAGAACAAGCTCGTGGACCTGGGCGGCGTCAATCCGTTCGGAACGCTCAATCGCTTCACGCCTGGCTTCCAGCTCGGCTCGTGGGTCTCCAAGGCGATCCGCAACATCGACGAGACCACCGGCGTCGTGACGGTGGCGGACACGTTCGAGGTCGTGGGCAACCAGTTCCCGACGCTCGAAGCCACGCTGAGCAGCACCGTGACGCTCTGGAACCAGCTGCGCCTCACGGCCCAGTTCGACACCAAGCGGAACTTCCTGGTGCAGAACAACACCGCCTTCTTCCGCGAGACGCAACTCGTCCGCAGCAACGCGCGTCTGGACACCACGGTGCTCTCGCGCCGTGAGCGCCTGCGCCGCTACGGCAACCCGACGTCCGGGCAGCCGGCGTTCGTGCAGGAGAACGGCTCCGGCACGACGGTGAACGAGACCCGTGACGCCTTCCTGCAGCCGGGTGACTTCGTGCGGTTCCGCGAGGTCGGCCTCTCGTGGGACATCCCCGACCGCTGGACGGCCATGCTCGGACCCGTGCAGACCGCCACGCTCGGCCTCGCCGTGCAGAACGTCTGGCTCTGGAAGAACAAGGCCTTCACCGGGGAGGACCCTGAGGTCATCTCCAATGCGGGCGCCCAGTTCTCGCGCTCCGACTTCCTGACGATGCCGAATCCGCGCACCACGGTGCTCCGGCTCAACCTCACCTTCTGAGAATCCCCATGCGAATCCAAAACATCCCTCGCGCGGCGGCGCTCACGCTTGGTGCCGCGGCCCTGATCGTCGGAGGAGCCTGTTCGGACATCCTCTCGGTCAAGAACCCGAACGTCATCGATGCCGGCACCGTGGATCCGGTGCAGGACGCCCTGACGCTCGCCAACTCCGCCCAGCAATCATTCGCGTCGTCGCTCGGGTGGACCAACATGTACAGCGCGTGGTTCACGGGCGAAGCCGACGTGGCCGAGACCTTCCCCACGCGCAACGAGTTCGGGCGCCGTGATGTCGTGACGTCCAACGGCTCGCACAACTCGGACGTCTGGTTCCCGCTCTCACAGGCGGCGGCCGGCAACCACCTGGTGCTCGGGCTCGCCCTGCCGACGCCGACCACGAACATCAACTATGTCCGTGCCTCCACCTGGCTCGGCTACAGCTTCGTGGTGATGGCGGAGCAGTTCTGTCAGGGGGTCGTGTACGGTGGTCCGCTCCTGACCACGGACAACATGCTCGACTCGGCGATCGCGAACTTCACGAACGCGATCACGATCGGCAGCGCCAACGGCACGGCGGCGGCGGTCGCGCTGGCGAACGCGGCGCGCGTGGGCCGCGCCCGCGCGTACCTGCAGAAGGGCAACAAGCCGCAGGCCCTCATCGACGCGAACGCCACGCCGGCCGGCTTCAACTACTCGTTCTCCGCGATCGATGATCCGGCGAACCGCACCCGGCTGAGCAACCGGATGTGGCAGTTCACATTCGACCGCGGATCCATCTCCGTCTCCCCGGCCTACCGCGTGACGGACAGCCGGATCGCCTACCTCCCGCCGCCGAACGGCTACTCGCCGCAGGACGCGACCACCGGTCCGTTCTACGTGCAGCAGAAGTATCCTGCGTTCACGAGCTCGTATCGCGTGGCGTCCAAGCTCGAGGCGGACTACATCGCCGCCGAGTCCCAGACGACCACCGAGCAGCTCGCGCTGATCAACGCCCGTCGCACGGCCGGTGGCCAGGCCGCGTATGGCGGCGCGACTGACGCCAGCAGCGTCCTCACCGAGCTGATGCGGCAGAAGCATCTCGACTTCTGGCTCGAAGGGAAGCGCCTCGGCGACTTCCGTCGCAACCCGAACAACGTGGCGAACATGCCCGTGCCGGGCGCGGTCTACTTCAAGCCCGGCTTCGCGCCGATCGGCAACCAGACCTGCTACCCGTTGCCGCTGAACGAGACGGACAACAACCCGAACATCCCGTAGGTCCGGGTTCGCAGTACCGCTGGAACGGAACGGGAGGTGGGACGACATGTCCCACCTCCCGTTCCGCGTTCGGGTCCCGGACGCCCCACGCGCAGCCGGATGTCCCGCCGCGCGCCACGGGCCGGGGCAGGGGCGGGCCATTAGATTCCGGGCATGTCCAACGAGCCTATCGCGAGCGTCTTCAACGACGCCTACGCTGCCGAGCAGTTCGAGGCCTATCGCCGGGACCCGGCGTCCGTTGAGGAATCCTGGCGCCAGTTCTTCCGCTTCGCCGAGCAGGCGACCGGGACCGGTGGGCCGGCGAGCAGCGCCGTCGCCCCGCTAACGGCGAACGTCCCGGACCCGGAGTACGCCCGCAAGGCGGCGGGAGCCGCGCGGTACACCACGGCGATCCGCAACTACGGACACCTCAGCGTCCAGATCGACCCGCTGGGGTCGCCGCCTCCGGGAGCGGCTGAGCTGAAACTCGACTTCTTCGGCATCACCGAGGCCGACCTCGACCTCGTGACCGGCGCCTCGCTCGGCTTCCCGCACCTCGCGACCGCGCGCGACGTCGCCAACCGCCTCAAGAAGCGGTATTGCGCGAACCTCGGTGTCGAGGTCCGGCACATCGGCACCGAGGAAGAGCGCGCTTGGTTCCGCCGCCTCTTCACGGAGGAGAAGCTCACGCGCCCGCTCACGGCCGAGGAGAAGAAGGCGATGCTCCGCCGGCTCACCGAGGTGGACGGGTTCGAGCGCTTCCTCGGCCGGACGTTCGTCGGCTACAAGCGCTTCTCGATCGAGGGCACCGATGCCCTTGTCCCGATGCTCGACACGGCGGTGGACGAGGCCGCCGCTGCCGGGGCGCGGCACGTCGCGGTCTCGATGGCGCACCGCGGGCGCATCAGCGTGCTCGCGCATGTGCTCGACAAGCCGCTCGTGCTCATCCTCAGCGAGTTCCAGGGTCGCCACGACCATCTGGCCGGCGCCTCCACCGGGGACGTGAAGTACCACCTCGGCTATGATGGTTCGCACCAGACGCCGAGCGGGACGGTCGCGGTCTCGCTGATGCCGAACCCGAGCCACCTGGAGATCGTGAATCCGGTGCTGCAGGGCCGGGCCCGCGCGCTGCAGCGCAGCGAGGCCGACCGCCGCAGCCGGGACGTGGCGAGCGTGGTGCCGATCTGCATCCACGGCGACGCCGCCTTCCCCGGCGAAGGGATCGTGCCGGAGACGATCAACCTCTCCCGCCTGCGCGCGTTCCAGGTGGGCGGAACGCTACACATCATCGTGAACAACCAGGTGGGCTTCACCACCGACACCACTGACGCGCGTTCCACCCGCTATGCCAGCGACGTGGCGAAGGGCTTCGAGATGCCCATCCTCCACGTGAACGCGGACGACCCCGAGGCCTGCGTCATCGCGATGCGGATCGCGATGGCCTACCGGGCGCGCTTCCACAAGGACTTCCTGATCGACCTCGTGGGCTACCGGCGCTGGGGCCACAACGAGGGAGACGAGCCGAGCTTCACGCAGCCGCTCATGTATGAGAAGGTGCGCGCGCATCCCACGGTGCGGCAGGTCTGGGGTTCCCGCCTCGTCAAGGAGCAGCTTGCCACGCCGGAGGAGGTCGAGGCGATCGACGCCGAGTTCGCGGCCGCGTTCCAGGCTGCCTACGAGGAGTCGAAGGCGGACGAGGATGATCCGCGCGAGGACGAGGAGCCCGAGACACTGATGCCGGTGCTGGACACGCGCGTGCCCGCGGGCGACCTCACGCGCTGGAACGAGCAGTTGCTCACGTACCCGTCGGACTTGACGCCGCACCCGCGTCTCGCCAAGCAGCTCGAGCGGCGCCGCGAGGCGCTGCACGGCGGCGGCATCGACTGGGGGCACGCCGAGGCGCTCGCCTTCGCCTCGATCCTCGCTGGCGGTACGCATGTCCGCATCACGGGCCAGGACGTGGAGCGCGGCACCTTCTCGCACCGACACGCAGTGCTCCACGACGTGAAGACGGGCGGCACCTACGCGCCGCTCGCGAACATCCCCGGCGTCTCGTCGTCGTTCGAGATCTACAACTCCGCGCTCTCGGAGATGGCGGTGATGGGATTCGAGTACGGCTACAGCGTTGCCGCGCCCGACACGTTGACGCTCTGGGAAGCGCAGTTCGGCGACTTCGGCAACGTGGCGCAGCCGATCATCGACCAGTTCCTCGCCTCCGACCGCGCCAAGTGGGCCCAGGACTCCGGCCTCGTACTCCTCCTGCCGCACGGCTACGAGGGTCAGGGGCCCGAGCACTCGAGCGCGCGGCTCGAGCGCTTCCTCCAGCTCTGCGCCGAGGGAAGCCTCCGGGTCGCCTACCCGAGCACACCGGCGCAGTACTTCCATGTCCTGCGCCGGCAGGCGCTCCTCGCGAAGCGGCGGCCCCTCATCCTCATGCAGCCCAAGTCGCTGCTCCGGCTGGCGCAGGCGGCTGCCACGCTCACCGACCTCGCCGAGGGTGCGTTCCGCCCGGTGCTCGACGACCCGATGGGTGCCCAGAAGCGCGACGTGGTGAAGCGCCTCGTCTTCTGCACGGGCAAGGTCTACTACGACCTGCTCGCCAGGGGCGTGCCCGACACGGTCGCCGTCGTGCGGGTGGAGGAGCTCTACCCGTGGCCGCACGAGGAGATGGCCCGGATCGTGGACCTCTATCCGGCGATCGACGAGGTGGCGTGGGTCCAGGAGGAGCCGAAGAACCAGGGCGCGTGGAGCTTCGTCGCGCCACGGCTCCGGGTCTCGGCCGGGAACGCGCTCGTGATCCGCTACTACGGTCGCGCCGAGCGTGCGGCGCCCGCCGAGGGGTACACCGACACGCACGCCGAGGAGCAGGCGCGGATCGTGAACGAGGCGGTGGAGGTGCATGTGCGCACCACCGGTGCGCGTCGCATGACCACGATGGCGAAGCTCTCCTGATCGCCGCGCGCCGGTGTTGCGACTCCTGATGCCGCAGGCCACTCCCGCGCGACGCGTGGGCGAGTGGCGCGATATGGCCGGCAGGCTGGTTCAGGTGCTCGTGGCGGCGTTCCTCCTTCTTGCAGCGCCGCGCGCGGCCTCGACGCAGGAACGCGGTGCGGCCGCGCTCGACCAGCTCCTGCGCGGCCTCCCGGTCACGACGCGCGTCCTGATGATCGGCGCGCACCCCGACGATGAGGACACCTACCTGCTTGCCGGGCTCGCCCACGGTCACCAGGTCGAGACCGCATACCTCTCGCTCACGCGCGGCGATGGCGGGCAGAACCTGATCGGCAACGAACTCGGCGAGGCGCTCGGCGCAATCCGCACCGAGGAACTGCTCGCCGCGCGCCGCCTGGACGGTGGGCACCAGTTCTTCTCCCGCGCCTACGACTTCGGCTTCTCCAAGAACGCCGACGAGACCTTCCGTCACTGGGACCGCGAGGCGCTCACCTCGGACGTGGTGCGCGTGATCCGCGCCTTCCGGCCGCAGGTGATCGTGGCGGTGTGGTCGGGCACGCGCGCGGACGGGCACGGGCACCACGAGGCGTCGGGGCTCATCGCGCGCGATGCATTCGACGCGGCGATGGACACGGTGCGCTTCCCCGTGGCCACGAACGGCCGCGCGTGGACGCCGCTCAAGTTCTATCGCAGCGCGCGCTCGCGGACGCGGACGGCGACGCTCACGCTCGAGGTGGGCGCATACGATCCGGTGCTCGGCCGGAGCCCCGCCGAGATCGCCGGCCAGAGCCGCTCGCTGCACCGGTCTCAGGGGCAGGGCACGCCGGAGCGGGCCGGGCCGGTGGAGGCGCGCGTCGCGCGGGAAGTGAGCCGCGTGAACGCATCGACGCCGGCCACGGACGAGCGGTCGATGTTCGAGGGGATCGATACGAGCTTCGCGTACCTGGCCACGCTCGCGGAGCGCACGCGCTCGTCGCTGGCGGAGGCGGGTGTGTTGATGGACTCGGTGCAGCGGATCGCGGACCTTCGACGGCCGGCGGTGGTCGTGCCGGGGTTGGCCGCGCTCGTTGCGCAGCTCGAGAAGGCGCGTGCCGATGCGCCGCCATGCCCGCTGAATCCGCTGGTCCGCGGATTGATGGATGCCGGGAGGATCGTGGGCTGCTCGGCGGCGGACGCGGAACTCGACGCCGCGCTCGATGTGGCGCTGCTGCGCGCGCGGCGTGCACTCCTCGCCGCCGCCGGCATCGTGATCGACGCGACCGCCCCCCAGGAGTTGCTCGCGTTCGGCGACTCCATGCCCGTGCAGGTCGCGGTGTACAACCGCGGCACCGCGCGCCTGACGATCTCGGCGGTGGAGTTGTCCGGCGCGCGGCCCCGGCCCATCGAGCCGATCACCGTGCTCCCGGACAGCGCGGCGACCTTCGTGCGGAGCGTCATCGGACTGGTGGACCACCGCCCCTGGTGGCTCGGCGGGCGCGACAGCGCGATGTTCGCCGACACACGCTCGCCGTCCGATGGGGTGGCGAGGGTCTCGTACGGGGTGACGGCGCCGCTGGTCCCCAGCGTGGCGATCGCAGAGGATGCGCGGCGGCTCAGCCGGGTGCTGGTGACGCTCGAGATCGACGGGGTGGGGGTCACCATCGATGCCGGCGAGCTGAACTACCGTGTGGTGGACCCCGTGTTCGGCGAGCAGCGCCGTCCGGCGGGTGGCGTGCCGCCGATCACGCTCACGCTCGACCGTGGGCTGGAGTACGTGCGCGCCGGCGAGCCGCTGGACCGCCGTGTGCGGCTCACGCTCCACTCGCACACCGGCCGCACGCGCCAGCTCACGCTGCGGTACCTCCTGCCGAAGGGGCTGCGCGTGGAGGGTGCGCCCGACTCACTCTCGCTGGCCGCCGGTGAGACGCGCGAGGTCTTCGTGCGCCTCCGCGGTGTGCTCGCCGCCGGACGGCATGAGTTCGGGATCGGTGCGGCGTCGGAGGGCACGATCTACACCGAGGGCATAACGCTCATCGAGTATCCGCACATCCGTCCGCAGCGGCTCTATCGCTCGTCGGCGATGTACCTGCAGGCGGTGCCGGTCGCGGTGCCGAAGAACCTCGTCGTCGCGTACGTCACGGGTGTCTCCGACGCCGTGGCGCCGTCGCTCCGTCAGCTCGACATCCCGACGACCGTGGTGACAGCGGACGAGCTGCCGCTCCTCGACCTCTCGCGGTACACCACCGTGGTGATCGGTCCGCGCGCGTACGATGCATCGCCAGGCCTCGCCACGAACAACGCGCGGCTCTTCGAATGGGTCCGTGGCGGGGGTACGCTGGTGGTGCAGTACGGCCAGTACGAAATGGCGGGCCCGGGCATGATGCCGTATCCGGTCACCTTCGGCCGGCCTGCTGCGCGCGTGACCATCGAGGAGGCGCCCATCCAGGTGCTCGACCCGCGCGCGCGGATCCTCACCTGGCCCAACCGGATCACGATGGCC
>Ga0224510_10001781_pt1 | contig 13714 bp, 10 predicted proteins | sample SF_May12_sed_USG_FD_170161 | JGI IMG/M metagenome (GOLD analysis project Ga0224510, IMG submission 170161) | Sediment microbial communities from San Francisco Bay, California, United States - SF_May12_sed_USGS_4_1 | ecosystem: Environmental > Aquatic > Marine > Sediment | place: USA: California... | reverse complement strand
CGTGAGCAAAACCTCAACCGAGAAGATGCCAGGGAACTGGTGGCGTCCTTCATTCTCTCACAACCGGCGATGCAGGCGAAAATGAGAGTGGTGGAGAGCCGTGCAGGAACCCATTGGGGACTCCTGCGCTGGTTTATCTTGCTCCAAGCGATTGCGGTCGCAATCGGATACTTCCTCTTTTTCAAAGATCAATGGTAGGCACCCAGCCGCAGGCCCCATTGTAATCGCGTTTTCATGCCTTGACGGGTAGAATGTTCCCGACTGTGGGGTGTGTCCTGCCGCTTTATCTCCATCCTGAGAACTTGCCGTGATCATTCCGGGGTTCGTCTTTACTGTCACCACAGCAACCGTGTTCTGCAGACTCTCACGCCATGGAGATCGGATTGCCGAACTGACCGGTTTGGGACGCTTGTGGGTCGGGGTGGTCTTGATGGCGGGTGCGACGTCTTTGCTGGAAATGTTCACGACCATGAGCGTAGGGCGGATGGAGACCCCAGATCTTGCGGCCGGCACCCTCTTTGGCTCCGGCATGAGCAACATGGTGACACTGAGACTCATCGTTCCTCTCTATCGTCACAAGCGAGTGTGGCAACAGGCGGCCTTCGGGCGTGCGCTCACGGCCTGTTGATCAATCGTCACGATGAACATCGGACAAATGAGGATCATCTACCGGGCGGAACGGCGGTTCAGGCTAATTGAACCGGATAGTTTGTTGATGATGATCGTCTAGGTTCTTGGGCTTTGGCTTCCGTTCCGCGGGTAATAAGAGACACATCAGCCATTCCTCACCGTCCCTTACCGCTCGCACGTTGCATTTGGCCACATGGCTCTCCGTTCACGTGGCATTGCGCCACAGCGACCAGCATAAAGATGCTCATAGTCAAATGGTAAGCATGGCATACACCCTGCTGGGACTATCCTAACGAGAAGGACGTTCTACCGATGGAAGAGAGACGACAGGTACCAAGCGAGACGAAGCGACTCCTAGCCTGGTATGCCAGGCTGGCAGATGCCCTGGCGGATGAACTCCAGACAGACCTCAATAGCGGCGTGCCCGTTGCTGATGCCACACGTCGGCAAGCGCAAGAAGGTGCCAACGAATTACCGGAAGCAGCACCTCCCTCATTACTGAAACTCTTTCTTGCACAATTCACGAGCCTCATCGTGTGGGTGCTGATCGGGGCGGCCCTTGTCTCCGGCTTGTTAGAGGACCGGATCGATGCCGCGGCGATACTGGCGATCGTGCTTTTCAACGGAGTGCTGGGGTTTGTGCAGGAATTCCGAGCCGAGCAATCCCTGGCGGCACTGCGCAAGTTGTCGGTCACGATGGCCCGCGTCATCCGTGGCGGCACGCTGCAGTCCATTCCCGCGCGAGAACTGGTGAGGTGAGACGTGGTCCTCCTTGAAGCAGGTGACCGTATCCCGGCTGATGCACGGCTGTTTTACACCACGAATTTCCAAACTCAGGAAGCTTCCCTCACCGGCGAATCGGCACCCGTACAGAAACAGGCGGAACGGCTTGAGGCAACCGAGGTCCCGTTGGCCGATCAGCGCAACATGGTCTTCATGGGTGCCGTGGCCGTCTCCGGAAAGGCCAGAGGGCTCGTCGTCGCAACCGGGCTGGGTACCGAATTGGGCCGGATCGCTGCCATGATTCAGAAGGCCGCTGAGGAAGAGCGCGCTGAGACGCCGCTGCAGCACCGGTTGGAACAATTTGGCCGTACGCTCTTGTGGATGGCGCTCGGCGTCGTCGCCATTGTGTTTGTGCTTGGCTCGCTTCGCGGGGAACCGTTGGTGGAGATGTTTCTAATCTCGGTGAGTCTTGCGGTGGCGGCTGTGCCCGAAGGGCTTCCCGCCGTCGTGACCATTACTCTGGCATTGGGTGTGACCAGGATGGCCAAACGACATGCATTGATTCGTAAACTTCCCGCGGTCGAGACGCTTGGTTCCGCCACGGTGATCTGTACAGACAAGACCGGCACATTGACGAAGAATGAAATGACGGTGACACGCGTGATCATGGACGACAGACGGTTCGAAGTGACGGGCGAGGGATATGAACCGGTAGGTGAAATCCGTGAGGCGTTAGGCGTCAGGCGATGGGTAGTGAGCAACCACAAGGGGGCGTCGCGCTCTCCACACCCCCCACCCCCCAGGTCTGCGACCTGGGCTGCAGCAGTTGTTGAAGGCGGCTGTCCTCTGTAACGGCGCGACATTGCAACAAGAGGATGGGGTTTGGAGGATCATCGGCGACCCGACCGAAGGAGCGTTGCTCGTGGCCGCAGCGAAGGCCGGTCTCACAAAGACTGAGCTAGAGGGGCGGGCACCGTTGGAGAGGGAACTTCCGTTCGATGCCGAGCGGAAAATGATGACGATCGTCCGCCGAACAGAGCATGGTCCGGTGGTGTACAGCAAAGGAGCGCCCGATGTTTTACTGACACGTTGTGCAGCACGTCTCACCGTGGATGGACGGACTGAGGTGCTGGACGACGAGCACCGGCGGCTGATCGGCGCAGCTAACGCGTCGTTAGCCCAACAGGCTCTCCGTCTCCTGGGCGTTGCGTGTAAGCCTCTTGGCCAATTGATGGGTACAGACCAAGAAGTGGAGCGTGACCTAACTGTTCTCGGGCTCTTTGCGATGAAAGATCCCTTGCGGTCCGAAGCGACAGAGGCGGTGCGGCTCTGTCGGCAAGCCGGCATCAGAACCGCGATGATTACCGGCGATCACAAGGAGACAGCGGTTGCCATCTCCCGTGAGTTAGGTCTGCACCGCAGTGACGAAATGGCCTTGTCCGGGGCTGAGCTTGATGGCCTGACGGACGAGCAATTGGCGCAACAAGGCGAGCGCGTGACGGTGTATGCCCGGGTGTCTGCTGAACACAAGCTCCGAGTCGTCCAGGCCTGGAAGCGGAACGGGGCGATTGTCGCGATGACCGGTGATGGGGGCAACGATGCACCGGCGGTCAAAGCCGCTCATATCGGTGTGGCCATGGGGCTTGCCGGCACCGATGTGACCAAGGAAGCCTCGGACATGGTGGTGACGGATGACAGCTTTGCCTCGATTGCCGCCGCAGTCGAAGAAGGTCGGGGCATTATTGACAACATCAGGAAGACAGTGCATTTCCTCCTGTCGTGCAACGTGAGTGAGGTGCTCGTGATGTTATTCGCGACTCTGTTCGGTTTGCCGCTGCCGCTCCTGCCGATTCAAATTCTTTGGATGAACCTGGTGACGGATGGCTTTCCTGCCCTCGCGCTGGCGGTCGACCCGAAAGCCCAGGATTTGATGCAGCCGCCGCCTCGGCAAGCCCAGGCGCGCTTACTGGACGGTGGCAGGCTGTGGACCATCGCCGGTGAAGGTCTGATGTTGGCGGTCATTGCCCTTGGCGCCTTTTCGTATAGTCTGTTTGTCTGGCAACAGCCGATCGATCAGGCTCGGACGGTGACCTTTACCGTGATGGTCGCTGCTCAGCTGGTCCATGCCTTTAATTGCCGGAGCGATCGCTGGTCGTTATTCCATGTGGGGGCGACGACCAACCATGTCCTCATCTGGGCGGTGGTGGCTTCACTGGCTCTACAAGTCGGCATTCTCACCATTCCGTTCGTGGGGCCTATCTTTAAGGTTGCCCCCTTGCCAGTAGAGGATTGGGAACTGATGGTGGCCATGGCGCTGCTCCCACTGGTCATCGTTGAAGGGGGCAAGTAGGTTCGCCGGCAAACGGCATCAGAATCATCTGTTGCTAGGGTGTGAAAGGGCCATGAGCTCGTAGGCGAGAGGAGGTCGCGGGGTTTGATGATAAGGACTTCCTAGGTGAACAGCTATGGGACAGTACTCGTGACAGCGTACCCTAGCACTACCGCTCTGCCGCAAGATCAGAGGAAGAATTCCTGGTTCTCTGCAGGAAGAGGTGTATCCAAATGGCGAGAATATCGTATTCCGAACCACCATTTCTTGGTCGAAAAGGGGAGGGATTGCAGAAAGCTGAAAAGATGAATTACCGTATGGGTGGAAATATTTAACCAGAAGAAGAGTAAACGCTGTTCTTTTACTAGAGTAGGGATGTTGGGAACAACGGACAAATCCAGCGCTCGGAACAAGTATTTGTCCAATGCTTTCTACGTATCAACGCGGGCACAATAGGTATAGCGACGATGCAAAATACGCTCAGGAAGAGCCACATAATGGCTGATCGGACAGCAACGGTAAGCCGCCTGGAAGAGGTGGTTGCGACGTCGGATGAGTTCGATCGGGTCGTGGCGCAGGCCTTGCCGGTTCTGTTGGATCGGGCGGCGGGGTACACGAAGCGATTCTTGCGCGAAACCGGCCAATGGAACGACGATATCGAGCATGAAAAGTTTGCGCTGCGGTGGGGATCTGAATACCTGGAACGCTTTCTCGTCTGTGGACGAACAGAGGTTCCGTGCCGACCGTTGTTCCTGTTTGATTCGTTAGTGGCGAAGCAGCATAGCAAACCGGAACCGTTTTGCTATCATCCCGATCTTCTCAAGCCGCTTGGGCGATTTCTTGATGGGTTGGTTGCGCGTGCGGTGGTCAGTCGAGACGCCTTGATTGCGTTGTACCATCACTCCTATGGATGGGGGGCAGGGGATGTCATCGTCGTGACCGGGCTCAATGGGCTGGAAAGCCAGCGCATTTATAAGAATTTTCGTCGATGGCGTGAGAGTGGCTGGCAGCGCACGATGGATGAGATGGGCTTGACGAAGACGGAGCTGGCGGGGTTAGAGGATCAGCGACAACGCCACCGGCAGCGGTTCAATAGCGAAGCCGAGCGGCTGATCCGTGTGGCGCAGGGGCATTACCGAAAGAGCGAACCGGACCACTATCCTTGTTTGTCGCGATCTCAGTGGGGCGAGATGTTTTCTCAGGGATACGGATGTGATTACCGGATTTGGCATTTGGCACTCTGCTTGGATTGCATGCAGACGGCCTGGGGATTGGGATCCAATGGGTCGTCAGCCGGTGAAAAACCGCGCTTGGAATTGCAGGTGCGACCGTAGAGGGCGAGCATCCTGCCCCACGGTGATCGTGCGCCTGTAGAAGTGTTCAAATCGAAAGAGGAGCGAGGGAGGATATATGGGTCAGGAAGAGGATCTGGAAGTCTATCGATCGCAACTCCTGGAATCGATTACCGAACATCCCAACCGTTCGGCTCGTGACCTAGTTGATCCGATACAGGTGTATGTCAACGAACGGCGTGTGGGTGAACTCAAAGGCGCGGAGACCGAGGCAACATTGAGCGTTCACGGTGTCGATCATATTGAAACGGTGCAACTTCGCACCGAAGATGGCCGACTGCTGGGCGGACTGGTTGCTCCCGAGTCCGGGTTCCGGACGAACCGGGTGCAGCTGTTCGCCGATACAGTCGAGCTCTGCGTTCAAAATACGATGCAGGGCGGATCGCTCAGTGCGGTGTTCATTCCGACCCCAGGTTTCTGGAGTCGAATCAGGACCATCCTCGCCGACTTTGCAGAGAGACGGATGGTTAGGCGTCCGGAGGCTGCGGTGGCGTATGGCATGCGCACGGTGGCCTTTACCCAAGCACTCTTGGCGGTTGCCGTCGTCGGGTTGGTGGCTGACCGAGTCATGGTTTGGACCACGCCTGAGCAGGCCGTGGCACCCACAGTGCAGGCAGAAGCCCTTCGTACGGCGTCCATCGCCGAAATCGAACAGCTGGCGAAACAACTCGGTGAGTTGAGGATGATGCAAACGAAGGTCGGAGAAGCGCTTCAGTCTCAAGAGAAGGGGATGACCCTGCTTCACCAAACTATGGCCAGACTCTCATCGACACAAGAATCTGTGGCCTCCAGCGTCGTGATGGTGAAAGAGGAGATGGAGAAGAGACAGGAAGGCCCTGAGCATGAAGCCGATCGTCCAGCCCAGCTTCCTCCCGGCAGGGGAGTAGTAGATCAAGAGCAGTTTGAAGTGGCGATCCACGGTCTTGCTGCGGATAACGATCGCTTATCCAAGCAAATAGCCGGTCTGGAAGAGCACAACCGAACGCTGACCGCCAAATTGCAATTGGCGCTCGCGCACGTGGCGAAAGCTGTTGAACAGAATTCGGAACGCGTGGTAGCGCGCGAAGCCGATACGGCGAGAAAGCATCAACTGTTGCCGGTCGCTGATAGTCGTCAGAACATGCAGGCGCAGCCGTTTCTCTTTTGGGTCACCTTCAGCGAAGGCACTACTCAAGAGACCATCGATCAGTGGGTCAATGGGATGAAAGGTCACAAAGGAGTCATCAACGAAGGCTGGCAAGAGGTACAGATCCTTCCCCCCCCAGTCCCGCCCGATCTCTTCTTGGAGCAGATCAAAGGGGACAAAATCATCAAAGAGGCCAGACTCAATCACTAGGTCGGGATCCGTCAGTGGTCGTAGGGTTGAATTCTCATAGCGACTGTCTGGCGGTCAACCATGAGAGTGACGGGGAGTCAAGTGATCCCAGAGTGGACATATTGGTGCTGAGCTCATGAACTTTTGTCCGTTGAGTCTGGAAAGACGTGCTGAGTAACATGACGCTCATGAGTGATGGGAAACGGCGTTGAATTTTCGGTTTATGGACACGAATAACAGATCAAGATTTTATAGACAGTCAATCCAGTCTCTATTCACCTCACAAATTGACGGATGACTCAGTCATCTCGTCGATAATCTAGCGTAAGGAAGGACAAGACATGAGAATCGCACAGGTGTCACCGCTGTGGGAAAGCGTTCCGCCCAAGCTGTATGGGGGGACCGAGCGCATTGTGTCGTACATTACAGAAGAGTTGGTCGCGATGGGGCATGATGTGACACTGTTCGCCAGCGGCGATTCGGAAACCAGTGCCAAGCTTGAGGCGATTTGCCCCCAGGCGTTGCGGCTGAACACCGGAATTTTCAACCGCGATGCCCCACTGATTATGCAGCAGGAGCGAGCGCTTGGCGTGCGCGGCAACTTCGACATCGTGCACTCTCATCTCGATTTTCTTGGGTTTCCGGTTGCACGTCGCAATGCGGTTCCGATGGTGACCACCTTGCATGGTCGCCTGGATCTCCCGGAGCTGGAGCCGGTCTTTCGCGAGTTCATCGAAATGCCTCTCGTATCCATTTCCGCCTCCCAGCGCCGACCGCTCCCTTGGGCCAATTGGGCTGGCACCATCCACCATGGACTGCCACGCAGCCTCTACACATACCATCAGAAGAGTGACGGGTATCTGGCGTTTCTGGGCCGTATCTCCCCTGAAAAGCGCCCTGATCAGGCGATTGAAATCGCCAAGCGCTCCGGTATTCCGTTGAAAATGGCCGCAAAAGTCGATCCTGCCGATCGGGTGTACTTCGAGGCCGCGGTTGAACCCTTGCTTAAACACCCGTTGATCGAATTCGTCGGGGAGATATCCGATGCGGAAAAGAACGACTTTGTTGGAAATGCGATGGCATTGGTTTGTCCATATGATTGGCCGGAACCATTCGGTCTGGTTTTGATTGAAGCCCTCGCCTGCGGAACGCCGGTGTTGGCGTATCGACGGGGATCCATTCCGGAAATCATTGATCATGGGGTGACCGGTTACGTGTGTGAAACCCTGGATGAGATGGTTGAGGCGGTGGGACAGGTGCCCCTCCTCGAGCGTCGGCGCTGTCGGTCGGCGTTCGACGAGCGGTTTACGGCCAATCGGATGGCGCGTGACTATGTCGCGTTGTATGAACGGATCCTTGAGGGCGTGGCCGTGCAAGCTGCGGCGCATAAAGTGAACGGAGGGAGCCGAAATGTCTGATGCAGCCGTTGACTCTCGAGAGGCCCAGCCTACGTCTCGCCTTGGGCATGGGTGGGAGTTACTGAAGACGAGAAATTTTGGATTTCTGTTCGCGGGTCAGACGATCTCTCAGATCGGCGACAGTCTCAACAAGGTGGCGCTGCTCTGGTTTGTCTACGACATGACTGGGTCGGCGCTCAAGATGACGGTGGTGGGGTTGCTGCAGACGCTTCCGCCCTTGCTGTTTGGGCCGCTGATCGGTGTCTATTTAGATCGCGTCCAAAAGAAACCGGTCATGATTGGCGTGGATCTGCTCCGCACCTTGATGGTGCTCCTGATTCCGCTGCTCTATGCGATGGGGGAGTTAACGCTCGACCGGCTTTATGTGTTGGTATTTGCCACTGCAATTTTTTCAACGGTCTTTGGGCCGGCTTTGACCTCCGCTGTTCCGCTGATCGTGGCAAAGGACCGATTGGTGGCGGCCAACGCCCTCATGCAAACCACAACGAACGTGGGATTGCTTGTTGGTCCAGCCGTGAGCGGCCTTGGGATTGCCCTGATTGGGGCGCAAAACGTGTTGTATGTAGATGCCGCGACGTTCTTTTTCTCGGCGCTGTGCTTGTTCCCCATTCAGGTGCATGAAACGTTTACCCATGGCCGTGTAGCCGGCAATGGATTGACGGATGGTATTGCCAGTGACTTACTGGCCGGTTTCCGGTTCGTCTTTGTCGAACAAAAGACGGTCATGATGCTGATGTTGACGGCGACGTTGTATAGCGTTGGCATCAGCGCCTTCATTTTTCTGCTGCCGGTTTTTGCGAAGGAGGTCTTGGGTGTGGGCCCGGTCCAACTCGGTTGGTTGTGGTCGGCTCTTGGCGTGGGGATGTTGCTGGCGTCTCTCGGTCTGACGTCTATTACGCAGGGAGATGTCTCGTGGCGCCTTCGGTTTATGTCGGGCGCGCTCGCGATCGGAGGGCTTGCGGTTGCGGCGCTTGGGTTCCTTGATGCTCCGGTGGCGGCCGGGGCGCTGATCGCAGTGATCGGAGGCAGCACGGCCATGTTTACCCCGCTGGTGTGGACCATGCTTCAGGAGTTGACGCCAACGCACCTTCTCGGTCGAGTCTTTACGAGCTTCGCCACGGGAGGGATGGCCGCATCGATGGCCGGAATGGCTGGGTTCGGATGGGCGGCTGATACGATTGGTCCGGCGACCTGTCTCGGAGGCATCAGCCTTATTTTGCTCATGACCGCTGCGAGTGCGTGGTTGTTCAGTTTCTACAAATCACACGAGCAGAGCCTGGTTGTTCCCTCGCGCGGCTCCTTTGCTGCGTAGCAGATTGCCGCCATCTCGTCATACCGCCGCGAACACTCGCCAAGATCGTCATCTGAAACGTCAGAAGCCCCCCTGAGATTCAGGGGGGCTCAGAGCTCCATGTAGATGACAGAAGACTGAGAGCGGGTTACAATGCCTCGCGACACTCCACAGATACACTCACGGGAATGAGCCCAGGGGGAGGGCTTGCGTTATGGCCATGAGATGTCGATGGTTGATTGTTCTCGGTCTGTTCATCATCTGGCCGATAGGGGCACGCTCGCAAGCCTCCGATGCGCATGACAAGGAGGGCCTATCGGAAAAACCGGCCTCCGGCTCGTCCCAACCACCAGCGGTCCCTGCAGCGAAGAGTGAGGCGGCGACCGAGCACAAAACCGAGCACAAAGAGGTTGTGCCGGAAAAGCCGGCATTACGACAGCAACCGTCACCGGCCTCTTCCGACGCCCAACCCACGCCGCACAAGTCGCCTGCGGAATCCAAGCCGACATCTCTTCCCACTACGCCGACCAAGGCAGAATCATCGACGGATCGCAAGGAAGGCACGCTGGAAAAGATTCCAACACGTCCCTCTTCCTCGACCGTCACAGAGGGCCATGGCACTTCTCCCAAACCGTCAGGAGAGACCAAGTCGCAAGGACAACCTGCGCCGGCAATCAAGGCCGATCTCCAACCTTCTGCTGATATCGACCTCAAAGAAAAGGAAACAACTGCGAAAAAGCCAATGGGGTCACTGATCCTCTCTGTTAAACTTGCTCTCATGGGAGATTTACGCCTGTTCCATTATGAGATCGAGGTTGAGGATGACAAACAGGTGGTGACACTGACCGGGCGGGTCTCAAATGAAGAAGAGAAGGCTGCGGCCACGGAAGTTGCGCAGGCGGTGAGTGGGGTGAAAACCGTCACCAACAAGCTCATCGTGGAAAAAGATCTGGCCAAAACTTTGCTCAAGAAGCAGGATGAAATCCTCACGCTGCTCATCAAGGAACGCTTCGCGAAAAGTGCGACCTTGAAATCGGCAAACTTCGATGTGAAGACAGAAGAAGGCATCGTTCAGCTCAATGGAACGGTTCGTTTTCAGGTCATTGCCCTCGAGGCTGCTGAGGCGGCTCGGCAGGTGCCGGGAGTTCGTGCCGTGAATACGGAGAAGATACGGCTGGAGGGTGAGAGCTAATGCAGAGCCCTCCCGGCTCCTTGGCCTGCGCCGCCTCCACAGCCGAGAATGCGGACGGCATCTCGGTTGCGTCTCGACCGCTGCTCCTGACCCGGGATTTCGGATTTGTTTGGTGGGGACAACTCATTTCTCAAATAGGAGACGGCGTCTCCAAGCTTGCTCTTTTGTGGTTTGTCTATGCGGTCACTGGATCACCGCTCAAGACGTCCATCATTGGACTGCTGCAGACGATTCCCCCGATCATCCTCGGACCGATCATCGGTGTGTATGTCGACCGACTCCCGAAGAAAGTCCTGCTGATCACCAGCGACGTATTACGTGCAGTATTGATTGGATTGATTCCGTGCCTCATTCCCGTTGAATCGTTTACCGTGTCGGTGCTTTACTTGCTGGTTCTCTTGCATGCGATCGCCACAGCGGTATTCGGTCCGGCGATGACAGCCGCCATTCCGGCGTTTGTCCCCCAAAAGCAATTCACAGCCGCCAATGCTCTACTGCAGGGCACGACGAGTCTCGGTATTATCTTCGGTCCAGCACTCAGCGGCCTAGGCATTGCCGCGTATGGATCTCAAGAAGTGCTCTGCATCAATGCCGCAACCTACTTGATTTCAGCCGCATGCCTCGCACTGGTTCGTTTCCAACACACGGTAGTGACTAGTTCTTCCACGGGGACGCGAGCGACCATGTTGCAAGATCTGATCGAAGGGTTTCGCTATGGCGTGGTCACGAAACCGGTATTGTTGCTCTTGACCGGGACCGCGGCTCTCTATTCGTTCGGGACCAGCGCGCTGACGGCTCTCTTTCCTGTATTCGCCAGGAAGATGCTTGGACTGGGACCGGTCGAGGTCGGCTATCTGTGGTCGGCGCTCGGTATCGGATTGCTCCTGACGTCCATCGGATTGTTATGGGTGACCGACCGCACGGTCAAGGATCGCATGCGACTGATTATGGCTGCGAGCGTGTTGAGCGGTCTCGCTCTGAGTGGGTTGACCTGGACGCTGGATCCGTATGTCGCCGGCATTCTTATGGGACTGATCGGATGTGGGATGGGAGCTTTTACGCCGATCGCGTGGGGGATCATTCAGGAGATGGCGCCGAGTCACATGATTGGGCGAGTCTTAGGACTCTACGGGACGGGTGCCATGACCGCCGCGATCGGCGGAATCTCCGTGTTTGGCTGGATCACAGAACAGCAGGGTCCCGAAACCGGAATCCTTGGAATCGGTCTTGTCCTGATGGTCACTGCGTTAGTCGCCACGCGGATGAGTCGAGCTAGTGTCGAGTATGAAGGGAACCGTTCATGAACGATATCATTCGATGGAACGATCAATACTATATCCTTGCATCATCGTCGCTGGCTGATGGCCGAACAGAAGTTTTGAAACATGGAGAGACCTTCGCCGTGTTCGATCGGTACGGCGATATTCATCACGCGCTCTCCGGTCCGCAGGGTCTCTACCATGAAGGGACGCGTTTCCTGTCCAGATTCGAATTGTCGCTGCAGGCGCAACGGCCGATGCTCCTCAGTGCAACCGTGAAAGAAGATAATGCCCTCCTCACCGTCGATCTGACCAACCGGGACCTGATCGTGGACGGGCAACGGCGCGTAACGCGTGGTGTGCTCCATGTCTGCCGAACACGGTTTCTCTGGCATGGGACCTGTTATGAGCGTATCCGTGTCCATAACTATGGGGCCACGAAGTTCCCTCTCTCGCTGACCTTCACGTTGGAGGCGGATTTCGCCGATCTTTTCGAGGCGAGAGGCCGGCAGAGGGAGCGTCGCGGATCGCGGCTCAAGACCGTTCATTCCAAAACCGGACTGGTGTTTGGGTATAAGGGACTCGATGAGACGATCCGCCGTACTTCTATCCGGTGTTCTCCAGCCCCGAAACAGGTCACGGACGATGGCTTCGTAATCGAATCGCGTATTTCTCCGCATACGGATGTGACATGGGAGATCGCCATTGCTTGTGAAATCCAACCGAAACGTCACCAAGTAGTGCTTACCTATGACCGGGCGTATGGAGAGGCAAATCGAGCGTTACGACGCGACAAGACCGGTGACGCCCATGTCTACACGGCGAATGAGCAATTCAATCACTGGTTGAACCGCTCCCTCTCTGATCTTCACATGCTGATCTCCGAGACTCCACAGGGGCTCTATCCCTATGCCGGCGTCCCTTGGTTCAGCGTGCCGTTCGGTCGGGATGGCATCATCACAGCGCTGCAGATGCTGTGGATGAATCCACTATTTGCTCGAGGGGTTCTCGGGTTTCTCGCTGCGACACAGGCGACGGACGTTCGACCTGAGCAGGATGCAGAACCGGGAAAGATTTTGCATGAGACGCGCCAAGGGGAGATGGCGGCGTTGGGCGAGATTCCCTTTGGGAAATACTATGGCAGCGTCGACTCGACGCCGCTCTTCATTGTCCTGGCCGGTGCCTACTATGAACGCACCGGTGATCGCACCTTTCTCCGCGCGCTCTGGCCGCATATCCAACAGGCCCTGCAGTGGATCGATCAGTACGGCGATCCTGGAAGCATAGGATTTACCACGTATGCTCGGCAGTCTGACCATGGACTGGTCCATCAAGGATGGAAAGATTCTCATGATTCTGTCTTTCATGCCGATGGAACGACAGCAAAAGGACCCATTGCGCTGTGCGAGGTCCAGGCCTATGTGTATCGGGCGAAACAAGCGGCGTCAGCGATCGCGAGGGCGTTGGGAGATAGCGATCACGGTGATCGGTTGTTGAAGGAAGCCGACTCATTGCGTGAACGGTTCGAGCGTGCCTTCTGGTGTGAAAAGCTTGGCACCTACGCCTTGGCCTTGGATGGGCGGGGGCGCCCCTGTCGTGTGCGTACCTCGAATGCCGGCCATTGCCTTTATGGCGGCATTGCTGGGCAGGAGCGCGGGGCACGCACCGCCCGCAGCCTCTTGCGTGAAGACATGTTCAGTGGATGGGGGATCCGCACGCTTGCAACCTCGGAGGTACGATACAATCCCATGTCCTATCACAACGGGTCTGTATGGCCGCATGACAATGCGATCATTGCAGCGGGTATGGCGGCCTACGGATATAAAGAAGGGGCGATGAAGATTCTCACCGGACTCTTCGACGCCAGTCTGTTTCTCGACCTCCATCGGATGCCCGAGTTATTTTGTGGATTCTCGCGGCGCGATGGGGAAAGCCCTACCCGCTATCCCACCGCTTGTTCCCCACAAGCGTGGGCCGCAGGGGCCGGGTTTCAGGCGTTGCAGGCATGCCTGGGGTTAGAGATTGATGGGACTCGACGCCTCGTGCGGTTTGTGCGTCCAGTCCTTCCGCCGTTTCTGGAACGGGTGGAACTGCGGAACCTCACGATAGGAGCGGCCAGCCTTGACCTTGTGCTTGATCGCCATGAGAACAAAGTGGCCCTAACGGTTGCACGTCGAACCGGTGAGGTCGAGGTCGTCCTCATTG
>Ga0224510_10001779_pt1 | contig 13743 bp, 29 predicted proteins | sample SF_May12_sed_USG_FD_170161 | JGI IMG/M metagenome (GOLD analysis project Ga0224510, IMG submission 170161) | Sediment microbial communities from San Francisco Bay, California, United States - SF_May12_sed_USGS_4_1 | ecosystem: Environmental > Aquatic > Marine > Sediment | place: USA: California... | reverse complement strand
TTTATCCCAATCCATCAGGTGACGGGCAATGCATTCCAGATGGTCCGCGCTCTTGTCTCGTGACCAGTGCAAGGGCTGGCCTGGGTTGTGCTTGTCGTTGCCCTTCTTGCTAATTCGTGCGACAGCCATAAGGGCGTCGGGAAAGTAGTTTAACAATCCCCCGAACAACGGGATCTGCTTACGTTCCGCTGAATCAGTGGGAAGGCGCATGGTGTTCTCGTCGCTCACTTGTTCACCTCCTCTAGAAATTCTGAGACAGAATGAACCCTCCCGGCCTTCGAGCTATGTGGAGCGTGTGACCCGATGTTCGTCGAATTGTTCATCACGAAGGCCTTCGTCTTGCCATCCGTCATCCAGATGGCGCAGTCCACGTTCTCGCTCTTGTCGTCGATGTAGAAGTCGGCGTCGACACAACGACAGAATTCTCCCTTTCGCTTCGTCAGAACGACGCTATGGTTATCACCACCTAGATGCCAACGGAGCCACCATATGGTATATCCCAGCGCGCCAGACAGCCTCCTATTCGTAGCGAAATAGATACGGGCTCCACGCTCCTGTAAAGTCCAGATGGACTCTATCTCGTCACTCGTCAAAAGGCACGGAAGATCTCCCCAGAACGACGGGTTCTCTCGAATCCATCCCCAGAGAGCCTCGACTTCCTTTGTGTTTAATCCGCCGTAGTCATCCCAGCATGACTGGATCCAAGCGCCTGGTCCAGGTCGGCCAGCAAGCTCATAGCCTTTCTTAACCGCAGGGTCGATAAAATTCGCTAGGACGCCGTCAACGTCGAACACGATTGTTTTACTCATTATGATACACCGCTGGTTGTGACAGATGCGCCATCAGGTTTACCATTTGTTCCTTGTTTCCCATAGAGACACAACGCCATCCCATCCAAGTCAGGCGCTCAAGATTATAAACGTGGATATCCTGTCCTCGGACATCGGGAACAACTCTAAGCTTCTTCATTGTTCCTCCTCATTACGCTCGTGATAATGCGACTTCCACGTATCTCCATCAGGAAAACAAAAATAACCGTCGTCAGTCTTCACATAATTATCTAACAAGAACTGTACCTTTGTCTCCAAGTCACGAATAGCTTTTATTGCGGGGTCAAGCTCGTCTCTCACGGTGAGACCTCCTTCTTAAAGTCCTGTAGGGCAACGTGAAGGATATCGTGCACGGCATGTTGCAGCTCATGGTACAAGAGATACCTCTGACGCTTCTTCGAAATTCTAGAGGAGATACGTATAGTTGGCGTCTCACCTACGTACAACCACTCTCCGTCTACAGCAGAGTCCATGTCCTTTGGAGACACGATCTCTACTTTCACCGTGACTCCTGGAAGCTTAATCTTCTTGGGTATCCGAAATCCCTTTATCATAGACTAGCTCCCTATGAAGTTGTTCGTCCCAGGGTTTGTTTTTCTCGTCAAGAATATCGGCTAAAACCCGTAGAGAAGCGGAGTCATGGTACCCTCGTTCATAGCCTTCGGGCCAATAGACGTAGTATCCGTCTTCAGCCATGATAATATCATTATGCTCCGCAGTATGACGTAGGGCCCTGTCTTTTAATTCTTCGTAGGCTGTCATATCTTATAGACCTTCCCTTCTACGCAACACGTGCTACCGAAGATCGGTACAGGCGTGACCCACGAGTACCCAGTCTCAGGATCTAATCTAAACGTCCCGAAGCCCTGCACGTAATCTCGACGCGCCTTGACTGAATGGCGATAATCAATTTTCTCCACGTCGCCAAGCCATCCGAAGGACGCTCCCAAATGAGGTACGCCAAACGCCGTCCCTTTAACGATATACCGAAGTAGATGTGTATGTCCGATGATAACGTTGTCCATGAAAGAGGCCATCGCGTCCGCCACTGCGTTCTCACCCGCTCGGTCCAAGTCGTGAGTAGCATTGAGTTTTCCAATCGTAATGGATTGCATATACGGCGTAACGACCCATCCCATTTCCTTCAGCCCGAACATGTCGCCCTTCGTACGACTCAACAAGAACTCGTAGGCCTCAGGTGCAAAGTCCATGAGGTAGCGTGCTAGCCGCCATTCGTGGTTACCCTCGACGAAATACTTTCGTTTCACCGGATTGAAGATCTTCAGGCACTCTTGACCTTCTTCGATCTCCTCGACGAGGTTAGCCCGTCGCTTAGGATCTTTACGATGCTGTGAGACACAATAACAGTCGAAGTGATCTCCTAGGTCGAGCGCAAGGTCTGGCGCGTAATCCTCCGTGACCGCCGTCAAGAGCTTCCACGAAGTCTTATTATGGTACGGGGCATGGGTATCGGGAATGATAATTCCTTTGAGAAAGCTATTGGACGCTTGTACGTCTTTTGTGTTTAGCTTTTCGAGCTTTACGCTTGCTCGGTTTCTCCGTTTGACTTGCAACGTGATCCCTCCCCTGTAAATAGTCCTGGGTCATGTCTGCGAGACCTGTCAAGTAGTGTGCTGCATTCCGATAGAGTCGCGCGTGCTCCCTACGGTACCGACCGATAAACTTTTTATTACACGGAAACCCACACAGTAACCCTCGAATCGATGCCCGTACTCCCTTCTCCTTTTGGATCTTGTGGTCGTGGTCAACGTTTAGACTACCAGTCTTCGGGACTCTACCACAGATCCAGCATTTACCCAGACTCAACCCCAGCAAGTGCTGGAACTCTTCTTCGGTAATTTCGTATTTCTTACGAAGATATGTATCACGTTTTGTCATGTCTATTTCCTAACGCGGAAAGCACCTACCACCCGCGCCGCGGCCCAGAATCCTAGGCCCAGCGTGAACCCCGCTATGGTATACTCAAAGACCCCGAACAAGATATCAATCATAATTACTCCATAATAAAGACGCCTACGGTTAAGATAAAGGCTCCGAAAAAGTATAATGCCTTTCCGGTGTTTTGCTCGTACACGAACGCCAGAGTCAAGAGGGCGTACCACACGAGACTACCTACCAGTAACGTTGTCGCGTTCATTACGCCCTTTCTACGAATCTAAAGCCGTTGACTCGCTCGAGGTACCCGATACTCCCCACAACGGGACGATGTCTGTTCTTGACGATGATGACTTTACAGAGATTCGGCATGGACGGCTCTTGTATCAAGTGAAAGCCAAAGTCGCAGGAGTACTCGATCTCTCCTGTTTCCTTAAAGCCCCGCTGCGACGCGCTCCCGTACTCCTCGCGATTTTTCTCTGATATCAGCACGACGGTATGGCCGTCTTTCTTGAGTCTCTCAAACCGATGTACCCAGACGTCCAACGAAGTCCGCCGGTGCTCAACGGATGTCGGAAGCTTCTGTAGCGAGTCTACAATAATGAGGCACGGTTGACCCTTGAAGGTCCGTAGGTCCTCTGAGAGTGTCCGTATGGTCTCTCTAAAGTAAATGTTCTTCGTGACCTTTCGTACGTTCTCGACGTTGCCCCCGTAACGCTTACCGACTCGATAGAGCATGACCTCTGGTCCATTCTCCATATCGTAGTAGAGGACAGGTCCGACTCTACCGTACTCGATCGCAAGCTGAATAGATAACGTGCTCTTCCCCACCCCGGCCTCAGAGGCCAAGGCCCACATACCCATTAACCCGCCTGAGGCTTCCGTGAGCATCGGAAGGGTCTTGAGTGAGAGCCCTCGGGGCTCTTCAGGTAATCCGTCGGCGACAAGGTCAGCCGCCGAAGTGAGCGATTGTACGTTATCTCCTTCATCAAGTTTGCTAGCGATCCCAGAGAGATCGATTGCTCCCGTGGCGAGCTGATTGCCGACTTCGTTTAGGACCTCCACGAGAACGGATTTATCACGAACTGTTCTAACGATCTCTCCGATTTCCTTTCCAGCCGTGAGACTAAAACATGAGGCAATATAGCTGTGAATTTCCCGATGGTCCGCGCCAAGGATCTCCGCCGCGACGGCTTGGACACTAGCGGGGTTAATTTCTTCGGCATCATTCCTCCTTAGGTGCTTGATCGACTGTAGAACAAGCTTACCGATCTTCGAGAGTTCTTCCTCGTGGATCACGGCCTCTTCGACGGCTCCCTTCATAATGGCCGCTAAGGCGAGCTTCTCGAGATCTTCCGACAACGGGACAAATCTCTTCTTTTTAGCCATGTTACCTCAATGGACCGCCGTTATATGATACTCTCCTCGCTTTCTATTCGGTACGTGATACGAAACGGTACCCTTCAGCCGCAGGCCCCGAAGAATCCGGGCCTCTGAACCTGGAGAACATTCAGCCCGAGAGCTGATGAAGTTGTAGAGCTGGGCACTCGTCACTGTCTCACCAACGTGACCTGCACAAAACTCCGACACGAGTTCAACCAGATTCATAGTTCCTCCTTAGCTAATCATTTCTAGTTCTTTCGCCTTTGCCTCTCTTCGCCATGTCGCGTCAGGCCTACCGTATCGACCTTCAGGTTTACATTGTTCCCAGTACGCGCACTCCTTAACTCCGCACTTAAAGGCTCGACAGATAGGCAGGATCCCAGGGGTCTTGTCTTTCTGGGCCTTGTGGAACAAGGTGGTGGTTGTCTTGATCTCCTTTTGCACTCTCTTGAGGTCTTCTTCGGAGATCTTCACCTTGTACACTCGGAACTGAGGACCTCCCTTGATGTTCATTAGTAACAGCCATAAGTCGCCTTCCGTCGTATTGGTGCCGGCGAGATAGATCAAGAGCTGTTCGCAGTACATCGCGAGGTCCTTAACCCCAGATGGCTCATAGAACGTCCTCGAAGTCTTGATTTCTCGAACGCGCTTGTTGAAGAACATATCCGGCGAAAACGTAATACCTAACTTCTTCGAGACGTTGGACCCTCCATCGGCGGCGAGATCAAACGACTTACCTTCGACAGCACATATAATAAAAGCGTGCAGCACCCGGCCAATAAGGAAAATAGGCACCAAACGATCAGGTATAGGCCGAGGATCGAGCCTAGAAAAGTAAGCATAACGAGGGTCGAGACAGTCGCTAGCATGTAAGAGTTCCTCCTTGCTTCGATCCCCGCCTTGGGCTTCAATCCAGGCGCGGGCTTTCTTGTTCAAGAACTCCTCACCTTTCTTAGACGGAACGACCTCTAGAGACTTTGGTAGAGTTATCATTCGTGAAACCCCGCTTCCTTGGCTGAAATAGGTTTAACAGATTCAACAGAGCCGCCCATGACCGACGAGCGTCCTTTAAAATATCCTAACTCAGCCATCCCATGTAAGAGGGTCCGAAGTTCATCAAAGTCAGGAAGTTTGTAACCCAGTCTATGGATAACCTCGTCTACCTCTTTACTAAAGTTCATTATTTACCTACAGGGATTTTCGGTGTAAGGGTTATGGCCCTTGCGTATCTCGTTCTCGAGCTGCCACTGAAATACGTTCCCTCGATCCTCGGGCTTGAGCGTTCCGTAATCAAGGAAGTCGGATTGCGCCCACAAGACAGAGCTACCGAGTATGAACCCTCCGATTATACAAGCTAGGTATCTCATGGACGCCTCCTTATGAATTAGTACCGACGGAACCCGCGATTCTGTCCGCCGAAGTTACCACCCCGATTACCTCCCCCGTTCCACTTCTTTTGCACAGGAGCCGAGATATTCGCGGTCAAGCTAAACAACGGACGCCCTTGTTCTGGCTGATTCTCCCACAAGAAGAAAACAATTTCTTGGTTTGCACGCTGGGCTTCTTCGATCAACGCCGAGAGATTCGCCATATCTGCCCCGCGAAGCTTACCGCTAAAGCACCCTTCGCGCTTGCCTGCAAACAAGCCGGTTAACCGTACGGCGCTGTTCTCGTTCTTCTGAGCTTGAGCAGGAGCCGCCGCAGGAGCTTGTCGAGCCGGAGCCGGAGCCGGAGCAGGTCGACGAAATGCCGGACGAGGAGCGGGCGCAGGAGCCGGAGTAGGCTCTGCTTCGTCTTCTCCAGCATAATCATCCGTGACTTCCGCGCCGTCTTCAACCTCGTCAACCTCCTCGATGACTTCGTCGACTTCTTGAGTCTCTACCTGCTTAGCTCGAGCGTACTGTGCGGGGCTCTTCGTAGCTGCCTTACGTGTGTATGCCATATAGGACCTCCTTAGTGGTTGTTAAGATGCTGATTGAACTTCATTTGCACTTGTGTCTTATTGTTCTGCGTGATGTTCGTCGTACTCTTACTGTTGTTCACGCTGTTATTCACGCTCTTGTTGCCGCTGTTCACGTTGTTCGTTGCCTTACCACCCGATGCCTTAGAAGACGACGTCGCGTCCCCTCCTGTTCCTCCCGATCCACCTTCGGACGACGTGCTGTTATTGTTCGTCGTGCGGTCTCCGCTCTTAGCAATACCTTTTCCAAGGGCTTGCATCCCGAGTACAAAGCCTGTGGCACCTATTGCCGTCGTCACGACGGGCGTTATGGCTTGCTGGGCTACCGACGGAGCCCCGTTCGCCATATACTGACTGTGCATCACGCAGTCAGCGTAGGGGTAGTCCCACTGCTCTTGCGTCACGGGGTTCTCAATCTTCGACTTACAAAATTCCATCCACGAGCGGCTTTCGGTTACGTGAAACATCGATGCCCTAGCCTGAAGCACCACGAGGTTATGATAATGGTACTTCTCCCCGTTGATATCAGACTCCATCGGTGACGCGACAAACGTACGAGTAGAGGTACATGCCGATAACAAGAAAGCAAGCGCGACAACGACGTACATTATTTCCTCCTACTTAGATAAGCGTTTTAAGGCCTCGCGGACTGTCTTGACTGACGTTTTATAGATCTTCTGTTTCTTCTTCATGGTACTATTTGTACCTTTGTATCGTGCTTTAGCGCGACCTTACCGAACAACCTCACTGCCCAGTAGATGTACTGAGCCCGAATCCACCACATACCGCCGGCACGACACAGTCGATATAATTCTTTGTCGGCTTCCTTCCGTACAATGGGAAGTCCTGCTCTAATCATTTGATACAGAACGTCGTGTACCAATGAAGCCAGCATGATGGACTTCGTATCGATCGCTCCAGAGGCCCCGTCCCATGCGTAGCCGTCGTTTATTACAATCCCTCCCTCTGGATGTAATGAGATCCAATTAGGAACCTCTAGCTGTGTTTCAGGATAAATCTGAAGCTGAGCCTTTACGCTACCCCAGAGCTTGAACTTATATCCGCTCTTGTACGAAATCACTTCTCCTCCTTTTGTCTAAGTTTCCATTCAAAGTACTTCATCGAGAACGCCGAGACGGCAAACAAGAAACCCAACGTCGCGGCCAGCGCGAACGCCGCTGTCAAGATATTGAAGATTGTTTGGCTCACATCCCCTCCTATTTGCAATGAAAAACAGCGTACGAGAAAATATAAAGGCCCCATGCACACATTGCGACCATGATCCATTCAAGAATGTTGTTCGTCATTTTCCCTCTCTGTCATCCAGGCCCCACCGACTTCCGGCCTTCTGTCCCGTTCTCAGCGGAACATCGAACTCTGGAACCAGCTCCCGCAAAGTCGGCACGTCCGCCATGATCTCGTTGATCATTTCAAGGTTGTCAGTAAGCCCTTTAGGGGGCATGTCATATACGAGGTCGTCGTGGACTTCGTTGATCAAGAGGGGCATGTCGGGTACCGTTCCCTCCATCAGCCGCCAGTGATACTCTTCATACGTTAACTTATACTTCTCCAGCAAAGCGGCCTCAACGTCGACCATCGCCGAACCCGTAACATCGCTCGCTAATGACTGAATCGGAAAATTGATTGCTTGGTTAAGCAAATGCCCGAATCCAGGAGTTTCTTCTGCAAAAGGGCAAGGCAAATGCCTAACTCTTCCCGTGAGGGAACGTACTGCCTGATCTCGCAAGAGCGCCCGTTTTTGATTCCAGATATATCGAGGAATGCCGGGAAACTTGTCGAGGTATCGCTGTCTGAGTCTTGCGGCCTGTTCAACATGTTCCTCCCAATCGCTCGAGAACTTCACCCCTACATTGTTCCAGAGCTGATAGGCTAGCTTGTAGGCCCCCATGCCGTACTGGATACCTAGGACGATGCTCTTGACCGTTCTATAGTCGTCGGTATCTTCCTTGACTTCTTTACCGAATAGCTCCCGTCCGACCTTAATATACCCGTTGCCTTCGTCGAGGAAGAACTCGAGTAGCTTCCATTCTTTCGCCGTCCACGCGAATAAGACTACCTCGAGCTTGCTGTAGTCGTTATCCGAAATACATCCTCCAGGGAAACGAGAGACGATAATTTTACGGACGTCTTTCGGCCAATTCTGGGTATTAGGTTTATCGCTAGCTCTCCGTCCAGTTCTTGCTCCAAGTGGGTTAATGCGTATCCGTAATAACCCGCGTCGTGGATCGCTTGTTGCAAGAAATTTTTCAGCAAGTCCCGCTCCGTAGGTGCTATGTCGTTTATCATGGGTGTTAAACTCCAATAGAGTCTTGACAACGTCCTCGTGTTGATACGTCTTTAGGAACGTTTTGTTAACGGAGCGCTGTCCTGTCTTCGTCTTCTCTGTACTCGTTATACCCATTCGATCGAATAGCAATTCACGGATATGATTGTCGTTAGTGGGCTCAAACTCCGTCATACCCGCTTGCGACGCATGCGCTAAGAGCTTGTGCTTCGCTTTCGACGCTTCTTTGTAGAAGCCCGACGTGAGTCCTTTGGCGTAGTCGAGGTCGACGTAAGCCCCTGCATGAAAGATACGCCTAAGCGTTTGGATAATACGATGCGTAAACTCGACAGGCCCCGCTGCGATAGGGGAAAGCTCTTCTCCCAAGCATGCTGTAGCCCACGCATCAAGTCGACATCGAGCAAGACGATAGTCTTTGTCCCATAGTTCGGGGTTAGACAGATCTCTCGATTCGTTGTCATCTTTCCATCCATCGACTCGGTGATTCGACCGCAATAGAACTTCAAGTTTATATCCTCCTTTAGGCCGGTTCTCGTCTACCATTCTTGCCAGCGCCAGCGTGTCAAGGATGTTCTTCCCCTGAAGCCACGTCTCTAGCTTTCGACTTTTGAGACTAAACTCTCTGACGAGTCTAAGGACTGAGTCGAGATCCACTGAGACCTGGTGTCCGATGAAGACGGAGCTTCCGTCAATCGTGCCCAGTATCCGCTTTGATTCAGCTCTGCTAGAAACATCCGCAACAGCTGCGTTAACAGTGTTTGACGCCGCAATAGTAATAACTCTCCCGTCGGGCATGAATTCGGTATCAACTCCGACTTTAGAAGAAATTGAAAGTCCCCTAGTAGGTTCAGAAAGTCTAGGTAGTCCTCTGGTTCCTTCGAGGGTTCTTCTAACGTCTTCTTCAATGCGCGCGCCGTTAAAGAAAGCTCCGTCAATGATGGACTCAGGATCGTATGTTCCATAAACGATACTCCTTACGTGCTCACAGCCAGGGGTCATAAACGGTACGCCACGGTGTGCAGTAATGTTCTTTATGGCACTGTTATCAGTCACATAACGTAGAGCTACGTCCCCGAAGGCGAGGATGTGCCTAGGCTTGTGTCTATTGATGAAATGGACAAGGAACGGTCTACAGGCTCGCAGTTGGTTTGTAGTAGGCTTCCGACCTCCACAAGCGACTGCATCAAAAAACCAGATATCCCTGTCTTCATATCCGTGGTGCTTCGCAATACTGACGACGTAGTCCAGAGCTTCTTGGCTTGGCCGTTGTCCAAAGAGTAAGAGAAGACGAGCATTCCATCCCGCCGGAGCTTCACGTACATACGGACTTGGGCACCCTTTAGCTCGGTTACAAGAGACACAGAGCTCCCTTTCTGGTCCCGCCGTGCGGGCGTCCTCTGGAAGTAAGCACAGATCCTTTAGGCGTTTAGGAGTAAGCTTCGTTGACTCGGACTTAGCTCGGCTAGATCTTTTGCGCCCTGTATCGGACGTAGTTCGCATTTTAGGTTTCTTGTCCATAGTTTCGCTGTTACCTCCGCGCCTTTGCTCAAGGCGTCTCTGTCAGGTATAACCAAGCAAGTACCTGGAAACGTCTTTAGGATACTCTCAAGATGATTAAGTACATCGTCGCCTGGGGTATTGCCCATAAGACCGACGCCCACGAATCCCTCGCCGGCGGCGGCCAAGGCGTCCATAGGTCCCTCAACAATTACGACGCCGCTAGCCTTCCCCTCTGGATAAACCACAACCAGGGCGTCCCCACGCGGAGCACTAGGAGACTTGTAACGTATCGGGCTTTCCAACATTGCCCTAGCCTGGTAGTACGGCCAGGTGTTCGTCGCTGTAGACGCCGGAATGATGAGCCTAGGCGTGCCGTAATCCTCGCTGGGGTACCATCCGTTTAGGATAGCAAGCTCGGCACTAAGACAACGAGATTCTAGATAATGAATCATCACCCTATCTAGCTCTTCATTTACAGCCGGCATTACGACGGGCTTGAGTGGCTTTGTGTTTTCCCTTCGTTCTTTGTACTCGTGTTGGTAATCCATCACGTATCCTCTCTAGCATTCCTATAAGGGCGACACGTAAGTCTCCATAGTACGGGTCGTACCCTAAGAAACGCTCGTTGTCTAGGAATTCTGTCAAGGCTTCTTTAGGGTCTTTGATATTGTCTAGAGACTTTATCCAATCGGCGTCAGTCATGACGTTACCTCGTGTCTCCTAGATTTCGGACAAGTGATCAAGGTATTCCTGTTTCCGCATATCCTTTACGGCCAGAGCGCATTCACTGTCAAGGCTCAATTCCTTGGTGCACCGTGCGATAACCGATATAAACTCTTTCTCTGCTCTAGCCTCTTTAGGGCTCTGGGCTTCGCTGTAGTAGACCGACCGGTCTTTCCCCATGGTCTTCATTCGCCATTTCCCCAGGTCGCGATGGAGCTTAATTTTACCGTCTTTGGTTACAGAATACAGGGCCTTTGCGTCCTTCGAGCTGGAAATGTCTTTAGGCAATTTTGTAATGGCTTTACTCATGTTCCCCTCACTATGTAATGGTGAATTGATTGACTTTTGTTTGAGCTACGTAGTCCTACCTGTGTTAAAAATAAGACCTTAGTCTTCTTACTTTTCCAATATGTTCATGATTTTTTCTTGAGTTCTTTTATACGCATGGTATATCCTTTTCTTCCTCTAAATCGGCTAGCTCTACTCTTATGATGTAGCCGTACTCGTCTTCCAGTCTTTCTGTGATGCCTACATCGCCAAAACGAGATACCATGACTATCTTCACTAGTGTTCCTGCGCTCAACGGAATCGTCTCCATCATCGGGCCCTCTAGGTTTCCTACTTTGCCCCAGCGGCCAAGGTAGCGTAGGCCAGTTACATCCTTCTTCAGTCTTGCGTATCTAAACTTCCACGTTTGTCTGTCATGTGGTACCCATTCCATAGTTATCTCCTATAGTCTTCTAGTTCCGTCCGTAAGCACGCCTTGGCTATCTCTAGTTCTGTAAAGATTCTATAGACTGTTTCCTCCGTATCCCTAGCAATCTCTCTTATAACCTTGCCTTCGTAATAATGAGCAAAGACAAGATTCTGATGATACGCCGATAACGTACCGATTGCTTCTTGAACATCATGGACTAGCTCAATAGGATACTCTTCTACTAGTTCGGTCGTGCCTCTAACGTCAGACTGAATAGCTTCCATTTCATAATCGGTCAAGAGGCTATATCGCTGTCTGTAGACTGACTCGTCTCGGCATCGACTCTTAACAGCAAAGACAGTGGCCTGTACTAGCCATCCTGTAATTTTCTCAGGCCTTAGCATCTTATGAAGACGTGAGTATGCCTTAGCCCGATAGATAGACAGCAAGGCGTCATGCAAGGCGTCCTGTCCGTTGTCTCCATAGCGCGACTCGGCTATGAGCTTCAGGTCTTCATAGAGGTTCGCTATATGCCGGTCAAAGGCTAGCTTTTTCAATGGTCACCTATTTTGCGCCGGATTCTACCACGGTTCGCATAATTAGTGTGTCCTCTCCCACTACGCCTAGCTTCATGCTTTTTGTTACTGCCCTGATTTCGTCTATCTCCTCGGCTGTAACTCTGATTTCTCCTCCAGCACGATACAAAGCAACGAGGAGTAAAGTCTTATATAGGTCTAGTGAAATTTCCGCTTGATGTTCCATAGTTCCTCACAGAGCATAATAGGGTTGTTTTTTTATGGCGGCTCTTACAAAGTCAAAGTACGCCGTCAGTCCGACGTTAGCGCTATAAATTCTAGCTGCCTTGTTGGTCTGATCCGTACGTATAGCATGTAGATATTCACGTACAACGGCGAATGCTTGATTATCATGGCCCCACAGTTCGCTAGGATTCTTTGTATCAGGCATGATGTCTCCTTGTGCTAGGGGTTAAAGGTTACCGACCAAACTTCTTATAAAGACGAGTCGCTACGGCACTAACAATAGTCAAGAGGGTTGCTCCCCACATCACCCTCTCTCTTGTCCAGAAAGTGGGGACTGTCTTCACGTACACGTCGCCGTTCAATGTAATGTATCTAATCATGATGGACTCCCTTCGTGATAGGTACGATTGAACTCTCCTCGTTGATCGTAAGCCCTAGTTCCTTCAGGTCGGAATACATGATGCCAGCGTCTTTCCACGATGCAACAAGGTGCATAGCTTTCCATATTTGATGCTGATGATAACCCATCGGGTTGTAGTCATACCATGACTTTTTGAACATATCAGCGTTTAGTTCGTCATCATTGAGTTGCATAAGTCCTCCAGTTCTTCAACGGTTGTTACATTCAGGCTATCAAGCCAATCTTCGTACTCCTTGGTTAACGTTTCTTCGATTTCGTGGATAAGCTTGTTTTCGTCCATCATTGGAACTCCTCTGTTAAAGTCTTCGTGGCGATGCCTTTCCAGTCTGTACCCTGGGCGTCAATCCGAATCGATACAAGAGACTCGTGTTCTGTCATGTGCCTGGACAATTCTAGCATCTTTATTCCATAATGCAAGTATGCTCTGGCTCTATCGTCCGTAGTTACACAGTAAACCCAGGGACATTGCACAAGCCGGGATGTTTGGTAGACCAAGAGTCCAAACGCCATGATACGAAGTCTCATTGGATGAGCGGTTGTGATACTTAGCCTTGACAGCTCCATCGAATTCGGATCAATTTCGTACGATGGATGTTGCAAGTATGGAAAAACCTCTGTTAGCATCCAAGGTTTGCCGTATGGGATAACTCGGCACGTTGCCATAATCTCCGATTCTCTGTACACTCCGACAAGTGCGGCGTCCAAGTCATACTTGTCAACGTCTAGTCCAGTCTGATTCTTTGGGACCCATTGTAGGCTTTCGGCGAATGTCTCATACCGTAGCCTAAAGGCAGCGTCTCTTTCTTGCTTCGTTGTGAGCTCCCTTGCGCTCCACATAGCCTATCTCCTATGGACAGTTGGGGTGGTCTACGTGCTTCGTTATCGGATGATCTGTCTCGTACTCTCTGTTATGTTATGTCTAAACAAGATTGCAAGCACAATGCCATACGTGGCGATGTAACTCTATGAAAACACTACGTCATGATATACGTCTAACTTCATCGTGTTCACTCTTGTGCATTCTCAAGGGTTTCTGGCTCAAAAATGAACCCTTGTTCGGGTATGGCATAAGCATCAAGACAATCGATACAGCCTAAACAGTAGTCAGTGTAGGGATAGAGAAAACAGTCGTCTACGCCGAGAGAGGACAAGAAACCAAAGACAAAATACTTTACAACGTAGAAATAGTAGATCATTGTACCTCCGTGTTTCCCTCTTCGTCTATCCATCCACCGTCAATCATCGTTTGAGCCAATCTCCGGTAGTA
>Ga0224510_10001778_pt1 | contig 13744 bp, 13 predicted proteins | sample SF_May12_sed_USG_FD_170161 | JGI IMG/M metagenome (GOLD analysis project Ga0224510, IMG submission 170161) | Sediment microbial communities from San Francisco Bay, California, United States - SF_May12_sed_USGS_4_1 | ecosystem: Environmental > Aquatic > Marine > Sediment | place: USA: California... | reverse complement strand
CCAGCAGGACCGCTGGACCTATGTTTTCGGTGGTGAAACCCGCACCTGGACGGGCTCGGCAGAGGCCGTAATTGGCCAGGTGGCCGATTTGCTCGCGGCAGAATTCGCCGTTGGCGGTGATGCGCCTCTGGAAAGGGTTGCACTGAGTGTTGCTGGAATTCGGACTGTCGATGCATATGGGGCCGTGCAGAAGCTGTTGGCTGGCGTGAACCTGATTGAAGCCTTTCGAATAGAAAAGGTCGCCGGCGATATCGTGACCTACCAGGTTGACGTCCGTGGCGGCGCGACCCGGTTACGGCGCGCATTGCGCTTTGCCGGGCTGCTGGAGCAGGAGGGCGACCCGCGAATCGCTGATCCGACATCCCCATCTGCGCTAGAATTTTTCTACAGCCCCTGAATGTCGCAAAGGTCATAAAGTCTCCGCATGTCTCTGAAATGGTTACCGAACGCAATCTCACTAATGCGCATAGCGTTGGTTGCGCCCATTCTCGTGCTGATACTGCAGGGAAAATTCGGCCTTGGCCTTGCCCTGTTTGTGCTGGCCGGCTTTTCCGACGGACTTGACGGTTATCTTGCAAAAACCTTCGGCTGGCATACCCGTCTCGGCGCTTTGCTCGATCCCGTCGCCGATAAATTGCTGGTCGCGGGAATGTTCATCACCCTGGCTTACACGGGGGATATTCCCGTGTGGCTGGCCGTGGTGGTTATTTCGCGCGACGTCGTAATCGTGGTTGGCGCTATGGCCTACAATTTCCTGGTTCGTCCGGTCGAGGGCGAACCTTCCCGCGTCAGCAAACTGAATACTGCGCTGCAGCTGCTGTTCCTGTTGTTTGTCCTTAGCCGCGCGGGATTTGGCTGGCCCGATCAAATAACGATCACGGTGCTGGGTGCTTCAGTGTTGATTACGGTCGTCATCAGTGGTCTGGACTACGTTTGGTCCTGGTCGCGCCGCGCGCGAAGGGGAGAGTGAAGATGCCGTCGAGCCTGCGCCTCAACTGGATGATCGCGATCGTACTGACCGGCTGGCTGATGTACCTGCTCGCACCGGTACTGACGCCGTTCATCGCGGCAGGATTGCTCGCGTACATTGGTGATCCGCTGGCAGATCGACTGCAGAAACTGAGAATGTCGCGCACAGTTGCTGTCGTTCTTGTGTTCCTCCTTACGTTCCTTTCGCTCGCAATGCTGATACTGCTGATGGGGCCGCTGATCAAAACCCAGATTAGTGCGCTGTTTCAGGCCTTACCGGAAATCGCACGTCAGGTGGAACAGGTGTGGTTACCTAAAGTGCTCGAATGGCTGAACATCGATGCTGGCGAGAACGTAGGATTTGGTGCGTTCCTCGCCAGTTACAGCGATATGTTCAGTAGCTGGAGCGGCAAGTTTTTGGTCGGAGTAGGCAAGTCGGGTGGCGCCGTCGTAGCAGCGGTACTCAGCCTGTTCCTGGTTCCCATCATTACGTTTTACATGCTTCGTGACTGGGATGCCTTCACAAAACACATGGCCGCTTTGTTGCCAGAACGGCAGCGAGAAACCGTGTCAATGCTGGCGCGGGAGACTGACGAGGTTCTTGGTGCATTTCTGCGCGGCCAGATACTCGTCATGATGGCACTCGCCATAATCTACTCCGTCGGATTGGCGCTCGTTGGATTGAAGTTTGCGATCGCGATCGGTGTCGTCGCCGGGCTGGTCAGTTTTGTACCGTACCTGGGATTCGTTTTCGGCATTGGTCTCGCGGGCCTGACCGTGGCGCTGGAGCCCAATCCGCTGTGGAACCTGGCCGGTGTCGTTGCCACTTTCACTATTGCGCAGGTCATCGAAGGTTCGGTCCTGACCCCCAAGCTGGTTGGCGATCGCATCGGCTTGCACCCGGTCCTCGTGATTTTCGCAATCGCTGCCGGCGGTCAATTGTTCGGGTTCTTCGGTATCCTGCTCGCACTACCGGCAGCCGCTGTGTTGTCGGTTTTGATTCGCTATGCGTATAACCGCTACCTCAAAGAGCATCCCGAGCTGGACGTGGATCCGGACCAGGAGCTTGAATGAGCCAGTTGGCGCTTCCGCTCCAGCTCGCCGACCATGCCGTCTTTGCGAGTTACCTCGACACTGGTAACGAAACCCTCGTTGCCACGCTGCTCGACATTGCGAACGGCGCCGACAGACACGGTTGCTGGTTGTGGGGCTCCGCGGCAACGGGCAAAACCCACCTGTTGCAGGCCGTCTGCGAAACGGCCGGCGATCGGTCGGCTTATGTGCCCTTGTCGATGCTGGCCGATGCAGGACCCCAGGTTCTTGAGGGTTTGGAGAGTCGCGAGCTGATTTGTATCGATGACATACAGAATGTCGTCGGTCGGCCCGAATGGGAGGCAGCACTCTTCAATCTGTGCAATCAGGTCTACGATACGAACGCACAACTGCTAGTGGCAGCGAATGCGGCGCCGCGAGAGTGTCCGTTCGTGCTCGCCGATCTTAAGAGCCGCTTTGCGAGACTGCCGGTTTTTCAGGTTCAATCACTCGGTGAAGCCGAGCGTGCAATGGCGTTGCAGTTACGCTCGCGTCATCGCGGGCTGGAGTTGCCTGACGATACAGCGCGCTATCTGCTGACACGCAGCCGCCGTGATATGGCAAGCCTTTACGAGGTGCTCGATCGACTGGATAAGGAGGCACTGCGTACAAAGCGCCGCCTGACTATTCCGTTTGCGCGCACGGTTCTCGACGAAGCGAATTAGTCCCTGGCGTTGCTAGCTCGCCAGTTTCCTGGCGATCGTCGCAACACGTTTGCCGAGTGCAAAAGCAAGACGCTTTTCGTCCTCCGACAGCGCATCGGGATTACGCCCCCAGGTCACGTGGGTGGCGCCGTAAACTGACCCGCCTGTCGTCGTCTTGGACAGTTCTTTTTCCGCATACGGAATGCCGACAATCAGCATGCCGTGGTGCAGCAACGGGATAGCCATCGTCAGGAGCGTGGTCTCGGACCCGCCATGCAGCGTTGACGTCGACGTGAAGACTCCGGCGGGTTTTCCGATTAACGTGCCCTTAATCCATCCTGCGCCGGTCGAGTCTATGAAGTGCTTCAGTGCAGAGGTCATGTTGCCGAAGCGCGTCGGGCTGCCCAAGACGAGTCCGGTGCATTCGGCGAGGTCGTCCACCGTCACGTACGGCGGGCCGGATGCCGGTACCGGATCTTCGCATGCCTCGGTCCGCGGCGAGACGTTCGGAACGGTTCGCAATCGCGCGGCCATTTCCTTGACCGAGTCGACGCCCCTGCACACTTCGCGAGCCAGCGCTTCTGTCGTGCCATGCAGTGAATGGTAGAGAACCAGTACGTCGCTCATGAGGACACAAGCTCGAGCACGTTCTCGGGTGGCCGTCCAATGACGGCTTTGCCGGTCCTGTTATCCACGACGATGGGCCGCTCCAGGACGGCCGGGTGCCGGGCTATCCACTCGGCGAGCCGCAAATCGTCAGAGAGATTTGGCAGAACTTTCGCGTCCTTGAATTCGCTTTCGCCACGGCGCAGCAGCTTGGCCACCGGCATACCCAGCTTCCTGGCCAGCCCGGCGATGGTAGGGCCATCCGGTGCGTTATCCATATAAAGAACGATCGTATGCGCGACGCCCGACTGCTTGATCAGCTCCAGAGTCTGGCGCGACTTGGAACAGCGCGGATTGTGGTAGATCGTAACGGCCATTCATTCCCCTGATCTTGTGATTGCTGACAGTAAGGCGCACTCTAACAGGAGCCCGGAAGGCCGTCAGCGGTGATATCTATGCTTGACGGGGAGCGGCGCAAATTGGTAGCTTTGGTCGGCTTTCAACCAAAAGAATAATTACAAAAACTGTGACAAATCAATCTTTCACACGTCGTTTGAATAAAATACTGCAAGTTTGGCTGGTGGCCCTGATTTGCGGGCTGTCGGCGTGTGAAACAGCGCCGCCGGTGCAGGAAATGAGTGACGCCCGTCAGGCGATAGCCGTGGCCAGGGAAGCCGGTGCCGCCGACCTCGCGGCCTTCCACCTGCGCGCGGCTGAGGACTACCTCGCCAGCGCCGAGAAAAAACTCGGCGAACAGGCGTACAGCCAGGCGCGGCGGGATGCGAAACAGGCGAAAATGAAGGCCCTGGACGCACTCAAGGCGAGCGAAACCAAGAAAGAAGCCGACAGTCACTGATCCGGCCGCCGCCTCGGGATTCTCAGCCCTGGAACCACTTTTTGCTGAGCTTATCGATGACCTTGTTCGGGTAGGTCCGCCTGCCAAGACTGCCGTTATAGCGTCCCAGCGCGCGCCTTAAGTCCCCTTTTTCCTTGTCGAGGTAGAACTTGAGGATGGTGCAGCCGTAACGAAGGTTGGTATCAACATGCAGAAGATTGTCCTTTGGCCGGCCAATCTCTTCGAGCCAGAACGGCATGATCTGCATCAGGCCGATCGCACCAGCCACCGAGATTGCGTAGGGATCAAAATTACTTTCGGTGTCAATCACGGCGAGAATCAGTTCCGGAGGCAGCTCGGCCCGGCTCGCCTCAAGATGCACAAGTTTGAGCATCTCGACACGTTTCTGAGGGTCCTTAACCTGTCTTTCCAGGCGCCGCGACATGTCGGTGAGCCACACTTCGGCGTGAAACCGGTCAGCGAAACTCTGGGTATCGCTCGCCGCCGCACGCAGGACTTCTCGCAATTCGGGGTCCGGCTGGCCCTGCGCCAGTGCATTCGCCGCCAGGAGAGGGGCGATCAGCAAGCAGCCGGAAATAAGGAAGTGCCTTAGCGTCATAATCAAAGGTTCTTAAAAGAATTAACAGCTTACAGTGGCTTCCTACAGTAGTTTGAGAGCCTCTTCACGTTTCAGATTCTGCGCTTCGGTGTCGCGGCGGTGGCGATATTCAAGTTCGCCCGCGGCGAGGCCCCGATCGCTGACGACCAGGCGATGCGGTATGCCGATCAGCTCGGCGTCCGCAAACTTGACGCCCGGCCGTACGTCCCGGTCGTCCAGCAATACCTCGTAGCCAAGATCCTTAAGCTCCGCGTAAAGCGCTTCGGCTGCCGCCCGGACCTCGTCGGATCGATGCATATTGATTGGTACCACTACCACATCGAACGGTGCCAACGGTTCAGGCCAGATGATGCCGGCGGCGTCGTTGTTTTGCTCGATCGCCGCGCCGACGATGCGCGTGATCCCTATGCCGTAGCAGCCCATGGCCATGAGCTGATTCTTGCCGTCGGGGTCCTGGACGGTCGCATTCATCGCCTCGCTGTACTTGGTGCCGAGCTGGAAGATGTGGCCAACCTCGATGCCGCGGGCGATGCTAAGCGTACCTTTACCGCCCGGTGTCCGGTCGCCTGCAACCACGTTGCGGATATCAACCGTTGCCGGCAGATCCACATCACGGCCGAAATTGACGCCTGTGTAATGCATGTCTTTCTCGTTGCCGCCGCAGACGAAATCGCTCATGCCCAGCGTGGCATGGTCGTAGTAAACGGGCAGCGTGAGGCCTATCGGGCCTACAAAACCCGGGCCGCAGCCAATGGCTTTGGCGATGCTTTCGGGGCTGGCCATCGTCAGCGGTGAAAGGACACCGGGAATCTTCTGTGCCTTCACGGCATTCAGATCATGGTCGCCGCGCAGGGCGAGTGCGACCGGACCGTCTGTTCCCTCGACGATCAGGGTCTTCAATGTTTTCTCGGGAGCTATGCGCAACGATGCGCACAGAGCTTCAATCGTTTTGATCCCCGGCGTGGTGAGTTTTTTCAATTCTTCGCTTGCCGGGGGCGTAGCGATGCCATCCGCGGAAGTCGTCGCGGTCTCTATGTTGGAGGCATAACGATCCTCATCGCTGTAGGCAATGGCATCTTCGCCGGATTCCGCGAGCACATGAAATTCCTGCGACCGGCTGCCACCGATCTCGCCGGAGTCGGCGTCGACGACGCGGAACTTGAGGCCGAGCCGTTCAAATATCGCCGTGTAAGCGGCGTGCATGCGGGCATAGGATGTCTCAAGGCCGGCCTGGTCGAGGTCGAAGGAATACGCGTCTTTCATGATGAATTCGCGCGATCGCATGACGCCGAAACGCGGCCGGATCTCGTCGCGGAACTTGGTCTGGATCTGGTAGAAATTGATCGGCAGCTGCTTGTAGCTCTGCAATTCGCGACGCGCCACATCGGTAATGACTTCCTCGTGGGTCGGGCCGAAACAGTATTCCCGGTTGTGGCGATCGGCGATGCGCAACAACAGGGGGCCGTACTGGTCCCAGCGACCGGATTCCTGCCAGAGTTCGGCCGGCTGCACGGCCGGCATCAGCAGTTCGAGAGCACCGGCACGATTCATCTCCTCCCGGACGACGCTCTCGACTTTGCGCAATACGCGCAGTCCCAGGGGCATCCAGGTAAACAGGCCCGATGCCAGGCGGCGGATGAGGCCAGCCCGCAGCATAAGCTGATGGCTGACGATTTCCGCGTCCGCAGGGATTTCCTTGAGCGTTGTCAGCCCGAATTCCGTAAACCGCATTGTGGGTGATCCAATAATCTTAAGAGGCGCGCATTCTAACCGTATTGACAGAGAAGCCAAAGGAGAGGAAGGTCCGGAATCTTTTTTCTGCAGGGACGCAAAGTGCACGGTCGTCGCAATCCATTTGTTGCCCAGGAAGGGGTGCTGCCGCTGCTGCTGGTACTCCTGACAGCCGTAGTCCTCATTCGCTACTCTGAGCCAGCATTTGCGATGATCCCCGCGGCATTACTGGTATTGCTGGTCATGGTGTTTCGTGATCCTCACCGGGTGGTGCCGTCTGTTGCGCACGGCGTGTTCAGTCCCGTCGATGGCAAGGTTGTCGCCGTTGAGCAGATTACGCATAGCGCGACCGGCGCACCCGCGCAGCGCATCACCATCGAGGTCGACAACCTGGGCAGTTACACAGCGCGCAGCCCGGTCGAAGGCACGATCAAGGACTTGAAGGAGAAGGCCATGTGGCTGCAGACCGACGAAGGCGAGGACGTCGTGTTGCGGTTCCGCGGCTTTCGGCTGGGCCTCGCGCCGCGCGCTTTGGTCGGATTCGGTGCTCGCCTGGGGCAAGGGCAACGTTGTGCCTATCTCCGCCTGACGCGTACAGCTGAAGTGGAATTACCCGCTGATGCAAGAGTGCTGGTTGAGCCGGGTTCAAAAGTCGTTGCTGGCACCGATTTAATCGGGAATGTGCCTGGCCGGCGTTAAACGGGCTGCGACAAGTGAAATGCCGTTGTCAGCGTGGCAAACTCTAGCGCGACAGAGATTTCCGGCCACACGAATGATTCCTTCCGAACAACAACGACGCGCGTACCTCACGGCGATGGGCATAGATGTCTGGTTGCCGCGGGATGCACCTGACGCAGATCAGGCTTTGCGCGCGGCGACCAGCGCTGGTGACGCCGGTGACCTGGATTGGGATGCGTTGCGGGTTTGCGTTGCGGATTGCAGCCTGTGCGAATTGTCGGCGAGTCGAACGCAGACCGTTTTTGGTGTCGGCAACCGGGATGCCGACTGGATGATCATTGGCGAGGCGCCAGGAGCCGAAGAAGACCGTCGCGGTGAGCCCTTTGTCGGCCGCGCGGGAAAGTTGCTGGACGAGATGCTGCGAGCCATTGGCCAGAGCCGGGATTCCGTTTTCATCGCCAATATCCTGAAGTGCCGGCCGCCCGACAATCGCGACCCGAAGCCCGCCGAGGCGGCGGCCTGCCGGCCATATTTGCAGCGCCAGATCGACCTTGTGCAACCGAAAATCATCCTGGCAGTCGGCAAGATTGCCGCGCAAAACCTCCTGGGCTGCGATGATCCGGTCGGGCGTATGCGTGAAAAAGCACATGATTTTAATGGGATACCCTTGGTCGTGACCTACCATCCGGCCTACCTGTTGCGCAGTCCCGGGCAGAAGCGCAAATCGTGGGCCGACCTTTGTCTGGCCAGCCGCCTCATGGCAGGAGGGCCTGCATGAGTTCGCGGCTAGCGAGCGCGCCGACGAACATTCGCGAGATGCACCACAGCGATCTTGCGATGGTCTCGGACATCGAGCGACGCAGCTACGAATTCCCCTGGAGCCACGGTGTGTTTCGCGATTGCCTGTTCGCGGGTTACCAGTGCACCGTGTTGATCCGCGAAGACCGCGTCGTTGGGTATGCCATTTTGTCTGTCGCTGCCGGGGAGGCGCATATCCTCAATCTGTGCATCGATCCGGCCTATCGTTCACTCGGTTATGGCGAAAGGTTGCTGGATGAATTGCTGCACCATGCCCGCGCGGCAGCCGTACGGGAGATTTTCCTCGAGGTACGGCCTTCCAACGAGACGGCGATCGCACTGTATCGCAAGAAGGGCTTTCATAAAGTTGCGGCGCGTCCGGCCTATTATCAAGCCAGGGAAGGTCGTGAAGATGCCGCAGTGCTGGCCAAGAAACTGGTTGTCGGGCCGTAAGACGCGCGGTTTCAGTTGTGCCGCGATTCGGCTAGACTGCGCCGCCACTTAAACCTGAATTCCGCAATGCCGAATCTCGCCGAACAAGTCAGCAAGCGGCGCACGTTTGCGATCATCTCGCATCCGGACGCCGGAAAAACAACGCTCACTGAGAAGCTGCTGTTGTATGGCGGTGCGATCCAGCTTGCCGGAACTGTAAAAGGTCGCAAGGCGAGTCGACACGCGACCTCTGACTGGATGGCGCTGGAGCAACAGCGCGGAATTTCGATTACGTCGTCTGTCATGCAGTTTCCCTACAGCGACCATGTCATCAACCTGCTGGATACGCCGGGGCACGAGGATTTTTCCGAGGATACCTATCGCACGTTGACCGCGGTCGATTCGGCACTCATGGTTATCGACTGCGCAAAGGGTGTAGAAAATCGCACCATCAAGTTGATGGAGGTCTGTCGTTTGCGCGACACGCCGATCATGACCTTCATCAACAAGCTCGATCGTGATGGCCGGGAACCCATCGATCTGCTGGATGAAATCGAGACTGTCCTCAAGATTCAGTGCTCACCCGTGACCTGGCCGATAGGCATGGGACGCTCGTTGCGGGGCGTGTACCACCTGCTGCAGGATCGCATCATTCTTTACGATCGGGTCGGACGACAAAAAGCGTCCACGCGGCACACGATCGAAGGGCTGTATTCAGACGAAGCAACAGCGGCGCTTGGCGATACTGCGGATCAATTCCGGGACGAGATTGAACTCGTGAAGGGTGCGTGCCCGGAGCTGTCGATCGACAGTTACCTGGCAGCCCAGCAGACGCCGGTGTTCTTCGGTTCGGCGATTGGCAATTTCGGCGTCAAGGAGCTGCTGGACGAGTTCGTTAACTACGCGCCTGCACCGCTGGTCCGGGAAACGGAGCAGCGCAAGGTGCTGCCGACTGAGGAACCGTTGACGGGGTTCGTATTCAAGATCCAGGCGAACATGGACCCGGGGCATCGCGATCGCATCGCGTTCATGCGTATCTGTTCCGGTGAGTACCGCAAGGGAATTCGTACCTTGCACGTCCGCTCCGGAAAGGAAATGAAAATACCGGACGCGATTACGTTCATGGCGGCCGATCGGCAACACGCCGAGACCGCCTACGCGGGCGACATTATCGGCATCCACAATCATGGCACGATCAACATCGGCGACAGCTTCACTGAAGGGGAAGAGCTTCGCTTTACGGGCGTCCCGAATTTCGCACCAGAGATTTTTCGCAGGGCCGTCTTGAAGGACCCGTTGCGACTGAAGGCTTTGCAGAAAGGTCTGGCGCAATTGTGCGAAGAAGGCGCCACGCAGCTGTTCAAGCCCATGCGTAATAATGACCTGATTCTCGGGGCCGTGGGTCCTTTGCAGTTCGAGGTTGTTGCGCATCGCCTGAATGATGAATACAAGGTCGAATGCCAGTTTGAAGCGATCAACGTTGCTACAGCACGCTGGGTCGAATGCGATGATGCGAAGATGCTCGCCGAGTTTACGCGCAAGGCCCACGACAACCTGGCACTGGACCATGGCGGCAGCCTGGTCTACATCGCGCCCACGCGGGTGAATCTCAGCCTGACCGAGGAACGCTGGCCGGACATCGCATTTCGCGCCACCCGGGAGCATTAAGGCACGATGCCCTGTGCCGCGAAGCGCAGGGATGTGCGATAGTAGCCGGGTCGCCAACTCTCTAACTGAGGCAGGATTTTGCCGAAGTCCAAGATACTCACAAAAAGCGTCCTGACCTGGGCCTTGTACGACTGGGCGAATTCGGCGTTCGCACTGAGTGTACTGGCGGTATTGTTTCCCCTGGTGCTCGGCAACTACTGGGGTGACAGCGGGTCCGCTGCGACGATACGCCTCGGGGGGATTACGTTTTTTGCCAGCCTGATCGTATTCCTGTTGTCGCCTGTGCTTGGCACGATTGCTGATACGGGTGGCTACCGCAAGCGATTCCTGGTGTTTTTTGCCATTGTCGGGGCGCTTGCGACTGCTGGACTTGGACTGGTCGAAAAGGGCGAGTGGCCGGCGGCGCTCGCGCTGTATCTCGTGGCTTCGCTGGGTTATTACAGTTCGATTGTATTTTACGACTCACTCCTGATCGATGTTACCGAGCCGCGCAACTACAGTTTCGTATCAACACTGGGCTTTTCGGTAGGGTACCTCGGCGGTGCCGTGTTACTGGCCATTCACCTGTGGATGCTGAAGTCGCCGCAGACCTTCGGCCTCGAGAACGCCACCGAAGTCTTCAGTTACGCTTTCATATCGGTTGGTACCTGGTGGTTGCTGTTTCTTTTGCCGCTGATTTTTTTCGTGCCGGAGAAGCACAGCTCCATCGAGGTGTCGAGTCACCCGGTCCGGGCCGCCTACGAGGAGCTGCGCTCGACCATTCGCAAGATCAGCCACTATCGCAATGTCATGATTTTCCTGAGTGGATACTGGCTTTACATTGGCGGCGTGTTCACGGTCATTTTCATGGCGGCCAATTATGGCCAGCGGCTCGGGTTCGAAGACAAAGACCTGGTATTTGCCCTGTTGATCGCAAACCTTGTCGGTTTTCCCGCAACGCTGGTGTACGGATTCCTCGCCCATCGTTTCGGGGCAAAAAAGGGCTTGTACTTTGCGCTCGTGGCCTATGTCGGTGCCTGTCTGTGGGGAATCCAGATGACAAGCATCAACGAGTTCTACGTGATGTCCGTGGTCATCGGTATGGTGCAGGGCGGTGTGCAGGGCCTGAGTCGGTCCGTCTACGCGAGCCTGATCCCGGCTGACCAGCCGGGTGAGTTCTTCGGCTTTTACAGCATGACGACGAAGGCCGCGCATGTGCTCGGTCCCGCTATGGTCGCGATTGCGGCAACCTTGTCAGATGATCCGAAGTGGGTGTTGCTGGCGTTAATGCCTATGTTCCTCGCGGGTGCAGTCCTGTTGGCGTTAGTGCGGTTGCCGGCAACGGAATCTCATTCCTGAAGTCAATGTGCCAGTAGTCCGGCGCTGCATCCGGCAAAGTCTTTGCTGCGATGGCTCCCTGCGATCCCGCGGTGCGGGATCCCAGGTCCCGTCAGGCGGGATCGAGATCCGCTTGATTCGCTGCAAAGACTTTCCCGCAGCCAGCGCCTGTGCACGGTGGATCGATTGGATGAGGCGATCAATACTCACCGGTGGTCGAATCTCGTCGCTGTCAGAGTCATCTAGCCGGATACTTTGATCATGGAAATAAAGCGGATCTCGATCCCGCTTGACGGGACCGGAGGGAGCCATTCCATGATCAAAGTATCCGGCTAGATGACTCGGGGCCTGGCACTGGATCGAACCTCGTATGGCTCGTATCACGCGGTCGCTCGTACTCGAATTGCCGCAACTGCATGCTTCAATCGACCCAATGCGCCATCGTCATCCGGCCCGTACCGCGCATCGAGATAAGCGACGGTCACCGAGCTTACGGTGCTTTCGGGAATCGTGCCGTGGGACTTCGCACGGCGCGCGTATTCGAGCGCGGTTTCGCCTGTGCGTCTTTCCAGCCCGGCCTTTTTGACGAAACGATCGTACAGGACCGACGCCCGGTCTTTGGCGGGCGCGCGGCAGCGCAACATCATGAGGCCGCTGATGACCAATATGAGTGACACGACGCTGATGACGAGCGTCAGCAACATCTTTCGCCAGCTCGGATCACTCATACCGAGCCACTCCATGAAACCCTTCTGCGTGTCAGGGCCGTAGCCGAGGACCCACTCATTCCACTTCGCGTTGAGAACGTCCCAGGTCATCGTTAGCTGCTGCAGGAGTTTCGACGGCGCCGTAAACCCCCAGCCCACGCCCACACCGTCGATTGCAGCGCCGCGCGCACCGTACTCAATGCGTTCGGGCGCGACGGCCGAGGTCGGGTCGACGCGGTACCAGCCGTAACGTTCCAACCACACTTCGGTCCACGCGTGGGCATCGGACTGGCGCACGATCAGGTGGCCGCCCATCGGATTGACCTCACCGCCCTGATAACCAAGAACCACGCGTGACGGAATACCGACGCTGCGCATCATGAACGCAAAGGCAGATGCGTAGTGTTCGCAGAAGCCCTGTCGCGTATCAAACAGGAAACGATCCACCGGGTCGCTACCCAGGGCAGGCGGCTGCAACGTATAGAAATACTGCTCTTCGTGAAACTTGGCGAGTACTGCGTCGATAAAGGCGGTATCAGACCCCGCGTCAGAGCGCATAGCACGCGCCAGGTCCCGGGTGCGTTCGTTGCCGTTCTCGGGCACGGACGTGTACCACTGTCGCGCCAGTGAAGACAGTTCCGATTGCAGCACGTAGTCCGGGTAAGACACCACTTTATAGGCGATGCGTTGTTCGATCGGCGTAACACGCGATAATTGCTGCTGCGGCCCCATGAAGGTCCGCTCGAGTGACCAGTCTGCTGGCATCTCCATTGCGAAAACCCACTGTTGTCGTGTCGGCTCCATCGTTATCTCGTAGGAAACCGGGTCCCCTCGCGCTGCGATTTGCTGTAACGCCGACGAGTCGATTCTGGGTTCGGATCCGGTCCAGGTGCGCCCGTTGAATCGGGTCAGAACCAGCCCGCGCCAGTAACGATCGCGAGAATCCGGAATTTCGTCGTCGAACCGGACGCGAAAGGCAACCGCATCCGACATCGATAGCGAGCTGATATCGCCGGGACTCATGGTGTCACTCAATCCCGACGTGGCCTGACTTGTATCGATAGGCACAGCCCAGAATGGCGTAGCCAGCCTCGGGAAAAACACCCACATCGCGATGGCCAGCGGCGCTGCGTATAGCAGCAGGCGGCCACCGGTAGCGAAACTCTGTTTTGCCGTTTCACTCTTTTCAGCCGACATGCGCAGCCATGCCGTAAGGATGATCAGTGTGCTGATCAGGAGGTAGGGTAGGGACCACAGGTACTGCTCACGCAGCAGCGAGGACATGACAAGAAAGATGGAGATGAACAGAAGCACAAACTGATCGCGTCGCTTACGTGTCTCGAGCAATTTCATGGCGGCCATAATCGCCAACAACGCGGACCCGGGACCAACACCACTGATCGCCGAATAGGTTCCGAAGACCCCAAGAAAACAAACCAGTGCGAGACCGCCACGTACCCAGCGTGACGGCAATATGCCACGTCGTTTTTCGATGATGTATCGCCAGGCGGCGCAACCGACAACCGCTGCGCTTATCCACAGGGCGAGGTAGGGGACATGCGGAGCGAGCGAGACCCCAAGCGCGCCGATAGTCCATGGCAGGCTGACCAGCAGGGAACCGTCAGTACCTCTCGGTTGTGCTCTCATG
>Ga0224510_10001777_pt1 | contig 13745 bp, 16 predicted proteins | sample SF_May12_sed_USG_FD_170161 | JGI IMG/M metagenome (GOLD analysis project Ga0224510, IMG submission 170161) | Sediment microbial communities from San Francisco Bay, California, United States - SF_May12_sed_USGS_4_1 | ecosystem: Environmental > Aquatic > Marine > Sediment | place: USA: California... | reverse complement strand
AACCCCATTATCTCTTGGGGGCTTCTCAACGTGGGAGACGGGTTTCCTGGGTGCCACCGCCTCGGTTGCCTACCTCCCAGGTACCTTCCCCCACGGGGACAACTGCTCGGGCGGTCACGCGCGGGCGAGTTCGACGATGAAGTCGAAGTGTTTCTCGTCCACGGGTTGGACGGACAGCCTCGACCGACTCAGGAGCACCATGTCGGAGACTTCGGGATGGTGCCTCAGCTCGTCGAGTGAGACGAGGCGCGGGAGCTTGGCGACGAACTTCACGTCCACGAGGATCCATCGGGGATCTGCAGGATCCGACTTGGGGTCGTAGTACTTGGCGCCGGGATCGAACTGGGTTGGGTCGGGATACGGCTCGGACGCCACCTCGGCCAGTCCGACGACCCCAGGGGGTTTGGCATTGGAGTGGTAGAACAACACTCTGTCGCCGATGCTCATCGTGTCCCGCATGTAGTTGCGAGCCTGATAGTTGCGGATTCCGTCCCATGGTTCGATGCCCACACGTTCCAGGTCGTCGATAGAGAAGGCATCGGGCTCCGATTTCATCAACCAGTGTTTCATGAGAGGAGGGTAGGCCCGAGCTTCGCTCGGGAGTACCGAGTACCGGGACCCTGGTGACAGGAGACCGGCGACTTTTTCCTAGAATCTCGGCGTATATGAGCACGCCCAAACGTGACCGCCAAAAGGCAAATCGCGCGGCCAAGGTCGCCGCACAAGTGGAGGCATACCGGAAACGCCGGAACCGAGTGATCGCCGGCTGGACGCTGGGAGCGGTCGCCGTCGCCGTCGTCGTCTGGGGGTTGGTCCAGGGAAGCGACGACGCTCCGGTGACGACTCAAGCCACCGACTCCACGATCACGTCAACCACGGCCGCCACCACCACCGAAACCAGCGACGCTGCCCTGTCCGATGCCTATTCCGGGTTCAGGAGCCAGCCCACCGCCTGTGGCGCCGAGCCGCCCCCACCTGCCACGGCCATGACGTTCGACGCACCCTCCGACCAGGCCGCCTCCGGCACCGTGTCGGTGACCATCGAGACATCGTGTGGACCGATCGAGGTGGCCCTCGACGCGGACGCCTATCCCGAAACCGTGAACTCGTTCCTCTTCCTCGCATCCGAAGGCTATTTCGACGGCACGGCGTGTCACAGAATCGTGCCCGGATTCATGACCCAATGCGGCGACCCGACCGCCGTGGGCACCGGAGGGCCCGGATACGCGGTCCCCGACGAGTACCCGGAAGATGGTTTCGCGTACGAGCGCGGAGTCGTGGCGATGGCAAACGCGGGATCGGGAACCACGGGAAGCCAGTTCTTCATCGTCACCGGCGACGCTTCCCACCTGCCTCCGACTTTCTCGATCCTGGGAACGGTCGTCGGTTCCGAGGCCACCCTGGATGCTCTCGAGGCCGTTCCGGTGGACTTCGACGACGCGGGTCGAGAGCGCAGCGTCCCCCAGGAGAGCGTCTACCTGGAGACGATCACCATCTCCAGCTGACGGCGTCCACGAGGGACTCGACAACGGGTACTCCGGTGGCCTCGAGGTGCGTCCGATGATGGGCGCCGCTGTCGAACAGCACACACCGCGCTCCGACGTGGTTGGCGGCGACCGCGTCGTCCGGGGTGTCCCCGATCACCACCACCTCGGCCGGATCCGTATCGCCGATCAAGACAGCGAGGTGAGCCTCCAGATAGAGCGCCTTGCTCTCGCCCGGCGGGCCTTCGAGGCCATCGATCCTGTCGAAGAAGGCTGCCAAACCCATTCGCTCCACAAGCGGGATCAACTCGCGATGGGGAAACATCGAGAGCAGCGACTGAGGCAGGCCTTCGGTAGCGACCTTCTCGAGAGCGTCTACGGCATCCGCGTGAGGGGCGGCGTGATCGAGCAGCTCCCGATACCCGTCGTGGAACCGGGCATCGAGCGCCGACCACTCCTCAGTCGTCACCGGGCGGCCGAACAACCGGTCGTAGAACAGCCTCACCGGTCGCGTGTAGTGAGCTCGGTACAGGTCGAGGTCGATAGGACCAACCCCGTAGGGCGCTATGCCCCGGTTCACCGCCTCCACAACTATGTGCAGGTCGTCGAACAAGGTCCCGTTCCAGTCCCAGACCACTCTCTTCACGGCCGTACCATCATGACGCGAGGACTCTACGCGCCGGGTCCGGCGGCGATCTCCGCCACCAGCGCGTCGTAACGAGGAGCCACCCGAGTCCAATCGTAGATCCGCGCCGCCTCCGACAACCCCGGGACGAGCGATAGGCGGTCGGGGTTCTCGATCGCCCGCGCCAGGGCGTCCACAAACCCACCATCCGGATAGAGCACGGCGTCGTGAAACCGGTCTGGGATCACCGCCGGATACGAGAGCCGATCGGGCAGCACGGGAAAGGCGCCGGCGGCGATGGCTTCCAGAACCGCCATACCGAAGAACTCTTGGCGTGCCGTGGACACCACGATGTCGGACCTGGCCAGGATCCGTCGATAGTCCTTCCGGGTGGCTTCGCCATAGTGGACGATGATGTCGCCGAAGTCTCGGGCCGCTTCGAGAAACTCTGTGGGCTGACGCCGGAACGACGCGCCGCACAGGGCGAGCCGAAATCGAAGCCCGGATCCGTGCAACCGGCGCACTCCTGCGAAGAATCGCATCGGATCCTTGTCGTGTTCCCACCGGTGATTCCACACGATGATCGGGTCGCCGCCGTCCCGAACCGGTGGTCCGACCCATTCGAGGTCGATACCGACGGGGAGCACCGTCGACTTGGCGGCTACCCCGTCGACGAGGTGCTCGTGGCGGTGGTCGGGAAACCCTCGCAGCAGGCGCCTGACCTCCTCGAAGAACACGCGCCGGTGGTACTCGGAGTTGAAGACCACCGCATCCGCCACCAGAGTCGACGTCCAGTTCGTGAACCCGTAGGAGGCGTCGGGTGCCATGAGCGGCGAGTCCGGATACGTGAGCTGGCTCTCGTGCATGTACATCACGAAGGGGACCCGGCCCCACACGCGATCCAGCAGTGTGGCCAACAACCCGAGGTCGATCATCGACGACACCAGCACCACGTCGGGGCGATAGCCGGTGGAAGCCAGCTCGGCCGCCTGCTCGGCGAGGGTCACCGCCCCACCCCGCATCCGCCACTTCCACCACCGAGCCGGCAAGTCGAGAATTGTGACGTCGAACTCCGAGGACTTCCGATAGCCGTCGGCCCAGGCCCGGTGCGAGCCGCCGTAGTAGGGCTCCACCAGCAGCACACGCATCTGCCGATTCAGATCTCCATCCGTCCTGCCAGCGCACGACCGAGGGTGAGCTCATCCGCGTAGTCGAGGTCACCACCGACCGGCAGCCCGGACGCCAGCCGGGTCACTTTCACTCCGGTGGGTTTGAACTCGCGTGCGAGATACATGGCGGTGGCATCACCTTCCACCGTTGGGTTGGTGGCGATGATGAGCTCGGCGATCGACTCTGCTCCGATCCGGTTCCGGAGTTCCGGGATCCGCAGCTGGCTGGGCCCGATCCCGTTGATCGGCGACAGTGACCCTCCGAGCACGTGGTACCGGCCGCGAAACTCCTGGGTTCTCTCGACCACCACGATGTCCTGAGGCCGCTCGACGACACACACCACGGAGGGGTCGCGTCTGGCGTCCCGACAGATCGCACACTCATCGGACGAAGTGACGTTGAAACATCGTGTGCAGTGACGGACCTGGTCGCGCAGGTCGAGCACTGCCTGGCCCAGCCTCCGGGCATCCGTGTCGTCGATACTCAACAGATGGAACGCTATCCGCTGGGCGGACTTGCGTCCCACACCGGGCAGCCGGGCGAGCTCATCGATCAGCCGCTGGAGCGGACCCTCGAACATCAGCCGAGAAGGCCCCCGAGGCCACCGAGATCCATACCCCCCATGCTGTCACCGGCCGCCTCTTGCACTTGGCGCATTGCGGCATTGACCGCCGCCACCACGAGGTCACCCAGCATCTCGGGGTCGGATGGGTCGATCACCTCTGGGGAGATCTCGACGGAGAGCAGCTCCTGGCCGCCGGACACGACCGCCTTTACCATTCCGCCGCCGGACGTACCCTCGAACTGGCGCGTCGCCAGTTCCTGCTGCGCGGCCATCATCTGCTCTTGCATCTTCTGCGCCTGACGCATGAGCTGGCGCATGTCGGGTCCGCGGTTCATGGAGGTCTCCGGGTCGAGTGTGACTCCAGCGTAGTTGGGTACGGAGGCTGTCCTGGTGACCGGGCAGCCGGCTAACGCTCGACGATGACGCTCACGACCACGTCGGATCGATCGCGGAACAAGGAGTGACCGGCACCGGTCACCGATCTGATCACGACGCGCGGGTCGTCGGCCACGATCTCGGAAAGCGCAGAAGCATCGACCATGCCCCCGCGCTCCGGGTCGGCCGCGAGCACCAGGGTGGGAACCGTGGCGGCGGCGAGCGAGGGGCTCACATCCCACGGGCCGTTGTCATCGAGCGTGGCTTCGACCACATGAGGCGCAACCTGCGCCGCCGACCATCGCTTCCACCACACATCGAGGGGGTGCCAGACCGGATTGGCGACCGCGATGTCCGAGGCGCTCTCACACAGCTCCAGCAACAACGCTGCCGCCAGAGAGTCCCGCTGCTGATCTGCAACCGTCACCGCCGGATCGACGAGCACCGCCCTGCCTGCCCATCCTGGGGCCGTCGACGCAACCACCACCGCCGCACCCCCCAATGAGTGGCCCACCACTACGTCCCAGCCGTCTCCGACACGGGTGAGATCTCCGGCGTAGTCCTCGATGGCGAACCGGGATGCCGGCGGAGCCAATCCGTGACCCCTCAGATCCGGGGCTACGACGCGCCAGCCCCGATCGGCGAGTTCAGACGCTACCCGCCACCACACTCGCCCACTCGAGGTCAGACCATGGACCGGGAGCGCAGAGCGATCTCCCTCTCCCCATTGGTACACGGGGAGACGGACGGTCAATCCTCGTCCTCGACCTCGAACTCGTCCACTACGAGTCCGCCGAGTTGATCGGTGACGAGCTTCAACGGGTCGGTGACATCCGGCGGGGCTTCCGACAGATCGTCGGCGCTCACGGCCCGCAAGGCACCTCGGGTTCGGCGGCAACGGGTGCGGCCTCTCCGTCGGTTGCCCGAAAGGCCACCGCGACGTCGCCTCCGAGCAGGTCGCCGGCCCGAGTTGCCACGATTTTCGCAGTGGAGTCGTCGGCAACGAGGGCGCGGAGATGGAAATCGTGTTTGACACCGATCACGAGGGTTGACCCCTCCACCGCCGCCGGCTCCGTCTCCCGGAACAGCGCCCAGCGGCGGGCGCCCAACAGATCGCGTAGCCCCGCGAACAACGCCGGCCATGCCGCCTCGAATTGGGCAAAGGTAGGCTCGACACGACTCCGCGCCTCCGGCTCACCCGCGTCCAGCGGGGCCGCAGCCTCGACCAGTTCCATCGGCCGCTCCGGAGACTCGTCGACGAAAGCGGGAGGCGGATCGAAGGGAGGGTCGACAGGTGATCGCTCGGCGGGAGTCGTCACCACCGGCTCCGGCGCCGACCGCACCTCCGGACCCGGGTCTCGCGATTCCGGCGGGTTGGCAGAGACCCGGCGTTCCAGCCGATCGAGCCGGGCCTGGAGCGCCGCCGGATCGGACGACGTTTCGGGACGGGTCAGCTTGATCATCGCCAACTCGAGCATGAGCCGCTCCTCGCGACCCTCGCGTAGCTTGATGAGCGACTCGCCCATGATGTCGACCGCCCTCAGTACATCCGAGGCCGGCAGACGCTCGGAGGCCTGGTTCCAGGCGTGCAGCACTTCGGCGGGTTCATCGGCGATTTCGGCCAGATTCGGCGCGTAGTGGGCGAGGAACACACCTCGGAAGAAGCCGACTGCCTCGGACACGAAACGACGCAGATCCGCGCCTTCCGACGCGAGCCTGGCCACCAACTCCAACGCCGACTTGGCGTCCTGGGCGTCGATGGCATCGACGAGAGTGGCGAATGCATCGCCATCGGCGAGACCCAGAGCCCGGTTCACGCCCGTTGGATCCACCACACCATTGCCCAGGGCCGCCACCTGCTCCAACAGCGACAGCGCATCCCTGGCGCTGCCGAGGGCGTGCCTCGCCACGGCGGTGAGAGCCACCGCATCCGATCGATAGCCTTCGAGGTCGGAGATGCGGCCGAGATGGGCGGCAAGCGACTCGATCGAAATCGTGTGGAAGTCGAATCTCTGGGAGCGGGAGCGAATCGTGTCGAGAAGCTTGTACGGCTCTGTGGTCGCGAGCACGAAGTGCACGCCGTCCGGTGGCTCCTCGAGCGTCTTGAGGAGAGCATTGCCGGCGGCCTTCGACAGCATGTGCGCCTCGTCGAGGATGAACACCCTGCGGGCGCCGCTCGCCGAGGCAACGGTGGTCACGCTGATGCGCATCTCGCGGATGTCGTCAACGGAGTTGTGACTCGCTGCGTCCATCTCCATCACGTCGAGCGAATGGCCTTCCGTGATGGCCACGCAACTCGGACAGATGTTGTCAGGCGACCCATCGGCCGCCCGATTCTCACAGTTCAAAGCCTTGGCGAGGATGCGGGCGGTGGTGGTCTTTCCTGTTCCCCGCGGCCCGGCGAAGAGGTAGGCGTGAGCGACGTGACCTTCGGCCACCTCACGCGCCAGAGTCGACGTGACATGGGACTGCCCGATGACGTCCTCGAACGTCTGAGGCCGGTACTTCCGGTAGAGAGCCTGATACTCCACGGCTCCCGATGCTACCGCCCGCCGCCCGCAGCCGAGTTGGGCGGGGCCCCACAGGTTCAGAATGCCCCCTAGGGTGCCGATGGACTCCACTGTGACATCGATGATCGATCCACTTCCCGCCCCCACCGACAAGGCCGACGACTCCAGCCCGCCCGCGGTTTGGGCGTCAGGGCTCGTACGGAAGTTCGGCAAGGCCACGGCGGTAGACCACCTCGATCTCCGGATCGAACCCGGCGAGTTCTACGGTCTGTTGGGCCAGAACGGCGCCGGCAAGACCACCACCATCAAGATGATCGTGGGGCTCCTCCGGCCCACAGAGGGCCGAGCCGGCATCGGCGAGTTCGACACCTGGAAGCAGCCGATCGAGGTGAAGCGCCGGATCGGAGTCCTCCCGGAGGAGTTCAATCTGTATGAGCGACTCACCGGGGCCGAACTCCTCGACTTTGCCGCGGCCATGCACTCCATCCCCCGCGACGACGCGGTTGCCCGACGCACCGAACTACTCGAGTTGCTGGATCTGACGGCCGATGCCGGAAAGCTCGTCGGTGACTACTCCCGAGGAATGCGCAAGAAGGTCGCTCTGGCCGCCGCCATCATCCACCGTCCCGAGGTCCTCTTCCTCGACGAGCCGTTCGAAGGCGTCGATGCCGTCAGCGCCCGCCTTATCCAACATCTGCTCCAGCGCTACACGGCGCAGGGCGCAACCATCGTGTTCTCGGCCCACGAGATGCACCTCGTGGAGCGTTTGTGCACCCGCATCGGAATCATGGTGGCGGGCAGCCTCGCCATCGAAGACACCCCTGCCGGGCTGTGCGAGAAGATGGATGCCCCAACCGTCGAAGACGCCTTCATCGCCGCCGTGGGCGGCGCCACCGAATCCACTGGTCTCGAATGGCTCGACGGCTCGTCTGGCTGAAAGCGCGCCTGCTCTGGAACGGGCTGAAGGCGGACTGGCAGCGGAGAATCGGTCTCCCGCTGATCATGGGCCTGCTCGGATGGGGGGCGTGGACGCTCAGCATCCGTCATCTCGAGGCGTTCGGGGGTCTCTCGGAAGCTGCAAGAGCAGAGTTCTCGGTGTGGGGTGCGCTGGTGTTCTTCGTCGTGTGGGTGACCCTTCCAGTGGTCATCTTCCCGATCGACGAACACCTGGACCCGGCCCAGTTCGCACTCTCCCCTGTGGGAGGCATGCACCTCATCCGCGGCCTGGGCGCAGCGTCATTGGTCTCGCCGAGCGTCGTGATGCCGGTGGTGGCGTTGGGCACCAACGTCTACGAGTGGCGAACCGTTGCACCGGTCGCCGTATTCGCGTCGCTGCTCTTCCTGGCCATGCTGATCGTCTCCGGCCAATTGTTCACGACCGCCCTCTCGGCGGTGCTTCGAACCCGACGCGGCCGCGACATGTCCATCGTCATCATCACCGCCCTCGGCCTGGGTGCCTTCTCGGGTCAGGCGTGGCTGCGCAACACCATCGACACGCTGGGGCTCGAACAGGCCGTTCTCACGCATCAGATCACCGGGTGGGGTTTCGCCCTCCCTCCCGTGGCAGCCCAGAACATCGTGGTTCACGCCGCCGCCGGCGACTGGGCCACAGCCGGCTTGTTCACGGTGGTCGCAGTCGGTTGGATCTGGGTGCTCGCCACCGCCTGGTACCGGCTCCTCCAGTGGTCGCTCACCACCCCGGAGCAGTCGAGCGGTCCCATCCGGGCCGACCGGGGGGCCGCCGGGCTGGCAGGCCGTTCGGCCTGGAGTCCGGCGCTGGTGATGGCCCGCAAGGAGCTGCGGTTCTACCTGCGCGACCCCCGGCAGCGGCTCGTGTGGACGGGCGCGGCCATTTTCGTCGGCCTGGCGATCGCCTCGATCATGGTCGGAACCTCGACTTTGGCCCAGTTTCAGGAACGGGGATGGTTGCCGCTCATCTCACCGGTGCTCGTCCTCTTCGTTGGCCTGCCGATCGCCCTCAACCTCTTCGGATGGGAGCGGAACGCCGCCAGCTTCCTGTTCGTCATGCCCACCCGGCCGAGGCGCATGCTGATGGGAAAGAATCTCGCGGCAGGTTTGGCGCTCACACTCGAAACGACCGTGCTGTCCATCGCGATCGCCGCCCTCACCGGGGCATGGGGCGCCCTCGTCTACGTTCCAGCGCTGGGGATCTGCGCGATCCTGTGCCAGCTCGCCGTGGGCAACCTCGTTTCGGTTCTCACCCCGCTGCGACTGCCGCGGGAGGGAACCGACGTCTTCGCTCAGGCCACAGAACAAGGCTGTCTTGCGATCGGTGCCCAACTCGTGTCGTTCTTTGCGATCGGACTGCTGCTGGTGCCTCCCGCCTCGGTGGCCGCACTCACGGTCGGGTTCGGGGAAGTCCTGGCGCCCTGGATCCTGCTCGTCTTCGCCCCGCTGTGGGGGCTCCTGCTGTACGGGATCTCGCTCCTCATCTCCGGAAAGATCCTGGAACGGAGGCTCCCCGAGGTCGCCCAGTGGGTGCAGGTCGTGTGACCCGGTTTTGCCACCCGGCCGGGACCGCCCCACACTTGGGCTGATGCGATTGGGAATCGATCTCGATGGCGTGGTGGCCGATTTCAACTCCGGCTGGATCCGCCGATACAACGAACAGTTCGGTGCGGACGTCGCGTTCGATTCGATGGTGGCATGGGACGGGATCCCCGCCCTGACCCACTTCCGCCATATGGGCGAGTTCTGGGAGTGGGCCAAGGATCACGACGGTCACTCCCTCTTCCGACATCTCGACACCTACGACGGCGCCGTCGATGCGCTTCGTCGTTTGGCTCGCGCCCATGCCGTGGTGATCATCACCCGCAAGCCAGGGTGGGCCACCCACGACACATTCGCCTGGATCGCCGAACACCGCCTCCCGACGCGGGAAGTGCACATCACCCGTCACAAGTGGACAGTCACCTGTGATCTGTACCTCGACGATGGGCCCCACGTCCTCGAAGAGCTCGTCGCCATGCGTCCGGAATCGATCGTGTGCCGATTCGTCCGACCGTGGAACGATCCGGTGCCCGGAGCAGAAGACATCTCGTCTTGGGCCGACTTCGAGGAGTTCGTGGCGGCGAGGACACCATGACGGAGATGATTCGCCGCACCAGACGTCAGCGCGAACTCATCGAGAACGAGTTGCTGTCGCCCGCGGCCACCCGGTCGCTGGACTCGCGCGGGCGGGCCGTTTCGGAGGAACCGGACGAGTTCCGGACGGCGTTCGAGCGGGACCGGGATCGAGTGATCCACTCGAAGGCCTTCCGCCGGCTCAAGCACAAGACACAGGTCTTTCTCAATCCGGAAGGGGACCACTACGTCACGAGGCTCACCCACACGATGCAGGTCGCCCAGGTGGGTCGGGCCATGGCGGCGGGGCTCGCCCTGAATGAGGCACTCACCGAGGCAATCTGCCTGGCCCACGACGTCGGGCATTCCCCCTTCGGTCACACCGGCGAGGATGCCCTCACGCCGTATGTCGAGGGGGAATGGCTGCACTCGGCACAAGGCGTGCGGGTGTTGAGCGTGCTGGAACCGGTCAATCTGAGCTGGGAGGTCCTCGACGGGGTGCGGGCTCATTCATGGAAGATCGAAGAGCCTCCCGCCACCCCTGAAGGCCAGCTGTGCCGGTTCGCCGACCGCATCGCGTACCTGACCCATGACGTGGCAGATGCCATCCGGGCGCAGGTCATCTCATTCTCCGACCTCCCGCCGGCGGCGTCGGCGCTCGGGCAGAGCGCACGGGAGTGGATCGGCACAATGGTGACGTCGGTGATCGAGGCGAGCACAACTGCCGGGAACGTGACGATCCACCCGGATGTCCTCGGGCGCATGAACGAGGTGCGCGACTTCATGTTCGGTCGCGTCTATCTGGGACCCGAGATGGAAGCGCCCAAGACCAGGGCGATCACGGTGATCCGGGATCTCGTCGACTTCTTCGCCGCCACCCCCCACCAGGTGCCCGAGTCCTACAAAGTCGACGACGCCACCGACCTGACCCGTGCAATCGACTACGTGGCGGGCATGACCGACCGGTTCGCCCTGACCACCCACGACAGGTTGTTCCGACCGACCTTGTTCGACTGAATCGGCCCGTATCCTCCACCCTGTGACCCGAGATCCCCTGTCGAGAGCCCGCTTCGCCGCCACCGCCGTTCTGGCGTTCGCAACGGTGGTGTTCGCGTCGACGTTCCTCATGGGTGATGCCACCTGGGTGGGATTCCTCCGCGCTGCGGCCGAAGCGGGCATGATCGGAGGCCTCGCCGACTGGTTCGCCGTGACGGCGCTGTTTCGGCATCCGCTCGGCATTCCCATCCCTCACACGGCGATCATCCCCAAGAGCAAAGATGCGCTCGGCCGGAACCTCGCCGGTTTCATCACCGACAACTTCCTGGAGCCCGCAACCGTCAGGGAACGGCTGGCGGCGGCGGAGTTGCCGATGCGGCTCGGACACTGGCTGGCCGGCGACGCCGGCTCGGCGGCAGCCGCCGCGCACGTGGCGACCATCCTCGGAGCGGTGGCGGAGGGCACCACATCCGACGGTGTCTGGGCCGACCTCGAACACGTGATGCTCGATCTTCCTCGCCGTCTTCCCATCCCGGAGCTGGCCGGCAGGACACTCGAACGCGCCGTGGAGGGGGGCGAGCTGGAGCCGCTCGTGACCGCTGCCCTCACGGGCATCGACCGGGCGCTCTCGGACAACGCCGATTATCTGAGGCGGCGGATATCCGACGAGTCGCCGTGGTGGGTTCCCGAAGCCCTCGACGACGCCGTGTTCACGAAGGCGACCGAGATCGCACACAGGTTCTTCTCAGAGGTGGCGGCGGATACTTCGCATCCCGTGCGCTCGATCGTGAACTCGCGGATCGAACTCGTAGCCCGCCGCCTCCAGACCGACGCGGATCTGCAGCGCCGGGTGATGGACAAGGTGGCCTCCATCACCGAGCGGGACGAGTTTCGGGCGTGGGTGCGGTCGGGGTGGGAGAGCGCCATGGCGTCGCTCGGCGAGCAGACCACCGGCATCGCCCAGACCCTGAAATCGCTGGGCCGCCGCCTTCAGGAGGACCAGTCGCTGCAGGCCCGGATGACGAACTGGATCGACGGAATGGCCGAACCGCTCGCCGGCGCCGCCCGTGCAGAGCTGCAGACGCTCATCCCCGCCACCGTGGCCCGCTGGGACCCCGAGGACACTGCCGGGCGACTCGAGCAATGGATGGGGCGGGACCTCCAATTCGTCAGGATCAACGGCACGGTGGTGGGTGCGCTCATCGGCCTCGTGCTGCACGCCATCGTTCTCGCCTTCGAGTAGCCCGCCGTGTGGTGCGTTTTGACGCACGAAAGGCAGCAATATGCTGCCTTTCGTGCGTGAAAACCGGTTGGCGTTGGCGGTGCCGCTGTTCGCCGTGGCGTACGGGACGAACGTTTCGACACCGCTGCTCCTCCTGTACAAGAACGAGTTGCAGCTGAGCACGTGGACGGTCACGGCACTCTTCGCCATATACCCGCTGGGATTGGCGCCGGCGCTCGCCTACTCCGGACCCGCATCCGATGTTCTCGGACGAAAGCGGATCCTCTTCCCGGGATTGGTGCTTTCCGGCCTCGCGTCTGCGGTCATGCTCGCAGGGGCCCATTCGACCGCCCTCCTCTTCACGGGCCGGCTGCTGCTGGGCGCCGTCTCGGGGATGGTGTTCGTGGTCGCGAGCGCCTGGATGCAGGAGATCTCGCGGGACGCCCCACTCTGGGCCGCCCGCCTCACAGGACTCGCCGTATACGGCGGGTTCGGCCTCGGCCCACTGTTCAGCGGGATTCTCGGTGAGTGGGGACCGGCTCCCCTGGCGACGCCCTACCTCGTACACGTCGGCCTGATCCTCGTGAGTCTCATCACCCTCCGCGATGTACCGGAGACGGTGAAGCCCGACCCCACCCGTACGATCCGACCGCGGCTCGGAATCCCGGTACACAGCCGTCGAGCGTTCCGCTCGCTCGTGGTGCCGGCGGCGCTCGGAGTGTTCGGGGTTGCCTCGCTTGGCTATGGCCTCTTCCCGGTGCTGCTTCAGCCGGCGATGGCTTCGATCGCCGTGTTCGTCACCGGACTCATGGGTGGGCTGTCGATGGCATCGATCGTGCCGGTACAAGCCTTGGTCGGCAGGATCGGCCCCCACCGATCGGCCCCTCCCGGGTTGGCTCTCGGCGCCCTGGGGTGCTTGCTGGGCACACTCGCATTCGTGACCGGAGCATGGCCCCTCCTGTTCCCCGCCGCGATCGCGATCGGCTCGGGCTCCGGCCTGTCGATGACATCTGGCCTCCGGTTCGTCGACCTCCTCTGTGAGCCGGCCGACCGGGGGGCGATGACCGGGGCGTTCTATGCGGTCGCCTATGCGGGCATGACCATGCCGGTACTCGTGGCTTCCCTTGCGGTCGGCGGCAACTACACCGGGCTGCTCATCGGTCTGACCGTCGCCGCGGCGGTGGGTGCGATATGGCTCCATCGCGTGGCGCCCGGATTCGCTCTCGACCCTTTGGAGTCAAAGCCGGATCACCGGGAGTAACCCCAGATCGAGCGCACTGAGAAGCGCCAGACCGACTACGACGAATCCGATCGCTCTGGCCACGGACGAACTCTTGAATGCCACCACGAGAGCGGCTCCGGATGCGGCGGCAACGATCACCGCGAGTCGATCGTCGATCCTGTCCAAGGCCCAAACGAGGGCGTTGCCGAGCAGGATGACTCCCACTGCAGCGCGACCACCTACCCGTCTCCACATCGAAACACCTCCGTGTCTCCAGTGTCACGGCAGGCCCGTGTCGCCGCATCGACCGTGCGAACGATTTCGCTCTCATTCCCGGGTTCGAGACCCTCCTCTCAAGGACCCGCGGTAGCAGGCCGAACCTAGAGTTCGAATGCGTCGAGGAGAAAGGATCGCGAAAATGCGTAACACCCGGATCGGCTGATAGTCCTCCCAAACTCCGTTTCATCGGGTTAGCTTTGTCTTGATGGCCGA
>Ga0224510_10001772_pt1 | contig 13764 bp, 11 predicted proteins | sample SF_May12_sed_USG_FD_170161 | JGI IMG/M metagenome (GOLD analysis project Ga0224510, IMG submission 170161) | Sediment microbial communities from San Francisco Bay, California, United States - SF_May12_sed_USGS_4_1 | ecosystem: Environmental > Aquatic > Marine > Sediment | place: USA: California... | reverse complement strand
GACGCCCGCGAGGCAGTCCGCCTGCAATTCAAGTCGCACCGAGAGCCGATTTGCATCGGCCTCGCCGAGGTTCTGTTGGCGACGCCGAACCTGGTCCGATATGCCAAGCAGGTTCTGCACGTGATGACCAACCTCGTGCGCGATGACATAAGCCTGCGCGAAATCCCCTGGCGCCTGAAAACGCTTTTTCATATCGTCGTAAAAGCTGAGGTCGATGTAGGCCCGCTGGTCCGCCGGGCAATAAAACGGGCCCATAGCGGCCTGCCCTACGCCGCAGGCGGAGCGCGTCGAACCGGTGAACAGCACCAGTGTCGGCTCCCGATAGCGGCGGCCGGCGGCAGAGAAAATTTCGTGCCAGACATCTTCCGTATCGGCCATCACCACGGCCACCATGTCGGCCAGAGGATCGCTGCGCAATTGCTCTTCGCTCGGCTGGCTGCCAACGGAAGTCGCAGCGCCCCCGGACGATTGCAGGCCCTCGATCAGCAGGTTCGGATCAACACCAAAGTACATCGCCAGCAACAGCAATGCTACGGTGCCGATTCCGCCCCCGATCAGGCCACCACCACGCCGCTGTCCGCGCCGGTCCTGTATGTTGCTGCTGCGCCTGCCGCCTTGCCATCGCATATCCGATCACCTGATTGTGTGCAGGGTGCATTCTTCATCAAACGGCAATCGATTGCCAAGTTCGAGAGTCTGGCAGCCGACTGCAATGTGACTTAACAATAAGCTGCAAGCATGTGCCGCAGTTCGTTGACAGTGTTCTTCGCATCGTGCAAGGATGGACGCTCGTTTGACAAAGGCACACTCGTTGAAAGGCGGGGTCGCAAAGCCACCGATCTAAGGGTTTGAACCAGGATGGTTCGATCTATGACCGCGGGGCCGCCGACACGAAGCAGCGCACACCATTCCGGTGTCGTTTCTCGTCCTGTGACTTTGGCATTTTCGGCCTGTTTGCTGGAGACACGGATGCTCGCTACAAACCTGCGCAAGTCGGGGCGCTTTGCCAGTCCCAGGCTCGTCGGACCTGCTGAATTGCGGCCGACCAGTCTCAACGACCTCAAGCGGTATCTTGAAAAGGAATCACGCACTGCACTCCCAGTCCGGCCACTGGGAGGCGCGTCTTCGGCCACGGATTGCAATCGAACCAACGCCGGCTCGATCCTGCACATGACCGGTGTCGATCGGGTTATCCGCGTCGATGCGGCGAATTTCACTGTCACTGTGGAGGCCGGTTTGCAGCTGCAGACACTGGTCGAGACGCTGGCCGAAGACGGTCTTGAGCTGGTCGGCAGTTTTGACCTGCAGGGGCGCACAGTCGGTGGCGCGATAGCCGCACCTTGCTTCGGTCCGTGTATCGGCAGCGCCGGCAGCTACTTCTCCAGCCACGTCGTGGCCATGAAAGTCATCACTGCCAACGGCAAGATCATGAATATCGATGCGTCGCAGAAGAACCTGCTGGCCGCATTTCGTATGAGTTTCGGTTTGCTCGGCATTATCTACGAAGTTACATTGCGTGTGCGGCCAATCCGCACATTCTCGGCAAGCCATCGCCGCGTGACCGTCGACAAATTCGCGACTATTGTCAACACATTGTCGCTCAGTGATGTCGGTTTCAAGTTTTACCTGATGCCATACCGTGACCGGGTCTACCTTGATTTGCGCCGTTATGACGCCGATCCCGGCAACAGCTATGCAACACCATGGAAACTCAAGGACTGGGGCGAAAGCACCGTGTTGCCGCATGTCTTCAAGTCACTAAATCGCATTGTCCCCATCGATTCGGTGAAGTACCGGCTGATTGACAATATCAGCGAGGCCACGCAGGGGCTGGTCAATTCGCGGCTGGTGCAAAATGGTACGAATGCCATGTCGCAGTCCGGCCGCAGGCACAACGGCCGCCACACCTTCTATTCCTCCTGGTGCTTTCCCGCTGCCAACTTCTCCATGATCGCGCTGGCGTACAAGGAATTTTGCGTGTCGATGCTGGAGAGGTCCCGGTACCGATGCGACCTGCCGGCAGTCGGCTATCGCCTGAATCGCGATGCGGGTTCGCTGCTGTCACCCTCGTTTGACGAAACCATGATTGCACTGACCAGCGCGTCGACTCAGTCCAGGGGATGGGAGGACTTTGTCATCGACCTGGCGGAGTTTGCCGAGAAATGGGGCGGCATCCCGATCATCAGTCAGTCACGCGCGCTACGCGCAGCCCATGTGATCCAGACCTACTCGAGCCGACTCGACATATTTCGCCGCCTGCGGCGTCAGCTCGACCCCGAGGATCGGCTGTTGAGCCCGTTCCTGGCACAGTTTGCCCAGTGAGTTACCGGTCCGCGGCCTGCTGCGCGGCAAAAAAAACTGGACACCATATATCGAACTGATACTATACATCACCCCGATATATGGGCAGCGCCTGCTGCCAGGATAAGCAGTAATGGATGTGAAAACGGTTTGCCTCGGCATGCTGACCGATGGCGATGCCTCAGGCTATGACCTGAAAAAGCATTTCGAGTCCTCGTTCGGCCATTTTTTTGCGGCCGGCTACGGTTCCATCTACCCGGCTCTCGCGTCGCTGGCAGCCGATGGCCTGGTCAGTTGCGAGTGCATTCCCCAGGACGGTAAACCGGACCGCAAGGTGTATTCGATAACGCCGGCCGGCCGGGACGTCCTGCTGGCCGAACTCGACAAGCCGAACCCGAGTCACAAAATTCGCTCCGAGTTTCTGGCCACGATCTGTTTTGCGCACCTGATGAGTGCGGACCAGGTTGCGACCGTATTGCGCAATCGCATTGCCGAGATTGAAGCGTATGAAAAGCTATTCGATGAATTTGAACAGACCTGTATGCACGAGACACCGCACGGTATGCACTTTACCGTTGGTATTGGCCGCGCCGTAATGCTTGCTATGAAGAAATACATTCAGGAAAACGGCCATGAGTTACAGCACCGCTCGGCAACTGTGGTTAATTTTTGAGGGTTAACAGAGATGGATTTGGGAAAGTTTTCAAAATATCGCTCCTGGCTGTATTCCGCCGCGATAGCGATATTGGTAGCGGCCTGGTTGGCATCCGGCAAGCTTGACGACGCCGATCGCATTACCGGCGCGCCGCAGGCCGCGGACACAGGCAGCGAGCCGTTAGCGCACGGCAAGGTGCGCGTACGTACGCTGCTTGCCGAGGACGTGACGCGCACGATAGTCGTGAATGGCAAGACCGCCCCCGCGAGAATTACCGAGTTGTCGGCCGAAACGGATGGTCGTGTCGTAGCCATTGGTGCGGAGCGCGGTGCAAACGTCAAGCGTGGCGCGGTTATCGTGCGCCTCGATGAACGCGATCGAAACGCGCGACTTGCGGAAGCCCGCGCGACGCTCAAACAGCGGGAAGTCGAGTACGAGGCACGTCGCAAGCTTATGTCGTCCAGCTATGTCTCAGAAGCACAGCTGCAAGATGGGCTGGCACGACTGGAAGCTGCGCGAGCTGAGTTGACTCGCGCCGAATTGGATCTTGAGTACATGCTGGTGCGGGCACCTTTTGATGGCGCAATCCAGGCGCGCTCGGTTGAGGTGGGTAACTTCCTCAAGGTTGGTGACCCGATAGCGACTTTTGTCGATAACCGCAGAATTATCGTTGCGGGCAGTGTCTCCGAATTCGACGCAGGATATTTGCGAGTCGGTGAGCCCGCAAGAGCAAAGCTTGCGACCGGTGAAGAGGTCGCCGGTACCATTCGCTACGTTGCGCCCGTCGCAGAAGAAGCAACCCGCACGTTTGCGGTCGAGCTTGAGGTCGACAACAGCGACGGCAAACTGCGTGCCGGAGGTACTGCGGAACTGTATATCCCGGCTGAGGCAATCAGGGCACACCGTGTTTCACCATCACTGCTGACCCTCGATGATGCAGGAAATGTAGGCATAAAGATCGTTAATGATGCCGACGAGGTGGAATTCGTGGTTGCCGACATTGCGCTGTCCTCGAACGATGGAGTGTGGCTGGCCGGTCTTCCGGAAAGCATAACCATCATTACAGTTGGCCAGGGTTTCGTGGTTGTTGGCGAGCAGGTAGCACCGGTTCCTGAAGACGATGTCCCAACCGCAGTAGCCAGGAAAATTCCGGCAGAGAGCGAGTAATCGTGCAGATAATTGATGCAGCAATGGGTCGCTCGCGGACAGTCATTCTCGGCCTGGTTGTCATACTGGTCGCAGGCTTGTACGCCTACATAACGATCCCCAAGGAGGCCGAGCCGGACATAGAAATCCCGATCATCTATGTGCGGATAACGCACGAGGGCATCTCGCCCGAGGACGCGGTGCGCCTGTTGGTCCGGCCCATGGAACAGGAAATCCGCACCGTCGAGGGCATCAAGGAAATGATCGCCGAAGGCTACGAGGGCGGCGCCAGCATCCAGATCGAGTTCGAGGCAGGTATCGACACGAACAAGGCCTTGCAGGACATTCGCGAGCGCGTCGATAACGCGGCAGCGGAGTTGCCCGGCGAAACAGAAGACCCGACCATTAACGAGGTCAAGATGTCGCAGCAGGATCCGATGTTGGTCCTTAACCTGGCCGGTAACATTCCGGAACGAACGCTCACGAATATCGCCAAGGACCTGAAGGAGGATCTAGAAGGCATCAGTGGCGTCCTCGAAGTCAACCTGATAGGTGCGCGAGAGGAACTGATGGAAGTGGTGGTTGATCCGCTGGCCATGGAGAGCTATGGGCTCGACCAGGCGCAGATCGTCTCGTTCGTCGCGAACAACAACAAACTGGTAGCCGCCGGCGCGCTGCAGTCAGCGCAAGGCAGATTCCAGGTCAAGGTGCCGGGCGTGTTTGAGTCACCGCTCGATGTACTCGACTTGCCGATTAAAGCCGTCGGCGAGCGCGTGGTGCACTTCAAGGACATTGCCGAGGTGCGACGCACTTACAAGGATGCGGAGAGCTATGCACGGCTGAATGGCAAACCGGCATTGGCGATTGAGGTGGTACAACGCGGCGGCGCCAACCTGATTGACGCGATTGCAGAGGCCAAAACGATAATAGCCGCAGCGCAGCAGTACTGGCCTGCCGAAATCGAAGTAAGCGTCTCGCGCGACAAGTCCGAAGACGTCAACGACATGCTAACGGAATTACAAAACAGCGTGCTGGCAGCGGTGCTACTGGTGTTCATGGTCATCATCGGCATTCTCGGCATGCGCTCCGCCCTTCTGGTTGGCGTTTCGATTCCTGGCAGCTTTCTGCTTGGCATACTGTTGATAGGATCATTCGGCATTACGATCAACATGATGGTGCTGTTTGCGTTGATCATGGCAGTTGGCCTGTTGGTCGATGGCGCGATCGTCGTCACCGAAATGGCCGACCGTCGCCTGGCGGAAGGCGAGTCGCGGCATAATGCCTATTCGCGTGCGGCCATACGCATGTCGTGGCCGATTATTGCCTCGACCGCAACAACGCTGGCCGCATTCCTGCCGCTGGCATTCTGGCCCGGCATCTCCGGCGAGTTCATGAAATACCTGCCAATTACCTTGATCGCGGTACTGGCTGCGTCACTCCTGATGGCCCTTCTCATCGTACCGACTGTTGGCTCGCTTTTTGGCAAGAGCGGAGCTGTCAGTGAGGATGACCGCAGGAACCTTGCGGTCGCGGAGACTGGCGACCTCAACACACTGCAGGGATTCACGGGACGCTATGTGCAGTTCTTGCGCGGCTCGCTGCAGCACCCGTGGCGCAACGTCGGAATCGTATCAGCGCTGTTGCTGGCAATTTATGTCGGCTTCGCGGTGCTGGGTCGCGGTGTCGAGTACTTCCCGGAAATCGAGCCACCGTTCGCCATGGTCGACATTCGAGCGCGCGGCGATCTGTCAATTGATGAGAAAGACTTTCTCGTTCGCCAGGTCGAAGAGCGTATCAGCGATATGCCCGAGATCGAATTCCTGTATGCCAAGACTGCCGATGTTCGCGGCACACAGGATCAGATCGGCGCGCTGACGCTGAACTACATAGACTGGGACCGGCGCCGGCCGTCTGACGAAATCCTGGCCGAGATCCGTCGCCGCACCGCGGACCTGGCCGGCATAGCGATCGAAACGCGCAATCCGGACTCGGGCCCGCCGCAGGGCAAACCGATATTCATCGAATTTTCCTCGCGCGACAGCGATGCCGTTGTTGCAAGCATCGCGCGAGTGCGCACGATGCTCGAGCAACACCCGGCCGTTACCAATATCGAGGATGGCCGTCCCTTGCCGGGCATCGAATGGCAAATCAAGGTTGACCGCGCAGAAGCGGCGCGATTCGGTGCCGATATCACGCTGGTCGGCGCGATGGTGCAGCTGGTCACCAATGGCATCAAGATCGGCGAATATCGACCGGATGACAGTGACGACGAGATCGACATTCGGGTGCGTTACCCAGCTGCAAATCGCAACCTTTCGCAAATCGATGAGTTACGCATCCCGACACCGGATGGCCAGGTCCCGATCAGCACGTTCGTGAAACGCGTGCCGGCACAAAAGGTCAGCACGATTACCCGCACCGACATGCGGCGCACCATAACTCTTGAGGCTGACGTCGTCGATGGCTACCTCGCACCCGAGGTAATCGCCGAGTTGCGCGAATTGCTGCCGGGCATGGGCGTCGACCCGGCGGTCCGTGCCGAGTTTCGTGGCACGATTGAGGATCAGGAGGAAGATGAGAAGTTTCTTGGTAACGCAATGCTGGTGGCGATGTCACTGATGGCGATTATTCTCGTAACCCAGTTCAACAGCATTTACCAGGCTGGCCTGATCCTGACCGCCGTGATTTTTTCCACCGGCGGTGTATTGCTGGGGCACCTGCTCATGGACATGCCGTTTGGCGTCATTATGAGCAGCGTCGGCGTAATTACACTGGCTGGGATCGTCGTCAACAACAATATCGTGTTGATCGATTCCTACAATGTTTTGCGGAGTCGCGGTGCGACGGAATTCGATGCCATCCTGCGTACCTGCGCCATTCGCCTGCGACCGGTCCTGCTCACTACCGTTACCACCATCATCGGACTGATGCCGATGGTGCTCGGCGTCAATATTGACCTGATTGCGCGTGAAGTATCGGTCGGCGCTCCGAGCTCGCAGTGGTGGACCCAGCTGGCGTCGTCGGTGGCGGGTGGACTGGCGTTTGCAACGGTATTGACCTTGTTCCTGACGCCGAGCCTGCTCATGATCCACGCAAACGTCGCGCAAAAATTCGCGGCACGACGAGCAGTGCGAGCAGAGTCAGCCAGTCAAGCGAACCACCGCCATCCTCAACGACAACAACAGTAGTCTCGACCGGCACGTCGCGATTCGAATCTTCGAGTGGCAGGAACGCAAGAGCTGAGGTATCGAGCGGTCCGAAACTCGCAAGAAATGTATCGTCGTAGGCGTCAAACAACTCGATGAGCACGTCGTAGCTGCCTGTCGGGTAGCCGGAGACCAGCTCTGTTACGACATTAAAGGCATCGTCCGCCGAGGTGCCGAAGAGTGTGAAGTTATCGGTCGCGAAGTATTCATTCCATGGCCCGTCGTTCAGGCTCAGGTAGGTCACGGCGTATACCTCGGCGTCTTCGTACCAGGTGTCCGCGTCAAAAAGCAGGTCGATGCCATGGAAATGCCCGTCCTGGTCGTGATCGTTGAACAGCACGACATCCGCCGAGTAGAACCAGAAGTCATTGCGCGCCGTGAGCTCGTGGGCAACGCCGACTTTGGACGGCGTGCCTGAGCGCTTGCCGGTGTTCCGGTCGCCGCTGGTCAGCAGCGCCTCATGCTCACTTTCCGAAATCTTGCCTGGCAATCCGCTGTCGCGCCCGGACTTGGTGCTTTGCGTAGTAACGGAAAGCCGTGGCGACTCGTCCGCTACCGGATCCGCAGTCGCAAGGCACACAGCAAACAATGCTGCGAACATCACAACAGTTCGTGCCGGTTTGATCGTTAACATGATTTAGTCCTCAATTCCTGCTGGTCGGGATCCATTTAACGACCACTTCGCTGAATCAGCGCTGAACCTGTATGCTCGCACTGCTGAGCGTGCAACCATGTTCAGCTGGCGTTCATTTATCCTGCAGAATCAATATGACTTCAGAGGCCCGACACGACAAAACAGGCAAGGCGATTGCGTACCTGTTGCTTGGCGTTGCCGGTGGCCTTGGCCTGGATCTGGCTGCGAAAGGCCTGCTCGCTGTCTATTCGCTGGAGCAGTTCGTGTTTCTGCGCAGCCTGTTCGGTTTATTGATTTTTGTCTTTCTTGCACGGCAGTTTGGTGGCGTAGACAGCCTTAGAACCCGGCGCTGGCGCTGGCATATGTTGCGCACGGTTCTCGCCGTCGGTTCCATGTTTGGGTTCTTCTACGGCCTCGCACACATGCCGCTGGTGGACGCGCTGACGCTGGGTTTCACAGCGCCATTGATGGTAACCGCGTTGTCGGTGCCAATGCTTGGCGAGCATGTCGGGTGGCGACGCTGGATGGCCGTTGTGATCGGATTCATCGGCGTGTTGATTATTCTGCGCCCGGGCACGCAAGCGATAGCCCTGGCACATGTTGCCGTGCTGTTTTCGGCATTCTTCTACGCCTGCCTCGCAATCACGGCGCGCAAACTGGCTGATACGGAAAGCAGCTATTCTCTCTCGCTGTATGTGGTTGTCGGACCATTGCTGATTTCAGCCACATTGCTGGGTGCCGGCAACTGGCAGCCGCCCGACGCTGTTGGCTGGCTGCTGTTTGGCGTCGCCGGTGCCTGTTCGGTAATTGCCTGGATCGGAATTATTGGCGGTTACCGCCGCGCCGCGCCGGCCATGCTCGCGCCATTCGAATACACGGCGCTGGTCGGTGGTGCGCTGGCAGGCTACCTGATTTGGAATGAGGTGCCCGACCGCTGGGTAACGGTGGGCGCCATCGTCATCATCGGATCGGGTTTATTCGTGGTCTATCGGGAGATTGGCAATGCCATCTCCAATCGCTACCTGCGCGCGCTCACCGCCAGCAGCGCGGCCGAGATAGCGCCGAGCGCTAGTTCACCTCACCCGCAGTTAGACCCGCGATCTCGGCAGGACTAGCCCCGAGCGCCCGTACCACACCGTTGAAAAAGTCGATTTCCAGTACGCTGACTTCGCTGTCACTGCGAAACACCTCGGTGAGCGCGTGCACAATTTCCTGGCGATCCTTGCTGCGCAGCTTCTTGCTGACCGCGACCAGGTACTTGCGCAGGGTAGCCTCCGCATATAGTTCTGCTCGAGCCGCCATCCTGATGTCCTTGGCGCTGAATTTCTCACCCGTGTGTTGCTTCAGGATCTGCTGGATTCGATCCACTTCAACACTCTGGATATTAATATCGGCATCCGCTGCCCGTGCCAGGGTCATCAACATCACCTCTTTGCGCAGCGCATCCTGCTGGGTTTTGCTTAGCGCGGAGCCGCGAAAGATTTTCAATACGTTTTTAAGATCTGCGATTGCCATTGTGGTCTCACTTCCCGTTTTAGTTTCTTGGATTGCGCGGCGCCTGCGTGCGCGAGTACCGGAGTATACACGGCAAATGCGCCCGGAATCACCGGCTCTCGAGCTCTGTTTTCCTAGCACCGCCGCATCGGCTGCCTGGCCCAGTAAGTCAATGATCGCCACAGCCATTCGGCCGGGCCGAACTGATAACGCGCCAGCCACCAGGGACTCAGGAGCATCTGCAAACCGATCAAAACGGCGACAAATCCCATCTGCCAGAAGCGCGGAATCGACCCGTACAGTCCGAGGCCATAGCCATAGAAGACGGATGTCAGGACGATCGAGTGCATCAGGTAGTTGCTGAGCGCCATCCTGCCGACGGCCGCGAAACGTCGCAACATGCCCTGCACGAACCCGGTCTTGATCAACAGCATGACCAGCGCAACATGGCCCAGCGCCACAACGACGCTGCCGAAGTAGTTCGCCGACGAGCCAGCACCCATTGCATACAGAGGGTCAAAACCGTGGGCGTGCAGGTCCAGGGCGCTGTAAGCGGTCAGCGGCAAACCGATGCCATAGCAGGCGACCATCATGGTGCGATAGAAACCGGCACTGCGTGCGGCACCGAGGATGCCGATTTTCATCAATGCCATGCCGATCAGCATCAGCCCGAGGACTCGCCACACACCGAAAATTAACAGGCCGAATACCTGGAATTGCATTGCGTTTGGAATGCGCCATGCCGTCAAGCCGGCGTAGCTGCCAAGGTGAATATCGAGGTCCGCCTGAATATCCTCGGCAGTCGGCGCCATGAAGGCGCGTTGTTCTTGCCAGTCATCCAGGGCCTGCTGTTGCGCCTCGCTGATGGCTTCGCCTGCCTGCAGCAAGGTCTCGATCTCCGCCACTTCGGCCTTCGCTGCCTGCATCTGGGCACTCAGGCCGTAGCCCAAAATTACCGCCACTGGCAGCAGGCAGCAGGCAACTATGATTAACGTTGCTGGTGTACGGTTGCGGAACAGGTATGCCAGCATCCCGACCAGGGCGTACATAAACAGGATATCGCCAAACCAGATGAAATAGGCATGCAGAGCGCCGAGCAGCACCAACCAGAACTGCCGCCGATAGAAAATTCGTCCCGGCCTGGCGCCTTTCGACGCCGCACGGCTGCTCATCAGGATAATGCCGGCTCCAAACAGCATCGCGAAAATACTCAAAAACTTCTGATCGAAAAGTATGTGCGTGACAAACCAGGTGCCAAGGTTTATCGGTTCCATGCCACCCATCAACAGTGGATTGCTGTACGCCGGAAACGGCATCGCAAACGCGTAAATGTTCATGACGAGAATGCCAAGTATGGCAATGCCCCGCAGCACGTCGAGGCTCGCGATTCGTTCGGCGGCAGCGACTGGCGCCGCGGTGCCGGCTGACCCCACAGGGGTCCCTGGCTGGCCTGATTGCTGCTCACTCATAGCGAGTTCCGTCGCTTTTCTGGTTCTGATTATTGCCCGGATCGAGCATCGGGGTTGGATATCATAGCGCAGCAGATTTCCGATTTATACCTTTGATTTCCAGCAATATTTTCTTGGCATCCGCGGATTTATTGGCGATACTGGCGGCGGGCAAACTACTTGAAAGGAGGTGATCCATGTCTAGTGAGATATCAAAGGTGTCCGGAAAACCATTGGGTCTTAATTGGATAATGGAGCATCCTTCCGTATTCTCCTGACCTGTTTTTCGGCATCCATCTCACAAAGGCTGCCCTGTTGCCGAAACAGGGCGGCCTTTTTCGTCAATGGATCGAATGCTATTTGGCGTGCTCTGCGACGTTGCCAGCATTCCTCATCCGCTGCCAATCAGAGTATCCCTTCGAGCGCCGTCAGAGTCGCGTCGATTTCAGCAGCCGTGTTGTAGTGCACAGCACCGATACGAACGACTCCACCGCTGTCGTAAATGCCGAGTGCTTTGGCAGGCTCCACCGCATAGTTGTGGCCACTCCAGACAAATATATTCTGCTCGGCCAATGCGCTCGCAATCATCTCGGGATGTTTATTCGCGTGCGTAAATGAAACAGTCGGCACACGCCGATCAAGTGCATTGCGGTCGGTGATGCCCTGTACCCTGATACCCGGAATGGCCTGCAGGCCGCCAATCAGCCGGCCGGCCAGTGACTTCTCGTAGTCGAACAGCTGTGCAAATGCACCGGCCAATTGTTGCCGCCGGGTGTCGCCCGCGCTCGCCGCGCCACCTAGCGCCGCGAAATAATCGATCGCCGCACCGATCCCGGCAATACTTTCGTGGCTTTGGGTACCGGTCTCAAAACACCATGGCAATTCCACCGGCGCCGGCCGGACCTTGTAGGGCTCCAGTTGCCGCAGAACGTCATGGCGACCCCAGAGGACGCTCTGGTGCGGGCCAAAAAACTTGTACGCAGAGCAAACCAGGAAATCACAACCAATGTCCTGCACGTCAACCAGCACGTGCGGCGCCGATTGCACGGCGTCGATGTAACTCCAGGCACCGGCTGCGCGAATCCTGGCGCACAGGCCTTTTACGTCATTCAGCGTGCCGGTCATATTGCTTGCGCCGCCAACGCAAACCAGCCTGGTACGATCCGTCAACACCGAGTCCAAGGCGTCCGCGTCAAACTCAAATGACTCCGTATTGAACGGTAGCCAGCGAACCTTCAGGTCATAGTCGCGCGCCATCAACAGCCACGGCGCAATATTTGCGTCATGATCCATTCTGGACAGCACGATCTCGTCGCCCGCATCCAGATACCGCCCGATCGACCGCGACAGGTGCAATGTCAGCGCGGTCATGCTCTGGCCGAAAATAATTTCCTCAACCGATACTGCGTTCAGAAAGTCGGCACAGGCAAGACGCGCATTATCGACCAGTTCCCCCGCCGATACCGAGGTACGAAAAAATCCACCGACATTCGCGTTGTGGTACAGCAGGCAATCGGCAATTCGATGTGCAACAGAAACCGGCACCTGCGTACCGGCGGGATTATCCAGGTAAATTCTGCGCACCCCGTTATCTGCGACCGACAGCGAAGGAAACTGTTCACGCACAGTGCTGGCATCGAATTGCACTTATTCCTGCTCCAGGCCGCCCCATTTCTCGCGGTGGGCGTCCTCCGCCTGTTGCTGCACCTTGCTGTGACGTCGGCTTAACAACAGTGAATCAGGATCGCAGACCTCAGCACGGATGAGGCCCAGGTCACTTGCCGCGTCGAACAAGCTGGGGTACCAACGCTCCCAGTTTGGCAGCAACGATTCAACCTGTTCGCGAAGGTTCATCAACGCAATGTAACCGAGCATTGGACCGGTGACAATGCGCTGCGTATCGCCAGACTACTCTTCGCTAAGCTTGAATGTAGTAATAGCAATCACCACCAGACAACCAACCGTGAACATCAATGGAAATTGCGTCAACATCATGTCGGGCAACACGAGCTGCTTCGCGGGCAGCATATCGACGATCGTCGGCAATACCGTTGCCAGCTGCAACAGTGACCTGCCAGCAATGATGCCTCCCAGCAACAACGCTGATGGCAAAGCCAGGCGCCGAAGCCAGATGCCGCGCCGAATGCGCGTCACGATTTGTTGACTGAAACCCGCGTCCTCAATAACTTCGGAACGCAACAGTGATGCGAACAATCGATCATCATCGTCTTGCAGTTTTTCAGCCATGTTTATGATCTTTGATGTCAAAATTCATCCTGATTTTCTGTTTACTACGAAAAATTACGGATTTCACGGTTCCCGCAGGCAGTCCGGTTGCATCGCTGATTTCGCGATGCGACAGCTCGCAGGCATAAGACAGGATAAATATCGCTCTTTCTTCCACCGTAAGAACCGCCAGCAACTTATCGATATCAGGCGCCTCGTCGACGCCCTTAGTGTAGCTCTTCGACTCCGTCTCTGCGACGTACGCGACATCAGTCAGTACTTTCGAAAAACGTCTCGACTTTCGCCGCGACTGCAGAAATGTCGTATAGGCAATCTTCAGCAGCCAGCCAATAAAGGAGCCGCGTCCGGTGAATGTATGTAACTTGCTCCACGCGTGCAGAAAACTGTCCTGGGCCAGGTCATCCGCCAGAGCGAAATCGCCGCTCAGTTTGCGCAGGAAATTGCGCAACTGTGACTGGTGACGACGAATCAACTCGCCAAACGCGGCCGTGTCCTGTGCAGACACGGCCAGCGCTACCAGGTATTGGTCGTCGCTATCCGCGTATGTCGCTGCCGTTGTTATGAGCGACGCTCCCCGAAACGCCACATGATCAGGTAGGCAAGTCCGATAAAGAGTGGAAATGCCGCTATGCC
>Ga0224510_10001771_pt1 | contig 13769 bp, 9 predicted proteins | sample SF_May12_sed_USG_FD_170161 | JGI IMG/M metagenome (GOLD analysis project Ga0224510, IMG submission 170161) | Sediment microbial communities from San Francisco Bay, California, United States - SF_May12_sed_USGS_4_1 | ecosystem: Environmental > Aquatic > Marine > Sediment | place: USA: California... | reverse complement strand
CTTCTTTTGACAGGGTTGCATCATCGTTGAAGGAGAAATCGCGGGTCAGCACGATCTCGGTTGTCGGCACGGTCTCCACGGCCTTCTTGTCGAGCACCCGGTATGACATCCGGTAGCGCAGCTGGAACTCGCGCGCGCGGCCGGTGCCGGACAGCGAGAGGATGTTCTTCTCGCGCAGTTCGTTGACCAGTATCAGCGTTGCTTCGGCGTCCTTCCGCTCGTCGGTCAGCCGGGTGCCGCCGCCGGCGGTAATCACGCGTTTGAACTGCACGGCGAATTGTGAGGCGGGCGGCGCCTCCACGTACAATGAGTCGAAAGGCAGCTTGGCTGCGCCGCGCAACTGAAAGCCGCAACCCGACAGCAGCAGCGTAAAGAACAGGATCGCGAGCGTTTTCATGGTGCTTCAGACTACCACGTTCACCAGTCGCCCCGGCACGATGATGATCTTCTTGACCGGCTGTCCGGCAACGAATTTCTGCACTTCCGCATGTGCCAGTACCAGTGACTCGACTGTCGGCTTTGGCGCGTCGCGCGGCACGCGAAGATCGCCGCGTTTCTTGCCGTTGACCTGTACGACCAGTTCGATTTCGGCCTCGATCAGCGCCGCGTCATCGGGTTCCGGCCAGGGGGCCGCGAGGATGTCGTCACCGTAACCCAGGTCGCGCCACAACTGGTGCGCGATATGCGGCGTGATCGGCGACAGCACGCGCAGCAGGATGGACAGGCCTTCGCGCAACACCTCGGGCGCAGACGCATCCCCCGTCTCTTTCAGCAGCGCTTCCAGCGCATTGAGCATTTTCATGGTCGCCGATGCAACCGTGTTGAACTGATGGCGGCCAAGGTCGTAGTTGGCCTGTTTCAGCACGGCATGAATTTCACGGCGTGCAGCCGCAGCAGGTGCGGTCAGCGCGGGGCCTGCAGCAGCAGCGGTGCTGCGTTGCCCGATTTCATAGCCCAGCGACCATACCCGCCGCAGGAAGCGCGCCGCGCCTTCGACGCTGGCGTCAGACCATTCCAGCGTCTGCTCCGGTGGTGCAGTGAACATCATGTAAAAGCGCGCGATGTCGGCACCGTAATCCTCGATCAGTGCCTGCGGGTCGACGCCGTTATTCTTCGACTTGGACATGGTGCCGATACCGCCCGATTCCACCGGCAATCCGTCGGCGCGCAATAAGGCGCCCATGCGATTGCCCTTGTCGTCGACAGTTACATCGACATCCGCCGGGTTGTAATAGGTCATGCGGCCGCTGTCCGGCTTGCGGAAGTAGATCTCGTTGAGCACCATCCCCTGCGTGAGAAGGTTGCTGAATGGCTCGTCAATTTTGACGAGATCCAGGTCGCGCATGACCTTGCTCCAGAACCGCGAATAAAGCAGATGCAGGATCGCATGTTCAATGCCGCCGATGTACTGGTCGGCGGGCAGCCAGTAGTTGACGCGCTCATCAACCATCGCACCGTCATTGCCGACGCAGGGGTAGCGCAGGTAATACCACGACGAATCGACGAAGGTGTCCATGGTGTCGGTTTCGCGCTTTGCCGGCCGGCCGCATTTCGGGCAGGCACAGTTGACGAAATCGGGACGCTTCGCGAGCGGATTGCCGCTGCCGTCAGGCACGCAGTCCTCGGGCAGCACCACCGGCAACTGGTCGTCGGGTACCGGCACGTCGCCGCAACCGGTGCAATGAATGATCGGAATCGGACAGCCCCAGTAGCGCTGGCGTGAGACCCCCCAGTCGCGCAGCCGGTAGAGCACCTGCTTTTCGCCCAGTCCCTTGTCTGCCAGGTCCGCGGCAATGGCATCTACAGCGGCCGTGTAGCTCAAGCCGTCGTATTTGCCCGAGTGTGTGCAGACGCCGTGCTCCTTGTCCGCGTACCAGTCCTGCCAGGCACTGTTCGAAAAGGTCTGGCTGTCAACGTCTATGACCTGTTTGATCGGCAACTGGTACTGTCTCGCGAAATAAAAGTCGCGTTCGTCATGCGCCGGCACGGCCATTACCGCGCCTTCACCGTAGCCCATCAGTACGTAGTTGCCGACCCAGACTTCGATGTTCTCGCCGCTGAGCGGATGTTCGACGTGAATGCCGGTGGGCATGCCTTTCTTTTCCATGGTCGCAATATCCGCTTCCATGACCGATCCGCGCCTGCATTCTTCGATGAAGGCCGCGAGTTTTGGATTGCCCTGCGCTGCGTGTGCTGCCAGCGGATGCTCTGCGGCGACGGCAACGAAGGTGACGCCCATGATGGTGTCGGCGCGCGTGGTGAACACCCACAGCCGGTCGGGCTTGCCGTCCAGCATGTATGGAAATGCGAAACGCACACCATAACTCTTGCCGATCCAGTTGGCCTGCATCGCCTTGACGCGTTCGGGCCAGCCGGGCAGCGTGTCCAGCGCGGTGAGCAGTTCATCGGCGTATTTCGTGATCGCCAGGTAGTAACCGGGAATTTCACGTTTTTCGACGGTCGCACCGGTACGCCAGCCCTTGCCGTCGATGACCTGCTCATTGGCGAGCACGGTCTGGTCTACCGGATCCCAGTTCACGACCTGTGTTTTCTTGTAGGCGATGCCCTGTTCCAGCATGCGCAGGAACAGCCACTGGTTCCAGCGGTAGTAATCAGGCTTGCACGTCGCCAGTTCGCGGCCCCAGTCGATGGCAAAGCCCAGCGACTTCAGCTGCTGGCGCATGTAGTCGATGTTGTCGTAGGTCCATTTGGCCGGCGGCACGCCGTTGGCCATGGCTGCGTTCTCCGCCGGCAATCCAAATGCGTCCCAGCCCATGGGCTGCAGCACGTTATAGCCTTTCATGCGGTGGTAGCGGGTGAGCACATCGCCGATGGTGTAATTGCGCACATGGCCCATGTGCAGCTTGCCCGACGGGTACGGAAACATCGACAGGCAGTAATATTTGGGCTTGTTCCCGCTTTCTACGGCGCGGAATGACTGCGTGTCATCCCAGAATTTTTGCGCGTCGCGTTCGATGACCTGCGGATTATATTTTTGCTGCATGATATTGATTCGGCGGGGGAAAGCGCGGTTGTGACGGTGTCGGGTAAAGGCGCGATTATAAACGGTTCCGGATCGGCGCCGGCTGTGCAAAGAGTGCAAGCGGAGGATGAACATGAAGGCAAGGATGAGGTGCGTCGCGTTATTGCTGATGCTGCTGTTCGCAGCTGCCACCGCCGGCGCCGGCACAGTGACCGTCGAGGCGGTGATCAGTCCCGCCTGGGTGGAGCATGCGGGCGGTGCGCGTGAGCCGCTTGCGCCCGGCCAGGTGTTGCGCGATGGCGATCGCGTGCTGACCGGGTCGGGCGCGCGGGTATTGCTGCGCATGGCCGAAGGCAGTGCGGTCAAACTCGGCGAGAACGCGCACCTGGGCGTCGACCGCCTGACCGACAACGCGAGCGCGGCGGATCGGCTGGTCAGCGGGGCGCTCGATGTGGCTCAGGGGGCGTTTCGTTTTACCACGCGATTCTTCGGTGCGCAGCGTGCGCGCCGTGATTTCAGCATACGCATCGTTACGGTGACCGCCGGCATCCGCGGCACTGATGTGTGGGGGAAATCGTCTGCTGATCGCGACGTGGTGTGTCTGATCGAGGGGCGTATTTTTGTGGCGCACAGGGAACAGGCGTTCACGATGCAGGACCCGTTGTCGTTTTTCATCGCCGCGCGCGACGGCACACGGCAGCCGGTGGCGCCGGTGGCGCCGGCACAGCTGCAGCAGTGGGCGACCGAAACCGAAATCGCGCCGGCCGGCGGCGCGACCCGTCGCGATGGCGCGCATCGCGTGGTGCTCGCTGCCGGGGTGGAAGAGGCCGCCGCGCTGGACCTGGGGCAGCGCCTGCGCACTGACGGTTATCCGGCGCGACTGCGTGCGTATCGTGCGGCATCCGGATTGCGATACGAAGTGCATATTGCGGGGCTCGCCAGTGCTGAGGATGCAAAGACTCTTGCGGACGCATTGCGCCGCGCAGGTTATACGCTGCCGCATTGAACGCGCACGTCTGCTGGAGGCGGTCACGTATAATCCAGACTGATCAATCTGCATGATGTGATGACCCCCGCTTTCCTTACCGGCCTCAACGAGCAGCAGCTCGAAGCGGTTACGCTGCCTCATCAATCCGCGCTGATACTCGCCGGTGCGGGCAGCGGCAAGACGCGCGTCCTGACCACGCGCATGGCGTGGCTGATTCAGAGCGGACAGGTAAGTCCGATGAATCTGCTTGCAGTGACATTCACCAACAAGGCCGCCAAGGAGATGATGACGCGGCTGTCGGCCATGCTGCCGATCAATACCCGCGGCATGTGGGTGGGCACTTTCCACGGGCTGTGCAACCGCATGCTGCGCGCCCATTACCGCGAGGCCGGCCTGCCGCAGCTGTTTCAGATACTCGATACCCAGGATCAGCTCGCGTTGATCAAGCGGCTGATGAAGGCCATGAACGTGGACGAGGAGCGCTACCCGCCGCGCCAGGCGCAATGGTTCATTGCTGCCAGCAAGGACGAAGGCAAGCGCGCCGACAAGGTCGAGCCCCACGATGATTTTTCGCGGGGCATGGTTGATTTCTACGCCGCATACGACCGCCAGTGCCAGCGCGAGGGCGTCGTTGATTTCGCCGAACTGCTGTTGCGCGCCTATGAGCTGCTGGCGCGCAATGAGAGCCTGCGCGAGCACTATGTCAGCCGTTTCCGTCATATTCTGGTCGATGAATTCCAGGACACCAACCGCCTGCAGTACCGCTGGCTGCAGTTGCTGGCCGGACAACAGAACGCGATTTTTGCGGTCGGGGACGATGACCAGTCGATCTACGGCTGGCGCGGGGCATCGACGGCGAACATGCAGGATCTGCAGCGTGACTTTCACGTCGAAAGAGTCATCAAGCTCGAGCAGAACTACCGCTCCCACGGCAACATACTCGACGCTGCCAACGCGCTGATCTCGCACAACCGCAAGCGTCTGGGCAAGAGCCTGTGGACTGATGACAACAAGGGCGAGCCGCTGCGGGTATTCGAGGGCGCATCGGATTTCGACGAGGCCGCCTATGTGGTGGACGAAGTGCGCACCCTGAAGGCCGACGGGGTGCGGCTGTCCGACATGGCGGTGCTGTACCGGTCGAACGCGCAGTCACGGGTGCTCGAACACGCGCTGTTCACTGCGGGAATGCCTTACCGCGTTTACGGCGGGCTGCGGTTTTTCGAGCGCCAGGAGATCAAGCATGCGCTGGCATACCTGCGGCTGGTGGCCAACCAGGAGGACGACGGCGCTTTGCTCCGCATCATCAATTTCCCGACACGCGGCATCGGCAACCGCAGCCTGGAGCAGCTGCAGGGAATGGCACGCGAGGCCGGCATGAGCCTGTGGGCATCGGCCTGTGCCAATACGCTGTCGGGCAGGGCCGCGGCGAGCATCGCCGCGTTCGTGCAGATGATCGAAGCGATGCGCAGTGCCACCGCCGGCCTGCCGTTACCGGAAGTGATCGCCCATGTGATCGAGCACAGCGGACTGAAGGCGCATTACCGCAATGAAAAGGAAGGGGCCGACCGGCTGGAGAACCTGGACGAACTGGTCAACGCGGCGGCGGTGTACGTGGATGAACGTGCGACGCAACTGCCGGCAGAGGGCGCGCCACCGGAGGAAATGGATGAACTCACGGCATTTCTCGCCCACGCCGCACTGGAGGCCGGCGAGCATCAGGCCGAAGCGGGCGCCGATGCCCTGCAGCTGATGACGGTGCATTCAGCAAAAGGCCTGGAGTTTCATGCAGTGTTCATTACCGGTCTTGAGGAAGGTTTGTTTCCGCATGAAAACAGCATGACCGAGGCGGAGGGCGTGGAGGAAGAGCGGCGGCTGATGTACGTGGCGCTGACGCGTGCGCGTCGTCGTCTGTATCTGCTGCTGGCACAAAGCCGGATGCTGCACGGGCAGACGCGCTACAACGTGCCGTCACGGTTTTTTCGCGAACTGCCGGAGGCGCTTTTAAGCCGGGTCAACCACGTTCGCCAGTCGCAGGCCCCCGCGTACGCGCAGCAGCGCCAGCCGGCTTATGGTGCGATGCGCGCCGCTCATGCGGCAGCGGCGCCGGCATTGCAATCCCGCGATTCGCCGTGGCGCATCGGCCAGGCAGTAGTGCATGCCAAGTTCGGCGCCGGCGTCATCGTCGGCTCGGAGGGTGGTGGTGCCGACGCCCGCGTTCAGGTGAATTTCAGGAACTCGGGGCCGAAGTGGCTGATGCTCGAGTATGCGAAGCTCACTGCCGCCTGACGCCGCTCAGGATATCAGGGGATTCGGTGCAGGCGGCGTTGCGCCCTCGGCCGGGAAAATGTCCTTGTAGCTCGCGTAGATCGAACACACCAATACCGGCAGCAGCACGATAAAACCGAGCATCAGCGGCAGGAACGCGGCGATCGACATCGCCACCCCGATCACACCATAGACCAGGAACGGCAGGGTGTTCTGCCAGCACGCGGCGAGGGAACGTTTCATGGCCTCCAGCGGCGGCATGTTGTGAAACACGATCAGCAGCGGTGCAAACCACACGGCCATCAGTACCGGCAGGAACACTGCCATGCCGACGGCGACGCCAGTCATGAGGCTGCGGGCGGCAACCCGTATGGTTTCAGCGTCCGCGCCCTTGTCCATCAGCGCGGGCAGTGCGGAGCCGCCGGCAACCGCAAAAATGACGCCCACTGCAACAATATTGCCGGCAAGGTAGATGCCGCCCACGGTGACCAGCGGTGCGGCGTGGGTCTTGAACGCCCCGAACAGCTGGCTAACTGCGGGCTCTTCGCCGAGGTCGGCGCTGCGGCAGCCGATCATCAGCCCGGCAAAGAACACCGGGGAAACCAGGTTGATCGCCAGCGCACCGACCAGCGGGATCATTGCCGAGACCACCCAGATCAGCAGCATGACGATGATCATCGTGATCCACGTCAGCGGCTGCCCCCGAAACATGCGGAAACCCTCGACGATCCATTGCCAACCCCGGTTTGCGGCTACAGTGCGTGAGTCCATGGGCTTTTTCTCCTGTCCTTCGATGCCGCAATTATAGGCATGCCGTGATCGCGTTTGTCAGGACACCAGGCCCGGCAGTGCCTGCTCGTGGCGAATGCGCGACTCCAGAATGCGCCGAAAATGCTCCGGATCCTTGGCGTGAGTCAGTTCACCGGGGCGCGGCAGATGGTAGTCGTACAGTCTCGACACCCAGAAACGCAGCGCGCCTGCGCGCAGCATCACCGGCCAGGCGCCGCGTTCAATCGGGGTAAACGGCCGCACCTCACCGTAAGCATCCACAAACGCGCGTGTGCGCGCCACATCCAGTCCGCCATCGGCCGTAATACACCAGTCGTTGACGGCAATGGCGATGTCGTAGAGCAGCGCATCGGTGCAGGCAAAATAGAAATCGATGACGCCCGCGACTTGGTCGCCGGTGAACAGGACATTGTCGCGGAACAAATCGGCATGGATGGCGCCGCGCGGCAGGTCCGAGAAACGGTACAGCGACTGGAAGCGTACTTCTTCCTTCAGCAGCACGGCCTCTTCCGTGGAGACAAACGGCAGGATGTCGGTGAGCGCGGCCTTCCACCATTTCGGCCCGCGCGGATTGTCCATCGTGGTCGCATACGATTGTCCCGCCAGGTGCAGCCGGGCGAGCACGCGACCGACCGCCGCGCATTGTGCCTCGGTTGGCGCAGATACGTCGCTGCCTTCGAGGCGCGCAACGAGCGCTGCAGGCTTGCCGTTCAGTTCGCCGAGATAACTGCCGCTGCGATTGGCGACCGGATGGGCGCTGGGTACGCCGCGTTCGGCGAGGTGTGCCATCAGATTCAGGTAGAACGGCAGCTCCACCGCCGTGAGCTTTTCGAACAGCGTCAGCACGTAGCGGCCGTTGCCGGTCGTTACAAAATAATTGGTGTTCTCGATACCGGCCTGGATTCCCCGGAGATCGACCAGATCGCCGACGGCGTAGTTCTTCAGCCAGCGGCGCAGCTCATCGGCGGTAACGGTAGTAAATACGGACATGGCAGGGGCGAGAGGCGCGTGACAGCGCGCTTGGCTGGAGTGCGATTACCGTCTGAACGCGCGGTTCAGAACGAATGTATGACCCACATCGGCGGGCGGATGCCGCTGTCGTGGGCTTCCTGGCGCGAAAACTTGCCGTCGCCACGCTCATCGATCAGGAAGTAGGGCTGTCCGCCGGGCGGTGTGACTTTCATCATGTAGAGCTTGCCGGCAATTCGATATTCCTCGACGGTATCCTCGCCGCGCTTGCGAATGGTTACCTGCGGCTCCTTCGACGGGTCGAGTTCGAAGCCCGGAGGCGGAGGCGGCGGTTCCGGTATCGGCTGCGCCTTCGCCGGGTCTTGCGCGGAGGCAGACAGCGCAACGGTCAGCGCGGCGGCGGCAATCATCAGTTGCAGTACGGGTCGCATGAGGGACTCTCCAATGAGCTCCATTATCCGGTTTTCCCCGGCGTTTTGAAAGGCTGTTGCATCCGGGACTGCACCGCGGCCGACGGGAGAACTCTGCGATAATCCGCCTGTAATAAAATCAAAAAACAGCGGGCGGTGATGCGAGACCTGCCCGGCACATCCACGTTGCACAGGTTCCCGATGAAAACCCTGCTTTTGGTCGACGGTTCGTCCTATCTTTATCGCGCGTTCCATGCGATCCGCGATCTGAAGACCAGTCGCGGTGAGCCGAGCAATGCCATTTACGGCGTGCTCAACATGCTGCGCAAGCTGCACAAGGAGGTGCCAGCCGAATACAGCGCCTGCGTGTTCGATGCCAGGGGCAAGACCTTCCGCGATGATCTGTACGCGGAATACAAGGCCAACCGGCCGCCGATGCCGGACGACCTCGCGGCGCAGATCGGGCCGTTGAAAGAAGCGATTGTTGCAATGGGCTGGCCGTTGCTCGAGGTGCCGGGCGTCGAGGCCGATGATGTGATCGGTACGCTGGCGCATGCGGCGGAAAAAGCCGGCATGCGAGTGGTGATTTCCACCGGCGACAAGGACATCACGCAACTGGTGACGCCGCAGGTGACGCTGGTCAACACGATGTCCAATGAAACGCTGGATGTTGCCGGTGTCGAGAAAAAATTCGGTGTTGCGCCCGAACGCATGGTTGATTATCTGACGCTGATCGGGGACAGCGTGGACAACGTGCCGGGCGTCGCCAAGGTCGGTCCGAAAACCGCCGTCAAATGGCTGACGCAGTACGGCACTTTGGATGCCATCGTAAAAAACGCGGCGGACATCGGCGGTGCAGTCGGCAATAACCTGCGCGAAGCGCTCGATTGGCTGCCGCAGGCGCGGGCGTTGCTGACGATCAAATGCGATGTGGAATTGCCGCTGCGCATGGAAGACCTCGCGCCGCAGCCGCAGGACAAGGAAAAGCTGGCGGCACTGTTCGACCGGTTTGAATTCAGGACGTGGCGGCGCGAACTCGATGGCGGCGATACTGCCGCGCCGGCGGCCGCGAGCCCGGCACCGGTCGCGACCGCCGCCGCACCGCAGTACCCGCGACAGTATGAAACCGTACTGACCGGACAGGCACTGGACGAATGGCTTGCACGCATCGATGCTGCAGCGCTCACGGCAGTTGATACGGAAACCACTAGCCTGGATGCGATGGTCGCGGAACTGGTCGGCATTTCGCTGTCGGTGGAACCGGGCCGCGCCGCCTATATTCCGGTCGGGCATGTCTATGCCGGTGCGCCCGAACAGCTATCGCGCGAACAGGTCCTTAACAAGTTGAAACCCTGGCTGCAAAGTGAAAAACACACCAAGCTCGGCCAGCATTTCAAATACGACATGCATGTGTTTGCCAATTACGGCATCGAAGTCGCTGGTGTTGCGCACGACACGCTGCTGGAGTCCTACGTCCTTGAAAGTCATCAACGCCATGACATGGATTCCATGGCTAACAGGATTTTATCAATAAAAACAATAAGTTATGATGAAATCACGGGGAAGGGTGCGAAGCGCATCGGTTTCGAGCAGGTCGCCGTCGAACGCGCTGCCGAATATGCCGCTGAAGATGCCGATATCACGTTGCAATTGCACCAGGCGCTGCATCCGCGCATCGCCGCCGACGACAAGCTTAATCACATCTACGCCGACATCGAGATGCCGGCGATGCCGGTGCTCTACGCGATGGAGCGCAACGGCGTGCTGCTCGACGAAAAGCTGCTCGCCGATTTGTCCGCGGAGTTCGGTGCCAAGATGATGGACATCGAAGCGCGCGCACATGAACAGGCCGGTCAGCCGTTCAACCTGAGTTCACCCAAGCAGATCCAGGAAGTGTTGTTTGACAAGCAGGGTCTGAAGCCGGTGAAGAAAACGCCTTCCGGCGCGCCGTCCACGGACGAAGAGTCGCTGGCGGAACTGGCGCTGGATCATCCGCTGCCCAAGCTGATCCTCGAATACCGCGGGCTGGCCAAGCTCAAATCGACTTACACCGACAAACTGCCGGGCATGGTTAATCGCAGGACCGGCCGCGTGCACACCAGTTACGGCCAGGCCATTGCGGTCACCGGTCGCCTCGCAAGCAGCGACCCAAATCTGCAGAACATCCCCATCCGCACGGCCGAGGGCAGGCGCATACGCGAAGCCTTTATCGCCCCGCGCGGCGCACACATCGTATCGGCGGATTACTCGCAGATCGAGTTGCGCATCATGGCGCACATCTCGCGCGACGAAAGCCTGCTCAAGGCGTTTGCAGCCGGTGAAGACATCCATCGCGCGACTGCTGCAGAAATCTTTGGCGTTGCTCCCGGAGCGGTGGACAATGAACAGCGCCGCTACGCCAAGGTCATCAATTTCGGATTGATTTACGGCATGTCGGCATTCGGCCTTGCCCGGCAGCTCAATCTCGAACGCGCGGCTGCGCAGCAGTACATGGACCGGTATTTCCAGCGCTATCCAGGCGTTGCCGAATACATGCGCACCACCCGGGCGCAGGCCAATGAGCAGGGTTATGTCGAAACCGTTTTCGGTCGCCGCCTGTGGCTGCCGGAAATCCGCAGCAGCAACGGCAACCGGCGACAGGGCGCGGAGCGCGCGGCGATCAACGCGCCGATGCAGGGCACGGCCGCTGATCTGATCAAGCTGGCGATGATCGCTGTGCAGCACTGGCTGGTCGACCAGAAACTGCAGTCGAAACTGATCATGCAGGTGCACGATGAACTGGTCCTGGAAGTGCCCGATGCGGAATTGAGCCTGGTGAAAACCGAACTGGCGCGGCTGATGACCGGTGTGGCGAAGCTCGCTGTGCCGTTGCTGGTGGAGGTCGGAGTCGGACCCAACTGGGACCGGGCGCACTGAACCTGCCCCGCACGCTGCAGGGTGATGAACGCGCTTAAGTCATTCCTGCCCGGCGTCGGGTGGCCGGCAGTGCCCGATGAGCATGGCGCCCGGGTGCTGGCGCTGTTGTGGCAGTTTGCGCAGAGTGAACGCTGGCCGGCCGAACAAATACTGGCGCACCAGCTGCGCCAGCTCTCACCGGTGGTGGCACACGCGCGGCAGCACACGCGCCACTATCGGGAGCGACTGGTCGGCGCGGACGACCGCCCGCTGTCGACATTGTCTCAGCTGAGGGCGTTGCCGATATTGACGCGCCGCGACCTGCAGGATGGCGTCGAGTCCATGAGCAGCGACTTCATTCCCCCGCAGTACGGGAAGCCCGTTGAAAAGCGCAGTTCGGGCTCGACAGGTCAGCCGGTGCTGGTGCGTAGCACGGGGCTCGACGCGCTGATCTGGCAGGCCAATGCCTTGCGCGACCATCACTGGCATCAGCGCGATCTTTCCCTCAAGCTGGCCGCGATACGCGCATTCGGCGCGGGGGCGGCAGATCCGCCTGACGGCAGTGTCGCGCGGGTTTGGGGCGCGGCCTCTGCGGCGGTTTATGCGACCGGGCCGGCAGCGTTGCTCAGCCTGAATGCAGACTCTGCAACGCAGGCCGCATGGCTGATCAGACACCAGCCCGGCTACCTGCTGACGTTTCCCAACATCCTCGCCAGGTTGCTCGATTACCTGGAACAGGAAAAGGCGGCGCTGCCGTGGCTGCGCGCGGTGTTGTGTGTCGGCGAAACCGTCACGCCGTTGCTGCGGCAGCGCTGCAGGGCCGTGCTGAATGTGTCCATCGAGGATGTCTACAGCTCGCAGGAGCTGGGCTACATCGCGCTCCAGTGCCCGGTCAGCGGGCAATACCATGTCATGGCCGAGAGCGTTCTGGTTGAAGTGCTGGACGTCGCCGGGAACCCCTGCGCGCCGGGCGAAACCGGTCGCCTGGTGATCAGCAGTCTGCACAATTACGCGATGCCGCTGATCCGCTACGAGCTCGGGGATTACGCGACGGTCGGCAACGCCTGCACCTGTGGGCGGACACTGCCGGTGCTGGAGCGTATCGCGGGGCGGGAGCGCAACATGCTGCGCCTGCCGGGCGGGAAATGGCGCTGGCCCGTCGTCGGCGTGCTGCCGTACAGCGAAGTCGCACCGGTGCGCCAGTTCAAGATCATCCAGCGTTCACTTGAGGAGCTTGAAGTCAACTTCGTTACGGACCGCGACTTGACCGACGGCGAGGAGGCGCGGCTGGGCGCCATGATCATCGAGTCGCTCGGTCATCCATTCCGGCTGAACATAGCCTGTGTCCGCGAGGATTTTCCGCGCGCGCCGAATGGCAAGTTCGAGGAGTTTGTATGCGCAATCCCGTAGCAGCGGACATGCACAGAGAGTCTTCAATTTTATCTTCGACAGTCGCCGGATTGCACATAAACGCGGTGATGACAATGTCCGGCAGAACTCCGAGAATAGGCGTCATGGCCGGAAGCTTTGTTTGAATTGAGCAAAAATTGAAACGGATAAAATTGATATCAGCTGCAATTGCCGCCGGTGCGGTAATTGTTGTGGCGCTTTTGATCTGGAGCGCAAAACCGGCGGCCCCGCAGGTGACGTTTGTGTCACTGAAGGGTGAGAAAATCACCACTGCCGACCTGCGTGGCAAAGTGGTGCTCGTTAATTTCTGGGCGACTGACTGCGCGGTTTGTGTCAAGGAAATGCCTCATCTGGTTTCGACATACCGGAAATACCGCGCACAGGGGTTCGAAACCATTGCGGTGGCGATGAAATACGATCCGCCCAATTACGTGCTGAACTATGTCGAAAAAACCGCGTTGCCGTTCACAGTCACACTGGATCCCATGGGTGAACTGGCGCGCGCGTTCGGCGATGTGAGACTGACGCCGACGACGTTTGTCATCGACAGGCAGGGCAGAATAGTCACGCGTATCCTCGGCGAACCGGATTTTGCCGCCTTGCACGCGCTGCTGGAGGAAAAGCTGCGCGAGTCCTGAGCTGTTCCTACACCACGCCGGCTTCGTGCGCCTGCTGGTCGGCGTGATAAGACGATCTGACCAACGGCCCGCTGGCCGCATGGTTGAATCCCATGCGTTCCGCTTCGGCGGCATACATGTCGAAGATTGCCGGCTCGACATAACGCAGCACCGGCAGATGGTGCGCAGACGGTTGCAGGTACTGGCCGATGGTCAGCATGTCGACGTCGTGCGCACGCAGGTCGCGCATGACCTCGAGAATCTCCTCATCGGTCTCGCCCAGCCCGACCATCAGTCCCGATTTCGCCGGGATGTGCGGGAAGCGGGCCTTGAAGTCTTTCAGCAGTTTCAGCGAGTGCGCGTAGTCGGAGCCCGGGCGCGCTTGTTTATACAGCCGCGGCACGGTCTCGAGGTTGTGGTTCATGACATCCGGCGGGCACGCT
>Ga0224510_10001770_pt1 | contig 13770 bp, 12 predicted proteins | sample SF_May12_sed_USG_FD_170161 | JGI IMG/M metagenome (GOLD analysis project Ga0224510, IMG submission 170161) | Sediment microbial communities from San Francisco Bay, California, United States - SF_May12_sed_USGS_4_1 | ecosystem: Environmental > Aquatic > Marine > Sediment | place: USA: California... | reverse complement strand
GCCCGGTGCCCGGCGACCGCGAAGTTCCCCACCCGCCCCGGAAGGGCGGACTGCGGGTAGTGGCCGACGCCCTTGGCCAGGTCGTCGAGGGACACCCCCTGCACGACCGGCACCTCGAACTTCTTCCCCAGCCGCGGGATGTACATCAGGGCGAACGCCTTCCCCTGACGCAGCGGGCGCGCGAACTCCTTCGACGTGGGCTGCTCGACCCACTGCTCCTGCAGTGCCGACGTCTCACGGGCGGCCTCACGGTCGGCCTGCACGTTGGTCCACACCAGCTGGTACACCACGAACAGCAGCACCAGGACGCCGGCGGTGATCAGCAGCTCGCCCAGGGTGCGTGCCACCAGCCGGACCGGGTCCCGCCGACGCTGCGGCGGCCCGGCCTCGGCGGCCTGCTCGAGGTCCTCGACGGTCATGTCACGGGCTCGGCGTGCAGGAGTGCCAACGGACCGGAGTAGGCCGCGATGCTGATCGAACGTTCCCGGTCGGCGTCGTAGCCCAGCCCCACGAGGTCGGTCCACACCCGGTAGGCGCTCACGACGGGGTCCTCGTCCAGGGCGCGCTGCATGCGGTCGACCGGGCCCACGGCCTTGACCGTATACGGGGGTGCATAGACGCGCCCGTGGAGGATGAGCGTGTTCCCGACGCACCGGACCGCACCGGTGGTGACCAGCCGCTGGTCCATGACGGCGATGGCCTCGGCGCCGCCGGCCCACAGCGCGTTCACCACCGCCTGGACGTCCTGCTGGTGCACGACGTAGTCGTCGGGGCCGTAGCCCTCCGGGATGCCCTCCGGCGGCACCGTGGCGTCGGTGAGGGTGACGACCAGACCCGGGCCACGTGCGGCGCGCAGGCCGGCAACCGGCTGCAGGCGGGCGACCTTGGCGGCCAGCCCGGCGGTTTCCGGGTCGACCGCGCCCGCGGCGAGCGCGGTGACCTCGGCTCGCAAGTCCTCGACGGCCTGGCCACGCACCTCCAACCGGTCCTGCTCGAGGTGGATCAGGTCAGCGAGCTCGGTCAGCCGCTCGCCCCGCAGGTCGGTCCCCCGTGCGGTGGTGGCGGTCGTGACGAACAGCAGACCGGCGACCACGCCCACGAGGGGCACCGCCACCCGCCAGACCGTCGACCGGTCGCCCACTGTGCCTCCTTCGGCCGCCGTACCGTCGGTCCTTCGGCCCTGGCCGTCTACGCTAAGGGTTCGATGTGCGTGGCCGAGCCCCCTGGGTCACGCTTCCGACCGTTCGAGTGACGACGAAAGGAGCGCCAGCCATGCCCAAGTCGCGTGTGCGCAAGAAGGGCGACTACACGCCGCCTCCCAGGGCCACCACAGGCAAGGCCGCCATCAGCGGTCGCTGGGTCGCACCCACCATGGTGGCGCTCCTGCTGCTGGGCCTGGCGTGGATCGTCGTCTACTACGTCTCCTCGGGCACGCTGCCGATCGAGGCCGTCTCCTGGTGGAACCTCGTCATCGGCTTCGGCTTCATCTTCGGTGGCCTCATGGTGGCCACCCGCTGGAAGTAGCCCCGCTCCCAGGCTGCGCCTTCCGGGCCAGACTTACACTCCTGTGATTTCGTCCACACTGGGGACAGTCCCTGTGGACAAGACCGTGCCGTCAGGTCAGCCGAGCCGCTCGAAGATGGTGGCGTTGGCCTGCCCGCCCCCCTCGCACATGGTCTGCAGGCCGTAGCGTCCGCCGGTGCGCCGCAGGTGGTGCACCAGCGTCGTGGCCAGCCGGGCGCCGGTCGCCCCGAGTGGGTGGCCCAACGCGATCGCCCCCCCGAGGGGGTTCAGGCGACGCGGGTCGGCGCCGGTCTCCGCCAGCCAGGCGAGAGGAACCGGCGCGAACGCCTCGTTGACCTCGAAGACGTCGAGGTCCGACAGCGCCAGGCCCGACCGCGCCAACGCCTTCGCCGTTGCCGGGATAGGGCCGGTGAGCATCAGCACCGGGTCGTCCCCGACGACAACCGCGGTGTGGATCCGGGCCAGCGGGGCCAGGCCCAGACGCGCCGCGTGCTCCGAGGTCGTCAGCATCAGGGCCGCGGCACCGTCGCTGATCTGCGACGCCGAGCCGGCGGTCACCACGCCGTCGGCGGCGAACGGCGTGGGGAGCGCCCCGAGGGCCGCCAGGGTCGACTCGCGCCGCACGCCTTCGTCGCGCTCCACCAGGCTGCCGTCGACCTCCACCGGCACCAGCTCGTCGTCGAAGCTGCCGTCGTCCTGCGCGGCCGCCGCCCGCGCGTGGGAGCCGAGCGCGAAGGCGTCGAGCTGGTCGCGGGTCTGCCCCCATCGTCGCGCGATCAGCTCGGCACCGACGCCCTGGTGGAACGTGGGGAGCCCGGCGGCCTCCAGCGGCTCCGCGTAGCGCGCCAGCGCAGCCGGTCCGTATGGCTCCCCCGCCACCGAGGCGGCAACGCCGAGGGGCACCCGCGTCATCGACTCCACGCCGCCGGCGACCACGAGGTCGTACTGCCCGCTCATCAACCCGGCTGCGGCGAACGACACTGCCTGCTGGCTGGAGCCGCACTGGCGGTCCACCGTCACCGCTGGGACGGTCTCCGGCCAACCGGCGGCCAGCACGGCGCTCCGGCCGATGTTGGCCGTCTGCTCCCCGACCTGCGACACGCACCCCCAGATCACGTCGTCGACGGACGCCGGATCGACCCCGGTGCGGTCGGAGAGGGCTCGGAGGAGGAGGCCCGACAGGTCGGCCGGGTGGATGCCCGACAGGCCCCCTTTGCGGCGTCCGACCGGGGTGCGCAGGGCAGCAACGACCACGGCATCACGCATGACGACCTCCCGGGAGGGCGGGGACGGGGTCAGAACAAGACATCACACTGCTCGACGGGGATCTCCGCATTCAGGCACGACTGGATGTGGTCGGTACGCCACATCGTGACGCCGACACAGAGCGCGACGATCAGCGCGGCCGCGACGACCGTGGCCCAGACCCGCGCCCGCTGGGGGGTGAACACCATCACCATCGTCAGCACCGCGCCCGCCAAGAGCCCCCCGAGGTGGGCGCGCCAGTTGATGTTGAACGCTGGGACGAAACCGATGACCACGTTGATGGCGATGATCCCGATGATGCCGCCGACGTCGATGCGCAGCCGAAAGGCCATCACGGCAAAGGCGCCGAACAGGCCGAACACCGCTCCCGAGGCGCCGACTGAAACCTGCGCGGCGGGATCGACCGCGTACGACAGCACCGAGCCCGCCAGAGCACTGACGAGATAGACCGTCAGGTAGCGCGAGCGGCCGAGCCGCGCCTCCACCGCCCCACCGACCAACCACAGCGCGAGCATGTTCAGGCCGAGGTGGGTGAGGCTGGCATGCAGGAACGCCGCGGTGACCAGGCGGTAGTACTCGCCGGCGTCGGCAACCGCGAAGCCCTGCATGGCGAAGTCCTGTGTCACCCGGCCGTCGCTGACGTACTGCATGACATACAGCGCGACGTTGACCGCAATCAGGATCTTCGTGACCCGAACCGGGTCACGGCGGATCCGACCGCCCGCGACCGTCCGACCCTCGCGCACCGTGCGGCCCGACTGCTGGATGCATTCCGGGCAGTGGAACCCCACCGGTGCATCCGTGCGGCAGTCCGGGCAGATCGGCCGGTCGCAACGGGTGCACCGGATCCAGCTCTCCCGGTCCGGGTGCCGGAAGCAGTAGGGGACCGCAGCCGGATCGGCGCCGTCGGACGGGCTGGGCTCGGTCAAGTTCCGACCCGGTCAGCCGGTGACGCGCTCGACCGACACGGACGAGATGACCACCGGCTCGACCGGCGCGTCGTTGGCGCCGGTGGGCGTCGCCGCGATCTGGTCGACGACAGCTCGGCCGTCGGCATCCGCGACCTTGCCGAAGATCGTGTGCTTGAAGTTCAGCCAGGTGGTGGGTGCCACCGTCACGAAGAACTGGGAGCCGTTGGTGTTCGGGCCGGAGTTGGCCATCGCCAGCAGGTACGGCTCACCGAACGTCAGCTCCGGGTGGGGCTCGTCGGCGAACCGGTACCCCGGCCCCCCGGTGCCGTTCCCCAAGGGGTCGCCGCCTTGGATCATGAAGTTCGGGATGACGCGGTGGAACTTGGTGCCGTCGTACAGCGCGGCAGAGGTCGTCTCGCCGGTGCGCGGGTCCGTCCACTGGCGGGACCCCTCGGCGAGCTCCACGAAGTTGGCGACCGTCTTCGGCGCCTGGTCCGGGTACAGCTCGATCCGGATGTCGCCGGCACTGGTGTGCAGGGTCGCGTACAGCTGCTCCGCCACAGGAAATGCCCTTCGTCGACGTGGTGTTCTCGGGCCGAGCCCGACCGCACGATCCTCGCACACGCCCGCCTAGCCGAGATGTCCGGCAAGGAAGGCGAACGCCTCCAGCGTGTGGTCGTTCCAGTAGACGCGGGTGTGCGCACCCGGCCCGAACGACACCTGCTCGGGCTTCGTCGGAAGGGCCGCGACGAGGTCACTGACGGCCGGGTAGAACCCGTCCTCCGTCCCGCACCAGATCCCGAGCACCTGGTCGCGCAGCAGCTCGACGTCGGCATGGACCGCGTCGCCGTCGGACACCGCCGGGCTGAACGCCGCCGTGGCGCTGGCCCAGCCGGGGGCAGCCTGCGCCAGCCGCAGAGCGCCGTAGCCGCCCATCGACCAGCCCCACACCCCTCGTCGATCGGCGTCGAACCCGCGCTCGTCCAGCCAGCGCGGCAGCTCCTCGAGCACCATCTGCTGTGGGTTGTCGCCGTCGGCTTGCGGCTCCCACTGCAAGACACCGCCATCGGCCCCGGCCAGGACGAAGGGCGGGGCACCGGCGTCGACGGCGGCGGTCAGGAAACGGGGAAGCCCGTACGGCTGGAAGTCCGATGCCGTGGCGCTCGCGCCGTGAAGGACGACGACGACGGGCAGGCCGTCACCCTGGCCGTACCCGTCGGGCACCGCGGTGAACAGCTGCACGTCGGTGCCCCGGGCGGATGAGAACACCGTCTCCAGGCGCACGACGCCTTCCGGCGCGTCCGGCACCGCCGGCTCCGGCGCCAGCCCCAGCTGCTTCTTCACCCGCCCCGGCAGCAGCGGCCAGCCCAGGAGCCCCGCTGCCGCCAGCCCCACCGCCCCCCCGGCGCCGAGGAGCACAGTCCGCCGGCTGGTCACGCTGGCAGCCAACCACAGCCGTCCCGCGGCAGGTGACCCGCGCCGTGGGGTCCGGGGCGGAGGTGTGGACGCCGGCCAGCTCCTCGTGGCTGAATGGCACACCACCCGATCCGTCGCCCTGACGGCCGTCGAAGGAGGCTCCAGTGACACCTCCACCCCTCCCGCCTGATCTCGACGAACAGACCCGTCGCGCGCTTGCGGTCGGTCTGTTCAACCGGGTGTGGCAGCTCCTGGCCACCGACGACCGCACGGCGGAGCAGGACGACGAGATGGTCGACGCCGCCCACGCCAGCCGCTACCACTGGGGACACATCGGGAGCGCGGAGAACTACGCCGTCGGCGAGTGGCAGATCAGCCGGGTCTACAGCGTCCTCGGCCGCGGCGAGCCGGCCCTGCACCACGCGAGGCGGTGTCTGGCGATCGTCGAGGAGAACACGCTGGCCCCCTGGACTCTCGGCTCGGCCTTCGAGGCGATGGCGCGGGCGACTGCGGTCGCGGGCGACCCCGAGGCTGCGTCGTGGCGGGCGAAGGCGGTGGCCCAGCTCGACCTCATCGACGACCCGGACGACCGCGCGGTGGTCGCGCGGGACGTGGCCAGCCTGCCGGAGTGACACTCGGCGACCGAAAGGCGCCTGCTCGTGTGCACTCGGCGGGCGAAGGTGTCCTGGGGGTGTGCACTCGGCGGGGGTGGAGACGAGGGGACTCGAACCCCTAACCCCCGCCTTGCAAAGGCGGTGCTCTGCCAGTTGAGCTACGTCCCCGGAGGGGTGCTGCCGGGCTAGCGGAGGTCGACCACCGGGGCGACCGCCTCGTTCCAGAGGTCCTGCTCGGCTCGGTCCTGCTGGATCTTCTGGTAGACCACGTAGCCAGCAGCAGCTGCCGCGGCCAGAACGAGTAGCTTCTTCACGCCACAACCCCCAAAGGGTGTCGACTCCCGGGCCGGGTGACCGCTGGACGTGGGCCTAGATGGACTTGAACCATCGACCTCTTCCTTATCAGGGAAGCGCTCTAACCGGGCTGAGCTATAGGCCCTCTGGTGCGAGGGTCGAGGCTACCCCACCGACGAAACCCGCCCCAACCCGGCAGTGCGCGCTCACTGGTCCTCGACGACGCTGACCTCCAGCCCGCCCGTCAGGCTGGTCGCCAGGTTGAACAGGAAGGCCCCGAGCGTCGCCAGCGCGGTCAGCAGGACGATGTCGGCGAGCGCCAGCAGGATGCCCACCCGGAACACCTGGCCGAACTCGAAGTACTGCGTGAAGGTCGTGGCGCCGTCGCCCAGGATGTCGTTCGCCGACTGCTCGACGGAGCTGAACACCCCGCCCGCGGACAGCAGCCCCCACAGCAGGAACAGCGCCACGAGCGTGATGATCGCGACCGCGACCGACAGCAGGAAGGACAGCCGCAGCACCGTCCACGGGTCCACCCGCACGATCGTGGTGCGGACCCGACGCTGACGCACGTAGGCGCTCGCTCCCGTCGGCGGCGCCACCGCCGCGTTCGGCATGGCGACGACGGCCGGTGCCTCGTCGTCGGGGACCGGAGCCGACGACCGGCGGCCGGGGTCGGTGGTCGTCATGACGGCGCCCCGCCCTCAGGTTCCGGAGGCAGGTCCACGGCGCCGTCCGAGTCACCCTCCAGCTCGGCGTCCGCGTCGGCCTCGGCGTTGCGCGTCACCGCGACCACGGCGTCGCCCTCGGCGACCTGCGTCAGCGTCACCCCCATGGTGTCGCGGCCGGTCGCCCGGACCTGGACCACCGGCGTCCGGATGACCTCCCCGCTGGCCTTGATGGCAAAGACCTCGTCCGACTCGTCCGCGACGAGGGCCCCGACGAGAGACCCGCGCTCCTCGTTGGCCAGCCGCATGGCCTTCACGCCCAGGATGCCGCGGCCCTTGGCCGTCCACTCTTCGATCGCCGTGCGCTTGGCGTACCCGCCGTCGGTGACGGTGACGAGGAAGGCACCGGGTCGCACGACGTCCATCGCCAGCAGCTCGTCGCCGCTGCGGAACCGCATGCCGATCACGCCCTGCGTCGCTCGGGCCATCGGGCGCAGCGTCTCGTCATCTGCCCGGAACCGGGCCGACTGCCCCTTCCGAGAAACCAGGAGGAGGTCGTCCTCCGCCGAGGTCAGGGCCGCCGAGATCACCTCGTCGCCGTCGCGCAGGTTGATCGCGATGACACCACCAGTGCGGTTCGAGTCGTACTCCGTCAGCCGGGTCTTCTTGACCATGCCCGTGCGCGTCGCCAGGACGAGGTACGGCGCGACCTCGTAGTCCTTCAGGTACAGCGCTTGCGCGATCTGCTCCCCAGGAAGGAACGCCAGCATGTTGGCGACGTGCTGGCCCCGTGCGTCTCGGCCGGCATCGGGGAGCTCGTACGCCTTGGCACGGTAGACCCGGCCCTGGTTGGTGAAGAACAGGATCCAGTGGTGCGTCGTTGTCGTGAAGAAGTGCTCGACGATGTCGTCGAGCTTGAGTGCCGCACCCCTCACCCCCTTGCCACCACGGCGTTGTGACCGGTACAGGTCGACCTTGGTCCGCTTGGCGTACCCGTCGCGCGTGATCGTCACGACGACGTCCTCCTGCGCGATGAGGTCCTCCATCGACATGTCACCGTCGCCGGGCACCAGCTGGGTACGTCGCTCGTCGCCGTACTTCTCGACGACGACCGCCAGCTCCTCGCTGACGATGTCCCGCTGGCGCTGCTCGCTCGCGAGGATGGCCTCGAGCTCGGCGATCTGCGCCTCGATCTCGGCCAGGTCGTCGATGATCTTCTGTCGCTCGAGCGCCGCGAGCCGTCGCAGCTGCATGTCGAGGATGGCGGTGGCCTGCAGGTCGTCGATGTCGAGCAGCTCGCGCAGGCCGACCCGCGCCTGGTCGGCACTGGGTGAGCTGCGGATGAGCTGGATCACTGCATCCAGCTGGTCGAGCGCCTTCACCAGGCCCCGCAGGATGTGCGCCCGCTCCTCCGCCTTGCGCAGCCGGTACGTCGTGCGACGCCGGATCACCTCGATCTGGTGCAGCACGTAGTAGCGGACGAACTCGTCCAGACGAAGGGTGCGTGGGACACCGTCCACCAAGGCGAGCATGTTGCAGCCGAAGGTCTCCTGCAGCTGGGTGTGCTTGTAGAGGTTGTTCAGCACGACCTTCGCGACCGCGTCGCGCTTCAGCACGATCACGAGTCGTTGACCGAGCCGCTCGTTGCCCTCGTCACGGACGTCGGCGATGCCACCGACCTTGCCGTCCTTCACCAGGTCGGCGATCTTCAGCGCCAGGTTGTCCGGGTTCACCTGGTACGGCAGCTCGGACACCACCAGGCACGTCCGGTTGTTGATCTCCTCGACCTCGACGACGGCCCGCATGGTGATCGACCCGCGGCCGGTGCGGTAGGCGTCGTCGAGACCCCGGCGACCGACGATGAGTCCCCGGGTCGGGAAGTCCGGTCCCTTGACGCGCTCCAGCAGCGCATCGAGCAGCTCGTCCGAGGGGGCGTCCGGGTGGTCGAGGAACCACTGGACGCCGCTGGCAACCTCGCGAAGGTTGTGGGGTGGGATGTTGGTCGCCATCCCCACCGCGATACCGGCCGAGCCGTTGACGAGCAGGTTCGGGTACCGGCTGGGCAGGACGTCCGGCTCCTGCGCCCGGCCGTCGTAGTTCGGCGAGAAGTCGACCGTCTCCTCGTCGATGTCGCGCATCATCTCCATAGCCAGGGGAGCCAGCCGGGCCTCGGTGTACCGCATGGCCGCCGCCGGGTCGTTCCCCGGGGACCCGAAGTTGCCGTTGCCGTCGACCAGCGGGTAGCGCAACGACCACGGCTGCGCCAGCCGGACGAGGGCGTCGTAGATCGCGGAGTCGCCGTGCGGGTGGTACTGCCCCATGACGTCGCCCACGACCCGGGAGCACTTGGAGTACCCGCGGTCGGGGCGGTACCCGCCGTCGAACATCGCGTACAGGACCCGTCGGTGCACCGGCTTGAGACCGTCCCGGACGTCGGGCAGGGCACGGCCGACGATCACGCTCATCGCGTAGTCGAGGTAGGAGCGGCTCATCTCCGACTGGAGCTCGACCGGCTCGATCCGGCCGCCCTCAGGCGGGAGCGTGGTCTCGGTCACGTGGTGGCGGTTCCTTCCGGGGAACGGCGGGATGGGCGCGCCGGCGGCAGCCGGGTCGCACTAGATGTCGAGGAAACGGACGTCCTTGGCGTTGCGCTGGATGAAGTGGCGACGCGCCTCGACGTCCTCTCCCATGAGGACGCTGAACAGCTCGTCGGCCTGGGCCGCGTCGTCCAGGGTGACCTGCAGCAGGACGCGGTGGTCGGGATCCATCGTGGTGTCCCACAGCTCCTTCGCCGGCATCTCGCCGAGGCCCTTGAAACGCTGGATGCCGTCCTCCTTCGGCAGCTTGCGCCCGGCCTCCACGCCCACCTGGATGATCCCGTCCCGCTCCCGGTCGGAGTACGCATAGGCCGCGTTGTCCTTCCCGCCTGGCCACTTGATCTTGTACAGGGGTGGCTGCGCGAGGTAGACGTGCCCGGCCTCGACGAGAGGCCGCATGAACCGGAAGAGCAGGGTCAGGAGCAGCGTCCGGATGTGCTGGCCGTCGACGTCGGCGTCGGCCATCAGGACGATCTTGTGGTAGCGCAGCTTGGCGATATCGAAGTCGTCGTGGATTCCGGTGCCCAGGGCGGTGATCAGCGCCTGGACCTCGTTGTTGCCGAGGACCTTGTCGATGCGCGCCTTCTCGACGTTGAGGATCTTGCCGCGGATGGGGAGGATCGCCTGGAAGCGGGAGTCGCGACCGCCCTTCGCGGACCCCCCGGCGGAGTCACCCTCGACGATGTAGAGCTCGCACTCCTCCGGGTCGGTCGACTGGCAGTCGGACAGCTTGCCGGGCAGCCCACCCGACTCGAGGAGCCCCTTGCGCCCCCGGGCCAGGTCACGCGCCTTGCGAGCCGCCATCCGGGCAGACGACGCCGCGACCGCCTTGCGCGCGATCTCCTTGCCTTCAGCCGGGTTCTGCTCGAACCAGGCGCCCAGGAACTCGTTGACCAGCTTCTGGACGAACGCCTTGGCCTCGGTGTTGCCCAGCTTCGTCTTGGTCTGACCCTCGAACTGCGGCTCACGCAGCTTCACCGACACGATCGCGGTGAGCCCCTCCCGGACGTCCTCGCCGGACAGGTTGGTGTCCTTCTCCTTGAGGATCCCCCACTCACGGGCGAACTTGTTGACCAACGACGTCAACGACGAGCGGAATCCTTCCTCGTGGGTTCCGCCCTCGTGGGTGTTGATCGTGTTGGCGAAGGTGTACACCGACTCCTGGAACCCGGCGTTCCACTGCATCGCCACCTCGAGCGAGATCCCGGCCTGGGGGTCCTCGGCCTCGAAGTCGATGACGCTGCGATGGCTCTCGCCCTTGGTCTTGTTGATGTGCCGCACGAAGTCGGTGATGCCACCCTCGTAGTGCCAGGTGCGCTCGTGGAACTTCGCAGCCTCACCGCCCGCCGGAGGTGCCGCCGCGTCCACGGACAGCTCGTCGGGGACCAGCTGGTGCGCAGGCCGCTCGTCGCGCAACGCCAGCGTCAGGCCCTTGTTCAGGAAGGCCATCTCCTGAAAACGCCGCGCGAGCGTCTCGAAGTCGTAGTCGGTGGTCTCGAAGATCTCGGGGTCCGCCCAGAACGTCACCGTCGTGCCGGTGACGTCCGCCGCCTCGCCGCGAGCGAGCGGCGCGGTCGGCACCCCCCGCAGGTACGACTGCCGCCACACCGACCCGTCGCGGCGCACCTCGACGTCCAGGTGGGTGGACAGCGCGTTCACCACCGAGACCCCGACGCCGTGGAGCCCGCCGGACACCGCGTAGCCGTCGCCGCCGAACTTGCCCCCCGCGTGCAGCACCGTGAGCACGACCTCGACCGCCGGCTTCTTCTCGATGGGGTGGTCGTCGACCGGGATTCCCCGACCGTCGTCGACCACGCGCACCCCGCCGTCGGCCAGGAGGGTCACCGTGATCTGTCCGGCGTGCCCGGCCAGCGCCTCGTCCACCGAGTTGTCGACGACCTCGTACACCAGGTGGTGCAGCCCGCGCTCCCCGGTGGATCCGATGTACATGCTGGGCCGCTTGCGGACGGCGTCCAGGCCCTCGAGCACCTGGATGTCTGCTGCGTCGTAGGACACGACCGGGGCACTCCTGTTCGTCGAGCGGCGTCCGGTGGCTCCGGCACGGCAGAACGCTCCGCGCGGTCTGGTCGAACGGACTGCGACAATCGGTCAGGGCCCAGACGGCTGCCGGCGGAGCGGAAGGACGCCTCAGTCTACCCTCTGGGGCGCCCCAGAACCGCCTTTGGCGGGCCCTGGGGACGAGGTGGCGGCGCGATCACGGATGCTCGTGACTCCCCCCACACGGAGCGGGGTCCACTCAGCCGTAGGTGTCCCGGGGGCCTCGGCCCTTCACCCGGTAGCGGCCCTTGCTCCAGCTCGGGGCGTCGGGTCCCACCACCGCCACGCGCGTCACTGTCCCGTCACCGAGGTCGGCGTTCAGCCGGGCGACCAGGGTGGGTGCCAGCAGCCTCACCTGGGTCGCCCACGCGGTGGACTCCGCCCGCACGGTCAGCACGCCGTCGCGGCACCCGTCCGGCCGGCAGTGGGCGGCCAGGTCCGGGCCGACGACCTGGTCCCACCTGCCCTCCACGCCGCCGACCGCGACCGCGCTGGTCCACCCCTGGTCCGCGACCAGGTCGTCCACCAGGGGCCCGATCAGCTGCGGGTCTCGGGCGTCGGGACCGGAGCCGGACCGGGGGTCGGGGGTCCGTCGAGAGCGCCGCGGACGCGCGCGGACCGCCGGGCCGCCGGCGCGCGCCCCGGTCCGTGCCCGAGCGAGGAGCTCGCGCGCCAGGTCGGATCCAGCACCGCCGGGGTCATCGACCGACGGGGCACCTTCCGGCTGCTCAGGCATGTGACACCCCACCCTCGGACACCAGGAACCGGTCACCCGACAGCGTAGGCGGAACGTCGCTCGGCACCGCCGCGGTGATGACCACCTGCTCGGCCTCGGTCACCAGCGCGGCCAGCCGCTCGCGCCGCCCGTCGTCCAGCTCGGCGAACACGTCGTCCAGGACGAGCACCGGGTCGTCGCCGTCGCCCCTCAGCAGGCGGAAGGACGCCAGCTTCAGGGCCAGTGCGAACGACCACGACTCGCCGTGCGACGCATAGCCCTTGGCCGGCAGGGGTCCCAGCTGGAGCACCAGGTCGTCCCGGTGGGGCCCGACCAGGCTCACGCCCCGCTCCACCTCCTTCGGCCGCAGCCGCGCCAGCCCGGCTGCCAGCAGCTCGGTCAGCTCGGTCCGGCTGTGCGGCCGGGACAGCAGGTCCACGTCGTCGCCCAGACTGCAGCGGTAGCCCAGACCGGCATGCGATCCCACCGTCGCCAGCTGGTCGTACGCCTCGGCGACGTGGGGCGACAGCTCACGCACCAGCGTCAGCCGGGCGTCCAGGAGCTCACCGCCGGCCGCCGCCAGATGCTCGTCCCACACGTCCAACGTGCCGAGGTCGCGCCCGCCGCGTGCTGCCGCAGCCGTCCGCAGCAACGTGTTGCGCTGACGCAGGATGCGGTCGTAGTCAGCGCGCACGCCCGCGATGCGGGGGGTCCGCAGCACCGCGAGCTCGTCGAGGAAACGACGCCTCTGGTCGGGCTCGCCCCGAACGAGGGCAAGGTCCTCGGGCGCGAAGGTCACCAGGCGAAGGACGCCGAGGAGCTCCCGGCTGCGCGGCAGCGGCGACCGGTTGATGCGGGCGCGGTTGCTGGACCCGGGCCGGATCTCGATCTCCAGCAGCAGCTGGCGCCCCTCACGGATGACGGCGGCCCGCACCACCGCGCGCTCGGCACCGAGCCGCACCAGCGGGGCATCGGTGGACACCCGATGGCTGCCGAGCGTGGCCAGGTACCCGAGTGCCTCGACCAGGTTCGTCTTCCCCTGTCCGTTGCGGCCGAGGAACGTGGTGGCGCCTGGGGCCAGCGTCACCGCGACATGCTCGTACGAGCGGAAGTCGACCAGCTCGAGTGCGACGACGTGCACGGGGACCCTTGGTCCGGAGCCGGTGGGCGGTCAGCCGGACAGGCGGACCGGCATCAGCAGGTAGCGGTAGGAGGTGTCGGACTCGCCGTCCTGTTCCTGCCGACCGGTCAGCACCGCAGGCTTGGTGGCCGCGGTGAAGGAGAACTCCGCAAACGGCTCGCCCAGCGCGGTGAGCCCGTCGAGCAGGAACGTCGGGTTGAACGCGATCGTCAGCGGGTCGCCGGAGTAGGTGCAGCCCACGACCTCCGTGGCCTGAGCTTCGTCCCCGGTTCCGGCCTCCAGCAGCACCTCACCGTCGCTGAAGGACAGCCGCACCGGGGTGTTCCGCTCGGCCACCAGCGACATGCGCTTGACCGCCTCGGCGAGCGCCGCGGAGTCGACGGCAGCCACGGCGCTGCTGTCGGCCGGGAGCAGTGCGCGGTACTTCGGGAACTCCCCGTCGAGCAGCCGCGTCGTGGACCTTCGGGTCCCGCCCGCGACCGAGGCCGCGAAACCGAGGATTCCCTCCCCGGTGCCGCCGGTCGCCAGCGCCAGGTCCACTCGGTCGGCGTCGGCCAACGCCCGCG
>Ga0224510_10001768_pt1 | contig 13774 bp, 19 predicted proteins | sample SF_May12_sed_USG_FD_170161 | JGI IMG/M metagenome (GOLD analysis project Ga0224510, IMG submission 170161) | Sediment microbial communities from San Francisco Bay, California, United States - SF_May12_sed_USGS_4_1 | ecosystem: Environmental > Aquatic > Marine > Sediment | place: USA: California... | reverse complement strand
CGCGATACATGTTCGCCCAGAGCGTGTCGCCACCGCAGGGCGGCACCTGCTCTGCGTATAACACGGACAGGAACGGGGGACTCGGCTGGAACGTCAGGTCGGTATGCCAGTCGTCCGTATCCGTCGGGCGATCGCCATCGTTCTCGAGCAGCACGACACGATCGAAGCCGGGCAGATGCGGATACACCGGGTGCGGCTTCGCCGGCGTGCCGAAGGTCTTCGCGAACTCGAACTGGTCCCCGGGCGCAAGCTGCTGGTCACGAAAGAACAGCACCAGGTGCTTCGACAGCGCGTTGTAGATCTCGTCCAGTGTGGATTCGTCTAGCCGCCCCGACAACTCTACGTCGTGTACCTCGGCACCGATCGTCGGTGTGCTCGGTTCAACGCGCATCGTTTGTTGCCTGCAGCAACTGCTGTTGCTCGGTAGCACTGACGCGCCGCTTCTCGATCAGGGCGGTGAAAGCCGGTTCGTTACGGAACGGGTCGAACACGTCTTCGCGCTTCAGTCCCTCGGGTGTGAGCTCGTAAGCCCAGGCAAACAGCATTGCGACCGGAAAACCAATAATCATCAAGGTCAGGACGAGTTTGGGCGCCCACTCCGGCAAGGCGATGATGGGTGCCACGGTGTCCATGATCTGCAATAACAGCCAGGTCACCACCGCGTAGGCAACACCAACGCGGTAGATGTTGCGGCGCTTGAGTTCCTGGAAAAACGAGTTGTTGTTATTGTTCGTCGTCAAGCGCGCAGGATACCATTTCCGGCACCCTATGAGAGGACCGCGGCCATGCCAAAACTTGACCTCGAATCGATCCCGCAACGCAATGCGACGGGGTATCCGGCGGCATTCGCGAACGTGGTGCAGGGACGCTGGTACCGGCGCCTGTCCGTTGCGGCTGGCCTCGAGGACTTTGGTGTCAGTCACGTGGTGCTGAAGCCCGGTGCCTGGTCCGCACAACGGCACTGGCACGAAATCGAGGACGAGTTCCTGGTGATGGTTTCAGGGACCGCCACGCTCGTCGACGATCATGGCGAAACGCCACTTGCTGCCGGCGATTGTGTTGCATTTCCGAAGAACGACGGCAACGGTCATTGCGTGATCAACAATTCCGCGTTGGATTGTACGTTTGTCGTGGTGGGGCAGAACAAGAACGGCGTCTGCCACTATCCGGACATCGATCTGCACTTGCCGGATGGCAACACCTTCACCCGCAAGGACGGCCGCCGCTACTAGCGAGCGGCCGACCACTAGGCCAGGGACAGGCCGGCAATAAAGGTGCGGATCTCGTCCCTGACGCTTCGATAATGCTGCAAGGCTTCTTCCTCGCTACGTGCATTCGCCGCGAGTTTCGGCGGGTCATCGAAGCCATGGTAGATGCGCCTGGCGCTGCCTGGAAAGACCGGACAGGTTTCGTTGGCATGTCCACAGACAGTAACAACGACGTCGAACTTTACGTCATCGAGCTCATCGAGCGTTTTGCTTTGCTGTGCGGAGATATCGACGCCAACTTCCTGCATCACCCTGACAGCCAGCGGATTGAGCCCGTGTTTTTCGATGCCGGCCGAGTACGGCACAAAGTCATCGCCACGAAGATGCCGGCAAAAGCCTTCGGCCATCTGGCTGCGACAGGAGTTGCCGGTACAAAGAAACAAGACAGTTATTTTTTTGGCGTTGCCCACGTTCCCTCCGCGGCTTTACCAGGCGCACTAACGCGGTTCCTGAATTCGCCAAGAAACCGGGTTTGCTCTGTGGATGGCGCGCCGTCCGCGGAAGCGACAGCCGACATCATCGCCAGCAGCGATTCAATCTGCTCTGCCGTGAACAGGTTCTTGTGCCGTTCGAGCAGGCCGGCAACCTGCTTGTCGATGACTTGCGGCTGGCCAAGGACGTGGGAAACGGCGCCAAACAGCTGCAACGCCGCTTTGCTTTCGAGTGAAAAGGCATTCGAGAATTCAGCAATGGCCGCGGCCTTCTGCCCTGCACTGATATCGCCATCGAGCCTGGCGATTGCAACCACCAGGGCGGCAGCAACCTCCATCGGGTCCTCGAGCGCATAAATGGGATCAGCCTCGTACTTTTTTCGCCAGGCCCGGCGGCGGCGCCAGTGGAAGGGATTGAGTCCGCCAAGGCTGATGCCCATTTCCTCGAGCCGATACAGCGCCCAGAGCAGCGCAACCAGCGAGCTTATAAATGCAATCGCGATGTGCATCGCGAACGGCTACGCGCGCGATGCGTAGTAAGCAACCACGATTGGGTCCGCTTCGACACGTTGCTGGTGTTCGGCGAGGGCAGGTGCCAGCTTTTTCAAGGCGTCCCGCGGTATGTAATCGAGCGCCCCCGACTGCAGCCAGCGCGTCTGTATAAAGGCCTTGAGGTCGGCCACGGTAAGGCGATTGTCACAAAAATACTTGCCGCCACCGCGCGCGAGCAGCCCACCCATGCCGCGAATATAGGTTGTCAACCAGCCATCGAGCAATTTCTGGCGCGCCTCGCGCAGCTCGTCACCTTGCAGGCGCATAGTCTGGCCAATGTGGTAGCTGAGATTCTCGACCGCACCCATGACCTCGTCGCAGTACAGGGCTTGCAGGTTGTCCGTCGGGTACAGGCCACCGAGCTTTCCGAGGTAGCGCAGCATGGCATTGGACTGTGTGACCTCGACGCCATCGACATGCAGAACCGGCAGGGAATTGAAGCGGGTCCCTTGCCGCATCTGGCCGAACTGTTCGAATGACAGGCGATTGTCCTCGAAAGCGATCCCGGCAGCATGAAACATGATGCGAATCGGTTCGCCGCGACCACCATTGAAATCGAAATAACTGAGTTTGTATTTCGTCATCGTAGTTCTCCTTTTTTTCCGGCCGCTACTGTAGCAGTTCCTCGCGGAACATAAAGAACACCGCGCCAACCATGCACAGGCCAGCCCAGAGGTAATCGAGCTTGAGCGGTTCCTTGAGGTACAACAGCGCAAAGGGCACAAAAACGGAAAGCGTAATCACTTCCTGAATGATTTTGAGTTGCCCGACGCTCAAAACCGTGTAGCCGATGCGGTTTCCCGGCACCTGCAACAGGTACTCGAAAAAAGCAATCGCCCAGCTCACGAGGGCCGCAATAATCCATGGCTTGTGATTCAACTCTTTCAAGTGGGCGTACCAGGCGAAGGTCATGAAGACGTTGCTCAGGACCAGCAGTGCGATCGAAGCAAGTACGGGTGACATGATGGGTTGCACCTGATGAATCAAGTGCCGGGAGTTTATGGTATGACCAGTTGCTACAACAAGCTGGTCATCAGCATGTAGTCCTCGCGCGCCTCAAATTCGGCATTGGCGTAAAGTTTCCTGGCCTTGAGGTTCGATCGATCGACTTCCAGGTGCAGCGCGCGGATACCGAGTGCTTTCGCCTCAATGCGCACGCGCTGCAGCGCCCTGGTGCCGAGACCGCGTCCGCGCGATTCGGGTCGAACATAGAACTCGTCGACAAAGGCATCGTTGCCGCGAAACTCGATGCTGAAGCCAGTACAAATGGCGATGTAACCAGCGACGTCGGCGCCGTCGAAGATGAGCCAGATACGACCCCAGGTCGGGTCGGCGAGCAGCCGGCGCGTCACCGAGTCGCGATCCGCCTCGCTCATCGCGATCCCTTCGTGCGCATGAAACGCGCGCACCAGCGGCAGCAGAATGCCAAGTTGCTCGGTCGTTGCCTTTTCGATGGTCTTGTTCATAGCAGACATTGGTGATGTACCCCCAAATCGAATCATCCTGAGCCTCTGGTGACGCTGGGCCTGTCGTGCGGCCTAACAGTTGAGTCAGGCGACACGACTTAGCGCCTGCTCAATGACTACCGCTGCATCTTCTGCCTTCATTACGTCGGTGTCGATGACGACCATTGGGGTTGGTAACGCGGGAAAGTCGAAGCCACCATTGGACTCGATCTGCTCGTACAGGTCCGGATCGAGGAGCTTGCCGAATTTCGCGCGGCTTGCGTTTCCAAGCCGTCGCAATACAGTCTCCCGGCTAGCCTGCAGCTCCACGAAACAGACTTCTCCGCCTGATGATTCGACTATCTCAACGAGCGCTTCGATGAGACCTGGATCAACCGTAGCTTCAGGGTGGAACGTGAAGATGAATGACCTTCCCGCCGTCGCGGCTTCGGAAAAGGCTGCGATCCAGACTTTGGCACGGAGCTGCGTGAAGCCTTCACTACCGAACTCGAACAGGGTCTTAGCGAGATCTACGGCCAGATGATTGTGAAACAGCGGGAGCCCAGTGCGAGCCGAGAGGAGAGAACCGATCGTATGCTTCCCAGAAGCGGCTGGTCCGTGAATGAATACGACACGCATGGCGCGGTTCCCCAAAAACAGATTACAAACTTTACAAAGGTCATCGAAGCGCACGCCTTTGGGGTTTCGGCGCTCGTTGGCCCGTGCAGTGATTTGTCAGATTTCACTGTCTCCGACCTCCGCCAACATGGGCCAGAAACCCCGCTTTAACTTGGGCCCCGGCTAGAAGCCGTTCTGCGATTCGGACTGCATCATTACTGCCAAGAATCGGTACAAAATCGTTCGCAAGGATGTAACAACTCGCTGCGTCCATTAGACACAATACATCGAAGTCGCCATCTTGCTCGGTCACGATCGGCGCATCGTTCAGGCGAAAGAGAATCCACGCATCGTTTGGAGAGAATTGGCTTGGATCGGACAACTGATAAGCTTTCCGTGAAATTTAACGTTTGAGCTCACGGGCAACGGCGCGCCTGGCGCGACTGTTGCCCTCACTGCAAGAGTCGTGACAGCCGCCCGTCGGCCTGTGCAGCGATTTGTTATATGTCACTTTGCCCAAGTCATATTCAGCTTTTTGTTCGATGCGGCACAATCTCGAAGATATAAATTGATCAAACTTTGGTAGGGAATGCCGCTATCTTCCGACAGAGAACGGAAATACTCGATAGTGTCCTCATCAAGCCGAATAGTGAGCTGCTTCTTCGACTTCTTAATGTAGGGATTTCGGACAGAATTTGAAAAGTCGTATGATTTTTTCATGGTAGGTACTCTGCGTATTGCATTCGTTCCGATCTAGCCGCCTTTCTGGCAGAGATAATTCGGATAACGTTATCGTCCGCGCGATAACAATGACACACAAGAAGAACGCGAAGTTGAATACTTAACCCCAGCAATATGAAACGATCTTCGTCATCGGAGTTTTCTGGATCTGGAATCAACCGCGCATTCTCGTCTAGAAATGCGGATTTCGCCTCCTCGAATGAAACGCCGTGCTTCCGCTTGTTCTCCGACGCTTTCCGGCTATTCCACTCGAACGTGATTTCACTCATCTGCAAAGTGTAACTACAATGTAGGGTCTGTCAAGGGACGTATAACGCTCGAGCTCACGGGCAACGGCGCGCCTGGTGCGGCTGTTGCCCTTGCTGCAAGAGCCGTGACAGGCGCCCGTTGGCCCGTGCAGCGATTTGTTATACGGCAATCTCATTGAGCGGCTGACACGGTGAGCTTGACGCCCAGACTATTCAATACCTTCAGAACCGTGTCGTAGCGAGGCTTGGCACCAGGTGCCATAGCTTTGTAAAGACTCTCTCGACCCAAACCAGTGTACTCCGCAATAGCACTCATACCGCGGGCTTTAGCAACGTTCCCGACAGCAGCCAGAAAAACGTCGGGGTTTTCGTCCTCCAAAGCTGCTGTCAGGTATTCAGCTATCACTTCTTCGTCATCTAGAAATGCGCTTGGATCGTAATTCGTCACTTTGGCCATTGTCTTAGTCCTCAATTTCTTTCGCGAGTCGTTTGGCACGTCCAATGTCTCTTGCCTGGCTTGCTTTTGACCCACCACATAACAGGAGAATTACTACTTCCTTCCTTTGAACGAAATAAACCCTGTACCCTGCGCCCGTGTGAATTCGCATTTCGCGAATCCCACTGCCGATCGCTTTGCAATCGCCAAGGTTTCCCAGTTGAGCGGCATCAAGTCTTGCAAGAATGCGAGCCTTCGCCTTGCGATCGCGGAGCTCGCGTAACCACTTCGCGAATAGGTCGGTTTGCCGGAGTTGATACACTGACACAGTGTATCCATACGGATACGATCAGTCAAACAACGGCATGGACTATTGCCACATAACGCCGACGCTCAGCGGCCGCGAGCCGAGTCGGTCCGCTGGAGCGCCTTGTTAGCCGACAATTCTTAACTCCGAGACTACCTGCATGATCTGCTTGTCCGTCGGTGGATCGTGCTTGTCGTCGAGCATGTACGGAAGATACATGCCAGCCGCCTGAGCCGCTTGCCTAAATGCCCTCAGTTCGGCGTGTGTGTAGCCGCCTTCTAGATGGGGGATTAGATGGATCAGCCCGCTTGGACCAAATAACCCCAAGCGAAAGCCGCCGATAGCCTTAAAAGCTTCAGCGAACGCTGCCCGAATGGGCTCAAATTCGCCAAAGATGGACCGCGGATGATTCAGAGCAGCACATTGGCGTGTAAGGGCGGCGGTGCCGTTAACAACACGAACTGCGAAATGGCCGCGGTGCACCTGCACGTAGAGAAAGCGCCTGAGCATGAATCTGTTCTTGTCGGCTAACGCTCAGCATCAGCGGCGGCGTGGAGCGCCGTCCGCTGCATGCCATTGTTAGCCGGCCTCCTCATCGTGCTGCGATTCGAGCGGGAACATGACTTTGTGAAGAACCCGCACTTCATCGCTAAACTTCGTTACCTTGAAATCGTAGAAGACAACCCGGAGTTGGAAAGCCTCGGTCTCGATGCTGACCTCATGCATCGGCTTGCCGAGGCGTTTGGACCAGTGCCTGGCACGCGGTGACTCATCGATGTAGCTCAGGCCCGGGTAGGCCGTTGACCAGCACGCTCCCCAGACGAAGCCCTCCGGCTCGCCAGCTGCCACCCACTGCGCATGATCTGTGAAGACGTCCGCCCACGCTTGCTTCCAGCCGAAGTCAGATACAGCAGTGGTGGTTGCCGCCTCAGGACAGTGGGTGAAGCGAAGATGGTACGTACCCTTGGCATCGGCCCACTTCTCTTTCCCCCACAGCGCCTCGAACACCACGTCGTAGTCACGCATATGTGGAGCGAAACCGTGTTGCAGGATACCAACGTCGAGGAAGCCTCCGTATTGGGCGAGTTTCTCTTTCACGGTCATACGCGAATCTTGTCCGGCTAACGACCAAGCTCAGCGGCGCCAGGCAGCTGGCGCGCTTGTTGCTCGCAAAAATGGAAACAGTTGCAAGAAGCGGGACAGGCACCGCCCGGCGACCGCTGCAGCGATTTGTTAGGCGGCATTGCCACGACCATAGGCTGAAATCTCTGTCTTGACCACAAATGTCAGCGTATTGCCACGAAAGGACCCTGCTATCTCCCAGCATCCTTCGTTCGGAAAGTCGATTCCAACCAAAGCGGTCCAGGCGCCAAGATTCGGCCCTCCTGCGTTTGTGACTCTCGGCGCTACAGCATCATTCGGGCCCTCATCGATTCGCTGAATTGAGAACTCGAACTCATTCTCTAAGCCAGGCTTAAATCCTTCGAGGTACCAAAACAGTTTCACGCTAGTTAGATTGCCAGGTTTCGTGGTTGGCCAGATCCCATCGGCCGGCAGGATAACAGCGATCTTCTCGGATCCATACCAAGTCTTCGCGTTTGGCCACCCTTCAACGTAAGGACCGTCGATACCGATTGTGACCGGGCACTCGGTAGCCCAAACCGAGAAACTTTGGCAAATCAGAAAAGCTACGACTATGGTCTTCATGTTTCGGACCTCCAGACTGCCGCCTAACTAAATATTGGCGTCGAAACGCCGCAGTCAAATTGCGTGAAACAGCCGGATATCATGATTGAATTCCGCCTAAGTTCCTGAAATGAATAGACCACAATGGTGGATATCGGTCAATTTAAACCGGGGAGATATACGGCATGAATGCCAATCCAAGACTGCCTGTCCAGGGCCAAAACAAGCTACGCATCAGTCCTCGGGCAACACGGCGTCCTTCAGTGCGTGCGCCTTGCGCCCACCGCGCTTGATCTTCTCAACGGGAGCTGTGTCGATTAACCTTCGGGCCAGCGCGCTGCAACGTCTGGCCAGCTCGCCCGCGCCCTCGTGCAGCTCGCGCGAGGTCTTCACGGTCAAGATGTTCTGTTCCATATCCTCGGCACTCCATCCGCGCGAATGACCAATGAAGGGAAACTGTGGGAAATGAAAACCCAGTTCGCCAAAGAAATTCAACAGTTGCCCGGCGACGCCTTGAACATTGTCCTGGCCACCGACGATGATGAATCCAGCGACCTTGTTCTTGATCAGGACCTTGTCGTGAATGGTCACTTGGTTCTGCACGCAGTTGAGGCGCTCGGCCATCTTGAAGTAGAGAGAGGATGCCGCGCCCCAGCGGATCGGGGTCGCGATCAGTACCACGTCTGCCCAGTGCACGAGCGCCTCGTAAACCACCTCGAGTTCATCATGCCGATCCATTTGCGTGATCGAGCAGGGCCATGTGCAGGCGCGTGCGCTTTTCGAGTAGTACCCGCGGCAGGCATGAAAGTTGAGGGCGCTGAGTCTGATCAGCTTCGTCACACTGCCGTCGGCCTCCGCAGCTTTCAGAGCCGAGACGAGCAGGTCATCGGAGCCCGAGTAGCGCGGGAAATTCTCATCCATTACGGTCGTTGAAATGCCGACGACACGAACTGGACCTTCCGCCCGTTCAACCTTGCGTGCCAATGGATGCGGCTTGTGCGGCGACTTCTGCCTCTTGGTTGCGCCGGCCATGTCCACCAGGACCCGGCCCTTTTCGACCTGGACGGGATAAGACGGAACACGGTCATCCTCAAAGCCAGGTTCGCCGGCTCCGGTGACCCGATGGAATTTCCACTGGTGCCACGGACAGACGACGAAATCTGCGTCCAGGCATCCATGGCCCAGAGGTCCGCCGACATGATTGCACGCGTTCGAGATCGCACCGAATTCACCACCGACGCAGGAAAGTGCGATTGTCACTTTGCCGACGCGGACCGCCTGCAGCTCGTTTCCCTGCAGCTCGATCGCCGCGCCGATGTCTACCCAGTTCTCTGGCTTTTGCATGTTTGGTTTCCCTTGAGGATATGCAGATCAGCAAGACAACCTGAACCGGAAAAGGCCAACTCGTTGAGTATTCTGCATAATGCTCTTTTTTGCGCAGCGCGAAAAAGAGACAATCGCTGCAAGCATACACGGGTTCAAAATTGATCAAAACAGCGCTGATTTTCGCACTCGCCACAGTGTCGCTTGCTGCAACGCTGCGGACGAATGCAGAAATCCATAAATGTACCGACGACGATGGCAATGTCGCCTACCTGCAGCTGCCATGTCCGGCGAAAGCCGCAGAACCCATCGAGCCCACCGCAGCGGACGAAGGAGCCGAAGTCGAAGAACCAGCCGCACCGGAAAGTGTCGAGCCGGTACCGCTTCCGTCGAGTCGCCAGCCGGGCGAGCCACTGGCGGCATGCAAGAAACGCTATCGTGATCAGATTGATGCCGTCGAAGCCGAGTTGTTTGCCACCGATGTCGCGACCCAGGGCGAAGCCTACAAGGAAAGGCTGCTGGCGCTGGCGCAACAACTACGGGCCTGCGGGTAGACGGGCGATGACAAGGACGCTGCGCATACGCACGGCGCAAGCCGATGACCTGCCACGGCTGGTCGACATCTACAATCACTATGTCATGAATACGGCGATCACGTTTCACACCGAACCCTACACCGTGGTTGCGCGCCGTGACTGGTTTGGCCAGTTTGCCAGTGAAGGGCCGTACCGGTTGCTGGTCGCCGAAAACGATCAGGACGTGCTTGGCTACGCATCAAGCTCGGTATTCAATCCGCGCGAGGCATATCGTTCATCGGTCGAGACAACGATCTATCTCGATCACCGACACACCGGCCAGGGCATCGGTGCCACACTCTACAATGCGCTGCTTGATGAGCTCATCGCCGAACCCTCCACGCATCGCGCCTACGGTGGCGTGGCCCTGCCCAATGCGGCCTCGGTCAACTTGCATGAACGCGCCGGCTTTGTCAGGGTTGCAACCTACAGCGAGGTCGGCTACAAGCTAGGCCAGTATTGGGATGTGGCCTGGTTCGAAAAGGATCTGGAGCGAGACTGAATGACACAGTTGCATCTTGCAGTTGCTGCTCTTGAAGAGAGCGTGGAACACATCCTGCAATCGCCACGCGATGCGGGCGAGCTGAAACTCATCGTGCGGCGCCCGGCTGTCGACCAGCGCGAAACGCTGGCGCAAGCCCGGCTCGATGAAGCCACTGGTCTCGTGGGCGACAACTGGTCGACCCGCAGCAAGGTCCATCCGGAGATGCAGCTCAACATCATGAACGCCCGCGTCATTGCGGCAGTCGCACAGACGCCCGAGCGCTGGCCGCTCGCCGGGGATCAGTTATTTATTGATCTCGATCTGAGCCGCGAAAACCTGCCAGTGGGAACGCAGATCGCGCTCGGCGATGCAATCATCGAGGTCACGGAACCCCCGCACACGGGGTGCAAGAAGTTCGCGGCCCGTTTCGGCGTCGACGCCATGGTGTTCGTCAACTCCGGCCGCGGCAGGCAGCTTAACTTTCGTGGCATTTGCGCCCGGGTGGTCAAATCCGGCGAGATCAAGCTCGGCGACCTTGCCCGCAAGATCAGCCAGGCACATCGGGCCTCCGATACCAGTCAATGCGGCGCGTGAGATACATGATCGCGGCCAGCACCGCCCACAGCCCGATCGCGCCGGCGAGCATCGCATAGGTCTCGGCATTCAGTGTCAAATACAGGAAGCCATACAGCAGCCCGAGTACCGCCGCCATGATCAGGGCCCGGCCGCGGCCGCCGAGCAGGGTCCGGCTGTAAGCCACGATCAGCGCAGCAGACGCAATGCAGCTCAACAGGTATGACCAGCCGAAGCCGATGTGTTCGGCGAGCGAAATCAGCAGCAGGTAGAAAACGCAGTTCGCGAGACCAACGAGCAGATACTGCAGCGGGTGCAGGCGTTGCGCGGCAACGACCTCGAACAGGAAGTAGCTGACAAACGTCAGGCCGATAAAAAGTATGCCGTACTTGGCCGCGCGTTCGGTGAGGCGGTAGATGCTGATCGGCACATAAAGATCCACGCCGAACGACGATTGTTCCGCCGTCACGGCGCCCCCGGACTCATCGGTCCAGTGCGACGGGAAGGTACGACCGATACTCGATACCTGCCAGCGGGCGCTGAAACCGCTTGCATCGATTTCGTGGCTTTCGGGCAGGTAGTTCCCGGAAAAACTCGGCGCGGGCCAGGATGAGCGCAGTGCCACGCTGGTTGTGTCGCCGGCCGGCAGGAAGCGGAGCGATCTGCTGCCCTTTAATGCAAGCTCGATCTCGAACGTCAGCGCGGCGAGTCGATCGGCGCCCTGCAGTAGCTTGCCGATGGGCGCGACAATCTGTGGCGGCAGGCCGGCAACGCGGTTGCCGCCGGGTTCAAAGCGAACGACCTCGCCGGCAAGCCGTAGCGCCGGGATCTCGGCAATCGCACGGCCGTCGGTCACGCCAACCGCGACGAACAGGCCGGACCAGTCGATCGCATCTTCGGCCACCTTGAGTTGCGACAGGTCGGGCCGTGGAAACTTGCCGCGCAGCTTTATGTTCGAGGTGTACACGGGCACCTCGAAAATTCCGCGAGACCGTATCTCGGCACGAACGTCCGCATCGATATCGAGACTCTCGGGCAGCACATGGAAGTGGCGGCGGCTGTTGAACACCGCGCCCGCATTCGTCGTGTGCACGACGTCGTAGGGAATCACGAGCACCGGCCCGGCAAGCAGCTGGTCACCGCCCCAGGTCTGCTGGATATAGGTCGTCGCCGCTTGCCCGGTTTGTTCGCGGTCAAGAATCACGCTCCTGATCATGGCCAGCGGTATTAACAGGATCAGGACCAACAGGCCGATGACCGTAACCTTTGCCGACGCTGACTGGCGCAAGCGAGAAACGAGTTCCTGCATCTGAAATCTCCCGGTGTCTTCGCGACATTAAGCGACGGAAAAGTGGGCACCGGGTGAAGTGACTATGGCCAATTGTGGCAGCGCGCTATTCGTTCCTTCGGGCGGCCAGGCCTTGCTCAAACAGGGCGCAGAACCCGGGCTCGGGCGCGGTAACCGTCATCACGCTATCTCCCAGCTCCTGTACGGGCAGCCCGGGTGCGGCAAAGCGCGGCCAGTCGGTCGTGTCACCACTGTTCGGATTACCGGTCGCCGCGAATGAAACCCAGTAGCTTTGCATGGCCCTGGTCAACTCGAGGTCGGTCGCATTGGTGCTCATGTAGGTATCGTGCGTGTTGAACGGATAGGCGTATTCGGCACCGTGAAAAGCGCGCATCCTTGCGCCACCCGGGTCCTCGCGCACGCGCGTGAAATGGTACATCCAGGCATCCTTGCCCGCCGCCGTCATGCGCTTTGCGAAGGCCTGGCTGCTGCAAAGAAAGTCATGCGCGGTTAGCAGGCGATTCGCTGCCTGGCGTGGCTCACCCTCATGGCGCACCAGTTGCAACGCCTTTGCCGCGGCTGTACCCCAGGAAGATTCGGCTCGCGCGGCGACGTCGTCCCAGGACAGCTCTGCAGGCAACCAGTCGTACCACTCGTCGCTGTTGGTGCCGATTATCACCGGTATATCCGGAAACTCGGCATGACTTACGCTGTCCCATATTGGCCGCAAAAACAACTGCCCGTCGAACGCCGGCCCGTGGTAGTAGTCGGCGTAATCCTGTTCATAGCGCGCGAGCAGGTCATTGGCCGGCAGTGCTCGCAGTGCGGCCAGCGAGATGTCGAGCGGCGATACACTTTGTGCAAACGCTCGCATCCGCGCCTGCTCCTCCGCGAGTGTCGGCATCTGCTCGATGCCAACATCGGCGGTGCTTTCGAGAATGGCGCGGTGGAACAGGCCCTTTGCCGGTTGAGCGAACATCAATGCGAGAATATTTTGCGCGCCGGCCGACTCACCAAACATCGTGACACGATTCGGGTCGCCGCCGAGCAGCGCAACGTTTTGCCGGATCCACTGCAGGGCCGCGACGATGTCCCAGAGTGCAAAGTTCGCGAGCGGCTGCGCCCGGTCCAGGTCCTCGTGCGATATGAAGCCAAACAGGCCCTGCCGGTAGGCGATGGAGATAACGACCACACCCTGCTGCGCGAGCTTGTGGCCGTGGTAATTCGGTTCATACGACCAGCCGCTGCGATTGCTGCCGCCGTGCACCCAGACCATCACCGGCAGTTTCGCGTCACGCTCAAGCGTCGGCGTCCAGGCATTCAAATACAGGCAGTCCTCGCTGGTCTCGAGGTCGGGATAATAATCAGCCGAGCCGCCGAAGGCTGCGGCGACCTCACGATACCAGTCGAGGATGCGCATGGACTGCATGCAGGCCGGCGCAAACCCGGTGGCGTTGCGTTGCGCCATTGTTGTCGTGAGCGGTTGCGGCGCCTGCCAGCGCAACTCGCCGAGCGGCGGTTCCGCAAACGGTATGCCGAGGAATGCGGCGACCTTGCCGTCTTCCACATACATGCCGGTCAGTCGCTCACCAGCAACCGCAATCGTGGGCACACGATCGCAGGCGCCCAGGGCAAGCAGCATCGTCAGTAGCAGGAATCGGTACACCGGCTAGCCTGGCATATCGTGTTGCAGTGTCCGGACAAGCGAGTACGACATGAACACACCAACAACGAGAATCGGTGTCGAGGTAATCAGGAGCATGACCTGGATCGTCTTCAGGCCACCGACAAACAACAGC
>Ga0224510_10001766_pt1 | contig 13779 bp, 26 predicted proteins | sample SF_May12_sed_USG_FD_170161 | JGI IMG/M metagenome (GOLD analysis project Ga0224510, IMG submission 170161) | Sediment microbial communities from San Francisco Bay, California, United States - SF_May12_sed_USGS_4_1 | ecosystem: Environmental > Aquatic > Marine > Sediment | place: USA: California... | reverse complement strand
ATAATGAATTATGTATAAAATGTAATAAATATACACAAAAAGATAAAATGCATTGTTCTAATTGTAAAACTTGTCATTATGAATTATCTCATAAAGTATGTATTGAATGTAATCAATGTATTTTTCACCAGGAATATAATACACATACTAAACAAGAATGTTGTAGTAGATTTATTGGGCAGAATAATAATATAAAATAAAAAAAAAATAAAAAAATTATATAAATTAAATATTATTAAAAATTTAATTAATTTTGTTTATCTATCCATTCGGCAACTATATCAGTAAGTGATGAATTACGTTTATTCATATTGTATGGATATACTTTATTTAAATTCATTTTTTTTAATCTAGCATTTTCAATATCATTTATACTATAACTAGTTCCTATATAATCACCTAAAGAAGATGTAATTATTGCTATTGTTGTTAATAATAAAGTTATAATTGGTGTATACCACCATGGATCTTTATCTTCTTCAGCTTTTAATTGATTTGTTATAGGATCTGTATATAATTTATATCCAGGTTCTTTAAAATGTTCAACTAATATATATAATATTATACATATAATATATATAATTATAAAGGCTAATAATGTTTTATTTTTAAACATATATATTATATAATTAATATATAATATAAATAATATTCTTTTTTTTATATTTAAATATTTTTATATATATTATTATAATATATATAAAAATATTTAATTTTTAATATGTGTTTATTATGTAAAAATATTGAAAATAATAATAATATTAAAAAATTAAAAATTTGTAATAATATTACTAAAATTCCACAACAAATATCATTTTATTTATATGAATTATATTGTAATAATTCAAATATTAGTGTATTATCCAATAATTTAGTTCATTTATTAATATTAGATTGTTCTTATTCTTATATAACTAAAATTCCAAGCACATTATATAATTTAATAAATTTAAATTGTTCTTTTACTAATATTACATTTATTCCTAAAGAATTATCAAATTTAACAGAATTAAATTGTGAATTTTGCCATAAATTATCATATTTACCAGATACATTATATAATTTGCAAACTTTAAATTGCTCTAATACTAAAATTAAATTATTACCTAAAACATATAAAAAATTAACACATTTATATATAAATAATACTGATATAATTACTATCCATAAAAATTTTAAATATTTACAATATTTAGAATGTTATAATGATAATCCTACAAAATATTTACAAATTTTTGAGTTACCTAAAACACTTAATAGATTATTATTATTAGATTGTAGTTTTAATAATTTATATAAATTACCTAGTAATATTAATAAATTATCATATTTGAATATTTCAAATAATAATAATTTAACTGAATTAAGTAAAAAATTATATAATATTTCATATTTAGATATTTCAAATTCATCAATTCGTAAAATACATAATAAATTTAATAATTTATTATTCTTAAATTTATCAAATACAAATATTGATAAATTACCAGATAAAAATATTAAATTAACTACATTAATATGTTCTCATACTTATATTAAAGAAATACCTGAATCTTATATTAATTTAAATCATTTAAATATTTCAAATACAAATATTAATAGAATTTCTGAAAAATTTGTTAATTTAATATATATTGATTGTAGTACATCATTAGTTGATTATATACCACCAGAATTAATTAATTTAAAATATTTACATTTTACTAATACTAAAATTAAAGAAGATGATGTAAATTTTATTCATGAATTAAATTCTAAATATTAAATTAAACATATATTATTATTATTAAAATAAATATGAACTGTTGTAATGCATATATGTTTGACGAAAAATTTACATATCCTTTATTTAATTCATATGATACAGATTTTTATCTATGTAAAGATAAATATAGTAATACTATTAAAAAATATATAAAAAAATATATTTGGAAAAAAAAATTGCCAATTTTATGGAAGATTGCTGAATATTATACTATGAAAAAATATCATCCAAATTCAAATGCTATACTTGATTATATTTATAATTATTAATATTTTTATACCAATTCTTAATTATATTACTTTTTTTTATATATTTATTACATAAATCATTTTTATCATAAAAATATTCTTGACAATCATAACATGCATATATTAAATTAGAATTATTACATTTTTTACATTTATTTGTAAAATTATTTATAGTTGAATTATAAAAACATTTTGTACATAATTTATCATCAATTGTATGATTATATTCCATATTTATATAATAAATGATTATTTATTATTCAATTTTTTATTATTACTAAAGTTAACTATTTATATATGATAATAAATAATTAAAAATAATAAATATTATATATATATATATATAAATAAATAAAAAATGTCAAAAAAAAATAAATGTTTTAAATGTAAAAAAAATGTTAATTTATATGGTATTACATGTAAATGTAAGAATATATACTGTTATTTATGTTTAGATAATACTAAACATAATTGTACATATGATTATAAAGAAGAAGCACAAAATAAAATAAAAAAAGAAATGGTAAAAATAATACCAAATAAATTAGAAAGAATATAAATTATCTAACTATTTAAATAATATGATAATTCATCAATTGATAAATATATTAAAACAAGTTGTTCTATTATTACTATTATTTTACCTACTGGTGTAGATGGTGTTAAATCACCATATCCTATAGTTGCCAATGTTGTAGTTGTAAAATATAAACCATCAAGCCCTTGTTCCCACACTGGTATATTTTTTTTATTATTAAATGTTTCAGTAAATATAAATAATGTTATATGTATTATAGCAATACATATAAAAAATATTAATAATTTAAATCCAAAACTATTTAGTTTAATATCTTTTTTTATTTCCATTGACATAATTGTTATATATATATATATATTATTTTTTTATATTTTTTTTTAATATATTTTTATATGATTTATCATCAGTTTTATTATAACAATAAATATATTCTGAATCTTCTATATAAGATTCAGTTATTAAATCTAATTCTTTTTCATCTTTTTCTTTCTTTTCTTTCTTTTTATCAGTATAATTTTTATATGTATTTTTGAAATATTTAATTAAAAACATTATTATATATAAATATAAATCATATTATTTTATATAATAATTATTAATATGATTTTAAAAATTTTATTTAATATAATAATTATTAAACAAATATATTTAAGTTATAATAATATATATAATTATTTTATAGTTACTGAAGATAATTATTCTAAAATTGATAATTTTGTAAAATATGATATATATCTACATAAAAAAAAATAAAAAATACTATTATATATGATTTATAAACCATTAAAAAAAAATTCTATATCGTTGGTAAATTAAATACTTGCTACTTTAGAAAAATTGGAGTTGAAAAACATGAAAAGGTATACTTATTAGAAGAATGTAAACAAAAAATTAATGATTTAAAATTTCATTAAAAATACTTTAATTTATCACAAATTTTAAACATATTACAAATTAATGAAAAGAATGGGATATATATATATATGAATTTTAAATTAAAAGAATCACATGAATATATAGATGGATTAAATTCTATTTAAATATATATTTATTATTTAAATATATATTTTTTAATATATATATTTAACGTTATCGCATTCGACATTAAACCTAAGTTTTTTTAGCTTTCGTACACGTCTAGTTGTTTTTGTTTCATCTTTTTTCTTTTATTTTCATTTTCTTGTTCAGTTTTGTAGCTTTTTTCAAGTGCTTTGTGTAGTTTATTTTTTAATAATGGATATTAAAAATTATAAATGTAGTAGTTGTAATAAATATAAAGATAAAGTTAATTTTATTAGTTTAAGATCAGAAAATACAATTACAAAAAAATGTATAACTTGTAGAAGTTATACTAATAAAAGTAAAAATAAAAAAAATACAAAAGTATATAATCTGCATGAATAATATAAACTATTAAAAAAAAATTTACCACCTTGTCAAATTTGTAAAGATAATAATATAAATCATAAAGAATTTGACCATATAGATCCCGATGGTATTATTAATATAACAAATAAAAAAATCGGATGTGTATATGATATGAAAAATATTAAATTAATGCAATTAGAGGCAAATAAATGTAGATGTTTATGTAGAAAATGTCATACAAAAGAATCATCTAAAAAATTAAAAGAAAAAAAAGAAAATTTTATATATTCAAAACAAAATAAAGCTATAATTAAATTAAATAATGTCAATAGAAACAAAGATTATGTAGATTCAATTAAAATAAGTATAGGTAAATGTAATAATATTAATTGTAATGATATATTTGATAATAATAATTTAATGTTTTATGAATTTAACCATATTAATTATATAGATAAATATAAAACTATTAATAAAATGGTTTATGATGGTAATTCAATTGAAAAAATTAAATTAGAAATAACTAAATGTGAATTATTATGTAGTTATTGTCATTACGACTATACCATTACACAAAGAAATAATATTAAATATATAGTACAATATAAAATAATAAAACAAAAAGTATTAACTGATTTATTATTAAAATTAAATAATATTTAATTTAATATATATATAATAAAAAATGAATAAAAAATATGATTATTTATGTAAGATAATTTTAATTGGTGACTCTGGTATTGGTAAATCTAGTATAATAGAAAGATTTGCAGATAATAATTTTCATCATCAGTTTGTTTCAACTATTGGTGTTGACTTTAAAGTTAAAACTATTAAAATAGATGACAAATTAGTTAAAATACAGGCATGGGACGTTGCAGGGCAAGAAAGATTTAGATCAATAGTTAGCGTATATTATAAAGGTTGCCATGGTATAGTTGTTATTTTTGATATAACAAATAAAAATTCATTTAAAAATGTAAAAACATGGTTACATGAAGTAGATAGATATATAAAAGAAGATGTGCCAAAAATATTAATTGGTAATAAATCAGATTTAATTAATAGAAGAAGAGTTAGCTTTGAAGAAGCAAATTTATTTGCTGAAAGTTTGTGTATAAAATATATTGAAACAAGTGCTAAAGATAATATAAATATTGATGATATATTTTATAATATATCAAAAAATATTATAAATACACACAAATTGATTAATAATAATAATAATAATATTATATTAACTGAAGGTCAACAAGTTATTTTTGATGAAAAAAAACAAAGTAAATGTTGTTAACATTAATAATAATAATATTAATTATTTTGGATATTTATTGTTAATATTTAATTTTTTATTTTTAAATATTAATTATTTATTATATATTATATATTTAAAATAATATTATGCCTGAAGATAATATTATTTGTGTTATTTGTTTATCAGATGTTGATACAAATGAAATTAAATTAGATTGTTCCCATATTTTTCATAAAAAATGTATGAAAAATATTATAAAATGCCCACTATGTAGATTTGTATTAATTATTGATAATAATGAAAATATTATAGTACAAAGAAATGAATGCTATATTAATTTATATGCATATAGTATTGCACTTATATTAATATGTATAATAATTGGATGCTTTATATTAATTAATCATATTTAAATTTATATTTATATAATAATAATAATATGGAAAATAATAAAAAAGAAAAAGAAAATGAAATACAATGTGCTATATGTTTAGATGACGAAGAATATAAAAATAAAGAATTTAAAGTATTAGATTGTACACACAAGTTTCATACAATATGTGTACAACAAATTCGTAATAATAAATGTCCATTATGTAGAGAAATTATAGATAAAAATATAGTTAATAATCAAAATGATAATGAAAGTATTTATGATTTTATACCACCACTTATTTCATCTATGTTTACTTTTAGTCAACAAAATATAAGTTTAGTTAGTCCCCGCTACAATAGCCCTACATATTCTTCTGATGATAATTGGTCAACTGATGGATCTATAAATATTTATAATGATTTAGAATATTCTTTTAATTCCAATGATTTTCCAGATCCTAATGTTGAATCATTAAATGATTTAGAAAGAAATAACCAAATTATTGATAATAATTATAATATTACTACTATAGTTTCAGCTAATAATAATAATAGTATGATTTATACTAATATTAGTACTACTACTAATAATAATGATATTATTTATACTAATATTAGTACATATAATCATGTTACTATAGATATTTAAACTATATTATTATTATGGTCATCAAATATAGTTTTATTTAAATAATATTCTTTTATTATTTTTTTATAATATTTACTATCACCAATTTTACAATAGTCATTATATCTTTCTTTATATAATGTTTCTATATAGTTCTCAGAATGTATATTTTCTGGTAAGTTTATTTTATATATCTTTAATATTATATGTATCTTTGAAAATATTTGATTGATTAATTCATTTACACTTATTTCAACCCACTTTTCATTCTTATATATATAAAATACTTCATTTTCATATTTAATTGTTTGATTATGTATATAGTTTTCATTATTATATATTAATTTTAAAAAATAAATAAATATATCTATCATTTTAATATCCATTATACCTGTATAATTATAATTATTCACTTTAAATTTTCTACTATGAAAATCCTTTGAATATATTTTTTCTAATACATTTATTAATTCTATATTTAATGTGTTTTTTTTTATAAATGTTATATCTTCTTCTCCAAAATTATTTAGTACTGTACACATATCTATTCTTTTAATATTATTCTTTCTCTCATTAATTATACTTAATATAGATGAAAAATGTTTAAATAATTCTTCATTACATAATTTTATAAAATCTTTTACATTATCATTATCTTTATATTCTTCTCTTTCATATTTCATTATAAATGTTTTATAAAATTCTATTAAACCTTTATTTAATCCATCATATTTAATTACTTGTATTGCTATAGAATATATTAAATGTAATATATTATCTACACAATTTACTATATTATCTTTATCTATCTTTAATTTTAATTTTTCAAATAAATCATCTTTACATATTATCCAATTATCTGGCATATCTATATTAAAACATAATTCTTTTATTAAGTTTGTAAAATTATATATATTTGATAATTCATCTGTATAATCATCTATAGTTAAATTTGATAATTCATCAATATTAAATTCTAATTTCTCCAATGGATTAGATTTTAAAAAATATGAATGATGTAGTTTACCCTCTGGTGTAAAGATATTTATTTGTGTATTATTAATTGTAGTATTATTATTTATAATTGTTGGTTTTTGTGCTAATTCTAATTGATGTTTTAATTCTAAGTTCTCTTTTAATAAATCAACCTTTATACATGGATTCTTTCTATTCTTGTGTGCTTTTAATTGTTGCCCTGTTTTGAATATTTTTAAACAATTTTCACATTTATTTTCTTTAACTTGGTTACATGGGTTTTTTCTATGTAAATGCCTTTGTAATTCACTATTATATTTAAAAGATTTTTCGCATTTTTCACAATCATACATTATAATTATGATTAATTATATATTAATTATTTAATGTATAATGTATAATAATAAATATATAAATCTTTAAAATAAATTTGTAAAAAAATATTAATATTTGTAAAAAAAAATGTATAATAATTACAGATATTATACATTTTCGATATAATTAATTAATGTATATAGTTATTTTAATTTGTAAAAAATATTAAATAACTATAAAATAATTATTTTATACAAATTTAATATAATAATTCTAAAATAATAGAATTTAATTTTTTAAATTCTATTTTATACATTTCTCCGTTTAATTTATATTCTTTTAATTTTTCAAATATTAATTTTTCTAATTCAATATAGTTATTACATTTATAATTAAAACAATAATAATATTTATCATTACTAATTGATCCAGTATTATATGATGATAATCTACTTTTTAAATCAATAGTTTGGCCAATTTTATAAATATCCTTATTATTATAAACATTAGTCGTACAAACATAAATATATCCATATTTTTCAGTTAATGTTATATCATTTTTTATATATTCTTCTAATTGTTTTTTTAATTGTAAATTTTCTTTTAATAAATCAACCTTAATACAAGGATTTATCCTATTTTGGTGTGCTTTTAAATTCGAAGTTCTATTAAATACTTTTAAACAATTACTACACTTATGTATAATTTTTTTGTCGCAAGGATTTTTTCTTTCTAAGTGTTTTTGTAAATGACTATTAGATTTAAATGATTTATCACATTTTTCGCAATCATACATTTTATTACTCATGCTTGTAAAAAATAATTATTTTTTAATACTTTTTTGTATAATTATAGTAATAATATATTAAATCTTTAATATAAATTTGTATAAAATTATTAAAACTTGTAAAAAATAACTAAGAACAATTATGTTTTTTTGTAAGATTAGTACAAATTATTATCATTTACTATATAATTACTCTTGTTAAAAAGTATTTTTAATAACTTTTAACAATTTTATAATTTATAAAAACAAAAATGAAAATATAAATTTTAAAAAAATAAAAAAATTTAGAAAAATAAAATTATAAAAATATTTTTCTTAAAATTTTTAAAAAAAGAAAAATGAAAAATATTAATTTGTAAATTATAATATTTATAAATCATCAAAATCAAAGATACAAAATTCATTATCTTGAATATTTTCCAATAAACCTTTTTCTTGAGGTTTTCCAATATTAAGTTCATCATTATCATTTTTACATATGCCAAATAATTCTAAACAAATTTCATTCAATTCTTGAATAAGTTTATTATCAACGATAATTTGATTTCTATGTATTTCATCAATATTAACCATTATTATATCTTTCATTTTTAATTAAAAGTTTTTACTAATATAATTATATAGAATAATTAATCAATTTTTTTTTATTAATTTAATACTATAAGCAATTAAACTAATAGAAATAATATCAATTATGCCTGTAATAACATGTGGAAATAATGCAAAATCAGTAATACTTATACTTGAATATATATTTAGTGTAATAATTATTACACTAGTACTTAATAGTAAATTTTTATCTAAAAAATCCATTTATATTTATATATAATGAAATATATTAAAAAAATAAATAATTGATTATAAATTACTTTTCCAAATATTTGTTTCATTATTAATAATACTATTTGGCACCATATTAATATCACCATTATAATCTTCTTTTAATTTAATATAATATTGCTGTAATAAAAATTTAAATTGTTTTTCTATATCAATATCATTAGATAAAGTGAAAAATATATTTTTTATTTCTTTTTTTTCATTTTTATTAATAGGATTTTCCACAAAATTATGTTTCATTTTATAAAATAGAACATTTTTTTGTACTATATTATTATCAATAGAAATATTATGATTGGTTGTAATAATATGAAATGATTTATTTATATTTTTTGTATTATCAATTAAATTATTATAGTTTAATATAATATCTTTAATTGGTTTAGAATAATGAATTATATTAAATTTCCAATCATTAATTAAATTTCCACCATTAAGTAAATTACTTATAGGCATTTTAATATTTTTATTATAAAATGAATATTTAATTAAATTAATTAAAAATGATTTACCATTTGATCCATTACCTTGTAATATTAAATATGTATTTTCATTAGGTTTATCATAATAACAAATAGATAACTGATACATTATATAATCTAAAGCTTCATATTCTTCTTCATGGAATAAATCCATAATTATATTTTTTAATAAAAATTTATTATTATCATTAGAAGATGTATAATCAATAATATTACCCATAGTTTTTTTTAAATATTTTATATATTAGTAAATAAATTTATCAATTTTATTTTTTATAAGTAATTTATTTAATTAATATAATTTTATTAGTTTTTTCATTATGAAAAAATATATTAAATTTATTAGAAATATTATTAATAATAAAAATAAAAATAAATCCAAATTAAAATAAAAAATATTATAATAAAATATTATTAGTAAATCAATCTTATATACTAATGACAATATTATATATTCTCCTAATAAACATTCTATGTTAATAATATTAAGAATATGTAATGTTTTTAAAAAATATACATTATTATAAAAAATCATATTTTTTTATTTATATATTAATATTTATATCTTTCATTTAATATAAATTTTTAAACAAGATGAAGAATTATAATATTATAATGTTAGCAATAATTATATTTATTATATTTTATTTATTATACTTAGAATATTTATGTAAAGAAGAAATATTAGATGAAAAACATATAATTAAAAATTATGATTCAAATATAATTGATTATTTATATAATTTAAACAAAAAAGATAAATTATTATTAAAGGAATTTATATTAAGTTTAACAAAAGAAAATACAAAAAGAAAAGAAAAAAGAAAACTTCATAGTCTAATTATAAATGGAATCCTTGTATCTGCTGGTATTGTTGTTTTAGATAATTTAGAATTTCCAAATTATGTACAATATCCTATAATTTCTTCTATTATATCAATTTTAACACCATATTAAATTATTTGTTTAATAATTTATCTTTCAACCATTTAGGAATTTTTTTTATTCTATAATCATCCAATGATTTAATCCATTTATATTTTTTTGCAACTATACTAGGATAAGTGACAACTTGTCCACCATCTGATTTAATATCAATACCAATTCGTTTACCATCAATTTTAATTTTTAAACTACTTTTTATATCTTTATCATATTTAAAATATAAATGAATACCACCTTCTAGTCCACCTGTTTTAATAGTAGGTGTATCTATTTCTCCATATTCTTTAATCCATTTTTTCCAAATTTTTAAACCATTATCTTTTTTATCAATATCTACAACTATAATATTATTAACTTTACCTGTTAATATTCCTATATTTTCATCACCTTTTATTTCTTTCGATTTTTTAATTTTTTGCCATTCTTTTAAATAAGGATATTTCTGCCTTGGTACTAAAGGTATTGAAATTAATTTAAATTTATTATAATATTCTGTTGGATTTTCCATATTTATTTATATAATAAGTAATATATTTTAATTAATTTTTTATAAATATCTAAAAACATAATTAAATATTATTATTTCTAACTATTATATTTATTATAATATAATAGTTAGAAATAATTAGAAATGAATGAAACAGTAGATAAAGATATATTTAATATAAATCCAAAGGATTTAAAAAATTGTGTATATAGTAATTTAACTATATATGCTAGAGTATTTAAGGTATATGATGGTGATACAGTAAGTATTATATTTAAATATAATAATGATTTTATAAAATATAATTGTAGGATTAATATGATAGATACACCAGAAATGAAAAGTAAAAATATAAAAGAAAAGGAATATGCTAAAAAAGCAAAAAAATATTTAGCAGATAAAGTATTAGAAAAGATAATTAAAGTTAAAATATTAGATTTTGATAAATATGGGCGCCTCTTGGTTGAATTATATGATCCAGATACTAATGAAAATATTAATGATATGATGGTAACAGGTGGATATGCAAAAATATATGATGGTGGACATAAAGAAGAATGGATATTTGAATAAATTAATAATATAAAATTATAAAAGTATTTTTTTTATAATATATACTATGGTTAAAATACTAAATTGGAATGTTAATGGATTAAGGGCATTATTAAAGAAAGAAAATATAAAAAATAACAAAAAAGAAAAAGATAATACATTTATAAATTTTATAAAACAATATCAAATAATATGTTTACAGGAAATTAAACTATGTGATAAGACTATAGATAATTTATTAGAAATATTACCAGAATATAATAAATATTATAGTTTACCTTCATGTAAACGTGGATATTCAGGTGTTGCAATATTAAGTAAAATAGAACCAATTAATTATGCTATTGATTTAAAAGAAGATAATGAAGGTAGATATATTCATATAGAATTTAATAAAGTATATATAGTAAATATCTATAAACCAAATTCAGGAGCACAATTAGAAAGATTAGAATTTAAAGATAATTTTGATAAATTATTTCAAAAACAAATAAATAAATTAAGTAAAAAAAAGGAAGTAATAATATGTGGTGATTTTAATGCAGTAAAAAATGATAAAGGAACATATGATTATAAAAATCATTTTAATAAATTAAGTGGTGTAACAGAAATTGAAATAAAAAATATAAATAAGTTAATAGATAATAAAAATATATATGATATATATAATGAAAAATATCCAAATAAAAAAATATATAGTTATTTTTCATATAGGTTCCCAGCTAGATTACATAATAAAGGACTACTAATTGATTTTATATTAGTAACAAAAGGAATAATGAATTATTACAAAAAAATAAAATATTTAGATAATATATATGGGTCTGACCATATATCTATTATGTTAGAATTAGATAATAAAATACTTAATTAAATGGAACAATAATTTTTTTTGCATATCTTCTATTATTTACTCTTTCAATTGTATCATTAATTTCTGTTACCATTTCACATTTTTCTAAAATAGGATGTATTCCCCTTCTATATAATTGTACACTAACACAAATACCAGCAATTATATTAATTATAAATTTAAACATTTTCCATATTTTATACCAATAATTTAAATTAGATTCATTATTATTATCTTTACCAGTTGTATATTGTTCAACTGCTCCAATACTTAACCCCCAAATAAAGAAAAATAATGTAAATATTAATATAATTATAGTACTAAATGTAATAAATTTATCATATTTATCTACAATAGTCATATATTTTGTTTCATAAAATAAATTTGAAACTATTGTTTTTATACTTTTATCAGTATTACATTTTTTTAATTTTGGTATTATCATAGTTTTATTAATCATTTCTTCAGGGTATATTTGTTTTGTTTTAATAATTGACTGTACATTACTAATTGAATCAGATTTTTCACTCATATTTTTATTATATTAAAAATATTAATAATATATAATAATATAAACAAATAAATAAATAAATAAATAAAATATTATATGTGTATTATTTGTAATAAAGAATATGATATAAATATAAAATATATATATATACAAAATTGTAAAAAAATTAAAGAAATACCAAAAAACTTAATAAATCTAGAAGAATTAATAATTGAAAAATGTGATAATTTTAATAAGTTACATAATACATTTACTAAATTAAAAAAATTATATATACATTATTATAATAAAATTAGTTATATTCCTGATAATTTTAATAATTTAGAAGATTTACAATTAGAATTTTGCCCAATAGGTAAACAAACTATATATTGCTATAGTATAGATAAAAAGAAAATACAAAATTATATTAATTATATTAATAAAATTTAAATATCATTTAAATTTAATATTATTATATAATAATAATATTAAAAAAAATAAAATTATGAATGATACATTATCTAAAGCATTAATTATTTTAGTAGGTGGTGTATTAATTTATTCACCTACATTATATGTATATTATTTAACACAAAAAACTAATAAAAGAATTGATGAAATTGAGTCACATGTTCATGATATGAAAGAAATTGATGAAATTAAGTTGTCAAAGTAATAAACTAATATTATCAGTAATATTTAAGTTATTGATTTTTTTTTCATCAATAATATTCTTAATTAATTTTAAATCATTTAATTTATTTTCTAAATTAATAAAAGAAGAGTTTAATTCTATATAATCATTTTGTAAAATTATATAATTATTAAATAATTTATCAAATTCTATAGATAAATTATTTAATAATTATATAA
>Ga0224510_10001763_pt1 | contig 13788 bp, 14 predicted proteins | sample SF_May12_sed_USG_FD_170161 | JGI IMG/M metagenome (GOLD analysis project Ga0224510, IMG submission 170161) | Sediment microbial communities from San Francisco Bay, California, United States - SF_May12_sed_USGS_4_1 | ecosystem: Environmental > Aquatic > Marine > Sediment | place: USA: California... | reverse complement strand
CGACCAGGTGCTGCGAAACATTCTCGGCGAGCGAGTCCTGGGGCTCCCCAAGGAACCGGGGATCGACACCACCAGCCCGTTCAAGGATCTGACGGTCGGCACCCAGCGCTCCGGCGACTGACCAGTCCCATCGCCCCCACTCCCCGAACCGTGCGCTCCCGACCCTAAAACCCGGGCCCTGAGCGCACAGAACGAGAGAACGAGAGATGGTGGTTCGACGTCAGAGTGCGAGTTCGGAGGCCAGGTGGCGGCCGATGACCTCGGCCGCCACCGCGACACCCGATCCACCCAGCGGAGCGCCCATGGCGCGCAGCGCCGATTCGATGGTGGCCAGCGTTCCCAGCAGGCCCGGCGGATCGACATAACCCATGTGCCCGATCCGGAACGCCCGGTCGGCGAAATCGCCGATCCCGACCCCGACGGTCAACCCGGCCTGATGCTGGCAGATCGAACGCATCTCGTCGGCCGGGATCGAACCGGTCAGCACGGTCGTCACCGCCGCTGAACGAGACGCGGGTTCAATGATGTTGAACTCGATGCCGCCGGGGGCCGCCCACGCCTCGACCGCGGCCCACACCGCCGAGGCCAGCACCCGATGCCGATCCCAGATCCGCTCGATCCCACCCTGCTCATCGATCATGTCGAGCGCCTCCGACATGGCGTAGAGATGGGACACGGGAGGGGTTCCGGCGTAGAGCTCGTAATGGAAGCGGGCGTTCAGCCGCCGGTCCCAGTCGAAGTAGCCGTCGCGAAGATCGGCGGAGGCGTGGGCTTCGAGCGCCCGCTCCGACGCCCAGACGAAGCCGAGCCCTGGCGGCACCATCAGCCCCTTTTGCGAGGCGGCGACCGTGACATCGACCCCCCAGGCGTCCATGTGGAACGGCTCGCACCCCATCGATGCGATGCAGTCGACCATGAAGAGGGCGGGATGGCCGGCCGAGTCGATGGCTCGGCGGACCGCCGGGATGTCATTGATGACGCCCGATGCGGTGTCGGTCTGCACGCACAGCACGGCTTTGATGCGATGATCCGTGTCGGCGGCCAGCCGCTCGGCCACCGCCGCCGGATCGATCGGATGGCGGTCGGTGCCCGGCAGCACCTCGACCTTGACCCCGGACTTGGCCGCCATCTCGCCCCAGATCACGGCGAAACGGCCCGACTCGAGCACCAGTACCTCGTCGCCCCGACTCAAGACGTTGTTGATCGCCATCTGCCATGCGCCATGGCCGTTCGACATCACCACGAACACCGGACCCGACGTGCCGGCGATGGCGGGCAGCGCCGAGAACACCCGGGCCGAGACGTCGACCAGCTCGCCGGCGTAGATGTCGGTCATGGGTTTCGCCATGGCGGCGAGCACCCGCTCCGGGATGATCGACGGCCCCGGAATCGCCATGTTGTCACGCCCGAAGGCAAGAAGACCGCGTGTCGGAAGCTCAGGATTGGTCATGGCTTCGGCATAAGAGGGACAAAGTTCCCGGTATGTCCTTGTCGGCCGGTCATCGGTACTACTATCTGCCATAGCGGCAAGGCTACGGGGCAGAACCGGTATATCGGCGCGCGCTGCCACGCCGTTGGCAGCTTCTGCTCACCCCTTGGGACCACATGACCTTCACGACGGAATTCGACACAGATCATCGGACCGACACCCGCACTCACACCGCACCGGTGACCCCCCTCTCGGTACCCCGGCGGGCCACCGTGATCGACAAAGTCCGGGCCATGCTGGCGAAGGCGTCGAGTACCGATCACGAACCGGAGCGGGAGGCGTTCGAGGCCAAGGCCCAGGCGCTCATCACCCGCTATCAGATCGAGGCCAGGGAGCTGAGCGACGCCGAGAGCGAGGTCCTCGAGCGCAGGATCGACGTGAGGACCTGGAACGAAGCCACCCGCGGGGTCATCTATCTCTACGGCGGCATCGCCGAGCTGAACCGGAGTTCGGCCGCCCACCGGGCCGTTGGCGACTACAGCCAGGTCATCCTGTTCGGCACCCAGGTCGATCTCGACCTGGTCGAGACGATGGTCGGCCACCTCCTCCCCCAACTCCGGACCCACATGTTGCTCGACCAGCCCAAGTCGCGCATGAGCTACGCGATCGGTTGGACCCACGAGGTGCTGAGCCGGCTCATCGTCGCCCAGGAGGCGGTGGCCGCCGAGTACAACGCGTTGATCCCCACCAACAATGCGGCCGATGACGCCATGCAGCAGGCCTACCGGTTGAAAGACGACAGCCAGACCACGCTCGTCGACTCGGCCGAGTACGAGTTCGGCGCCTCCGCCGCCGAGCGGGCCGACATCGGCCGCATGAAACTGGCCGCCAGCTGAGGGCGAGCTAGACCTCGGCGCGACGAACCTCGGCGGTCGTGCCCCGGCGGCGCCGTCGACGACCGAGCAACCCGTCGATCACGTCCGAGTTCTTGGCCAGGAGCGGTCCGACGACGGCGGTCAGCAGCACGTAGGCCGCGGCCAGTGTGGCCAGCTCCGACGCCTCGTCGAGGCCGACGGCCAGCGAGGCGATCACCACGGAGAACTCGCCCCGGGCCACGAGCGTCGTGCCCGCCCGCAGGCGACCGCGGCGGCCGACCCCGGCCCGCCCGGCGGCAACCCAGCCCGATCCCATCTTTCCGAGCCCGGTCACAACGAGGAGCACCAGCGCCGGCACCATGGCTCCCGGCAGTTCCGCGGGATCGATCTGGAAGGCGAAGAACAGGAAGAAGATGGCGGCGAACAGGTCACGCAGCGGTTCGATCAACGCGCTGACCCGGTGTTGCACGGGACCGGAGAGGGCCAAACCAACGAGGAAGGCCCCGATGGCGGCCGAGATCTGGAGTTGCTGGGCCAGCCCGCCGACCAGCAGCGTCAGACCGAACACGGCCAGGAGCAGCACCTCGTTGTTGCCCCGATCGAGGCCGGCGCTCATGAGATGGCCCCACCGCATCGCCGCCACCAGGACCACGGCGACCACGACGAGGGCCACCGCCACGGTCACCACCGTCGACACGGCGTCCTGCCCGCTCACCACCGCGGCGACCACCGGCAGATAGACCGCCATGGCCAGGTCCTCGATCACGAGGAGGTTCAGGATCGACGGCGTCTCCCGATAGCCGAGACGGTCGAGGTCGCTCAGCACCTTGGCGATGACGCCGGAGGAGCTGATCCAGGTCACGCCGCCGAGCAGGATGGCGGCTGGAGCCGACCATCCGAGGGCGAGGCCGATGCCGAATCCAGGGACGAAGTTCAGGACGGCGTCGACCAGGCCGGGCACCGTGCCGGTCCGCAGCCCGAACCGCAGCTCCTCGCCCGTGTATTCGAGGCCGAGCGTCAGCAGCAGGAGCAGCACCCCGATTTCGGCTCCGAGGGCAACAAAGTCCTCGGCGATCCCGATGTCGGCGACGCCCCCGTCGCCCAGACCGAGCCCGGCAATCAGGTAGAAGGGGATGGCCGTCACCCCCAGTTTGGAGGCCAGGCGGGCGAGCGCGGCCAGCACGATGGCGATCAGGCCGATCTCGATGAAGGCCACCGCCACCTCGGAGCCGACGGCTGCGAACATCGGCGCCACGCCGATCACGGGCCGAGCAGGGTCCGGACCTGATCGATCCCGGCCGGTGTGCCGACCACGACGGCCACATCGCCAACGGTGAACACGAAGTCGGGGCCCGGGGCGGGAACGGTCTCGATCCCCCTGATGACGGCCACGATCGAGACACCGCTGCGCGTGCGGAACATGCCGTCGGCGATGCTGCGGTCGAGAAACGACGAGCCCTCGTCGACCTCGATCCAGTCGATGGCCAGGCCCTCGATGCGCTGTTCGACGACGCGGCTGACCTCCGTGACGGTGGATCCGCCCAGCGCCTCGCTCAAGGTTCGGGCCTCAGCGGGCGTGAGGTGCATAACGGTCGTGCAGATGTCGGGATCATCGCTGTCGTACACCATCAGCTCCCGCCGACCGCCCCGATGGACGACCACGGCGACCTGTTCCCCGGCCTCGGTGTCGAACTCCAGACGGACGCCGACACCGGGCAGTTTGATCTCTCTGACCTCGGCCATGGGACAAACTTTACCCAGACCGACGCCCTACGCTCACCCGCCGAACATCGAGAGCTGGCCGCCGGGAGGAAGCCGACGGCTGCCGGTCCACACCAGCGAATCCATGAACACCCACGAACGGCGGTGGATGGCGGACGGCCCGTATCCCTGCAGGGCGATCTTGTGCTGCGGGCAGGGGTAGCCCTTGTTGTGCTCGAAGTTGTAGCCCGGGTAGTTGTCGGCCTGGGCCCGCATGATCCGGTCTCTCGTCACCTTGGCCAGGATCGAGGCCGCCGCGATCGACAGGCATTTCGAATCGCCGCGGACGAGTTTCCGGGTGACCGGGTGGCCGACGAAGTCCCACTTGCCGTCGAGGAGCACGGCGTCCGGAGCCAGACCGAGCCCGTCGATGGCCCGGCGGGCCGCCAGCTTCTGGGCGGCCGACATGCCCAGTCGATCGCAGTCGGCGGCGCTGACGTGGCCCACCGACCAGGCGTCGCACCATTCGGCGATCCGGTCGAACAACGCTTCCCGTTCGGCCTCGGTCAGCTGTTTCGAGTCGCGCAGCTTGTAGATCCGTCGGTCCTTCGGAACGACGACGGCGCCGATGGTGAGCGGACCGGCCCACGATCCTCGCCCGACCTCGTCGACGCCGACCACGATCTCGTGACCGGCCTCCCAATACTCCCGCTCCACCGACAACCCGGGCGCCTTGGCCTTCAACGCCTTGCGGAGTTTCGGGACGGTGGCGGTCACGAGAAACTCTCCCCCGGCGCCGGCACGTTCACCAGGCCGTCGGCCGAACCGGCGAGCAGGGTCTCCCCCCGGTCGTTGAACGTCGACCAACCCGGGTCGAGTGAAGGGCAGATGATCCGGGCCCCACACTCGGACGCGTCCCACAGCAGTGCAGGCCGGGGCCCGTGCCAGCGGATGGCGTAGGACAGCGGACCGTGGAGCGTGGCCGCCCGGTGAACCTCGAGCGCCCCGCCCCGCCACGCAGTCGGGTACCCGGGCACCAGTTCGATGGTCGGTTCGGCCAGATCGACCCGCTCGGTGATCAGCAGGTGGCGGGCGGCCCGCCAGAACGCGGCGGCGTCGACCAAGCCGGCTCCGGGCCCCGAGCCGATCGAGTGATCGGGTCCGTACCAGCGGCGGATCAGGTTGGCCTGCTGGGACCAGCCGACCAGCTCGTCGTAGCCGACCCGGCCCCCAGTGGGCGCAGGACCACCGGCGGTGATCAACAGCTCATCGCCGCCACCGGCGCTCACCTCCGTCCGATCGGCCAGCTCCGCCATTCGGCGGCGCAGTTCGTCGGCCGCGTGACCCTGTCCGAGCCACTGCACGAGCACGGCCAGTCCGGTGGCGGCGCGGCACCAGTGCCGCGTCGGCTCGGGAGGGGTGGCGGCCGCCCGGGAACGGCCGAGCCTGGTGGGCTTCCAGAGGCGGGGCTCGACCTGCCGGGTCAGGTGCAACAACGACGGAAGTGCCTCCTCGGCGTCGTTCCGGTCACCCCGCATGACGAGCGCCCGGGCCAGCCCGTCGACCAGGCCGGCGGTCCGAGCCGACCCGGCTTCGTCGGCCGGGGAAAGGCCACCCCGGCCCAGCAGCTCGTCGATCAGTTCCGGCAGCCACTCGCTCAGGCGGTCGGCGTGACCCGATTCGGCCAGTGCGGCCAGCACGGTGCCAAGGTCGCCGTCGACGCCGGGCGGCCGCTCGTCGATCAACAGCAGGCGGGCCCGGGCCACACCGGCCAGTTGGGCAAGGCCCGTGTCGGGGAACTCGAACCGGCCACCCGCCTCCACCACGGCGTTCCAGCCGCGGGCCACGTTGTCGGGGCCCGGCACCTGATCGACATCGACGGCGAGATCGGCCGGACCGAGGCAGTAGCGGAACGTGGTCCGGTGAGGCACCGGCACCATGAGCACGGCGTTTGGGAACCCGCCATCACCGACCACGGTCGGCTCGTCCGGCCAGGTCAGGGAACCGCCGACCTCGACCGTCGACAGGAGGTCGTGGTCGTCGGCATAACCCTGTTCGTTGGCCGGCCGGGGCAGCGTGAGCCGGTAACCGGCGGCCACGACCTCCCGCGCCGACAGCCGGCGGACGTCGAGTTCTCCGGGTTCGCCGTCGAGGGTCTGCGGTCGTAGCGCGATGGCGAGGGCGACGGGAACCGGCGACTGGTTCTCCACTTCCACCACCGCCACCGCCCGGCCGTCGACCAGTGAGGCGTGCACGGTCTGGACGACGTCGCCCGACGGCACCCGGACCGCGGTTTCGATGATCGGTCCGCAGCCGCGAAGTCGTTGGCGTACCGACGGTTCCCGGGCCGGGAGATGCCAGCGGTCGTCGGCTCCGATCCACCAGTCGAGCGCCCAGCGGGCGTCGGGGCCCTGAATCAGGCCTCCGCCGTCGACGAGGAAGCCCGTCGGCGAATCGAGCACGGCGACGAGGCCGACGCCGCCGTCGACGACACGCTCGGTCGACCGGGAGCCAAGCCGGGAAATCAAGCCGGCCAGCTCTCTCCCGGCGTGGCCTGCTCGTGGCCGAGCCGGCCCCGCAACAGGGCGTCCTGGGCGAAGTCGGCGTCGAGGCCCCGGTGGCAGACGGCGTAGACCTGCTCGGCGATCGGCATGAACACACCATGGCGTTCGGCCAGCTCGTTGACCACTGCGGCCGCCTTGACACCCTCGGCCACCTGGTTCATCTCGGCCAGGATGTCGTCGACCGTCATGCCCGCCCCCAGCTTCCTTCCGACCTGGGAGTTGCGGGACTGGGGGCTCACGCAGGTGGCGATCAGATCGCCCATCCCGGCCAGGCCGGCCAGTGTCAACGGCTCACCTCCAAGCTTCGAACCGAGCTCGATCAGTTCGGCCAGACCACGGGTGATGATGGCCGCTCGCGCGTTGTCGCCCTGCCCCCGGCCCTCGACCATGCCGGCGGCGATGGCGTAGATGTTCTTCAGGGCGCCGCCGAGTTCGCAGCCGATCACGTCGTGGTGGAGGAACACCCGGAAGGTCGGTGTTGTGAACACCTGCTGGAGTTTCCGGGCGATGTTCAGGTCGGCCAGTGCGATCACCGCGGCCGTCGGATGACCGGCCATGATCTCCTTGGCCAGGTTGGGGCCCGTCAACACACCGACCGGTCGGTCGGGAAGAACCTGCTCGACGATCTGGGACATCCGCAGCATGGTCCCGGGCTCGAATCCCTTGGCCAGGCTCACCACCGGAACCCACGGCCGCAGATGGGGTGCGATCACCTCGCACGTTTCCCGATAGGCGGCGGTGGGGACGCCCATCACCAGCAGGTCGGAGCGATCGAGCGCCTCCTCCAGGTCCGAGGTGGCCGTCAGCTCCGGATGCAGCGGATAGTCGGGCAAGTACCGGGGGTTGAGGTGGTAGTCGTTGATCGAGTTGACCGTGGTGACGTCGCGAGCCCACAACGTCGTGTCGGCGTTGTGGGCGCACAGATGCGCCACCGTGGTGCCCCACGATCCGCCACCGGCGACCAGTACGCGAAGCGGCGGAGCCGGAGGTTCCACGGCCGCTGACGTGTTCGAGCTGGCGGGACTCCTGGTCCCCGACTCCCCTTGTTCTGCCATCCGACCACTCTAAACGCCGACGGCGACAAAGGACCCTAGTGCGGGACGGAGACGCCTGCGACAATGCGCGGCGTGGGCACTTCTCGAGCGAAGCTGAACCCCAAGGAGATCGGCCGGGTCACCGATCGTGTCGCGACCGGCCCACCACAACCGGTGGAGGTACCCGATCTCGGCGAGGTTCTCACGTCGGTGAACCGTCGTCGCGATGACGACCACTGGATCTATCGTCCCGACGAGCGGCTCCGCATCCTCGAGCGCCTGTTCCTGGCCGACGGTTCACCCTGGCTGGCCCGCTTCACCTTCCTGCTCGGTGCGTCCGTGGTGGTGGCGACGCTCGGTCTGGCCAACGACCAGCCGGCCGCGGTCATCGCCGCCATGGTCATCGCTCCGCTGATGACACCGGTTCTCGGGCTGGCCTGCTCGTCGACACTCGGGCTGATGCGCCACAGCCTCCGACTCCTCGCCATCATCACTGCAGGTTCGATCGGCGCCGTGGTCCTCGGGTGGGCCATCTCGGCCACGCTCGTCGTGCACCAGGTGACCCCCGAGGAGCTGTCGCGCACCGAACCCCGGCTCCGCGACCTGTCGATCGCCCTGGCCGCCGGCGCCGCCGGGATGTACAGCGTCGTCCGCAAGGACCTCTCCAGTGTCGTCCCCGGTGTGGCCATCGCCGTGGCCCTGGTTCCGCCACTGGCCACCGTCGGCCTGATGGTCGAACTCGGCGAGTGGCATCTGGCCCGAGGAGCGGCACTGCTGTACCTCGTGAACGTGCTGGCCATCGTTCTCGCTGCGGTCGCGGTCCTGTTGGCGACCGATTTCATGGATTCCCCCTCGTTGCGCAACCCGAGCGTCGCGGTCGCCTCACTGGCCGCCCTGGTGCTCGCGGTCGCCGTGACCGTCCCGGTCTGGCGGACGTCGAGGCGGGCCGATGACGAGGTCACCTTCGTTCGAGGGGTCGAGACCGCCCTCGAGGAGTGGGCCGACACGCATGACGCCCACCGGGTGGTCGGCGCCGACGTCGCGCCGGGCCAGGTGAGCATCGTGATCGCCGGCCCGACGAATCCGCCGGGCCTGGATCGGCTTCGGACTGCGGTAGCCACCGAGGCCTACCCGAACCCCGTCGTCGAGGTCGACTGGGTGGAGTCGTCGCCTCTGGTCATCGCCGACTGACGATGGTCGGCCCCGGATACCCTTGAGCGGAGTGGGTTCCGAGGTGGATTCGAGATCGTCAGACGCCGGCACCGCCGTGCTCGTGCCGGTCAAGTCGTTCGATCTGGCCAAAGGCCGGCTCGCCGATCGACTCGACCCCGGTGACCGGGACCGGCTGGCCCGCAGGATGGCGGCCGGTGTGATCGCAGCGGCCAGCCCACTACCGACCTACATCGTGTGCGACAGTGATCTGGTCGCCGACTGGGCCACCGAAATCGGAGTCGGGGTGCTCGAGGTGACCGCCACCGGCCTGAACCCGGCGATGACCGAGGCCGCCGTGATGGCCCGCTCAATCGGCCACGACCGGGCCATCATCAGCCACTCCGACCTCCCGCTCGCCCGGGACCTGACCTGGCTCGACCGGGCGCCGTTCGACCGCGGCGTCGTGGTGGTCGCCGATCGCCACGGCACCGGCACGAACGTGTTGGCGCTGCCACTGGACCTCGATCCGCCCTTCATCTTCCGCTACGGTCCCGGGTCGGCCGACCTTCATCGAGGCGAAGCGGAACGACTCGGCCTGGCGGTTCAGATGGTCGTCGACGAGCGTCTCGGCTGGGACCTCGACACCCCCGATGATCTCGCAGCCTGGCTGACAGAGGAGATCTACGGGCCCGAACGCGAACCGAAGGGTTCACGGTGACCGAAGCCCAGAATCCTCTCACGCCGGCAGCGGTCGAGATGACGTCGTTCACCATGAACCTGGCGACACCCGAACGAGCCCTGGCCATCGGCGCCCACCCCGACGACATCGACTTCGGCTGCGGGGCGACGCTGGCCAAGTGGGCGGCCGACGGCTGCGATGTGCACGTCCTGGTCTGCACCGATGGCTCGAAGGGAACCTGGGACCCCGATGCCGACGAGCAGGCGCTGATCGCCGTCCGCCAGGATGAGCAGCGGGCGGCCGCCACGGCGCTCGGAGCCACCGGTGAGGTGGTCTTCCTTGGTTGGCCCGACGGTGAACTGGAGTCCGGCATGACCCAGCGGCGCCAGGTGGCCGAGGTGATCCGACGGACTCGGCCGAACGTGGTGCTCGGTCACGATCCCTGGAAGCGGTACCGCCTCCATCCCGATCACCGCCACGCCGGGTTGCTGACCACCGACGGGATCGTGGCGGCGCGCGACCCGAAGTTCTTCCCGGACCTTCCGCTTCCCCATCATCGCCCCGACCTGCTGCTGCTGTTCGAGGCCGACGAACCCGATCACGCCGAGAACGTCGACGGCTTTCTCGAAGCCAAGTACCGGGCCCTCACCTCCCATCACAGTCAGTTCGAATCGACGATGAAATCGGGCGACGATCCCGAGCTGACCCGCTTCCGCCGCCGGGTTGAGGACAAACTCGTCACCGCCGGGAAGGCCGCCGGCATTGAGCTGGCCGAGGTCTTCAAACTCATCGACGATCTCTAGCTCAACTGGCCGGTGCAGACGATCCTGTCATCGAGTGGACCGTGCAGAGTCGGGCCCCATCGTCCATACTTGGCACATGACCAGCGGCGGTAACTTACACCAACCCGGGCTCGACGGGGCCGACACCGAACTCGACTTCGACATCGAGGATCTCCTGCACCCCGACGAGCAGCGACGGTTCCGGCGCCTTTGCATCGACACCTCGGCCGAGGAATTGGAGCAGCTCACCGAGGTGGTCGGCATTCACCTCGATCACGTGAGGACCAACGCCGGACCGAGCACCGACGTGGAGACCGCTGTACTCGTGGCCGAAGCGGCCACCAAGCTGTTGGCCTTCAGCCGTGATTTCGATCGCCGTGACCGGGCCCTGGTTCGAGGAGCGATCGAATACTTCATCCTCAACGACGACGCCTCGGACGATCTCGAGGACGTACTCGGGTTCGACGACGACGCCCGAGTGTTCAACTCGGTGCTCCATCGCATCGGGCGGGCCGAGCTGAAGGTTCGCCTGCCGGGCTGACGTCCGTCCGCGCCGCCTCGCCCGCCCTGTCATGGCAACCCATTCGGCCGGGATCGTCCTGTACCGGCGCACGGCCTCCGGCCAACCGCTGGAGCAGTCCGTCGAGATCCTGCTCGTACACCCCGGCGGGCCGTTCTGGGCCAACAAGGACGAGCACGGTTGGTCGATCCCCAAAGGCGAATTCGATCCGGAAACCGAGACGGTGGCCGATGCCGCCCGCCGAGAGTTCGCCGAGGAGCTGGGCCGCCGGGCACCCGCTCCCCCGGCTGACGTTGCGGCGATCACGCTCGAGCCGCTCCGGGCCGGCCGAAAGACGATCCACGCGGTCCTGATCGCCGGTGAGTTCGAGCCGGAGCCGATCGAGAGCAACATCGTCGAGATCGAGTGGCCACCTCGATCCGGGCAACTGATCGACGTGCCCGAGATCGACCGCGCCGAGTGGTACCATCTGGCGGATGCCCGCTCGAAACTGCACAAGGGGCAGGCTCCCATCGTCGACCTGATCGTATCGGCGCTCGCCGACACGATGGACTGATCGCTCGCAACTCTTACGAGATGGAGACAAACGGCGAGTCCGTTTGGCGTCCACCGGCAGCGATGTACCATCGGAATCGTGCTAGTAGAGCTCGGCCCCTGCCCGGCTGTCGAAGCCGAAGGATGGACGAAGTTCGCCCGTCGCCTCATTATCGAACTCCGTTCCGATCCTGAGGCCATGAGTCGGGTCTCACCCGACATGGTGGACCTCTGGGGTACCTTCATCGAGCGGTGGTCGGCCAGGGCGGCCGAGGCCGGGTCGTCAGGTGATCCGTTCCGGTGGTCCGGCCAGATCGATCCCGAGGTCGGCGAGTTCCTCCTCCACGGCCTCGACAAGTGCCTCCACTCCCCGTTCATTCGTTCCGCCGCCACCCCGGTCGAGGCGGCCACCCACAAGCCGTTCACCATGACCGTGGTGCGGGCGTTCGTCGACGGCCTCGCCACCGAGGGCCAGAGCTCCTGCCACTACGTCGACCAGGTTCTCACCTCATTCAGCGACGTCCTCGACGACTGACCCCGATCGGGTCTACGACGCGTCGGCCGCCAATGGTCGCCCGGCCAGCACGTCGCGCTGAGGCCGACCCGCCCGCAGGGCGATTCGCCCGTCGACCAACACCCACGACACCCCGGCCGAAGGCCGCCCCGGCTCGGCCACGGTCGCCTGGTCGGCAATGCGCAGCGGGTCGAACACCACGACGTCGGCGTCGGCACCACGCTGCAGGCGGCCCTTCCGTCTCATGGCCGGAATCATCCGCTCGACACGGAGTGCAGGCTGAATCGTCATCTTCGCCAGGCCCGTGCGCAGGTCAAGCACGCCGAGCTCCCGGACATAGTGACCGAGTGTCCGGGCGAACGTCCCGGCCCCTCGGGGATGGTTGTTGAGCCCGACGGTGGGGATGGCGTCACTGCCGATCATCACCCAGGGCCGGGTCATCGCCAGCCGGACCTCGCCCTCGGGAATCGAACCGATGGCGGCCACCAGCTTGTTCTCGGCGCGGGCCCGGGCGAACGTGGCCGCCGTCAACCGTTCGGTGGTTCCGGCTATCTGCAGGTCGTCGTAGTCGATCCGATACCGCTCGCGCCATCCCCGGGAGAAACGGTTGCTGGCCAGGAACGTACCCCAGAAATCGTAGGGGTAGACGCAGGCCGTGACGTCGATACCGAAATCGCGGGCCTGTTCGATCAGAGCGATGGCCTCATCCATGACAAAGGTCCCGCCGGTGCTGGTGAGATGCTGAAGGTGGATCGCGGTTTCGTATCGCTCGGCGATGCTCAGCACCTCGGCGATCGCCTCGAGACTCGTTCCGGGAGGATCCGGATCGGAATAGCGAAGGTGAAAGAAGCTGACGTGGCTGTACTCGGCGGCGACCGATACCAGCCGGGCCATCTCGTCGTTGGTCGTACCCGGCGAGTACTCCGGGGAGAACGCGATACCGGCGAAACCTCGCTCGATGCCGTTGCGGGCCGCCTGCTCCAGCCGATCCAGCGCGGCCGGCGAGGGTGCCTCCTCGATGCCGATCCCCAGCTGGCTACCGCGCCAGTAGTGATGATGGAACGCACCTCCGAAATGCACCGGCGATGCGCCGGTGTAGCGCTCGAAGAACTGCTCGGCCGACGAACTGACCCCATGCATGGCCAGGTTCGAGGTCACGCCGTCCGCGATCTTCAGCCAGGCTCCGAACTCGTTCGGCTCATAGGACAGCAGATCGATGAAGCCCGGGGCGACGATCAGCCCCGTGGCATCGATGGTTTCGCGGCCTCGGAGCGGCACGGCGAGCAGGGCGGTGATCCGATCGCCGTCGATGCCGACGTTGACGAGGCCGTCGAATCCGGAGGCCGGATCAATGACCCGACCGTTGTCGATCACGATGTCGAAGAGGTGGTCGGGCCCCGGACCGGCAGCCTCTCCGGCCACAACCGGGGTGGCGACCGGTCCCGCCGGACTGACGACGATCTCGACCTCCGGCTCGTCGTCCACCGCCTCCAGCTGAGCCCACGTCCCCACGGTCGACGTGTCGCCGCGGCCGAGGTCCGATTGGTACTCCTGCCAGGTCGACCAGGCCACCCGGGTGGTGACGGCCGCGGCGGCGCCGAAGCCCAGCGTGGTCAGGAGCTTTCGGCGGTTCCAGAGATGGGGATGGTCGAGCGGCGATGGGGACATGCAGCGGAGGAACCCCGGCGGGCGGACCGGTCAGCGGCGGCTCGGGACCGTCGGCGACGCCGGATTCCTAACCGCAACCTACCGCAGATCCCGCCGCTCGGAGGGGAATGGTGCCGACCACCAGGTCACTGCGGCTACTGTTTGGGCGTGCCGTTGGACATCCCCCACCTCTACCGCCTCGGTATCGTCGGCGCCGGTCAGATCGCCCGGATGACCTACCAGGCTGCGGTCAAGCTCGGGATCACGCCCCGGCTGTTCGCCGAACGGTTCGACGACTCGGCCGCACAGGTCGCCCCCATGGTGGTACTCAACCATCCAGATGCCCTGGCCGGCTTC
>Ga0224510_10001762_pt1 | contig 13795 bp, 11 predicted proteins | sample SF_May12_sed_USG_FD_170161 | JGI IMG/M metagenome (GOLD analysis project Ga0224510, IMG submission 170161) | Sediment microbial communities from San Francisco Bay, California, United States - SF_May12_sed_USGS_4_1 | ecosystem: Environmental > Aquatic > Marine > Sediment | place: USA: California... | reverse complement strand
GATGGACGAGGCGGCTCGCCACGTGGACCTGACAGGCTTCCGAGCCCGGCAGGAGGTGCTCCGAAGAGAGGGGCGCTGCATCGGCATCGGTTTCTCGGTGTTCTCGGAACGGACCGGGTATGGAACTCCGACATTCGCCGCCAGGTCGATGGAGATCACGCCCGGCTACGAGGTTGTCGACCTCTCCATGGATCCGTCCGGCCGTGTAGAGCTCAGGATCGGCGCAAGCCCTCACGGTCAGGGACTCGTGACGACCCTGAGCCAGCTGGTGGCCGACGAGTTGGGTCTTGAACCCGTGGACGTGCGAGTGATTCACGGCGACACCGATCGAACGCCCTACGGGTGGGGCACCTTTGCGAGTCGTTCGATGGTGATCTGTGGCGGGGCGTCCCAGCTGGCCGCGCAAGCGATGGCGGGGCGGATCCGATCGATTGCCGGATCGATGCTCGAGGCGAGCCCCGCGGACATCGTCCTCGACGGAGGGAAGGCTGTGGTAGCCGGCACCGACCAGGGCGCGGCCATCGGTGACATCGCCAGGCTCGCACACCACCAGAGCCACCGATTGGAGCCAGGAGCCGAACCCGGGCTCCACGCTCGGGCGTCGTACGATCCGGCCGGAACCTTTTCGAACGCATGCCATGTTGCCGTCGTGGAGGTGGACGTCGAAACGGGTCACGTCACGGTTGAACGATTCGTCGTCGTCGAGGATGCGGGGCTGCTGGTGAATCCGATGATCGTCGACGGACAGATCGCCGGGGGCGTCACCCAGGGCATTGCCAATGCGCTGTTCGAGGAGATCGTCTACGACCAGTCCGGCAACATTCTCACGACGTCGCTTCTGGACTATCTGCCCCCCACGGTCAGCGAGATTCCGGCCATCGAGATCCACCACCTCGAAACCATCACCGATGCCTCGATCACGGGCGCCAAGGGTCTGGGCGAAGGCGGAACGATCGGAGCGCCGGCTGCTGTCCTCAACGCCATCTCCGACGCCCTCTCGCACCTCGGTGTCGAGGTCTTCGAGATGCCGGCGACACCGGAGCGAGTTCGAGCGGCAATCAGACGAGCCGAGGAGGTTGTGCGTGGGTGATCACACCATCGATCTGACCGTCAACGGCACGACGCATTCGATCGACGTGGAAGCCCGCATGACGCTGGCCGACGCGCTCAGGGAGGAATGCGGGCTCACAGGTACCCACCTCGGGTGTGAACACGGTGTGTGTGGAGCATGCACGGTTCTGATGGATGGCCAGCCGGTCCGGGCATGCCTCGTCTTCGCCGTGCAGTGCGAAGGCGTGGAGATCTCCACGGTCGAAGGTCTCGCTCGGGATGGCCAACTCCACCCGCTGCAGCAGGCTTTCTGGGATCACCACGGGCTCCAGTGTGGCTTCTGTACCCCGGGTTTCCTCATGTTGGCCGTGGGAGCCCTGGCCGAGAATCCAGACCCGAGCGATGAGGAGATGATCGAGATCCTCTCTTCGAACCTGTGCCGCTGCACGGGATATCAGAACATCGTCAAGGCCGTGAAAGCGGCCGCCGAGCACATGCGGTCGTGATCGGTTCTTCGCCACGGCGGATCGAAGACCGGCCGCTCCTGACCGGCACGGCCCGGTTCGCCGCCGACGTCACGCTCGCCGGCCAGCTCCACATGCGGGTGGTTCGGTCGCAACTCGCTTCGGGTCGGATCGCCGCTGTCGACGTCGACGCAGCGCTCGAGATGCCGGGTGTCGCGGCGGTCTGGACCGGCGCGGACGTGGGCGATCTCCCACCCATCGACTTCCGGATGACCAAGGTCGAGGGACTGTCGCCCTACCGGCAGCCGGTGCTCGCGGTCGACTTCGTCCGATACGTGGGAGAGCCGGTGGCGGTGGTGTTCGCGGAATCCGAGTACCTGGCCGAGGATGCCGCGGACCTCGTCTTCGTGGACTACGACGACCTCGAGGTGAGCCTCGATGTGACGATGCCGACGCTGTTCCAGCCGGACCTCTCGGGTGAACCGGCCCGCATCGAGAAGGGCTACGGCGACGTGGAGAAGGCGTTCGGCGAGGCCGATGTGGTGGTCGAACTCGAGCTGGCGATCGGACGTCATTCGGGTGTCCCACTCGAGACTCGGGGGGCGCTCGCCACCTGGGACGGCGCTGCGCTTCGGGTGTACGGAGCAGCCAAGGTGCCCCACTACAACCGTGACGCCGTGGCGCGGATGCTCGGTCTGGATCGCGACCATGTCCACTTCTCCGAGGGCCACGTCGGTGGCGGCTTCGGCATCCGTGGCGAGTTGTATCCCGAGGACGTGCTCGTGTGCGTGGCGGCAATGCGCCTGGGGCGGCCCATCAAATGGATCGAAGATCGTCGGGAACACCTGGTGGCCGCCAACCACTCACGCGACCAGGTGCACCGTATTCGGGCAGCCGCGACCCGCGATGGCGTCATCACGGCTATCGACGACGAGTTCTTTCACGATCAGGGCGCCTACGTCCGGACCCATGCGGCGACCGTCCCCGACCTCACCGCCGCCATGCTTCCGGGCCCGTACCGGATCCCTTCCTATCGGGTGACCGGTCACATCGTTCTCACCAACAAGACACCCGCGGGGACCTATCGTGCCCCGGGGCGATACGAAGGCACGTTCGTTCGTGAGCGAGTGATCGACGCCGTGGCCGACCGTCTCGGTCTGGACCGGATCGAGGTCCGGCGGATGAACCTCATCACCCCGGGTGAAATCCCGTACGAACGGGACCTCCTCGCGCTGGGGACGCACGTGGTGTACGACTCCGGTGACTACCCAACGTTGCTCGACGCGGTGCTCGACCACGTCGATCACACAACGCTCGTTGCCGAATTGGTCAGCAGGAGAGGGCGCGGCGAGTTGGTCGGCATGGGTGTCGGTCTGTTCGTCGAGAAGAGTGGCCTCGGTCCGTTCGACGAGGTGCGTATCGAGCTGAGTGAGGACGGCACGGTGGAGGTGATCACGGGTGTCGCCTCGATCGGACAGGGGATCGAGACGGCGATGGCCCAGGTGTGTGCATCCGCCCTCGGCGCCGACTTCGAGTCGATCAGGGTCACACACGGCCAGACGGATCGAATCGATCGGGGGATGGGTGCGTTTGCGACCCGGACCACCGTGATGACGGGTTCGGCCACGCTGGCCGCGTCCCAAACCCTGCGGCGGATGATCATCGACGAGGCCGCGGCCATGCTGGAAGCGAGTCCGGCCGATCTCGACGTCGCCGAGGGCCGGGTCTTCGTGGTCGGCTCGCCGGGGGCGTCGGTCGGCTTCGCGGAAGTCGGTGCGGTGACCGGCGGTCTTTCGGCAACCGAGGAGTTCACGACCGACCACATGACGTATCCCTACGGGGTCCACCTGGCGGTCGTCGCGGTGGATGCCGAGACCTCGGCGGTGGCGGTAGAGCGGTTCGTGATCGGCTACGACGTCGGAAAAGCCATCAATCCGACATTGGTGGAGGGACAGCTCGTGGGGGCCGTGGCCCAGGGGCTCGGCGGCGCCCTGTACGAGGAGTTCGTCTTCGATGACCATGGCCAGCCGCTGGCTACCTCGTTCATGGACTATCTGATGCCGACGCTGACCGAGATGCCACCCGTCGAGATCGTGCTGTCGGAGGCCACGCCGAGTCCTCTCAACCCGCTGGGGGTCAAGGGTGCCGGTGAAGGCGGCATCACCGCGGTCGGTGCGGCGGTGGCCGCCGCCATCGACGACGCTCTCACATCGCCCGGACTGGTGCGGCGACTTCCGGTGACGCCGGATCGGCTTCGAGCGGTCTGACCGCTCGTCGTTGCGCTTGAATCAAATCAACCCCCCGAAATTTGAGCGCGATTCATGTTCGTTCTGTATCGTGCAATATCGACGACCCGAGGAGAGAACATGCCCGCTCAGTTGATCACATCCGCAGCCCCCCGTCCCCTCGCCAACTACTCCGAGGCGTTCCGAGCGGGCGACCTCGTGTTCGCGGCGGGCCAACTCGCCTCCGACTTCAAGACCGGCGTGCCGCCGGAAGCCACCATCAACAAGGCGTTTCCCTTCTATGGATCCGACATCAAGGCACAAACGCGCTATTGCCTCGACAACCTGAAGAAGACGTTCGAGGCTGCCGGTTCGTCACTCGAGAACGTCGTCAAAGCTCAGGTGTTTCTCACCTCGCTCGGCGACTTCAACGCCTTCGACGAAGTGTGGCGTGAGTACTTCCCGGGCCGGCCTCCTGCCAGGACAACCCTCGAGATCCCGATGTTGCTGGGAGCCGGGCCCGCCCAGCTGATCGAGATCGACCTGATCGGTCACGTCGACTCGGTCGAGCACGAAGTCATCACCTCGGCGGCACCGCAGCCGCTGGCCAACTACACCGAGGCGTACCGGGTGGGCAACCTGGTGTTCGCCGCCGGTCAGATCGCCTCCGACTTCAAGACCGGTGTCCCGCCCGAGGCGAAGACCCACCCCAACTTCCCCTATTACGGGTCGAACATCAAGCTGCAGACGCGTTACATCATGGAGAATCTCAAGCGGACGTTCGAGGCGGCCAATTCGTCGCTCGCCAACGTGGTCAAGGCCCAGGTGTTCCTCACGAGCATGTGGGACTTCAACGGTTTCGACGAGGTGTGGCGCGAGTACTTCCCGGAGAACCCTCCCCCGCGTACGACCGTGGGCGTGAGCGGGTTGCTCGGCGCCGGGCCGGAACAGCTCATCGAGATCGATCTGATCGCTCACACCAACGACACCACCCACACGGTGGTGAAGTCCGGAGCTCCGAGCCCTTTGGCGAACTACTCGGAGGCCTTCGTCGTGGACGGATTGGTGTTCGCTGCCGGTCAGCTCGCCTCCGACTTCAAGACGGGCGTTCCGGCGGAGGCGTCGATCAACAAGGCCTTCCCGTTCTACGGGTCGGAGATCAAACAACAGACCAGGTACATCATGGAGAACCTCAAGACGACGTTCGCTGCGGCCGGGTCGACACTCGGCAACGTGTTCAAGGCCCAGGTCTTCATGATGGACCTCGTCGACTTCAACGGGTTCGACGAGGTCTGGAAAGAGAACTTCCCCACGCCACCAGCGCGCACCACGGTCGCTACGACCGGACTGTTGGTCAAAGACACGTTGGTGGAAGTGGATCTGATCGGAACCGTCGAATGAGGAGAGACGACATGAGACACAAACTGTGGACAATCGGAATCGTGTTGGCGATGGTCCTCGCCGCCTGCGGGGGGTCCGATGATGGAGCCGACACCACTTCCGCCGGCGGGGGTGAAACCGCCACCACGGCGGGCGGAGGTGGCGGCTCCGACGAGGGCCCGATCAAGCTCGGGTTCATGATCGGAGTGACCGGCGACTACGCCCCCTACTACCCGCCCAGCGAGGCCGGTGCTGTCATCGCGATCGAAGAGATCAACGCCGCGGGTGGCGTGCTCGGCCGTCAGGTCGAACTCGTCATCGGCGACAACCTGTCCACGGCTGAAGGCGCTGTGCAGGCCTTCAACAAGCTCGTCGACGTGGACGCGGTCGTAGCCATAGGCGGCACCGAGTCCGACGGTGCGGTCGCCAACCTGCAGAGCATCAAGGATCGCAAGATCCCAACCCTGTGCCCGGCGTGTGGAACCGACGTTCTCGATGACGCGGGTGGTGACTACATCTGGCGGATCACCGGCTCCGACTCCGACGGTGGACTCATCGCAGCCCAGTTCGCTCGGGACAACGGGTTCACCAAGGTGGCCATGCTCGTTCAGAACACGGAAGGCGCGGCCGGCCCTGCCGAGGTGTTCAAGACCGTGTTCACCGACAAGGTCGGCGGCGAGATCGTGGCCGACATCAGGTTCGAACCCGGCCAGGCGAGCTATCAGACCCAGGTCGACGAGGTCTTCGCCGCCGAGCCCGACGCCATCTATCTGGCGGCCGGGTTCGAGGCCGGCGGCATCATCTTCCAGGAAGCCGCCCGGCGCGGATACGAGGCCAACTGGTTCGTGTCGCCCGACCTCGTGGTTCCCGAGATCTCGGGTCTCGAAGGTGTCGATCTGAGCAACGGAATCGCCCGAGCAGCCATCGCCGCCTACGACACGGCCTCGCCTGCGTACGAGTCCTACGCCGCCCGCTACGAAGAGCGAACCGGTGAGGCCCCGTCGTCCGGTCTCTACGATGCCAACCAGTACGACCAATACATCATCCTGGCACTGGCGATGACCGCGGCCGGTACGACCGACGGCGAGGCCGTGGCTGCGAAGGTCGCCGAGATCCTGAATGGACCCGGCACGGTGGTGTACAGCTACGCCGACGGCGTGGCCGCCCTCGCCGCCGGCGAGGACATCGACTACCACGGAGCTTCATCGGGACTCGACGTGAACGAGTTCGGGAACCTGGCGAGCCCGGTGTTCGGTGAGCAGCAGATCATCGACGGTGAGTGGACCCAGGTGGCCGAGGTGGCCCTCGACGAGTCGCTTCGCCCCTGACCATGTCATGATCGGGTGGGGGTCGAACAATCGACCCCCACCCGCAGTGACGAGGGCACCACATGCAGAATCTGATATTCGGGCTCATCAGCGGGAGCATCCTCGCCATCGCGGCGGTGGGTTTCTCGATGATCCGCCAGACCGAGGGATTCATCAACATCGCCCACGGCCAGATGCTCACCGTGGGAGCGTTCGTAGGCTTTCTGCTGGTCTCCGATGCCGGGATGAACGTGTTCGTCGCCGGGCTGGTGGCCATGCTGGTCGTCGGGGTGTTGGGGGTGGTTCTGGCCCGGGTGGTCTTCGACCCGGTTGCGGGCAAGGGTGCACTCGCCCAGCTCTTCACCTCGATCGGCCTCGCCTACGTTTTGTACGGACTCGTGAGGGTGATCTTCGGAGCCAAGGTGCAGTTCTTCCCAAATCTGTTCGGACGCCGATTCGACTTCGCTTCTTTCAACATCACGGTGGGTGAACTCGTCATCATCGGCCTTGCGGGAGTGTCGACGGCGGCACTGCACCTCTTCCTCACGCGAACGAGAACGGGCACGTGGATTCGTGCCACCGCCTCAAATCCGGAGCTGGCGAGGCTGCGAGGCATACCCGTCGAACGTGTCTCGAGGGCTGTCTGGTTCGTCGCTTCGGCCCTGGCCGGTATGGCGGGGGTCATGTTGGGTGTGATCGGCAACGTCAACTCCGAGCTCGGATGGACACAGATCCTGATGGTTCTCGCCGCCGCCGTGCTCGGCGGCCTGGGGAGCATCTACGGCGTACTCGCCGCCGGATTGCTGCTCGGTCTCGTGATGGACCTGTCGGCGCTCGTCATCCCCAGCACGTGGAGGCTCGTGGTGGCGTTCGTGGCTTTGGTGGCGGTGCTGGTGTTCCGACCGCAGGGTCTGTTCGTGCGAGCGGGTAGGAAGGAGGCTGCGTGACCGGCATCCTGCTGTTCTTCGTGGGCGTGTTGACCCTGGCCGGTGTGTACGCGATCTTCGCCATGATCCTCAACCTCGAGGCCGGGTGGGCGGGGATGTGGGACCTGGGTCTCGTGGGGTCCGTGGCAGTGGGTTCGTACACCTACAGCATCCTGACTCAAACGAAGTTCGACGACGTGACATTCGCCCCGGAACTTCCGATCTGGATGGGCATGATCGGTGCTGCGCTGGCTGCCGGCATCTTCGCCCTCATCATCGGGTTGCCTTCACTCCGCGTCCGAGGGGAGTACTTCCTCATAACGACCCTGGCCTTTGCCGAGGTCGTCCATCAGATTGCCGTCAACGCCAAACCCCTGACCAGGGGGACCGTCGGCTTCTCCGAACTCGCCCGGCCATTCGAGACGGTGGTCGGCGGTACCGCCAACCGTATCGTTCTCCTCGCCACGGTCTGGGTCGGCGTGGGCTTGATGTACCTGCTGATGCGCCGGCTCGCCCACAGTCCCTACGGGCGATTGCTTCGAGGTTTCCGTGACAACGACCCGGTTGCCCGGTCCCTCGGAAAGGCAACCAACCGTCACCGGATCCAGACCTACGTTCTGGTCGGCGCGCTCTACGGGCTCACGGCCCCGATGTACCTCTGGTATCTCCGCAGTGCCACCCCGAGCCTGTTCAAGGCCGACATCACGTTCGTGACGTGGACGGCCCTCGTGATCGGGGGCATCGCATCGAAGAAGGGCCCGGTTCTCGGCGCCGTGGTCCTCCTGGTGCTCACGGAATCGGTGTCGTTGGTGCAGGGCTCGGCGGATCTGGCGGTTCTGTTGGCGTCTTCGCGATTCGTGGTGCTCGGGCTGTTGCTGATTCTCGTGATGCGGTTCCGCCCGAACGGCCTCGTCGAGGAACGTGCCGCATTCGCCGGTGCGTCTGGAAGGGGAGGCGGCTGATGGCGCTGCTCGAGATCGACGGTGTCACGAAGACCTTTGGTGGCGTGGTCGCAGTCCGGGACGTGTCGATGGAGGTCAACCAGGGTTCGATCGTCGCCGTCATCGGTCCCAACGGCGCCGGCAAGACTTCGCTCTTCAACGTCGTGACGGGGTTCGAATCCCCGACATCGGGCACGATTCGGTTCGACGGGGCCGACATCACCGGGGTCGAGCCGTGGCAGGTTGCCCGACGTGGACTCGTGCGGACCTTCCAGACGCCGGTCGGGTTCCCTGCGCTGTCGGTTTGGGAGAACCTCATGGTGGCCGGTACCGGTCCGGGGGAGGAAGGTGTGCTCTCTGCGTTGCGCGGAAGCTGGCGATCGGCCGAGAAGGAGACGAGGCGCCTGGCGCAGTCGTTGCTCGAGGACCTCGACCTGTGGGAGTCGAGGGACGAGATATCTCAGACCTGCCTCCAGGGGACGTGAAGCTCGTGGACTTTGCCCGCCAGTTGATGACCCAACCCAGATTGCTCCTGCTCGACGAGCCGGCATCCGGGGTCGACCCCGCCGCCATCGGACGACTCGCCGAATCGATCCGAAAGGTGCGCGACGGCGGCGTCACAGTTCTCGTCATCGACCACAACATCGGATTCGTCCTGGGAATCGCCGACGAGGTCAACGTGATGGCGCTCGGCGAGGTGATCGCCCGCGGAACTCCCGAGGAGATCGTGGAGAACCAACGTGTCATCGAGATCTATCTGGGGCGGTCGGCGTGAGTTCTCTCGAGATTCGTGACCTCGAGACCGGTTACGGCCGCCTGCCCGTTCTCCACGGTGTCAGCATCAGGGTGGAGCCGAACGAGCTCGTTGCCATCGTCGGCCCCAATGGCGCGGGGAAGACGTCGATGGTGAAGGCACTCTTCGGGCTCCTGCCGGCGATGAAGGGGAGCCTGGTCTTCGACGGGGTCGATATCACCGGAGCACCGACCGCGCGCAGGAACGAGATCGGCATGGCGATGGTGCCCCAAACCGGGAACACGTTTCCCGACCTGACCGTGGAAGAGAATCTCTCCGTGTCCTTTTCCATGCTCGATCGAGATGCGGCCACGAAGGCGCTGCAGCGCGCGTACGACATGTTCCCCCAGCTCGACGAACGCAGGAAACAGCCGGCGAAGACTCTGTCTGGTGGAGAACGGCAGATGCTCGCCTTCGCATCGGGCATAGGAACCGACCCGCGGCTGCTCGTCCTGGACGAGCCGACGACGGGTCTGGCGCCGACCATCGTCCAGGGTCTGGTCGACAAGATCGTCGAGTTCCGGAGCGGCGGGGCGTCGATCCTGTGGATCATCGAAGAGAACCCGCTCGAAGTGCTCCCTGTCGTCGATCGGGTGTATGTGTTGAACAACGGCGCCGTTCAAGCCGAGATGCCGGCAGCCGAGTTGCTCGCCGACGACGCGCTGCAGGATCTGTTCTTCGGGGTCGAGAGGTGAGCTCCGACATCCTCACCCGGGCCGGGTCCATCGGCTCTGCCACATTGCGGAACCGGATGATCAGAGCAGGCACGTCCGAGTCGATGGCCGAGCCGGATTCCGGCGTCATGACGGAGCCGCTGCTGGCGCTGTATGAGCAACTCGCGGCGAATCGGGTGGGGGGAATCATCACCGGCCATCTCTACGCCCATCCCAGAGGTCGGTACGCCCGCGGTCAGACCGGCATCCACGACGACGAGATGCTGCCGGGCCTGTCGGAGCTGACCGGTCGCGTCCACCGGCACAGCGGGATCATCTTCGCTCAGCTCGCTCATGCCGGAAGCCAGTCCCGGGTCCCCGGCAACGACCCGCTTGCGCCGTCGCCGGTCCCCAATCCGTTGACGGGCAACGACATGGAAGAGGCGTCTGAGGCCGAGATCGAAGAGGCGATCACCGCCTTTGCGGCCGCTGCCCGGCGTGCGGTGGCCGCAGGTTTCGACGGAGTTCACATCCACGGGGCGAACGGCTACCTGATCACCGAATTCACGTCGCCGGTGACGAACCGCCGGGACGACGGCTGGGGCGGGTCGGCCGAGAAGCGGGACGAGTTTCCGCTGGCAGTGGTGAGAGCCGTTCGCGAAGCGGTACCCGCTGGATTCCCGGTCACGATGAAGATGGGCATGGTGGATGCCGTAGACGGAGGGCTGGCGATCGAGGAGTCGGTTCGCCGCGCCGGAGTTCTGGTCGGTGCTGGGCTCGATGCGGTGGAGGTGTCGTGCGGTCTCATGCAGGCGCCGACCGACTCCGCCAACACCTACGTCGCGGTGGGTCCACGCCGCGCAGCAACAGACATGTTGGTCCACCGCCTCGCGTCGAAGCCTCGCCCGGAGGCGTACTTCCGTCCTTGGGCGCAGGCGTTGCGAGCGCAAGTCGACACGACGGTGATCCTCGTGGGCGGAATGCGGACCACCCAGACGATGGCTGAGGTTCTCGAATCGGGTGACGCCGACTTCGTGGCGATGGCGAGGCCACTGATCCGCGAACCCGATCTCGTGGCCCAGATCGAGGATGGACGCGAAGGCCAGGTCGACTGCACCTCGTGCAATCTGTGCCTCATCCACGAGGGACATCATCCTCTCCAGTGCTGGCGGACGCCCAAGGTTCGATTGCTCCAGCACGCCGCGTATCGACTCTCGGGCGGGTTCCGGCGCGCCGAGGTCATCCCCACCAAGCATTGACCCGTGTTCCAGGCGGTCGTGTTCGACTATTTCGGGACGCTCACACCGGGATTGGCATCCGGACGTGTAGCCGAGTCGATGTCCCGGGTGGCGACCGCGCTCGACGTGGACCCCATCCGCTTCGGCGCCGAGATGAAGGCGAGCTGGGTCGAACGCAGCACCGGAGCCCTGGGGGACAGTCTCACCACGCTTGCGGAGATAGGTCGGCGCTGTGATCCGGGTCCGGCTTTCGATCTCGACGCCGCGCACTCGTTGCGGATGCGGGATTTTGCCGACATGGCGGCGCTCCGTCCCGTGGCCGCGCGTGTCCTGACAGATCTCAGCTCGATGGTTGGTCTCGCGGTCGTGAGCGACTGTCCTCCGGAGTTGGTGGAGCTTTGGGCAACCCTCCCGGTTTCCGCACTCGTCGATGTCGCCGTGCTGTCGGCCCGTGAAGGCGTCAAGAAGCCCGCACCGGCGATGTTTCTCCGCGCCGCCACCCGTCTCGACGTCGAGCCGGCGGCATGTCTCTACGTCGGCGACGGCGGAAGCGACGAACTCTCGGGCGCCCAGGCGGTCGGGATGAAAGCCGTCCGGATCGTCGGTGAAGGCGACCTGTACGTCCACGACATGGAGGAAGGCAGTGACCATCCGGAGATCACCACCCTCACCGAAGTGGCTTCGATCATCGAGCGAGTCTGAGGCCGCCAGGGGTTGCGCGACGGCTTCCCATCCTGGTGGATGCATCTTTGGGCGCAGCCCGGTCGCGTCCCGAACTCGTGGTCCGGGATCGGTGGCGGCCGACGAGGGGAGTCGGGCTCAATCGCTGGTTCGGCCGGCCATCGCCATCGCCAGCGCATCCTGATCGAGTTTGGAGGCCGGGGCCTCGAGCATCTGCTGGCCCCGGTAGATCACCACCACCCGATCGGAGAGCTTGTAGAGCTCCTCGAGGTCGAGAGTGAGCAACAGGACGGCTCCCCCTGCATCCCTCATCTCGATGAGTTTCCGGTGGACGTAGTCGATCGCGCCGACGTCGAGGCCCCACGTCGGATTGTCCGCCACGAGGACCTTCGGACCGCGGGCCATCTCGCGAGCCAGCACCACTTTCTGCTGGTTCCCGCCCGAGAGACTCCCGGCAGTGGCCTTTGGATCGGGCGGGCGGACGTCGTACTCGGTGAGGAGGCGTTCGGCATCGGCGTGGATGCGTTGCCAGTTGATCACGCCGCGCGACCTGTAGCCGCCCGATGCCAGCTCGGTGATGGCGAGGTTCTCGGCGAGCGTCATGTCGAGTACCAGTCCGAGCCCGTGGCGGTCCTCGGGAATCGCCCCGAGCCCGGCGGAGCGTCGGTCCGCCGGTGGCGCGTGTGTCACGTCGATTCCGCCGACCGTGACGGTTCCGGATTGTGGTTCGGCCAAGCCGATGATTGCGTCGACCAGCTCGCGCTGGCCATTGCCTTCGACTCCGGCGATGCCGAGGATCTCACCGGGTTTCACCTCGAGGCTCAACCCCGACACTGCAACGCCGTGGCCGTGGGTCGACGGAACCGTCAGGCGGTCGACCCGCAGCGCCGGCCCGTCGGCTGTTTGCAGGCTCGTCCGTTCGGGTAGCGGCTCACGCTCCTGACCGGTCATGGCTCGGGCGAGGCTGCGTTCATCGAACTCGCCGCGCCGCATGGAAGCCACCCGCTCGCCGCGCCGAAGCACCGTGACGCGATCCGCCACCTCCATGACCTCGGCGAGTTTGTGAGTCACGAGGATGATGGAGTGTCCGGAGCCGCGCAGATCGGTGAGGATCTCGAGCAGGTTCGCGATCTGGGTGGGACCGAGGAGAGATGTGGGTTCGTCCATGATGAGAACCCGCGCTCCGCGGTACATGGCCTTGATGATCTCCACCCGTTGCTGCAGGTCGACCGGCAGATCGACGACCGTCACGGCTGCGTCGATCGGCATGTGGAGCTCCTCGGCTCTGGCGGTCACCGCCTGCTCGATGTCGCGGGAGTCGATGGTGAGGTCGGTCACCTTCCCCACGCCGAGCATCACGTTCTCGGCCACGGTGAACGAAGGAACCAGCGAGAAATGCTGGTGGACCATGCCGATCCCGCGAGCGATAGCGTCCGAAGGAGAGCCGATGTCCACGGAGTCGCCCTGCACCAGGATCGTCCCGCTGTCGGGCTGGAGGTGGCCGAAGAGGATGTTCATGAGTGTGGTCTTGCCGGCGCCGTTCTCACCCAACAACACATGGATTTCGCCTGGCATCAGGTCGAAATCGACGGCGCGGTTGGCATGCGTGTCGCCGAAGCTCTTCGAGACCGAGCGGAGTTCGATGATCGGTGTGTCAGCCTGCATTGAGTGCTCTCCAGATGGCGTGCGGGGTCAGCGGCATGTCGATGTGGGTGATTCCGAAGGGCGCGAGCGCGTCCATCACGGCGCTGTGGATCGCCGGAGTCGAGCCGAGCGTGCCCGCCTCACCGACGCCTTTGGCGCCGAGGGGATTGAGGGGAGTGGGGGTGACCGTCGAAATCGTCACGAACGACGGCAGATCCGGTGCCGCCGGAATTGAGTAGGTCGACATGTTGGCCGTCGTCGCCTGGCCGGATTCGTCGAATCGCATGTGCTCGAAAAGGGCTTGGCCCGCACCCTGGGCGATGCCGCCGTGCTGCTGGCCTTTGACCAGCATCGGGTTGATGACGGAGCCGCAGTCGTCGACGGCCACGTGGGCCAGGAGCCGGCACCACCCGGTCTCGCGGTCGATCTCGACCGCGGCCATGTGTGCCCCGAACGGGTATGTGCTGGCCCCCTGCCGTTCGTCGCGCGACCG
>Ga0224510_10001758_pt1 | contig 13808 bp, 21 predicted proteins | sample SF_May12_sed_USG_FD_170161 | JGI IMG/M metagenome (GOLD analysis project Ga0224510, IMG submission 170161) | Sediment microbial communities from San Francisco Bay, California, United States - SF_May12_sed_USGS_4_1 | ecosystem: Environmental > Aquatic > Marine > Sediment | place: USA: California... | reverse complement strand
GAAGTACCAATACTGGCGGATGACATGAAACCTTACCTGCTCTCGTTGTGCCTCGGAATTCTGCCTTTGGCCGTCTCGGCCCAGGGCACGCATTCGATCAAGCTGCTCACGCCCGAGACCGCGCTCAAGGCGGCGCAGGCCGCGCTGAAGAAGTGCCGCGACGGCGGCTACCAGGCCACGGTCGCCGTCGTGGACCGCATGGGCGTGGTGCAGGTGCTGCTGCGCGACCGCTACGCGGGCGCGCATACGCCGCGCACGGCCCGCGCCAAGGCCTACAGCGCGGTGAGCTTCCGCACCAACACGACCGAGCTCGCCGAGGCGACGCAGGCGGGCCGGCCGCAAAGCGGCATCCGCCATCTGCCCGGGGTGGCCGCCGTGGGCGGGGGCTTGATGATCGAGGCGGGCGGATCGCTGCTCGGCGCGATCGGCGTCTCGGGCGCGCCCGGCGGCAAGGAGGACGACGCCTGCGCGGCGGCGGGCATCGCCGCAATCCGCGAGGACATCGAGTTCTAGCGGCGCCGCAAGGTAAAATCCGGGTCCTTCCGCAATTCACGACGCGAGAGAACCCAAATGGACAAGGCCCTGCTAGCGAAAACCGCGGCGGCGATGGTCGCGCGCGGCAAAGGCGTGCTCGCCGCCGACGAATCGAGCGGCACCTGCGAGAAGCGCTTCAAGTCGGTCAACGTCGAGTGCAGCGAGGAGAACCGCCGCGCCTACCGCGGGCTGCTGTTCACCACGCCGGGGGTGGAGCAGTACGTCTCGGGCGTGATCCTCTTTGACGAGACCATGCGCCAGAAGACGAGCGACGGCACGGCGTTTCCCGCCTACCTCGCCGGCAAGGGCATCCTGCCCGGCATCAAGGTGGACAAGGGCGCGATGGATCTCGCGCTTTGCCCGGGCGAGAAGGTGACCGAAGGGCTCGACGGCCTGCGGCCGCGCCTGGTCGAGTACTTCAAGCTCGGCGCGCGCTTCGCCAAGTGGCGCGCGGTGATCACCATCGGCGAGGGCATCCCCTCGCACGCCTGCCTGTACGCCAACGCGCACGCGCTCGCGCGCTACGCGGCGCTGTGCCAGGAAGCCTCCATCGTACCGATCATCGAGCCCGAGGTGCTGCTCGACGGCGACCACAGCGTCGAGCGCTGTGAAGAAGTGACCGAGGCGACGCTGCGCGCCACCTACGCGGCGATCGCCGCGCACCACGTCTCGGTCGAGCACCTGATTCTGAAAGCGAGCATGGTGGTCTCGGGCAAGGCGAACGCGCGCCAGGCGCCGGTGGACGAGGTCGCCGAGCGCACCGTGCGCGTGCTCAAGCGCACCGTGCCCGCAGCGCAGCCGGGGATCGTGTTTCTCTCGGGCGGGCAGTCGGACCTCGACGCAACGGCGCACCTGAACGCGATGAATGCGATGAAAGGCCTGCCCTGGCCGCTCACGTTCTCGTACTCGCGCGCGCTGCAGAACCCCGCGCTCAAGGCCTGGAGCGGCAAGGCGGTCAACGTGGCCGCGGCGCAGAAAGCGTTCCACCACCGCGCGCACATGAACGGGCTCGCGGCGCAGGGAAAATGGAAACCCGAACAGGAGAGACAGGCCGCATGAACAAGGCGCTTTACGAATCCAGCCTGAAGAGCCTGCCGCGCCTCGGGCGCGGCAAGGTGCGCGACATCTACGGCGTGGGCGAGGACAAGATGCTGATCGTGGTGAGCGACCGGCTCTCGGCGTTCGACGTGGTGCTGCCCGACCCGATCCCCGACAAGGGGCGCGTGCTGAACGAGATGGCGAACTTCTGGTTCGGAAGACTGGGCCACATCGTGCCCAACCAGTTGACCGGCATCGACCCGCAGACCGTAGTGAAAGGCGAGGACGAGAAGGCGCAGGTGGAGGGCCGCTCGATCGTGGTGAAGAAGTTGAAGCCCCTGCCGATCGAGGCGGTGGTGCGCGGCTACCTCATCGGCTCGGGCTGGAAGGACTACCAGAAGACGGGCGCGGTCTGCGGCATCGCGCTGCCCAAGGGCCTGGCGCAGGCGCAGAAGCTTCCCGAGCCCATCTTCACACCCGCCACCAAGGCGACCGACGGCCACGACGAGAACATCTCGTTCGAGGAGACGGTGAAGCTGATCGGCAAGGAGGTCGCGGAGAAAGTGCGCGACATTTCCATCCGCCTGTACAAGGAGGCGTCCGAGTTCGCGGCGACCAAGGGCATCATCATCGCCGACACCAAATTCGAATTCGGCACCGACGCGAAAGGCAACCTCGTCCTCATCGACGAGGCGCTCACGGCGGACTCCTCGCGCTTCTGGCCCGCCGACTCCTACCAGGTGGGCATCAGCCCGCCGTCCTTCGACAAGCAATACGTGCGCGATTACCTCGAGACGCTCGACTGGGACAAGACGCCGCCGGCGCCGAAGCTCCCGCCCGAGGTGATCGCCAAGACCTCACAGAAATATCGCGAGGCGCTCGAGCGCCTGACCGGGAGAAAGCTCGCATGATCGGCATCGTGATGGGTTCGGCCAACGACTGGGACGTGATGAAGGCTGCGGCGAAGACCCTCGAAGAGTTCGGCATCGCCTACGACGCGAAAGCGATGTCGGCGCATCGCACGCCGCACGCGGTCGGCGAATGGGCGAGCGGCGCGGCGAAGCGCGGCCTGAAGGCCATCATCGCCGCAGCCGGCGGCGCAGCGCACCTCGCGGGCGTGGTCGCGGCGCACACGACGCTGCCGGTGCTCGGCGTGCCGATGCCCTCCAAGCACCTGCAGGGCCTCGATTCGCTGCTCTCGACGGTGCAGATGCCGAAGGGCATCCCGGTGGCGACCTTCGCCATCGGCGAGGCGGGCGCGGCGAACGCGGCGCTCTTCGCCGTGGCGCTGCTCGCGCTTTCGGACCCGGCGATGGCGAAGAAGCTCGACGAGTTCCGGAAGAAGCAGACCGAAGCGGTCCTGAAAGCCGCGCCGCTCAAGCTGTGAGCCCGGAGGTCCGCCGCGCCGCGGAGATTCTCAAGCGCGGCGGGCTGGTCGGGTTTCCCACCGAGACCGTATATGGACTGGGGGCGGATGCCGCCAGCCGCGAGGCCGTGGCGCGGCTTTACGCCGCCAAGCGTCGCCCTGCGGATCATCCAGTGATCGTGCACTTCGCCGACGCCAAGCAGGCGTTCGCCTGGGCGCGCGACGTGCCGGAAGGCGCGAGGAAGCTCGCTGAAAGATTCTGGCCCGGGCCGCTCACCCTGGTGCTCAAGCGCTCGAAGAAGGCGGGCGACTTCGTTACCGGCGGGCAGGACACCATCGGCGTGCGCGTCCCGGCGCATCCGGTAGCGCAGGAATTGCTGAAAGCCTTCGGCGGCGGCATTGCCGCACCTTCCGCGAACCGCTTCGGCGCGGTGTCGGCGACTACCGCCGCGCACGTGAAGCAGGACCTGGGCAAAGACGTCGAGATCGTTCTGGACGGCGGGCCGAGCGAGGTCGGCATCGAGTCCACCATCGTCGATTTGTCGGGAGACGGCGCGGTGCTGCTGCGGCCGGGCAAGATCTCGCGCCTGGAGCTGGAGCAGGTGCTGGGAGCGCTGGTGCAGGAAAAGCGCGTGGACGCGCCGCGGCATTCGGGCGGCCACGAGCGCCACTACGCGCCGCAGACGCCGGCACGGCTCGTGCCGCCGCACGAGCTCGACCGCGAGATCGCACGCCTGCGCGACAGGGTCGCGGTGCTCGCCTTCTCGCGTCCGGACGAGCGCGTCGAGTACTGGCTGCGCATGCCGCGCGAGCCGCTCGGCTACGCGCAGCGCCTGTACGCCGCGCTGCGCGAGTTGGATGGGGCGCGGTGCGAGAGTATCCTCATCGAAGCGCCGCCCGAGACCCCGGAATGGGCCGGGGTGCGGGATCGGCTGACGAGGGCGACGGCATGAAGCTGTGCACGCTGGTTTGCGTTCTGCTGCTCGCCGGGTGCACGCATGCGAGCGTGCGCTACGACTCCGGCGGCGGCACCGTGACCACCAGCGCCAGCGTCTCGGCCGGCTACCGCGGCAGCAGCGCCGCCGCCTGGGCGCTGATCGGCATCGGCCTGATCGCGGCGGAGCTCGCCGGGGGCGAGGCGGCGCGCGAGCGCGGGCTCGAGCCGCGGACGGCGCCGGCGCAGCCGATGGATGCGCAGCGCCAGGTGAACGAGGTGGATTGCACGCGGCCGATCGAGAACTGGTCGGCGAACCTGAAGTGCCGCTAGTCGCCGGCGATGTCACGCTGAAGGAGGCGTTCCTGCACGATCTCGCGTCCTTCATCGTCGGCATCGCGTTCCTCTCCGTCCTCGCGTGCCTGGCTTCCCTGGTTGTCTTGATCGGCTGGCTGGGCGCGCCTGCGCCGAAGGAATCGCCGGGCGAAATCATCCTGCTGATCTCGCTCATCTGCGGCGCGGTGCTGGTCTTTCTGCGCTACCGCACGCACCGCCTCACCGAGATGCTGAATAACGGTGACGTCGTCACTGCGCAGGTCGTTCGTGGACTGGCATTCCAGCTCTTCGTGCAGATCCGGCTGCAGTACACGCGCGCGGGCGAGGTGGTGCAGGCGCACCTGTGGCTGCCGAACACGAAGCGTCCGCGCGCCCTGTCCAGGGCGCAGCGGCTGTCGCTCTGCGTGCCGGCGGGAAGGACGCACGGCGGCGTCATCCGGGACCTGTACGTCCCCCCGGCATGACCCGGTTCCCCGACCCGCGCTACCTGATCGAAGCGCGCGAGCTGCGCGAGCGGCTCGATGCATTGACGCTGCTCGACCTGCGGCCCGCGGAGGACTTTGCGCTCGGCCATATTCCGGGCAGCCGCCATCTCGACATCTACGGCGTCAGCCTGAACGATTCGTCGGAAGCGCCGCTGAACGCGTTCCTCGCCATCTTCCGCGTACTGTTCGGCGCGCGCGGCGTGTCGGTCGACAAGCCCGCCGTCATCTACGACCACGAGTCCGGCGAGCGCGCGGCGCGCGCGGTGTGGCTGCTGGCGGTGCTCGGGCACCCCGATGTGCGCCTGCTCGACGGCGGGACGCAGGCGTGGCTTGCTTCCGCGGGCAAGCTTCAGCCGGTGACGCAGGCGCCGGCGCCCGTCGATCCGACGAAGGCGCCGCCGACCGCGCCGCCCTTCAAGGGCAAGATCAACCTCGAGCTGCTCGCAACGCGGTTCGACGTGCGCGACGCGATTGGCGACGCGAACACCGTCATCCTCGACGTCCGGCGCGAATCCGAATATCGGGGAACGGAGAAGCGGGCGCGCCGCGTCGGCACCATTCCGGGCGCGGTGCACTTGTTCTGGCGCGAGCACCTGGATGCGAAGGGCATGTATCGGCCGGCGGATGAGATCCGAAAGCTGTACGCGTCGCGCGGCGTGACGCCGGACAAGACAGTGATTCCGCTGTGCCAGGGCGGCTACCGCTCGGCGAGCACCTTCATCGCGCTCAAGTCGCTGGGCTACCCGCGGGTGCGGAACTACGTCTCGTCGTGGGGCGAGTGGGGCAATCGCGACGATTCAGAGATCGTCGTGCCGGGGGCGTAGTCTCGCGATGCTAAGAGTATGGGGCCGGCCGAGCTCGACCAACACTCAGCGCGTGCTTTGGACCCTCGTCGAGGCAGAACTGCCGTACGAACTGATACTGGCGAGCGCCACCACGGGCGCGCAAGGCTACGTTTGGCAGGGCCAAGCGCCTTTTGGCATCGTCGATACGGCGGCCTACCGGTCAATGAATCCGAACGGCACGATCCCCACGATTGCCGACGGCGAGTTCACCTTGTGGGAATCAAACGCCATCATCGCTTACCTCGCGCGGCGCTATGCGCCGGCCAGGCTCTTCGGGAGCAGCGAAGAGACATTCGCACGCGCGCTGCAGTGGATGTGTTGGGCCAATTACAGCCTGGATCCCCCCATGCACGCGCTCATCATGCATCTGGAGCGGCTGTCGACAGATCGGCGTAGCCCCGAAACGGTCGAAGCTTCGCGCCAGGAGGTGATCCGCAAGCTCGAGCTGATGGAGGCGCAGCTCGAGCGTTCGCACTATTTCGCCGGCGGGGCTTTCTCCATCGGCGACATTCCGCTCGGCATATCGATCCAGCGGTTCTTCCACCTGAGGCTGGAGTGCCCGCCCACGCCTCGCGTGGAAAGCTGGCTCGCGCGCCTGAGCGAGCGCGAAGGTTTCCGCAAGCACGTCGCGCCGCGTGACAAGCATGTTCTTTCCGCATGATCGTTCCGCGCATCGGACGGGCGCGTAGCGTCGCGGATGAACCCGGTGGCGCCGGGGATCGTGATCCCGACGACAGTGCGGCCTGAATTCGAAAGCGCAGCCGCCGCCGGCGACGTGTTCGCCTTGGAGACCATGCTCAATGCGGGCGCCGACGTCGATGCCAAAGACCGCTACGGCCAGAGCGCACTCATGCTCGCCGCGCACCGCGGACACCTCGTCGCCGTGGAAGCGCTCCTGCGCCACGGCGCGAATCTGAACGTCACGGCGAAATACGGACTCTCCGCCTTGATGCTCTCGATTGTCGCGGGGCACGAGGCGGTGGCCCGGGCGCTCGTGCGCGCCGGCGCGGATCTGGGGCTGCGCGGCAGCGGCGCGCCGGGATTCCTGGACAAGACAGCGTACGATCTGGCCGAGGAGCGCCGCCTGATGACGCTCTGTGCCGAAATCGCGAAAGCGAAGGAGTCCCGCACATGACCCTGGAAACGACCCGCGCCTTCCTCGGCTGGTGCACGCTCATCAACTACGGCGTGCTGGTCGTCTGGTTCCTGGTGTTCCTCTTCGCCCGCGACTGGGTGCACAAGCTCCACACGCGCTGGTTCCGTCTGCCGGCGGCGCACTTCGACGCCATCCATTACGCCGGCATGGGCCTGTACAAGCTGGGGATCTTCCTCTTCAACCTCGCGCCCTACATTGCGTTGCGCATCGTCGGGTAGCACCATACCGACGGGAGGTAGCCGATGCGACGAATCATGGTGCGCTACAAGGTGAAAGCCGATAAGGCTACAGAGAACGAGGCCTGCGTGAAGGAGGTGCGAGTGGCGGCGGAGCTGACCGAAGTCGGCGCATGCCGCTGCTTCGGCGGCTAGTGCCCGCGGAGCCCGAGTCCTGAGCGAAGGGCGGACCCGGCGCCTCGTCGGCCTGCCGCTCCCGATCGATCAGGAGCGCGAGCTGCTGCGCCTGCTTGAGGAAGCGGGCATCGCGCACCGCGAGGCGCGCTCGAAGTCGCGGCTTTTCGGCGGCGACGCGATCTGGGTCGCCGAAGCGGACTACCCGAGGGCGAGGGAGATCCTGGAGCGGGAAGCGACGCAGTACGCCGCCGCAGCGCGCGAGAAGTGGCAGGCGGAATGGCGCGACGAGCACGGCGGTTCGTACCGGCGCTGGCTGTGGAGCCGCATGCGGCACGCGACCATGGAAGACGTGGTGCGCGCGCTCTTCCTCATCGCGCTCGTGGCGCTGATGCTCCTTTATCCCCTGAGCCTCTTGCGCTAGGCGCGCTTCGGCCCGGGCCTGCCGTCTGCTGTAGTACTTTCCGGTGCCGCTGCCAAGCGTCGTGCGCGGCTGCTATGATAGTCCGCGTCTCTTGCTGGCTATCGTCAGTGATCCTGATCGCGACCCTGCTGCGCATTGCGGCCCTTCTCCTGGTTTCGAGCGCCGTCGCGGCCCAGGGCCAGGACTGGCTCACGCACGTGCGCGGGCTCGGCTTCGGGGAACGGTTGTCCGAGATCAAGTCGGTGTCGCAACTGCCCGAAGCGAAGCAGCGCGAGCGTGTTCCTGCGCTGATCCAGCTGCTAATGGACGACGACCAGTCGGTGCGGATCACAGCCGCCGCCGAGATCGCGCAGATCCGCGGGGTGGCCGAGGACGCACTGCCGTCGCTCATCGAGAACTTCCGGCAGCCGGACGGCGAAGAAGGCATGGAATACGTGCTGGCGGTGGCGGCGTTCGGGGAAAAGGCGCTGCCGCGGCTCGAGCGAGCGCTTGGTAGCAGCGCATGGCTGGTACGGACGAGGGCCTGCGATGCCACCCGCAAGATCCGGCCGCAGCTCTACAGGGATGGCGAGTGCAAGGAAAAGGCGTCCTGAGGCGCGTCGCGGCACTGCTTGCCGCTCTGGCTATCGCGACCGTGGCCGCGGCCGCCGGTCCATTCCAGACTTCCGATCCGCTGCGCGCCTTCGTGCACGCCGAGTACCCGCTCGGGTCGGATTACTTCATCAACGGCGCGGATGACACTGAGCTCTTCCGCTGCCTGCTGCCGACGCGCGAGCATCCTTTCGAAGGCATTGCCCTGTCGGAGCGCACCATCTGGGGCAATCGCGGGGGCGACTGGGAGCTGTTCCGAAGAGTCGCCGACGCCGATTTCGCCTATGCCGGCACGGCACGGATCGCCGACACGTCCTGTCTCGAGTCGTGCCGCTCCAAGGAGTACCTCGCGACGGGCCGCTGCACGTGGAAACGCGGCTGGCCGACGCCGTCGTGAACGACAGCGCGAGACGCGGCCCGCTGCCGGCCTTCACGCTCTGCGCCCTCGTCTTCCTGCCGGTCGGGCCGCTCATCGTCCTCGGCGCGGGCTTCCTGCTCGCGTTCTCGGCGCTGATCCTCGCCGGTGCCTACATCGGCGCCACGCTGCGCCGCCGCTTCGGCGCTCGCGAGCCGTCGGCCTGAGCGCGGCCATGCGCTTCCTACTCTGGTTTCTCGCCGTCGCCGCGGGGCACTTCGTGCTGAGCGCAGCCGGGACGGTGCTCGCGCTGCGCGCGGCCTTCGAGACCCAGGCCAGCTTCTGGGACGCGCCGCTGCTGGCCAGCCTTGCGCACCTCTCGGCGCTGCTGCTCGCGCCGCTGAAGCTCGTGCGTCCGCTCCTGCCGCCGTCCTGGCACGGGGGGTTCGGCGAGATCGCCGTGGTCAGCGTGCTCGTCGCCGCAGCGGCGGTGGCCCTGATGCATGCCGCGCGCACCCTGCGCAGGCGCGGCAACGCGTGACGCTGACCTTCGCCCGTGCGCTGGCCGGCTCTGACCTGCGCTCGATCGGCCGCGCCGACGACGTCGCGCGCACGCTGGTGCGCGACCCCGGGCGTGCCGACGAGGCGATTACGCTGCTCGAGGGCGACGACCCCGTGCTGCGCGCGCGCGGCGCCGACGCGCTGGAGAAGGCGAGCCGCGCGCTGCCGGACATGCTGAAGCCGCACAAGCGCGCGCTGCTTCGCGTCGCTGCGCGCGCCACCCAGCAGGAGGTGCGCTGGCACGTGGCGCAGATGCTGCCGCGGCTGGCGCTGACCGCGCCCGAGCGCCGGCAGGCGATGCGCCAGCTGCGCCGCTACCTCGGCGACGCGAGCCGCATCGTGCGGGTGTGCGCGATGCAGTCGTTGTGGGAGCTCGATCGGGGCGCGGCCCGCGCGCTCGTCGAGCGCATGGCGGCGAAGGGCAGCCCAGCGCTGCGCGCGCGGGCGCGGCGGCTGCTCAGACTCGCTGCGCGCCCGGCCTTCCGTCCTCGACGCTAAAGCGCGCCAGCGTCCGGCACGCCGCGCCCGGCTCGCGTACCGTGTCCATCGCGCGCAGCTCCGCGCGCAGCGACTTCGCCGTCGCCTCCATGCGCACGTAGCCGCGATAGCGCGAGTCCAGCAGCTTCATGTGCGGGTTGTCCGGCAGCAATTCGTCGAGCCTGTGCTGCGGCCAGCCCTGCGAGGTGATGGAGGTGCCCAGGAACTCGCTCGCCAGCACGGGCGAGGCGGGATCGTCGAAGTCGCGTTTCAGGTCCGAAACGTTGAACAGGTGCGCATCCCCCGACAGCACGACGGGGTTGGCGATGCGCCGCTCGCCGAGAAACTCGAGCAGCCGCGCGCGCGCCGCCGGGTAGCCGTCCCAGGCGTCGGTCCAGCGGCGCCGCTCGGGCCCGGGCTTCTGCTCGAACTGCGCCATGCGCGTTTGCTGCGCGAGGAAGTTCCAGCGCGATGCCGATGCCGCCAGCGCCCCTTCCAGCCAGCGCTCCTGCGCGCGCCCGAGCATGGAGCGCTCGGGGTCGGCCAGCGCGCGGCACTCGCCGGGGTCCACGAGGCTCGAGCCACCGCGCCGGCCGCGCCTCACGCACGCCTGCCACGACCGGTACTGGCGGCCGTCGAGCACGTAGAAGCGCCCGAGCCGACCCCAGCCGAGCTGCGTGTGCAGCCGCATGTCCGCGCCGACGGGACGCATGCGCTCAGGCAGCGGCATGTGCTCATAGAAGGCGCGGTATGCCGCCGCGCGCCGCGCGAGGAACTGCTCCCGCGGCATGCCGTCTTCGGGCCGGTCGTCGGCGTAGTCGTTGTCCACCTCGTGGTCGTCCCAGGTGACGATCCAGGGGCAGGCGGCGTGCGACGCCTGCAGGTCGGCATCCGACTTGTAGAGCGCGTAGCGCGCGCGGTAGTCCTCGAGCGTGTAAGGCTCGCCGCCCGTGTGCTTTCTCACGTGCTGCCGGCCCCAGGACGACTCGTAGATATAGTCCCCCAGGAACGCGACCAGGTCCGGGGCATCGGCGGCGATGTGCCGGTGGGCGCCGTAGTAGCCCTGCTCGTACTGCTGGCACGAGGCAAACGCAAAGCGCAAACGGTCCACCGCCGCATCCAGGCGCGGCGCGCTGCGTGTGCGCCCGACCGCGCTCACCGCGTCCCCCGCCATGAAGCGGTACCAGTACCAGCGGTCAGGCTCCAGCCCCCTTGCCTCCACGCGCACCGAGTGCGCCCATTCGGGCTCGGCTACGGCGTTCCCCGAGGCGACGATCTTCGACAGGGATTCATCCGCGGCGATTTCCCAGCGCACCGGCAGCGCCACGGGCGCGAGCTCGCCGACCAGCCGCGTCCACAGCACCATGCCGCCCGGGTGCGGATAGCCCGAGGCGACGCCCAGGCCGAACGGATAGGCGGCGAAGCGCGGCGTCACTTGCGCGCAGGCGGGCAGCGCGCGCGAAACAGTCGCCGCCGCGAAGGCCCGCAGGAAACCGCGGCGATCGATCATGCCGGTGGCGCCACCTGGATGAGTATCTTCCCCGCCGCGTGTCCCTCCTGGCTGTAGGCGTGGGCCGCTGCGAGATCGGCCAGCGCGAACGACTTGTCGAGGACCGGTCGCAACTGGCCGGCTTCGCAGAGCGCGCAAAGCTGATCGAGGTCCGCGGCGCGCGACTTCACCATGGAGAAGCGGATGCGTCGCCGCGACACGAGCGGCAGCAGCAGGGCCGTGCCGACGCGGCCGAAGCTCGGCAGGGTGGAGACGAGCACGCCGGCCGGCGCCATGACCTCGAAGAAAGCGCGCAGCGGCGCGCGCACGATCGTGTCGAAGACCAGGTCGTAAGGCCGCTCGCCGGCAAGCGCCGTGCGCCGCGTGTAGTCGATGACCGCGTCGGCGCCGAGGCCGCGAACCAGGTCGGCGCGAGCGCCGCTGCATACCGCGGTGACATGGGCGCCGTAGGTCTTGGCGATCTGCACGGCGAAATGACCGACGCCACCCGCCGCGCCCACGATCAGCACGCGGTGGCCGGCAGCGATGCGGCCCAGGTCGCGCAACGATTGCAGGGCCGTGAGCCCAGCGAGGGGAATCGCGGCGGCCTGCGCGATGGGCACGTTGCGCGGCGCCCGGGCAGCGCCTTGCTCTTCGACCACCGCGTACTCGGCGCAGGCTGCGCCGGAACGCACGCTCCCCATGGCGAACACGCGGTCGCCGGGCTTGAAACGGGTCACGCGGGCGCCGATCTCGAGCACCTCGCCGGCGAGATCGGCGCCGGGTATGGACGGCATCGGCACAGGCCGGAACAGGAAACCCCCGGACCGGCGCAGTTTCCAGTCCACCGGGTTGACCGACGCGTCCGCCACCTTGAGCAGCAGTTGCGTGGGCGTCGGGCGCGGCATCGGCACTTCGGCGACGACAATCTCATCGGGCCCGCCGTAGTTGCGATACTGCATCGCGCGCATGCGTGCTCCCAGTGGGGGCGGACGAGACCGGCCTGATCTTAGGTACTTGCCGCGCGCCGTTCAATAGGCTCGCGCCCCGGCGCCCCGCAACCGCCCGCGCCTCGATCAGCGGCTAGAATGTCGGCTTCCCGTAGCGAGGTGTCGAATGATTCATTTCGTCGTGCATGAGGAAGGCGACGGCGTCGGCGTGGTCGTCGTCGAGGGCGTGAAGCAGGGCCAGGAGCTCACCGGCTGGATCATGGAGGACGACAAGGAGCTCAAGGTCACGGCGAAGAGCGACATCCCCATCGGCCACAAGCTCGCGCTGAAGGACTACAAGCCCGGCGACACCGTGATCAAGTACGGCGTGGACATCGGCAAGGTGGTGGCGCCGATCGCCCGGGGCGAGCACACGCACATCCAGAACCTGAAGACCAAGCGGTGGTGATCATGGACCTGCAAAGAGCGAGCTTCTGGGGTTTCAGGCGTGAGAACGGGCGTGTCGGCGTGAGAAACCACGTCCTCATCCTGCCGGTGGACGACCTGTCCAACGCGGCGGCGCAGGCGGTGGAAAACAACGTGAAGGGCACGCTCGCCGTCCCGCATCCCTACGGGCGGCTGCAGTTCGGCGCCGACCTCGACTTGCACTTCAGGACGCTGATCGGCGCGGGCGCGAACCCGAACGTCGCCGCGGTAGTGGTGATCTGCATCGAGGACGGCTGGGCGAAGAAGGTCGCCGACGGCATCGCCGCGACCGGCAAGCCCGTGTCGTACTTCGGCATCGAGCAGCACGGCGACCACGACACCATCCTGCGCGCCTCGAAGGCGGCGAAGGAGTACGTGCAGTGGGCTTCCGAGCTGCGGCGCGAGGAGCGCCCGCTCAAGGACCTGTGGGTGTCCACGAAGTGCGGCGAGTCGGACACCACCTCGGGCTGCGGCGCGAACCCGACGGTCGGCAACGCCTTCGACAAGCTCTACCCGCGCGGCGTCACCATGGTGTTCGGGGAAACCACGGAGCTGACGGGCGGCGAGCACCTGGTGGCCGAGCGCTGCAAGGACGACGCGGTGCGCAAGAAGTTCCAGATGGTGTTCGACCGCTACCAGGAAGTGATCGAGCGCCACAAGACGAGCGACCTCTCGGACTCGCAGCCGACCAAGGGCAACATCGCCGGGGGCCTCACCACCATCGAGGAAAAGGCCCTGGGCAACATCCAGAAGATCGGCCGCCTGTGCAAGGTGGACGGCGTGCTCGACAAGGCCGAGATGCCCACCGGGCCGGGCCTGTGGTTCATGGACTCTTCGTCCGCCGCCGCCGAAATGGTGACGCTGTGCGCCGCCGCCGGCTTCACCGTGCACCTCTTCCCGACCGGGCAGGGCAACGTCATCGGCAATCCGATCCTGCCGGTGATCAAGCTCTCGGCCAACCCGCGCACGGTGCGCACGATGAGCGAGCACATCGACGTCGATGTTTCGGGCCTGCTGAGGAAGGAGCTCACGCCGGACCAGGCGGGCGACAAGCTGCTGGAATGCATGTTCCGCACCGCCAACGGGCGCCTCACCGCGGCCGAAGCGCTCGGGCACCGCGAGTTCGTGCTGACGAGGCTCTACGAAAGCGCTTGACGCTTTCGTCCATGCGCAATCCGCCCAGCACTTTCGTATTGGTGCACGGCGCCTGGCACGGCGGGTGGTGCTGGCGGCGCGTCGCCGAGCGGCTGCAGAAGCCGGGACATCGCGTCTACACCCCGACGCTGACGGGCCTCGGCGAGCGCGCGCACCTGCTCACCAGCGCAGTCGACGTAGAGACGCACATCCGCGACGTGCTCGGGCTGCTGGAGGCCGAGGAGCTGGAGAACGTGGTCCTCGCCGGCCACAGCTACGCCGGGCTCGTGATCTCGGGCGTGGCGGCGCGCGCGAAGC
>Ga0224510_10001757_pt1 | contig 13811 bp, 13 predicted proteins | sample SF_May12_sed_USG_FD_170161 | JGI IMG/M metagenome (GOLD analysis project Ga0224510, IMG submission 170161) | Sediment microbial communities from San Francisco Bay, California, United States - SF_May12_sed_USGS_4_1 | ecosystem: Environmental > Aquatic > Marine > Sediment | place: USA: California... | reverse complement strand
CATCGTCCACAATGGTCAGCTTTATCCTGTCGTCCTTTAGCAATTTCAATGCCTGCAAAAGGTAAAGCACCCCCTTCTTCCTGTCGTCAGTATTGGCTACCATGATCAAGCCGTCGCGGTTCTGGCTTGCCTCTTCATTCACGCTGTAGATCTCGGTATCTATGCCATTGTAGACCACTCTTATGTTGTCGGCAGGCACCTTGAAGAGAAGCCCTGTATCTTTAGCAGAGCTTTGAGACACTGTGATTATTCGGTTCAGACGCCGCGCCACGAAAGCCTGCATGCGGATAAACGAATAAAACCTTTTGATCCTCCATCGTTGCCTGAATCCATTGGCTTGCCCGAGGTCTGCTTGTCTGTCTATAGGGAGAGGGTGATGTATGGTGGCTATGACTGGTATCTTCAGCCTCTTCATCAAGAGTAGCCCGTACCCGAGGCCTTGGTTATCGTGAATGATGTCAAAGCGGCGCGGTTTACAGAGCTCCTTTAGCTTGGCATAGGCCCTGAAACTGAATGCCCAGGGCTCGGCGAAGATTCCCAGGCGGCTGGCGCAAAGTTCGTACAAGTCAACGAGATTCCCGACTTTTGGGAGGTTCTTGGTGAAAGAGCTACCCGGATGATATATGCTCGAGCTTCTAAGCTGATGCAGAATGACTCCTTCACTCACCTCGGGGAGAGGTGCGCTGGCGATTACCTCAACCTCATGACCCATCCGCTGGAGCTCACGCGATAGGTAGTAAACATAAATACCTTGCCCACCGCTGTAAGGATTCCCCCTATAGGTCAGCAGGCAAATTCTCATGTCTTCTGCTCGGATGGCGCTTCAGGAACGGACAATTATAGCATGCTTGACGGGTCTGCGTAGGTTGAGCTCGTCCAACGATGAAGTGCGGCAAAGGTTCGGCTTCGAGATTGAAAGCGACAGCCATTGTAAAGTATAATATTTGTGGTTGTGGTGAGCGTAGCCCAGCGGTTAAGGCGCCAGGTTGTGGCCCTGGAGATCGTGGGTTCAAATCCCACCGTTCACCCCAATTTACTTTTGTGCCTATAGCTCAGCGGACAAGGGCGTCGGTCTTCGGATTGCAGGTCAGTTGTCCCGAAAGGTCATCCTACGTGCAAGATAGGATAATTGTGTCAACGACCAAGACCTCGTTTTGTTCGTGAAGTTTCAACTGGCAACAGATCGTCCTGAATAACCTAACGTCGAATAACGCCAAAATTCTAGCTTCGGCTTATGTATGAGACAATGACATCAAGAACCAGCAACAATCCCATAGCGACAAAAACAGCCGTAATTGGCAACGGGAAATACTAGCCGCGCAACGCTAACCCCAAGATTGAGTTGCCACCAGGCTAGTGAAGTGAGTCCAGGCAACCTCGTTGGGGAAAGGCACCGTCCCCTTCTTATGATTACCAACTCAGGAAGGGATAGGTCACGTTGTTAACAATATTCCAGATATATGCGGGATTGCGCGCGCCAGGATTGACAACTGTGGTTATGTTCCAGGCCAAGAAGGTGGTGATGTCCCGCAGCTGTGTGGTGGTCCTGCCTATACCGCCCGCCGAGGTAGCTTGTCCACTGGTTTCGGTGTCCCAGAAGGAGTTGCCCACAGTGCCTTCACTATATCCCACTAGACCGCCAATGTCGCTATCGCCGGTCACACTGCCGACTGAATAGCAGTTGACCACAGTGCCATTATTGGTTCCCACCAGACCGCCGGCACCCTGCCCGCTAGTCACACTACCCGTGGCGTAGCAATTACTTACAGTGCCACTGTTTCCTCCCGCCAGACTGCCACCACCGTAAATGCTAGTGACATTGCCGCTTGAATAGGAGTTGCTCACAGTGCCAAGATTGTTCCCCACTAGCCCACCAGCACTCAACCAACAGCTCACGGTGCCGCTTGAATAGGAGTTGCTCACAGTGCCAAGATTGACTCCTACCAGACTACCGATATACGCAGTGCTATTCACATCGGCGTTCACCACGCCGACATTTTCGATGCGTCCTGACTCACCAACAATACTGAAAAGCCCTACGTAACCTATGCCAGGGAGGTCGATAAACAGGTCACGTATTTCATACCCCTGCCCGTCGAGAGTCCCAGTAAATGGAGGATCGCCCCCGGCTCCAATAATCGGGTGCCAACCCTTACCGTCATTGGCTGTCGGGCTCGCCAGCTCTTGATAACCAGCCGTGGTGGAATCGAGGTCGTTCATCAGCACATGATGGCCACTCAAGTTGTCCCTGATGGCCTCCAAATCATACCAGGTCCGTATTTCCAGGTTTTTGGTCGCAGGAGGGAAAAGACAGCCTTCCATCCCGGCAATCAAGGCTATCATGATCAAAAGGATGCTAATTCTTGCCACGCAAAAGTTTCTTCTCGAACCAAGTACTTTCATACTTTGCCTCTTCAGATAGGAGGGATACTCTTCGCTTCTTCGTTGGCTCTCCAATAAATCAATTATACATCTATGAAGTCTCAAATAAAACTCAGGAGGCCAGAGGAGCCTGGAGGCAACATATCGAAGATAGAAAAGAAAAGCATAGCATAGCAGTAAAAACGACGAGGACTGATGACAATAGAAATCGCTCACGCAACGCTAACTCCAAATTTTGAAATAAGAGTGGCAAAGAGAGCGGGCATGCATTTGCCAGCCTCATGTTACTCCGAAGAGTCAAGCCAAAGGTTATCTCAGAGGCTTTGAGACAGTCCAGCGTTGCCTTTACAATGGATGTTTGCTCTCATATAATTAAAGGCGTCCGGCAAGACGCCACGATGTTGCCGGACGGGGTCCTTACTAAAGCCAAAAATGGGGTGTCCCGGAAAAAGTAACGCCAAATTAGCGCCTCCACCAAACATAAAGTTGAGAGGGGTCTTAGATTCAGCTTGTGCGCCTATAGCTCAGCGGACAAGAGCACCGGTCTTCGGAACCGGGGGTCGTGGGTTCGAATCCCTCTAGGCGCGCTATAAAAAGAGGGTCTATTCCGTACCCCCGCAGGAAATTCGTGTCGCACCTTCGTATCCTACCGAATAGTCGACTGGTCTGGCTGGATAGCATTGAAAACCCGGAGATGCCGGAGGACTCGGTAGGGAGTCCCCAAAAAACCGGGGAGAGGCATTGATAAACCAGAAAGGCCATTGTAAGATGGATACAAAGAAAGAACAAAGGAGGGGACAGGGATGTTACAAGACTTCAAGGCATTCATAATGAAAGGCAACGTGATCGACATGGCCGTGGGCATCATCGTCGGCATCGCCTTTGGGGCAGTTGTAAACTCGCTTGTTAAAGACGTTATCATGCCGCCCATAGGGCTGGCCCTGGGCAATGTTGACTTTGCCAACCTCTTCGTTGTCCTCAAAGAGGGCCTGACTCCTGGGCCATATGTTTCCCTGGCTGCGGCCCAAGAAGCCGGGGCGGTTACCATCAACTACGGGGTGTTCATAAATGCTATTGTCAACCTGGTGATAATAGCAGCAGCCGTCTTCTTCCTAATCGTGCGTCCGATTGCCAGGATGCAAGCCCGCAAGAAGGCGGGAGAACCTGCGGCAGCGCCAACAACTAAGGAATGCCCCTACTGTTTCACCGCTATCCCTATCAAGGCCAGCCGCTGCCCGAACTGCACTTCGGAACTGAAAATGGCGTAGGTTAGCAGGCATCCCCTTCGGCGGGGTAACAATATAGGCCATATTGACGGCCTGTAGCAATGCCCGCGCGGCGCAAGGGACCGCGGCCAAAGCGAGCCATGCCGATGGGCGCACGTTTCGCGAGGGGGGAGATGGGTCTAGCTCAGAAATCACCGAGGACGGATTCTGGCAGCTCTCGCAGGTGTGAAGTGTCGTTATGCTTGGTCAAGACGAAACGCCCGTCCGCGTAATCGAAAATTGTGATTCCGCCAACATGCTGATTGATATTCCAGAAGTGTGAGTTGTCCAAGCCCAGCAAGTAGCATATCAAGACTTTGATCACAACTCTATGCGATACCAATAATACGTTGCCTCTGTGTCTGGGAAGCACATAGTTGATTACCTCGACAGCTCTCCTTGTTACATCCTCCAGGCTCTCTCCGCCGGGCATTTTCACCTCGTGCGGATTATTGTGCCACTTACCGAGGAGGTCCGGATATAGTCTCTTCACCTCTTGCTCGGGAAGAGATTGCCATGCCCCGTAGTCAAAATCTATGAGGCCTTCGGCAATGTGTACGGCAACTTTCTGGTAGCGGGCAACGATATTTGCTGTGTCCAGCGCCCTTTTTACAGGGCTTGAGTAAATGGCCTCGAGTTCCCAATCGCCTAGATAGTTGCCGAGCAGCTCTGCCTGTTTAATGCCGACTTCGTCCAGATTTACATCCCCTCTACCACGGAATACCTTTTCTACATTCCACTCGGTTTCTCCGTGCCTAGCCAGGATAAGTTGTGCCACGTCTCCTCCGTGGTAATTATCTAATGGCTGACATTTTATGGCAATATGGGAAAAAATTACCGTTTCCAGCCTAGTGGTAACGGGCTGAAGTTGCTGCAACTGGTGGTTTGGTGTATGCTGATGGCCTGTGGACACAACTGGGCTTTTCATACTGTTCTTGGTAATCCTGGCTATTCTGGGGTTCTGGGTGTTGCCTCGGATACGCATAAAGCGAGCTGTCAATCAGGTAGTGGCCATTTTTGAGCGTAACAGTGCCCTTGACGTTAGGTCTGCCAAGACGATTGACGAATTGGGGCTGAGACCTCCAACTTTTATGGAAGGGATGCTGCGAATGCGCGACTTCAAACCGTATGCGCTGCAAATACTGATGCGCACTGAGGTTGTCCGCCAGACGGATGGTGGCAGGCTTTATCTGTTACAGGATAAGCTGGCTGCTACCAATGTTGAGAGACGCTGATCAGCCCAGCGATGCAGACTGATTGTCCCTCGTTCCACTCGCAGTTGGTTTTGACTATCTAGTGTCTGAGAATTGACAGCGATCTTGAAAGAGAGTTAGTTTTGAGCTCTGATAGCTGACTTGTGCTCGTTGATTAATTGGGGTGCTGGGTGTAAAATAGAGCCTGCAAAGGAGACATAGCATGGTAGAGATGACGATTGACAGCATCCGCGTTAGCTTGATGAACTACCAGAGAGTGGTGATTCTGAAAGAGAAGGGGACTAATCGTTATCTGCCTATTTGGATTGGTCCTGCCGAAGCAGATGCTATTGCGGTAAAGCTGCAAAATGTCGAATTGTCTCGCCCTCTGACGCATGATTTGCTGCAATCTGTGATTTCTAGCCTGGGGGCTTCAGTTCAGTACATAGTGGTGAACGGACTTAAGGAGGACACTTTCTACGCCAGACTTGCGCTTACCGTTGATGGCCAACAGCTCGACATTGATTCTCGACCTAGCGATGCGTTGGCCCTGGCTGTAAGAGTCGGCGTGCCAATATATGTTGAGGAATCGGTGCTGGACAAGGCGGGCATTATACTTGAAGAAGAAACAGGCAAGCCTGCTGCCGAAGGGAAAGTGGATGAACAAGAGCTGAAGGGGCTGTCGGCATATAAGGACTTCATAAATACACTTGATCTAGAAGACTTTAAGAAACGCCAATCTTGACGATGTCAGCAAAAGTGGTCTTTCGCGCCACTTCCGCATAAACTCTGGTCTGCCGCGCTAGCTGACTGTTTCAGAGCAGCTGTTTGGACAGACAAAGCGAGCTTGAAATCCTAGTGTGAAGTCTTTGCTTTCAGTCCACTAGCCAACACTTGCAGAGCGTTGATGTATCCCTTCCAGCCTAAGCCGATTATCTGTTGTTCAGCTATGGGGGCAATTACAGACTTGGCTCGCCACTCCTCGCGGTGGTAGATATCAGATAGATGGACTTCAATTACCGGCAATTTGCTGTCAACCAGGGCGTCTAGCAGAGAAAATCCGTAGTGGGTGAGGGCGCCCGGGTTGATTATTATTCCCTGAGCGGAATCCGCTTGCTCTTGAATAAAATCTATCAGCGCTCCCTCGTGATTAGACTGAAATGTCGCCAGTTCGACATTTAGGGTCTGCGCTTCTTTTCGCAGTAGGGCATTAATTTCGTCCAGCGTCTTCTCTCCGTAAATTGACTTTTCTCTCTTGCCGAGCATATTCAAATTTGGCCCATGGATAACCAGAACTCTCATAAGGCCACCTCCTCCTTTTGTTTCTCCAGCCCGAATAGTTTTACTTTGCGTTGACAAGCCACGCATTTAGCGGAATCGCCTCTGTATTGGACTAGAAGTTTGCCGCAGTGAGGGCAAGGCTGCGCTATCGGTTTGCCATTTACGGTGAACTGGCATTTGGGATACTTGCTGCACCCATAAAATACCTTCCTCTTCTTGCTGATTCTTTTCACAAGGTCGCCGCCGCACTGGGGGCAAGATACCCCGGTCTTGACAATGTAGGGCATAGTCGTTTTACATTCAGGATAGCCGCTACAGGCGAGAAATTTGCCGAAACGCCCAACCTTTATGACCATTGCGCGACCGCATTTCGGGCATGTCTCCTCACTGGCCTGAGTCATGTTGACCTTCTCTAAGTTTGTCCAAGCTTTATCCAACATATCCTGGAAGGGGGGATAGAATTGCTGCAGAGCAGCAATCCATTGATACTTACCTCGGGCTATTTCGTCTAGTTGTTCTTCCATCTGGGCTGTGAAACCAGGGTCAACGATTCTGGGGAAATGCGCAGTCAAAATCTTGTTAACCATTGACCCCAGCTCCGTGGGGTGGAATTTGCCACCGGCTTTGGTGACGTAGTCCCGCTCCTGAATCGTGGACAGGATGGGGGCGTAAGTGCTGGGGCGCCCGATTCCCTTCTGTTCCAGTGCCTTTATCAACGTGGCCTCGGTGTAGCGGGGCGGCGGCTGGGTAAAACATTGTTCGGGAGAGGTTCTCAGGTATAGCAATTTTTCTCCAACCTTCAGCTTGGGCAAGGACGCTCCAATGAAATCCGCTCTTTCCCCCTGCTCATCCTCATCCCTGCTTTCGCTATAAACGACTATGAAACCGGGAAATTTGACCACGGAGCTACTTGCTTTGAGCAAATATCCTCCAGGTTGATTGCCAATATTGCCTGCCTTTATCTCCACGTTGGTTGTGTCGTACAAAGCGGCTGACATTTGACTGGCAACCATACGCTTCCAGATAAGCTCGTAGAGCTTTAGCTGGGCCAGATCGAGAAACGGTTTGAGTTGCTCCGGCCGTCTGTAGATTTTGGTGGGTCGAATTGCCTCGTGAGCCTCCTGGGCCCACTTTGCTTTTCTGGCGAAACTGCGTGGCTTTGGGGGTAGGAATTTGGATCCGTATTTCTCGCGGATAAAATCCCTTGCCTCGCTTATTGCGGAGGCAGCCACGTGAGTGGAATCGGTGCGCATATAGGTGATAAGTCCTACCGACCCTTCCTTGCCCAAGGGCAAGCCTTCGTAGAGTTGCTGGGCAATAGCCATAGTTCGCCCGGCAGTGAAGCGCAGCTTCTGCCAGGCCTCTTGTTGCAGGGTGCTCGTGATGAAAGGGGAGGCTGGCTGACGAGCCATCCGTTTGGTCACCACCTTCTCAACCGCGTATTCAGCCTTCTCCAAGTTGGCGACGACCTTGTCCGCCTCTTCTTTGCTGCCAATATCCAGCTTGGTACCATCGGCTAGAGCCAACAACCTGGCTTCAAAACTGGCCTCTTTTTCTTCGAGCGGAGCCAGCTCAACATCCACGATCCAGTACTCTTGGGGAGTGAAATTCTGAATCTCTTGCTCGCGGTCAACAATCATCCTTAAGGCCACCGATTGAACCCTGCCTGCGGAAAGTCCCCTCTGAACCTTCCGCCACAAAAGTGGACTAAGCTTGTAGCCCACAAGTCTATCCAGGATGCGCCGGGCCTGCTGGGCATTCACCATGTTCATGTCAATAGAGCGGGGACTTTGGAAGGCCTCCTGGACTGCCTCCTTGGTTATTTCATGGAAGACCACACGATGAACGGGTCTGTCATCCTTGTCCAGCTTGGTTGCCTGTACCAAGTGCCAAGAAATTGCCTCTCCCTCGCGGTCAGGGTCAGTAGCCAAATAGATAGAACGGGCCTTACTAATGGCTGCTTTGATTTCGCCGACTATCTTTTTCTTCTGTGGGGGAATAACATACTTGGGGGTGAAGCTCTTCTCTATATCGACCCCGAGGCTGGCCTTGGGCAAATCACGCACATGCCCGAGAGACGCCTTGACGCTATAGCTGCGCCCCAGAATTCTGTTTAACGTCCTGGCTTTGGCCGGAGATTCGACGATAACCAATTTACTTGTCATGACTTATCCTGTCTCAAACTAACCCCAAAAAGTCACGAGGACTTCTCGGGAACCCTGATGAACTTGCTCTAAATTTAATTGGGTCGCCAGAAAAATAGCAAGATTACCTTGTGGTGCTCTAGTTCCTTCGGGCCAGCACGTAGTTCATTCTCCCTACCTGCCTGGCAACCCCTTTGAGTTCCAGCATCGCTAGAGTGCTGCTTACCTCTGGCATAGTCAAACCGCTGCAGCGGCAAATTTCATCTATGTGATTAGGCTCAGAGCTCAATTGTTTTAGTATAGCAGATTCAATCTCGTTGGCCGGGGCAAACTGCTCAATCTCTGCTTGTTGTATCACTATGGTCAGGTTTAGTTCCTGTAGAATATCAGTATAGTTGCGTACCAACTTGGCTCCTTCCTGGATGAGACGGTTGGTTCCCTGACTTGCTGGTGAGAGGATGCTGCCCGGGATAGCGAAGACCTCTCGGTTCTGTTCTACTGCCTGATGGGCCGTGATCAAAGCTCCACTCCTTTCTCCGGCTTCCACTACCAGCACCCCCAGACTCAAGCCACTCATAATGCGATTGCGCAGTGGGAAGTTCTCAGCCTTAGGTTTGACGCCTAACGGATATTCGCTGACCAGAGCGCCGTGCTCGATAATGGTTTGAGCCAATTTGGCATTCTCCCCAGGGTAGACGACATCCAGACCGGAACCGAACACAGCTAGGGTTTTGCCTCCGGCATCCAGAGCAGCCCGATGAGCGACGGAGTCAATTCCTCGGGCCAATCCGCTGACAATTGTGATTTTGCTTCGGGCCAAGTCCGCTACAATTTCCTCGGTCACCTGCCTCCCGTACACGGTGGGACGACGGGTTCCGACTATGGCCAGGCAAGCCTCGTCTTCAGCTGGCAGATTACCTCTTACATAAAGCACGGGCGGATGATCATAAATCTCTTTTAATCTGGAGGGGTAGTTGGGGTCATCACAGACCAGTACATTTACCCTGTGTCGTTCCAGTTTCTCCATCTCGGCGTCCGGGGAAATCCTTGGGCGCAGGGTCACCAGAGCGTCTATGCTTCGTAAATCCAGTCCTGCGCGCTTCAGCTTGCCTTCGGGAGCCTTCCAGGCGTCCTGCAGGCTGCCGAAGTGCTCTCTTAGCTGAGCAATTCGGACCCTGCCTATCCCGGGTATCCCGGAAAAAGCAACCCAGTATTTCAGTTCGTCAACACTCACCATATGGATACTTGCTGGATTTTAGCATAACTCTTTCCGCAAATGAGAGATGTTGACACCATGCGGTAGCTATGCTACGCTAAAACAGATTGAGATTCGCCTGGTGGCAGATTGGTTAAGTCCAACCCTGAGCCGAATGGAATGGTCTCTGGAATGTTGATGGGCAAGAGGCGACCTCAAAATCATGGAGACGTTTATCAGATGAACCTGATGGGAAAAGGAGGCGAAAAATGGGTACAGCTAACCCTTCGCCAGTTGATATAGTTGACATTGGTCTAGGTAATCTGGTGCTAATCTTAGGCGCCTTCTTGGTCATCGTGGGCATAATAATAGCTGGTGTAGTCTATCGGGAATCGCGCGAGTGGAAAAAAATGATACTGCCCATGTTTGACAGAGACTCTGCTGCTATAGAGCCGGGAGCCCCTGCAGAACCAGGCGGCTTAACGCCAAGAATGGCGACCTTTGGCAAGGAGATATTCGGCCGCGTCTTCAGTCATATGGACGTCGCCGGATTGCTGGGCGGCGCTGCTGTCGTTATCTTGGGCATAATGGTGGTATTGATAGGACTTAGCATCGGAAGTTAGCTTAACCTTAGAGTGGCGGTCTCGGGCGGCCGGACGGTTCACTTTATTCTCTTGCGAATATGCTCAACCTGCTGTGCAGCGTGCGTCATCTCAAGCATACTTGTAGTCTTGATAGGACTTGGTCTCAGTGATTACCCCTTTATCTAGTGTCTTCTTAACGCCCGTGATAGGCCACCAGCGGCCAATCCAATAGATTGCGCTGGCGGCAGGGCGGGCCATAAGCCTGAGGATGAAGATCCCAAAATCAATGAGCCAGCGTATCGGCGGGTTGTACAAGATCCAGGCTACGACTCGACCTACTATCCGAGTAATGGCGGCAATAGCCTTTAGTATGCTCCTCAGTGGCGGGTTGTACACAAGCCAGGCTGCCGCGGCTGCCACGCCCCTGAGGTAGAACAGGAAAGCTGCTATGAACCAGCTTAGGGGAGGGTGGTAGAGGAACCAGGCTATGCCTAGAGGAATTCCCAGCAGTATTTTCCCGAACAGGGCAACAACACGAAACCAGATGTCCCAGAAGAAATTTCTTGCCAGAGGCCAGCCACGACGCCATAACCTCACCAGCCAGACTACTATGGCCAGCAAGAGCAAGAAGAGGAACAGCGGTGCAAAGATTAGGACTGTGGCGGGTACCGTTATATTTATCAGTGGTACTGTGACGCTCGGGACAGCAATGATATAGCCGATGCCAACGCCCACGGCTGTCAACACCAAACCGAGAAAGACAAGATTTCTGAGCTGGGCTGACCACCTCCCCATCCGCACCAGCCAGGGATAGATGATGCGCCATATGAAGAGAAGTACCAACGGTATCAGAACCAAACATAGTATGGCCAGCGGCACCGCCCCGATTGCCAGGAAGAAGGATATCGTAGCGCCGTAGTAAACGATAACCAGGGTTAACAGGAGGAGCACTAAACAGCTCATATCGTCCTGCTCTCCCTAGCGCACTGAGAGAATTTCACCTTGCTCTTTTCGATCACACCAGATTCAGGTTTCGACACAGACTCATGAGAGAATAAATATCAAAGCACCCAACAAAGCTGTAGAACCAACCACTACAGCGCCCACAAGCGGACCGACGACGAAAGCGAAAGTCGCAGCAAGTATACCCGCCACGGCTGCGAACATGCTCATGAGCGCGGAAAGAAATATCATTGGCGCGAGCAACATGAAGGCTATCATACGACACCACTCTCCCTGGCGGACGGAGGTAACATCCTGCTGCTCTTTTCGAAGACTCTCATACCACCTGCACAGTCGCCCGCGGTCAATCTTGCCCTCGTCCCCAGCCTAGCAATCGTGTTCACTGCCAGCCTCACCGCAGAACTGTGAAAATTTCTGCGGCTTGAACTATTCTGTTACCCTGAATTTTGTCTCTCGGTAGGCAACTACCAGGAGAACGACCAGCACTACCAGCCCCACTAATACCCATACCCAGGTCGGGATCGGTGATACCCTGAACTCAATGGACTCTGACCAGGGGCCTTCGTTGCCATAATCATCTACTATCTTAACCCGCCAGTGGTAGGTCCCTTTGCCGAGCGCCTCGTCCTCAGTCAGCGTGTAGGTGCTTTCCACCACTGATTTCGGCCAGGTACTTCCCTCGCCGCTCACCTCCAAGGTGTAAGTATAACCAGTGCTACCTGTTACGCCTTGCCACTTAAAAGTCACCGTCCCCGACCTCAGCGTGCTGTCCTTGGGCGAGATGGGCAGCGGAGTGATTGACAAAGTTTTCGTGGTTACCGTGAAGTCAACCGAGTCGCTGGCTCCGCCTTCATCGGTCACCACCACTGTGCGCATGCCTTCAGTGCTTCCCTTCGGCACTCTGAAGCTAATGACAATATTGCCATTCGACTGGCTATACATATCCCCTGACGCGGCGACTCCGCCAACAGTCACGGTCAATCCTTGACTACCGTGGAAACCGTCGCCGCTCACGCTAATGGAGTCCCCGGGAGCTCCCTCGGCGGGGCTGATAGTCAGTATTCTGGCTCGGGTGTTGACGGTCTTGGTTACAGCAGGCTGAGTCGTGGGACCGGAGGCTGACACTGTGTGGCTGCCGAAGGCGCTGGTTGGCAGACTAAAAGAGGATTCCCAAGTGCCAGACATATCAGCGGTGATGCCAGTAGGGGTGACATCCAGCCCATCGAAGTAAATGCGGATGCCCGTCTCCCCGGGTGCAAAGCCACCTCCCGTAACTGTGATAGTATCGCCTATATAAGCCGAGACCGGCTCAACCCATATTCCGGCGACCACGGTGAACTCAATATCAGGCACATAACGAGCCCTGGTATACGTTCCCGAGGCATCGATAGCATAGCGGCCGTTCTGGACCGCCGGCACAGCGACGGTGGCACTCCAGGAACCGTCTGGGCCGGCATAGATGTCTTCCTTCACTACCTTGCCGTCGAAGGTAATCTTGATGTCACTTTCATCCTTGGCAAAGCCAGTACCATCTACGGTAATCGGCTGCCTCACTGTTCCCGAACTCGGCGTGACGGTGATTTTGGGGGTCACCTCGAAATACTTGCTTAGCCAAGTTACCCACAGCGTGCCGTCGGGAACGGCGATGTCGAACGTATAGCTGCCAGCGGGAGTGGCCGGGATGGTATAGGATACTGTCCAACTGCCCACGGCATTGGCCGTAGTTGACTGTACAACCGCGCCCTTGAATTTGACCTGGATTTGCTGCGAAGCGGCAAATCCATAGCCTTTGAGAGTCACGTTCGTGCCCTTCGCTCCCTCCTCAGGTTCAATTCTTACAAAGGGGAGGACCTCAAAAGTAGCCGACGCTTTTTGGGCATAAGTGTTATCGACCAAGTAGACATTGTGGAGGCCCTTCGTAGACTCGGGGAGAAAGAACGTGACTTCGTAGATTCCAGCCGCAATTGCTGTGAATGTCTCCTTAACATTCGTGAGAGAATCCCAGCAGACATGGTAGGTACCTGCCGCCGCCACGAGCGCCGTGGCTCCGATCAGCTCGCCGCAGATCCCTACTTCGACCAGCTCGCCACACACTCCGCAAGCAGGGTCAAGGGTAAGGTTATACACCGTAGGTGCAACTGTTGTAAAAGAGTAGTACGCTCCGCTATTGTTATCGACGGAAGTTCCCGAGCCATCTGTAGATTCGACTTCGAAGTAGTAGGTTTCACCCGGAATTAATCCTGTGAGGTGTATGAAATGGGTGGTAACTGCGTCACTGTCAGACGCTACCTGGCCTGGCGGAGTCAGAGTGCCATATCTCACCAGGCTATTGCTGGTAGTATTGGTAGTCCAGAAGATAGTGGCGGCGGTTGCGGTAATGGAGTTGGGGTCAACAACCACATTTGATATCTCGGGCCCGGCAGCCAGAGCCAGTTGGGGGAATATCAAGATTAACAGCAGAAGCCCAACTGTGATGGGAACACATATTCGCCTTGTGCGCACTCTCAAGTTCTGCAGCAGACAAGTCTTCCCGAAAAAGTGCTTTTGGATGAACCTATAGAATATGGAGGACTCTACACTAGTTTTGAGAAAAAGAGTCTGCTCTTACCACCTTTCCTTTATTATTCAAAGAGGCCGCTTAGTGGTTTTTCAATTTCAGACAGTCGAATTCTCTTACGGCCTCGTTTGAACAAACATAATATCTTCAACTTGGTAGGTTTGTCAAGACTCGTACCTGCGCCCACTGTTTTTCGGCAAACCCTGGCAAAAACCTCTTGTGGGACTTGACAACCTGCCACCCGTAA
>Ga0224510_10001755_pt1 | contig 13815 bp, 12 predicted proteins | sample SF_May12_sed_USG_FD_170161 | JGI IMG/M metagenome (GOLD analysis project Ga0224510, IMG submission 170161) | Sediment microbial communities from San Francisco Bay, California, United States - SF_May12_sed_USGS_4_1 | ecosystem: Environmental > Aquatic > Marine > Sediment | place: USA: California... | reverse complement strand
CCGGCGGCACGGAGAGCCAGCCACCATGAAAATATACCGCGACCTCAAGGAAATACAGCAACCGCTGCACCGCCCCTTTGTCACCATCGGCAACTTCGACGGCGTCCACCTCGGCCACCAGATACTGTTCAGCGAGGTGGTGAGCCGCGCCTACAAGCACGAAGGCACCAGCGTGGTGATCACCTTTGATCCGCATCCGCTCCAGGTCGTCCGGCCCGAATTCGGCATCAAGCTGATCTCCAACGAACAGCAGAAGGAAGAGCTGATCGAGATGGCCGGCATCGACGTGCTGGTCATCATCCCCTTCAGCAAAGAACTCGCCGCCACCCCGGCCGAAACCTTTGTCGACGAGATACTGGTCAAGACCATCGGCGTCGAACACCTGGTCATCGGTTACGACTACGCCATGGGCCGCGGCCGCGAGGGCAATATCGATTTCCTGAAGGCCCAGGGCAAGGAGAAGGGCTTCCCGGTAACGGTGGTGGAGCCCTTTTACGTCGACGACATGCTGGCGAGCAGCACCAAGGTACGGGCCCTGATCACCGACGGCAAGATGCGCTACGTCAAGAAGCTGCTCGGCCGCTACTACCAGATCCGAGGCGAGGTGAAGCGCGGCAAGCAGCGCGGCGGCCCTCTGGTCGGCTTTCCCACCGCCAACCTGGCCATCTCGCCGGAGGATCTCTGCCCCAAGCACGGGGTCTATGTCACCCAGGTGATCTACGACGGCAAATGCTACGGTGGGGTACTCAATATCGGCTACAACCCGACCTTCGGCGGCGACCAGCTGGTGGCAGAAACCCACATCTTCGACTTCAACCAGGACATCTACGGCAAGCCGATCAAGATCAACCTGCTCCGCTTTCTGCGCGGCGAACGGAAATTCTCCGGCCCGGAAGAACTCTCCGCCCAGATCCGCAAGGACGCGGAAGAAGCCAGGCAGGTACTGGCCGAAGCGCAGAAGGAGATCGTCCTCTCCTGTGAGGAGCGGTACAACCGCTGACCAGCGGAGACACACATGCCGCCGCAGCCATAAAAAAAGAGCGAGACTTACGAGTCCCGCTCTTTTTTTATGATCCAAGCACTACCCTTTCCGGGCCGGCCGCTTGCGCCGTGCAACTACCAGCTATAGGCCTTGGGATCGATGCCGCCCTTGTGCATCAAGCCCACGGTAAAATCGAGGGTCTTGCTGTCGAAACGACGCATCGACTGGGCGCCGAATACCGCCGCCGACCCCATGGCCGCTTCGCTGATCTTGCTCCGCACCGCCTCGGGCACACCCTTGGAGGCCGTCAAGACGTTATCCGGATTCTTGGCATCGGAGATACCCGCCACCTGGTGGGCGACAAAACCGGGGAATTTCTCCTTGTTGGCCTGCCACCACCAGTTCTTCACAAAAGCGGCCTTGGCCACCCCGGCCTTGACGGCATTGGCGGCGGCGTCATGGCTGGCGACCCGGATGGCCGCCTTGCCTGCGGTGGCGGCCTTGGCGCCCGACTCGCCGGAACTGGCGCCGGCGGTATAGGCGATTTTTTCAGGGTTCTCCCGCAAAATGGCCGCGGGGTTACCCCCTTCCGGGAAGATCATCCACGCCCCGTAGAATTCCTTGCCGTTGACGGCCTGCACCAGCGGTACGCCGATGCCCCGCTCACGGATGATGGCCTGCACGAAAGAGCCGACATACACCAGACACGGCTCCCCGGCGGTGAAGGCATCAAGCACCTGGGGATAACTGGTGGCGATACGAGGTTTTACGGTCACCCCGCTCTTCGCGGTCAAGGCATCGGCAATCTCCTTGGCCTGGGCGCCCTTGCTCTTCCAGTCGGGGGGGAACCAGCAAGCAATATCGCCGGCGACAGCCGTCCCGACCAATCCGAACAGCATGGAAACAATGGCCATACAAGTAACAATTCGTTTCATTTGCACCTCCATCCTCTGTTGCACTGCATATAGTTAGACCATGGTCGGCCGGACCGCGGCCGCCATTCACGATAGATTCCAGCCCGCCCTACCCCTCCTGCAACAGCGGTTGCTGCCGCAGCGCCACCGACGCCTCCGCGGCTTCCGCACCGGACGGGGCGCAGCCTTCGCCGCCAACGATCTCCTTCAACTCGCAGACCACCCGCTCCATCTGCTCGGCCTGGGCGTTAAGTTCACGGACCGCGCTGATGGCGTTTTCGGCCGACACGGCATTCTTCTGGGTGACCTGGCCCATGGCATCCATGGTGCGATGGATCTGGCCCACGCCGTGACTCTGCTCCGCCGATGCCTCGTTAACGCCGCCCATGAGGATCACGGCCTGCTGCACATCCTCGGTCACCGTCTTGAAGGAGTCCCTTGTTTCACCGACTAGTGCCACCCCACCCCTGATCTTCGCCACCGTCCGCTCGATGAGTTCGGCGGTATTCTTGGACGCCGCTGCGGATCGCTGGGCAAGGCTGCGCACCTCTTCGGCCACCACCGCGAAACCGGCCCCGGCCTCACCTGCCCGCGCCGCTTCCACCGCCGCGTTTAAGGCAAGCAGGTTGGTCTGAAAGGCGATCTCATCGATATCCTTAATGATCTTCGAGATTTCCTCGCTGGCCGCGGAAATCTCATCCATGGAGCCGATCAGGTGCTGCATGGAGGTATTCGCCTCAGCGACCACCGAGGCCGCCCGCTTCATGAGCTGATCCGCCTCGCTGGTATTGGCGCTGTTGCGGTCGGTCATCGCCCGCATCTGCTCCAGGGCGCTGGCGGTCTCTTCCAGGGCGGCGCCTTGACCGACGACACCGTCGTTGACCACATCACTCGCCTCCGCCACTCGCTGCGCGGACGCCGAGAGCTTGGCGCCGCCGGCGAGCAGTTGCTCGATGACCGTGTTCATCGGCCGCGAGAAACGGGAGGTCATGAAGATGGCCAACAGCACCCCCGCCACCACCCCGACCAGCAGGATCGCCGCACCCAACCGGGTCAGCAGCTTAACGAATATCCCCCGCTTGAGAATGGCGCTACCGCTGTCCAGCCTGGCCACCACCGCGCCCTTGGCCTCGCTGACAATCTCGGTGAGTCGTTCGTTACTTTCCTTCTCCTCTTTCAGCATCGCGGCCAGCACATCCTCAAGGACGGTGAGTTCAACCTTGACGAAGGCAAAACCGGAACCCTTTTCCGCCGTGACGACAAAAACCCCCTCGCTTCTCTTTGTCCCCGCCTCCACCGCCTCGCTCAACTCCCGGTTGGTGTAGATGACAACATGCACGACATCCTTGTCGCCGACCACCCGCTGCTCGGCAAGACGACGAACACCATCGACATCGAATCCCTCCATCAGGGTCAGGGCGTTATCGGCGATACCCTGCGCCGACTGGTTCATCCGCTTCACAAAACTCTGCGCCATCTCCTGATGGCTTTCCCGCAAATTCCGCTGCACATCCGTGCTGATGCTGTTCCCCAACCCTTCCATCTGTTCACTGAAGAGGGCCGGTAATTTTTCATTGAAGACGATGCCGGTTTCGCTGTTGATCACCCAACTCGCCACCAGCATGGTGACGCCGGCAAACGCCGCGAAGGAGAGAAAAAAGGCGCTCAACACATTGCCGGTAAAGGAAATTTTCACCACGGACACACTCTCACAATATTTTTGTCATCATTACCGCACGGCCAAAAACCAAAACAGCTCAGTCCTCCTCGCCGCCCACCCCTCTGCACACAACTCCACATTACGATTTACCATAATGCTTACAAAAATTATTCCACCTTGCCAATTTGAATATATACCTGCCATCGAGTTTATATCAACCCGTAAAAATACTTAATTACCACTAGCATTTCTCCGCAATGCATTCCCACCCCCATTCCTGGCCTGGATTCCGACAACAAACGCAGCGATTAATCCTTGCCTTTGCAATGTGGCCTGCTAAGGTAGATCCTGCCTCCCCCGCACCTCCCCGCCAAACCTCCGCCAGAGAGAATCGCATGGAAAACCGCCTGCAGGAACTGATTGAACGGATAAAAAGGCTTGAGGACGAACTTTCCCGGGAGATACAGAAGAAGGAGGATGAATTTTTCTACAAGATCCGCGGCCGCAAGATCTTTTTCGAGGAAGAGGCGAAACGCCGCCACCGGCGCTTGGCGCAGACGCTCCACCGCTATCTGCGTGAAACCGCGATCCGCAATTTCCTGACTGCGCCGGTGATCTGGTTCTGCCTGCTGCCGGCCCTGTGCATGGACCTCACCGCCACCCTTTACCAGGCGATCTGCTTCCCGGTTTACGGCATCCCCAAGGTCAAACGCGGCAGTCATGTGATCATCGACCGCCACGCCCTGCGCTACCTGAACCCCATCGAGAAGCTGAACTGCATCTACTGCGGCTACTTCAACGGCATGATCAGCTACATCCAGGAGATCGCCGCCCGCACCGAACAGTACTGGTGCCCGATCAAGCACGCCCGCAAGGTTGCGCGCATCCACAGCCGCTATCATAAATTCTTTGAATATGGCGATGCGGAAAGATATCGCCGAGATCTCGAACAAATCCGCCGGGATTTCAAGGATCTGGCCTGAACAGGCCACCACGGCGGCTCCCTACAGGCTCGCCTCCAGATAACAGCCGTTTTCCTCGCCGATCCCGGCCTGAAGGATAATCGGCTCATAGCGGCCCATGAAGCCACGATGCCGATCCAGAAACATGGGATGCTGATCCGGGCGAACCACCCGCACCCGCCGATAGCCCTCGCCCCGCGCGACCTCGCAGACCTTGCGCAGCACGAAGGCCCTGGGGTCCATCGCCAGCCGGGCGGCAAGTCTCGCGAAATCGCGGCTCCGCTCCTTCTGCGCCGGCAGCACCCGCTGGCCTTGGAGTGAGATCACGAACAACTCGCTTTGCGTGGCATCGAGAAAAAAACTGGTCTTGGCGATATAGCTGATGTCGGTGCCGTGCGGGTTTTCCTCCTCCGCATGGACCAGATAGCCGCAGATGCCGAAGCTGTCCTCGGCGGCCCCCTCCTCCATCAGCATCTTGACCCCGTGCCCCATACAGAGCGCCCGGCCATGGGCGCCGATAAAATCGTCCCGCCGCGCCAGGGTTTCATGGATGATGCGGCCGTTGTTTTCAAAGCGGCGGACCACGTCGGCAAGCGTTGCCCGGCCGAGCCCGTGCAGCAGGAAGGTCGGATCGGGGAAACAGGTCAGCGAGCCATTGGCAATGGGTTCGGCAAAAGACTGCATCGCCCCGGCCATGGCCTCGGCATACACCTCGATGGTGGTCTGGTCGTCGAGGCCATGGAAGGCATGGGCGAGCAGCAGCATCACCAGTTCGATATGCGCCCCGAAGCGCAGCCCCTGGATCAGCTCGACCTGCCGCACGACCCCCTCATCATCGGGCCCGCCTCCCCGCAACTCCTTCACCACCGAAAAGAGCGAGGCATCGAACCTCCCTTCGCAAAAGGAATCGGCATCGGTCAGGTACTCGACGATCCGGTTGACGAATGCCCTTTTTCTGATCTTGGTCACACAACCTCCAGGGCGATCACCGCTCCCGCCGTTTTCATTCGGATTGGAATCTGGTATCCTTTGCCGCCGACCTTTTACCGGCACACGCCACCACCCACAGGAATGGAGCTGAGCATGGGCTTTGACATCCAACAAGACACCATTTACGCCCACGACCGCTATACATATTTTTACGAACTGGAACTGGCCGGCTTCCGCGACGATCTGCCCTTCTACCTCAAGCATCTGCCCGGTAGCCCGGCCACGGTCCTTGAACTCGGCTGCGGCACCGGGCGGCTGGGCCGCGCCCTGGCTCAAGCGGGACATCAGGTGACCGGCATCGATCTTTCCCACTCCATGCTGCGGCGGGCGTTGGAAAGGCAGGATGCCGACACCGACAATCCACGCTACTGCTGCATGGATATGACCAGCATCGGGCTCAGCTGCCGCTTCGACGCCGTGGTGGTCCCCTACCACACCATGAACCTGCTCACCGGCGAGGGCGAGGTCGACCGCTGCCTTGCACAGATTCGGCCGCTGCTCGCCGAGGGCGGACGGTTACTCCTCCAGCTCTTTGTGCCGGCCCTGGCACATGCCACCCTCGCCCAAAAAAAACAGTTTCAGTTCATGATCTTCGACCGCGCCAACGGCTCCAAGGTGATCAAGGAAATCCTCAAATGGCGGGAAGCGGGTTCAACCCTGATCAACCTGCGGGAAACGTACCGGATCCGCTATCAACCGGACCGGGTGAACGAAGACTGGCAATACGACTACCAAATCCTCGGCATCGATGCCGAGGCGTGGCAGGACCATCTTGCCAAGGCCGGGTTTGCCGTCACCGCCCGCTATGGCGACTACGACCTGACGCCCTTTGTCGCCGGCGAACACGCAACCCTCCTGCTTGCCGCCGCGGCAGGGTAACCGTTTCGCCGGGCGGCAGGGCATGCCGCGTTAAAAAAACTTGCGGAAATGAGCAGAAATGTCGATAACCAAAAAAACTTAGCAACTTCGACAACAGGTCAGGCAGGCGAACAAACGATGAAAGGCAGCAAGATACTCTGGATCGACAACACCCCCTCCCATATCGAGGAGGCGGCGGAACTCCTCCGCGACGAAGGGTTTCAGGTCGAGACCGTCGGCACGGCCGGGGCCGGCGCGGCCGCGATCGCCCAAGCACCGGACGCTTACCTGGCGGTCATCATCGACCTGCTGCTCCCCGCCGAAGCGATCACGGTGCCGAACACGAACGGGCCGGAACTGCTTGAGCCCCTGCCCGGCCAGCACGGCGGCATCACCCTGGGCCGCTGGCTGCAACGCCGCTGGCCGAACCTGAACATCCTCGGCGTCTCCGTCAAAACAGACCGCAAGGACCCGCAGGTCCGCTGGTTCAAGGAAACCGCCGAGGGGTACCTGGACAAGCTCACCCTCTATCAAACCCCGCGCGCCCTGCTGCTCCGGATCAAAAACCTCCAGCCCGGCGAAGCCCGACCGGCAAAGCCATCGCTTTCGACCTACCTCATCCACGGCAGCAATGAGGCGGCCAAGGATGAGTTCCTCCGTTACCTGACCGGCACCTTGCGCATCCCGTCGCCAATCGTCCTGCACGACCAGCCGGACCAGGGGATATCCACCCTCCTCCGGGCGGTCGCCGACCGCGACGACCGCAAATTGGTCTTCGTGCTGCTGCCGGCCGACGCCACGGAGCGGCAGGCGGTGCTCTTCGAGGCGGGGTGCCTGTATGGCACCTGCGTCGGCAAGAAAGGCAAAACCATCTTCCTCCATCACGGCGAGGCGGGCATTGCCAGCAAGCTGCCCGATCTGTCCACCGTCGACATCAGCGGCGGCATCATGAAGGCGGACGGCACCATCCGTGCCTTGGTCAACGACTACCTGCCTCTCCTCCGTCGTCGCTGACCACATCGCGGCCGACCACCACCTGATTTCTACCGCTCCGCTTGGCGATGTAGAGCTGCTCGTCGGCGACCTTCACCATCCCCTCCAGGCTGTAAGCACAGCCGTTCACCGCCACCCCGATACTGACCGTGAGGTTGAGCTGCCGGCCGTCGCCGAGCTCGAGCGGCGTATCGGCCAGCCGTTGCCGCAACTCCTCGAAAAGCCCCTCGACATTCCCATCGTCGACATTGACGGCCAGGATGCAAAACTCCTCGCCCCCCACCCGGGCGACAATATCGGTCGCCCGCATCCTCTTCTGCAGGATTGCCGCGACATGGCACAAGGCCTGGTCGCCCACATCATGGCCGTAGGTGTCGTTAACCTTCTTGAAGTGGTCGATATCGATCATCGCGCAGGTAAGGCTGATGCTCCTGCGGGCAGCGCTGGCGAACAGCTTGTAGCCGACATCGAAGAAATAACGTCGGTTGCAGAGCCCGGTGAGAAAATCCTTGATCGCGGCTTCCCGGATCCGCCGCACATTTTCAAGGCCGTCCAGGCATTGATTGACCCGGCAGTAAAACTCCTCGGTGAGAAAGGTCTGCTTGATGATGAAATCGTTGGCGCCATACTTGATGAAGCGGGCCGCGAGCAGGTTTTCCCCCTTGGCGGAGATGCCGATGATGGCCATCTCCTCCTTGGGGTATCTGGCCCGCAGGCGTTGGGTAAGCTTGAAGCCGTCCATCTCCGGCATGCTGAAGTCGGCGATCACCAGTTGAATATCCGGATGCGCCTCCACCACCGCCAGCGCCCCGACGCCGTCGGCGGCGGTCAGAACCTGGAAGCGGTGCACCTTCAGCAAATCGACGATCACCTGCCGAAAGAACGAAGAATCATCCACCACCAGCACCTTGGTGACCAGATTCCGCTCCAGCCGCTGGATGGTCGCCACCAGATAATCGGGCGAGGAGAAATTGTCCTTGAGCACGTAATCGACAACGTTCTTCATCCAGACCGCGTTGCGGACCTCGTCGGAAAAGAGCCCGGTGAAAACAACGGCGGGGATGTCGCGGCGGACGACGTGATCGATGATTTCGCCGGCAGGGGCATCGGGGAGTGAGTAGTCGAGGATGGCGGCGAAAAAACCATCGCTTTGGACGGCAAGCTGCGCAAGGGCCTCGGCGAGATTCTTGGCCCAGACCACGGAGTAGCGGGCCGCCTGCAGCTTGGTGCGCAGAAGGGTGCCGACAAACTTGTTATCCTCGACCAGCAGAATCCGCTTCGCGCCCATGCCTTCCCGTAGTAGATGATTGCAAGCCGACCGGCTCAGGAGCGGTAATCGGCGTTGATCTTGACGTAATCGAGGGAAAAATCGCAGGTATACATCTCCCCGCAGCCGTTGCCGCCGTGCAGGTCGATATTGACCGAGAATTCCTTGCGCTTGAGAACCGCGGTGGCGCGGGACTCCACCGCGGCGCCCTGGCCAAGGCCGTTCGCCACCATCTGCACATCGTCAAAGGCGATGTCCACCCGGTCGGCGTCAAAATCGATGCCGGAGCGCCCCAGGGCGGCGATGATCCGTCCCCAGTTGGCATCCTCGCCGAAGAAGGCGGTCTTGACCAGATTGGAGTTGGCGATGGTGCGGGCGGCGGCCACCGCCGCTTCGTCACTGGCGGCGCCGGTCACCCGGATGGTGATGAGTTTGGTGGCGCCCTCGCCGTCACGGACGATCTGCAGGGCCAGATCCTTCATCAGATCGTTCAGGACCGCCTGAAAAACCGCCTTGTCCGTGGCCCCGTCATCGATGACGGGGTTGCCGGCCAGGCCGTTGGCAAGCAACAGCACGGTATCGTTGGTGGAGGTGTCGCCGTCGACGGTGATCCGGTTGAACGAGCAATCGGCGGCCGTTTTCAACATGCCGGCAAGGGCGTTGGGAGCCACCGCCGCATCGGTGAGCACAAAGCCCAGCATGGTGGCCATGTTGGGCATGATCATCCCGGAGCCCTTGGCAACCCCGACCAGTTTCACCTCCTTGCCGCCGACGGTAACCGTCCGCACCGCGGTCTTGGGGACAAGGTCGGTGGTCATGATCGCCCGGGCCACGTCGGCCAGGCCATCGGCAGAGAGCTTGCCGATGAGCCCCGGCATGGCGGCCGAAAACGGATCGGGCCGCAGCTGCTCGCCGATAACCCCGGTGGAGGAGACCTGCACCAGCTCCTCGGCGATGCCAAGACCGTCGGCAACCATCTTGCCGGTGGCGCGGGCCAGGCGCATGCCCTCCGCGCCGGTACAGGCGTTGGCGATCCCGGAATTGATCATGATCGCCTGGGCGCGACCGCCCTGCAGCCGTTCCATGCCCAGCCGCACCGGTGCCGCCTTGACCAGGCTGGTGGTGAAAACACCTGCGGCAACGGCCGGGACCTCGCTGTAAATCAGGGCCAGATCGAGGCGATCCTTCTTGCGGATATGGGCCGCCACCGCCGCCCCGACAAACCCCTGCACCTGCAGATCATCACCCATCACTCGTTCCTCCGCCTCAATCCTGGCTGCCACAGCACCGTTTGTATTTCTTGCCGCTGCCGCACGGGCAGGCGGTGTTGCGACCCACCTTGTCGCCCTCACGGACGTGCGGCTGCCGCGATTCCTCTTCCGCCTCCACGCCACGGCGCATCTGCATCGCCTGCTGCTGCCGCTGCTCCCGCTGCTCCCGTTCCATGGCCTCCACGTCGTCCTCACGGGCCAGCTGGATCCGGAAAAGGGTGTTGATGGTCTGCTCCTTGACGCGGTCGATCATCGCCAGGAACATGTTGAACCCTTCCTTCTTGTACTCGTCGAGAGGGTTCTTCTGGCCGTAGCCGCGCAGGCCGATGCCCTCCTTCAGGTGATCCATGTGCAGCAGGTGTTCCTTCCAGTGGCCGTCCACCATCTGCAGAAGCACCACCCGCTCCAGGTGCCGCATGGTCGCGCTGCCGACCTGCTGCTCCTTGGCTTCGTACGCCTGCTGAATCATGGCCGTGACCTTCTCCTGCAACGCCTCGGCGGTAAGCTCAACCCGCTCCTCGGGGGCAAACACCGCCGGCAGGGCAAACCAGACCAACAGCCGCTCCTGGATGCCGGTCCAGTCCCAATCCTCGGAGGAGACCTTGGGGTCGACGAACTCCGGCACCACCCCCTCGGCCAGGTCGTCGATCATGTCGGCGATGACGTCCTTGACGTCGTCGCTCTCCAGCACCTCACGGCGCTGGCGATAGATCACCTCGCGCTGCTTGTTCATCACGTCGTCGTACTCGAGGAGGTGCTTGCGGATATCGAAGTTGTGCCCCTCCACCTTGCGCTGGGCGTTCTCGATGGCGCGGCTGATCATCGCATGCTCGATGGCCTCGTCCTCCTCCATGCCGAGCTTATCCATGATTCCGGAGATCCGGTCGGAACCGAAGATGCGGAGCAGATCGTCCTCAAGCGACAGATAGAACCGCGACGAGCCGGGGTCACCCTGGCGGCCGGAACGGCCCCGCAGCTGGTTGTCGATACGGCGCGACTCGTGCCGGCTGGTGCCGAGGATATGCAGGCCGCCGAGGGCGGCCACCCCCTCGCCCAGCTTGATGTCGGTGCCGCGACCGGCCATGTTGGTGGCAATGGTTACCTTGCCTTGCTGCCCGGCGTCGGCGATGATCTCCGCCTCCCGTTCATGATGCTTGGCATTCAGCACCTCGTGGGGGATGCCGGCTTTTTTCAGCATCTTCGAAATCTTTTCCGAAACATCGATGGAGATGGTGCCCACCAGCACCGGCTGCCCCTTTTTGTGCAACTCGCCGATCTCGGCCACCACCGCCTTGTACTTGGCGGCCACCGACTTGTAGATAAGGTCCGGGAAATCGAGGCGGATCATCTCCTGGTGGGTGGGAATCACCACCACATCGAGATTGTAGATCTTCTTGAACTCCGCCGCCTCGGTGTCGGCGGTGCCGGTCATGCCGGCCAGCTTCTCGTACATCCGGAAATAGTTCTGGAAGGTGATGGAGGCAAGGGTCTGGTTCTCCCGCTCCACCTTGACCCCCTCCTTGGCCTCCAGGGACTGATGCAGGCCGTCGCTGTAACGGCGGCCGGGCATGGTGCGGCCGGTGAACTCGTCGACGATCACCACCTCGCCGTCCTTGACCAGATAATCCACATCGCGCTGGAAGAGGACATGGGCCTTCAGGGCCTGATTGAGGTGATGGAGCCACTCGATGTTCTTGGGATCGTAGAGGTTATCAACCTTGAGCAGTTCCTCGCCGAGGGCGACGCCGTCCTCGGTAAGGGTCACCGAACGGGCTTTCTCGTCGACAACATAATGGGTATCCCGCTTGAAGGGCGGGATCACCCGGTTGACCTTCTCGTAAAGCTCGGTGGACATGTCGGCGGGGCCGGAGATGATCAGCGGCGTCCGCGCCTCGTCGATGAGGATGGAATCCACCTCGTCGACGATGGCGAAATGATGGGGGCGCTGGCAGAAATCGGCCAGATCGAACTTCATGTTGTCGCGCAGGTAGTCGAAGCCGAACTCGTTGTTGGTGCCGTAGGCGATGTCGGCGCTGTAGGCCGCCCGCCGCTCGGCGTCGCTTTTCTCGTGGAGGATGGTGCCGGTGGTGAGGCCGAGGAAGTTGTAGAGCTTGCTCATCCACTCGGCGTCACGGCGGGCCAGGTAATCGTTGACCGTCACCACATGGACGCCCTTGCCGGTGAGGGCGTTGAGGTAAACCGGCAGGGTGGCGACCAGGGTCTTGCCCTCGCCGGTTTTCATCTCGGCGATCTTGCCCTGATGGAGGATCACCCCGCCGATGAGCTGCACATCGTATGGCCGCATGCCGAGCACCCGTTGCGAGGCCTCGCGGACCACGGCGAAGGCCTCGGGCAGAATGGCATCCAGCGACTCCCCCTTGGCAAAACGCTCCTTGAAGGCGACGGTACGGGCGGCCAGGGCCGCGTCGTCGAGCTTTTGAACCTCCGGCTCCAGGGAGTTGATCCGGTTGATGGTGGGCTGAATAGCTTTCAGGACCCGTTCGTTCTTGCTCCCGAACACCTTGGTCAACATGGTTCCAAACATAGGGATACTTCCTTGTCTTACAGTGAGAAAGAGGCGCGATCAACCAACCACGGCGAGCGGGCGGCTTACGATTTTTCCCAGACCAGGGCCTCTTCGTTGCAGTCCGGAAACTTGGGACAGTGAATACAGTCGCTCCAGACCTTGTGGGGCAGTTCGTTCTTATCGATGTCGCGGAAATGCAGCCGCTTGAAAAAGGTCGGCTGATAGGTGAGGGTAAAAACCCGGGTGATGCCGAAGGATACTGCCTCATCGAGACAGGCGTTGGCGAGTTCGGTGCCGATCCCCCGCCCCTGATGGGATTCCGCCACCGCAAAGGAACGGATCTCGGCGAGGTTTTCCCAGCAGACATGGAGGGCGCCGCAGCCGACCACCCGTTCCCCGGCCTCGTCCTTCTCGACATAGACCTTGAAATCTCGAAGCTGATCGTACAGGGAACTCAACGACCTCCCCAGCAGCAATCCCTTGTCGGCGAAATATTTCAGCAACTCGTAGATCGCCTTGATGTCTTCCATGCGGGCGTTTCGAATCATGTCCAACCCTTCAACGGATCACTGCTGCAACCAACGGCAACCCGGCAGATATGCTATATAAAAGTTAACTCGACAGTTGTAACACCGAACCGGAGCCGGGTCAAGAGCGTCGGCACCCGACCACGGCTCTATTTCCCCTCCGGAATCAGGGTGATGTAGGCGCGCACCTGCTCTTTTTCTTCCAGTTCATTGACCAGTTTGTTGGCGGCGCCCAGATCGGCGAAGCGACCGACAAACACCCGGTGCAGATGGCTCCCCTCCTGCGGGGCAAGGCTGAACGCCACGTATCCCTTCTCCTTCCAGGCAGCCACCGATTCGGCGGCGTTGACCTCTTCACGAAACGCCCCCACCTGCAACGCGAAACAGGTCGTCGCGTCGGTCGAGGCGATACCTTCCTTGCCGGCGGCAGGGTTGCTCGCCTCGCCGGGGGGCGCACCCGGCGTCGGCTCCGCCTCCGCAGCCTGATCGACCTGGACCTCGGCGATCGGATCGCCGGGGACCGCCGGCACGGGCACGGCCGGGGCTTCCCGCAGTTCCTGGCCGGTAGGCGGCATATCGGGAACCGTGGGGGCCGGCAGCAATCTGGTCGCTACCTGGTGCAGCCAGGGAGCCTCGTCGGAGGACGATGGCGACAAAACCGTCTGCCCGGCCCACACCCCGAGGAGGAACACCCAGAGGAAGATACAGAGACAGACCACCGTCAGCCCGCAAAGGCCACCGATCCCCAACTCGAAACGAACGGCGAAACTGCGCAGTCGTTTAGCGCGATTCAACATATTCATCCTCCCTCACATACTCTCCGGGGCAGTCACCCCGACCAGGGTCAAACCGTTGCGCAGCACC
>Ga0224510_10001754_pt1 | contig 13817 bp, 10 predicted proteins | sample SF_May12_sed_USG_FD_170161 | JGI IMG/M metagenome (GOLD analysis project Ga0224510, IMG submission 170161) | Sediment microbial communities from San Francisco Bay, California, United States - SF_May12_sed_USGS_4_1 | ecosystem: Environmental > Aquatic > Marine > Sediment | place: USA: California... | reverse complement strand
CTAGGAAGTGCGGCTCCTTGCCGCTCCTTGCTATACTCATAGCAACCACCCACAGAGGAGTGACCACCGATGTCGGCACAGGGAAAAGATTCGATCATTCTGTTGATCCATTGCAAAGACCGTAAGGGCATCGTGGCGCGCGTGTCGGGATTCATTCATGATTTCGGCGGCAACATCCTGGATTCCGACCATCACACTGACAAGGACACAAACGATTTTCTTATGAGAATGGAGTTCGCCACGGAGGGATTCCAGATCCCCCCAGACGACATTCCGTCCGCCTTTGCTCCGATTGCGAAAGTTTACGAGATGCACTGCGAAGTGTATCCATCCAGCCGACGAACCCGTGTCGGTCTACTAGTTTCGAAACAAGATCACTGTCTCGCCGACCTCCTCCAGCGGCACCGCCGAGACGAACTGCACATCGATATTCCCGTCATCATTTCGAATCACGACACCTGCGCGAGCTGGGCTGAGCTCTTCAACATTCCCTTTGCCGTCTATCCCATGACGAAGGAGACCAAGCCCCAGCAAGAACAACAGGTCTTAGCGCTTCTGAAAGAGCACCGGGTGGAGCTCGTGGTGATGGCTCGCTATATGCAAATCCTCACTGCGGAGTTTTTGGCTCAGGTCGGTTGCCCAGTCATCAACATTCACCATTCCTTTCTGCCGGCCTTTATCGGAGCCAATCCCTACCGGCAGGCCTACGACCGCGGCGTCAAGATCATTGGGACGACGGCGCACTACGCGACCCAAGATTTGGATGAAGGGCCGATCATCGAACAAGACGTGATTCGCATCGGACATCGAGATACCGTGGACGATCTCGTACGGAAAGGACGCGACTTGGAGGAAGTCGTGCTGGCGCGCGCCGTGCGGCGACACATCGAACGGCGTGTGTTAGTCTACGGCCGAAAGACGGTCGTGTTTGATTGAATCAGTGACGATCCAACAATAGTAGAAGAGAAAGGGGAACGGATTGATACCCGTTCCCCTTCTGTTTGAAACCGAGGACACGATGTTAGATCTTCGCTGACAGAAACAGTGATCCCCCACGGCGGTTGATCAGCATCAGGATGCTGTCCCCCTTCTTCAAATCTGAAGACACCTTTTCAAATTCCTTTACGGACTTGACCGGCCTCCGATTGACCTCTTGAATGACATCACCAGGTACGAGTCCGGCCTTTTCCGCACCGCTGTCCGGGTCAAGGCTCGTCACGACGACTCCCTGAGCCCTTCCTTTGATGCCCAACTCGCGCGCGGTGTTCTGATTCAAATCCTCGACAGACAGACCGGCCAAGGCGTAGTCATGTTCACCACTTTCTACCTTCTTTGCAACTTTCTCCAGCTCCGGCTGCTCCCCGATCCGCACGGTCAGATCACGCGCGCGCCCATCGCGCATGACCTTCACCGGGACCTTGCTGCCGACTGGAGTCCTGGTGACCATCCGTTGCAGTGCGACACCATCCTCAATCAGGATCCCCTGATACTCAATGATCACATCGCCCTGCTTAAGTCCAGCCTGGTCAGCCGGGCTGTCTTCCTTGACGTCGCTCACCAAGGCGCCTTTCGAATCCTTCATACTGAAAGACTTTGCCAGATCCTGGTTCAAGTCTTGAAGACCGATCCCCAGATACCCTCGGACCACCTTACCGGTCTTAACAAGGCTCTCATAGATTGGCTTGGCCATCGTTGTTGAGACCGCAAAGCCGACTCCTTGATACCCACCCGTCTGCGAAAAGATGGCCGTATTAATACCGACGAGCTCACCTCTGGTGTTTACCAGTGCCCCGCCTGAGTTACCGGGGTTAATGGCGGCATCCGTCTGAATAAAGTCTTCATACTGCGTGATCCCCATATGGCCGCGGCCAACAGCACTGACGATCCCGAGCGTCACGGTAGAATTCAACCCGAAGGGATTGCCGACCGCCAAGACATACTCACCGACCTGCAGTTGTGACGCATCGCCCCATGGTATGGCGGGAAGACTGCTGGCGTTGATCTTAACCACAGCGAGGTCGCTCTTCGGATCAGCTCCGATAATCTTGCCCTTGAATTCCCGCTTGTCGGGAAGAGTGACGCTTACTTCATGAGCCTTGTCGATCACATGATTGTTGGTCAAAACATATCCGTCAGCCGAGATGATCACGCCTGATCCCTGACCCCTTCGAGGTCCCCAATGTTCCCCGGGAGGTTGCGGCCCCCGACGCCGTGGGTCGAAGGGTTTGCCGAAAAATTCCTCCATACGGTCTCGTAGTTCATCAGGGAGAGGTGATCCGTCCGAAACCCTTTCAGTCATGACCGTCGTAATATTGACAACCGCTGGTGTAACTTGCCTTGCGACGTCCGTGAACCCGTTCGCGGGAGTTGTGATGACCGCGGCCGCTGGAGTTGAAGTCGGCGCACTGGATGCCTGGGACGCACTAAACGAGTACCCACCCCAAACCAGGATTCCACTCATGAGACCGATTCCGATCGCGGAACCGACCTTCCTACGCAGATGTGATGACATACGCCCTCCCCATAGGCTGGTTCATTGGAAACCCGTGATTACCCAGTTCTTACGATCGGGTAACCCCTGCCTTGCAGTCGCAAGGAACATAACAACCTAGGATGAGAACAAGATTAACCAACGATTAAAGTTCACTAAGCAGTGGGAGGAGCGAGCGGTAAGACAACGGTGAAGGTTGATCCCTGGCCGAGATCGCTTTTGACTTCTACCCGGCCCTTGTGCAACTCCGCGATCCAGGAACAGATGGCGAGACCGAGACCTGTCCCCTTCTTGGTGTGGCCTCGGGCAACGTCGGTGCGGAAGAAGCGTTGGAAAATCTTCTTGTGATCGGCAGGGGCGATGCCAATCCCATAGTCTGTCACCGACAGCCTGGCCTCCCGACCGTCATTCAACAGCGCGATCTCGACCTTGCCACCGGAATACGAATACTTCATCGCATTTTCGACGAGATTGAGCAGCAGTTCACGAAGCCGCAAGTCGTCGCCCTGAACCACCACTGGCATGACGGTTCCCAGCAGAACTTCGATATTGCGGTCCTGCGCAAGCAACTTGGCCTGACGATGAATATCCTCCACCAGCGACTCCATGGCGACAGGCAGCGACTCCACTCTGACTTCACCCATGTCGGCACGTGAGAGAAACAACAGTTCGTCGACGATTCGCGTCATTCGATCGATTTCTTCCAGATTGCTCTCCAGCACCGATTTATAGTCGTCGAGCAAACGAGGTCGCCGCAGCGCCAGGTCTGTTTCGCCTTTCATCACCGTCAGAGGAGTCCGCAACTCATGCGAGGCATCGCTGGTGAATTGACGAATCTGGCGGAACGACGTATCCAGCCGGCCGATCATATTGTTGAAGGTGGCGGCCAGGCGGCCGATTTCGTCGTGAGCCGCCGGCATGCTCAGGCGTTGACTCAAGTCCCCAGCGGCAATGCGCTGCGCCGCAAGGGTAATCTTATCGACAGGCCGTAACGCGCGTCCCGCCAAGAACCATCCCCCTGCCAGAGACACAGCCAGGGCGATGGGGATTGCCACAACCAGCAGCACCAGGAAGCGCTGGAGTGTCTCTCCAACCGATTCCATCGACGTACCGACCTGCACGATGTACAGGAGATTGCCTCGATACATGATCGGCACGGAAATCAGCCTCAACGGAGGCTCCTTGGGATACTTGGCCGACTCAAAAACTCTCTGTCCGGCAAACGCGGCATCAAGGGCGGTTCGGCTCAGCGGAACTTCGTGTTGTTTGATATTCGGAGAACGGATCGTGATCGTGCCAGAGGGGCTGAAGATCTGGAAGAACTTATCGATTCGCGTCAGTTCAGGAAATTGCGAGAGCAGTTCCTCTTCGTTGATCAGTGGAAGAAATCCTCGCTCTTCGAGCGACCGCACCGCCGTCATGGCCGTATCTTCCAACGATTCATCGACTGTGTCGCGGAGACTTCTCGCTGTAATGGCGTACAGCACTACGGAGAAAATGATCAAGACCAGGGCTAGGGCGGTCCCATACCACAGGGTCAGCCGGACGCGTAGCGGCATGGATCAGCTCCTGCTCGGTGGTGACGACGTCGTGCTGTCGGTTTGCTGTGCCTCAAGTCACTGAGTACGCGCGGGGCTTGTGTCAGGTTCACGCTAGTCGGCCTTCAGCATATACCCGCTACCGCGAATGGTATGGATCAGTTTCTTGGTTCGGCCTCGATCGATTTTGTTCCGAAGGTAGTTCACATAGACATCGATGACGTTCGTAAAGGTGTCGAAATCTTGATTCCACACATGTTCGGAGATCATGGGCCGAGTGAGGACGCGGCCGGTGTGACGCATCAGATATTCGAGTAAGGCATACTCTTTCAGCGTCAAATCGATGCGTTGTCCACCTCGGGTGACATCACGGGTTGCTGGGTTGAGCATCAGATCATCCACCTGAAGAATCCCTGGGCTTTCGGATGCTCCACGACGCAACAGGGCTCGAACACGCGCCAAGAGTTCATCGATCGCGAACGGTTTGGTCAGATAATCATCGGCACCGGCATCCAATCCTTTGACCCGCTGGTCGATCTGGGATTGCGCCGAGAGAATCAGCACCGGTGTGTGGACCCGTTCGCGACGGATATTCTTCAGCACATCCAGACCAGACATTGAGGGCAGCATCACGTCGACGACTAGGAGATCGTAGTTGGTCGCTAGAACCATTTCTAATCCCTTGGCTCCGTCCTCACAGAGATCGACGGCATAACTCTCTTCTTCGAGCGCCCTCTTAATAAAACAACCGACTTTGGTTTCATCTTCTATGACAAGCACACGCATACACACCCCAACAAATATTGAGCAGCGGGGTGATTATACCAGACCGATGGCTGTGAATCTTGAAGCGTACAGTGGCTCTCACTCGTCACGAAGCGGGGACTTAGGTCGAATCGCCGGGGAAGGTCTGTTCTAGAGAGGTAATCATGGGCTTGCCATCGCGGATCGTGAAGACCAACGCTTCCTCGCCTTCCGTTTTGAATTCTCGATTGGCCTGGCGAAGCGTCTCAGTCGACTTGAAGGAGACTTTCGCGCTCCGTTCATCGATGGCCAACGACACAGACGTATTCGTCCGAGTGAAGTCGTGGGCGCTGGGAAAGGCGAAACTCATGGCGAGAGTCTTCCGGTAATCTTCCCGCGTCAGCATGGCCATCTGTTGTTGCGGGCCTTGTTTTAGATGAATGGTGATGGTCGCGTCGTGAGCAATGTGGCGCAGGACGCCGTCGACATCCTTTCGTCGAACAGCTTCGTCGAGTGCGTTGAGAAGATGGTCGATCCCTTCACGATTCAGACGGACATCGGGCTGAACGGGCTTCACCTGCGAATCTGTGAGAACCACGCTGGGCTGACTTGTCGGTAGATGGGGAGCCAGAAACTTGTCGACCAGACTCTGATCCTTGAACATCATGTACCCTGCGTATCCGATGGCCACTGTGGTGCCCAGCACAAAGAGAATGACGATGGCTTTTACCATCGAGAAGCGTGGCAGCGCTCGCTTCCCGGCTCTCTCATCGGTCCCCTGCTTCGTGGCGACCATAGGTCAGCTCTCCGGACTGAAGAATATGAGGTAACAATAGCGTGAATTTTGTGAAAAGCAATCAAAGCCGGCGGCTCTGCAGGCCGATGTACTCTGCGGAGCACGTGCCGAGCCCGACGGCTGCTTCAGACAAGGCCTCCTCTCAACACAGCCATTGTCATGACGATGAAATCATCTCCGGAAAGCGGGTCTAGTCTCTTGGAAAAATAGCGGATCGCGTGGTACCCTGCGAGAGTAACGAGGTACTACTCAACCCGTTCTCTATGAGCTAACCAGAGGGTAGCCGACTCCATGACCACTCAGAATTGGCGTCAACCGACCGACGACTTTATTCACCGACACCTGGGTCCCACCAGGGCCGATATTCAGGAGATGCTCGCCACGTTAGGCCTACGCTCGCTCGACACATTGACCGATAACGCCATTCCTCCTGATATTCGATTTCGGCGAGCTCTTGACGTTCCAGCCGGTGACGGCGAGCAGGCCGTCCTGGCCCGCCTGAAAGATATCGCGTCCCAAAATAAGGTCTATCGCTCGTTGATCGGCATGGGGTACTACGACTGCGTCACCCCGGGCGTGATCCAGCGAAACATTCTCGAAAACCCGGCATGGTATACGCAATACACCCCATACCAAGCTGAGATTTCACAAGGCCGCTTAGAGGCGCTCGTGAACTTCCAGACCATGGTGGCAGACTTGACCGGTCTCCCGCTGGCGAATGCCTCGCTGTTGGATGAAGCAACCGCTGCAGCCGAAGCGATGGCGATGTGCTACACGATCGCCCGCAATGCGGGCGAGGATCGAACGGAATTTTTTGTTTCGCGCGACTGCCATCCACAGACCTTGGCAGTGTTGCAGACCAGAGCCGAGCCTCTGGGTATCGTCATCAAGACCGGTGTCGCCTCGTCCGTTGATTGTTCGCGTCCTCAGCTGTGCGGCCTGTTGTTGCAGTACCCGGCCACGGACGGCTATGTGAGTGATTTCAGCACATTGGTCACGCAGGCGCATGAGGCCGGTGTTCTCGTAGCAGTTGCCACCGATCTTCTCGCCCTGACCTTGCTCCGCTCGCCCGGGGAGTTCGGTGCCGACATTGCCGTCGGTTCGACACAGCGCTTCGGTGTTTCGATCGGCTTCGGTGGACCCCATGCTGCGTTTCTGGCGACCAAAGAGGAATACAAACGGCAGGTGCCGGGTCGCCTCGTTGGTGTCTCGAAAGATGTGACCGGTAAACCAGCCATCAGGCTTTCGCTTCAAACGAGGGAGCAACACATTCGACGGGAGAAGGCCACCAGTAATATCTGCACGGCCCAAGTCTTGTTGGCCGTCATGGCCGCTATGTATGCGGTGTACCATGGGCCGGACGGGTTGCGTCGGATCGCCGAACGTGTACACGGCCTTACGTTGCTATTGGCGGAAGGACTGCGTCGGCTTGGATTCGACGTATTACCGAAAGTCTTCTTCGATACGATTCGGATACCGGTCCCCAAAGCTCAAGCCGATCAAATTGCGACCAGGGCGAACGAACAAGGAGTCAATTTCCGGCACTATGAAGACGGCTCCATCGGCATTTCACTCGATGAAGTCAGCTCCGAGGAAGAAGTGTATCGTCTCCTGCACATCTTCGTCGGGCATGACCAGTTGCCGTTCCGTCTTTCCGATCTCGCTGACGCCATCGATCTCAACTACGCGTCCCCCTTGGCCAGAACGAGTAAGTACCTGACGCATGAGGTCTTCCATCGCTACCACTCCGAGCACGAGATGCTCCGCTATCTCCACAGACTACAGGCCAAGGACCTGTCCCTCGTTCACTCCATGATCCCGCTGGGTTCCTGCACCATGAAGCTGAACGGCACCACGGAAATGCTACCGGTCACGTGGCCGGAGTTCGCTCGTTTGCACCCCTTCGCGCCGGCGGAACAAACGCGTGGCTATCGGACGTTGTTCGAACAGCTCGAATCGTGGTTGGCTGAGATTGCCGGATTTGCAGCGTTCTCGCTCCAACCGAACGCGGGGTCACAGGGCGAATATTCGGGCCTGATGATGATTCGGGCATACCATCGGGCGAAGGGAGAAACACACCGAGACGTCTGCTTAATCCCCGTATCAGCCCACGGCACGAACCCCGCCAGTGCCGCCATGGTCGGCATGACGGTCGTCGTCGTTGCCTGCGATCAGGACGGCAACGTGGATGTCGCCGACTTGGAGACCAGGGCCGCTCAATATCGAGATCGACTATCGGCCTTAATGCTCACCTATCCGTCAACTCACGGGGTGTTTGAGGCAAGCGTGCGGCGCATTTGCCAAATCGTCCATACCCATGGCGGGCAAGTCTATATCGACGGGGCCAATATGAATGCCATGGTGGGCCTCTGCCGTCTGGGCGACATCGGGGCGGACGTCTGCCATCTCAACCTCCATAAGACATTTTGTATTCCCCATGGAGGTGGAGGGCCTGGCGTGGGACCGATTGGAGTGGCACGGCATCTCGTGCCCTTTCTACCGGGACATCCAGTGATCAAGCTTGGCGGGCCTCAAGCCATCGGTCCCGTGTCGGCGGCCCCGTTTGGCAGTCCGAGTATTCTTCCCATCTCCTGGGTGTACATCGCCTTGATGGGGCGAGACGGATTGACCAAAGCCACACAAGTGGCCATTCTCAATGCCAACTACATGGCCAAGCGGATGGAAAAACATTACCCCATTCTGTATCGGGGCGATTCCGGATTGGTGGCTCACGAGTTCATCCTGGATCTCCGTGAATTCAAGGAGAGCGCCGGGGTTGAAGCGATGGATGTCGCCAAGCGATTGATGGACTACGGCTTCCATGCCCCAACCGTGTCGTTTCCCGTGGCCGGCACGCTCATGATCGAACCCACGGAAAGCGAAGCCAAGAGTGAACTTGATCGGTTCTGCGAAGCACTCATTCTGATCCGTGCAGAGATTCAAGAAATTGTCGATGGGCGCCAGCCGCGAACAAACAATGTGCTGAAAAACGCACCTCACACTGCGGCAGCCGTCACGGCGACGGAGTGGAATCGCCCCTATACCCGTGAGCAAGCGGCGTTTCCTGCACCCTGGCTGAGGAACAGCAAGTTCTGGCCGAGCGTGAGCCGCATCGACGAGGCCTACGGCGACCGCCATCTGGTGTGCAGCTGTCCGCCGATCGAGACGTATCAGAACTAGCAGGACCTCCTGTACCATGTCCGACCCCTGGCTGGCTCACCAGCCAGGGGCTTCGTTTGTACCTCTCCTTGCCTGATTTTCTAAATAAGCAGTACAGTACAGAGGATTCATCGCTGAGGAGGATATCCTATGAGCGACATCGGCCGTCGAGGCTTTCTAGTCCGGACTGGCTTGACCTTGAGCGCAGCAGTACTAGCTGGTGCCCAACCTCGCGCTTCTGCTGAACAGGCTACGTCATCAAGTCGATTGAAGAGTTGGGAAGACCTGCGAGCACAGTTTCCCCTCTCTCCACAGCTTATCCACTTAGCCGCGTTCTTCCTCGCTTCTCATCCCACACCAGTACGCGAAGCCATCGAACGGCACCGAGCCGGCTTGGACACGGACCCGATCGGCTATTGGTTTGAACATGAAGAGAAACAGGAGGCGCAAGTCCTCCAGGCGGCGGCTGAGTATCTGGGAGGCAATCCCACAGACATCGCCTTGACCGACAGCACGACAATGGGTCTCGGTCTGCTCTACGGGGGATTACAACTGCGTAGCGGGCAAGAAATCCTGACGACGACCCACGACCATTATTCGACGGAAACCGCGCTGCGTCTTCGCGCCGAACGGACAGGCGCCATGGTACGACAGATTCACCTCTATCGTTCTACCAAAACTGTGTCTCGCGATGAAATTGTCGATTCGTTGCGCAAGGGCATCACCACGATGACGCGCATTGTGGCTGTCACCTGGGTGCATTCCAGTACAGGGCTTAAACTGCCCATTCATGAGATGGCGCTGGCGATCCAGACCATCAATCGCTCGAGAGAAGAGAGGGACCGGATCATCTTCTGCGTGGATGGGGTCCATGCCTTGGGAGTTGAAGATTTCCGCGTTAGCGAACTCGGCTGCGACTTCCTCATCGCCGGAACCCACAAGTGGATGTTTGGTCCCCGTGGAACCGGTTTGGTTTGGGGCCACCCAAAAGCATGGCCGATCGCCAGGGCAACGATCCCGACCTTTAGCAGTCAGGCCTATGACCTCTGGATGGAGAACAAATCGTCAAAAGACCTTCCTCCATCAGTGCACATGACCCCCGGAGGGTTCCATTCGTTTGAACACAGATGGGCGCTGGGTGAAGCCTTCACCTTTCATCAGACCATCGGGAAATCAAAGGTGATGCAGCGGATCTACGAACTGAACCAGCAGCTGAAGCAGGGCTTGGCAGCCATGCCTCATGTCACCTTGCACACACCAGTATCACAGGATCTTTCGGCGGGAATCGTCTGTTTCGAGGTTGCCGGCATGGCGCCTCGCACAGTCGTGGAAAAATTCCGTCGGCGCGGCATTGTCGGCAGCGTCACGCCCTATGCAACGAAGTACGTCCGGCTCGCACCATGTCTTATCAACTCGCCCAAAGAAATCGAGACGACGCTGGCAGAGATCAGAAATTTGCGCGCGTCCTAGAGACCACGCTGCAGAGCAAGGTAGATACTTAGGATGAAGTCTGCTGCAGAAGGCTTGGTGTTTGTAGGGAGGGTGATCTCAACCTACGGCTCGTAGCCTTACTTCTCGCCACATTTCTTGAATTTCGACTCTTCGCACTGCTCAGCGATCTGCTGCGCCTTCGCGATTTGCTCCGGCGTCATGCGTGATGCCGTACGATCTCGGTCCTTCGTGATTTCAGTTTTCGACCCGCTACTCGACGACGCTATCGCCGCGCTGAACCACACATAGGCCAGAACCTGATTTGGTTGAACGCCCTGTCCCTTCGCATACATCTGTGCAAGTTCGTTTTGGCCTCCTGCATGGCCTTGGGCTGCCGCCATGCGATGCCATTTCAGTGCCGCCTGGTAGTCTTGATCCACACCCAGACCACTGCCATACAGCAGCCCTAGGTTATACTGAGCCCGTGCATCCCCACGTTGAGCCAAGGGGTAAAAGAGTCCCGCAGCGACCCTGAAATCTCCACGCTTCAACGCCTCATATGGCTCCTCCCCGGCCAGCGGTATCGACGGAGGTATCGTTTTCTTCGAATTACCACTCAACGATTCCACCGCTGCAGAGACGGTCGCACTAGTCAAGATCAAAACAGCTACGAGTACGACTAGCCTCATCGTGTACCACCTTTCAGCACCGTTAACAGCGTTGGAGTCCCGTGCTGCCCTCGGTGACAAGACAACCGAGCTTCCTCAGCCCCACTTATAGGGCAAACGAGGGACGAGCCCATTCTTGTCGAGCGAGGCCCAAATGTCATCAAAATATTGCTTTCGGCATTCACGCTGACAGATGGAAGGCTACGGGATATGGCTCCCCGTCGACGACTGAACGCAAGGTATAGTCGGGCTATTGGAAATATCGCTGACGCGATGAAAAACTCGCGGTGCAAGCACAGGCTGGTGTGGTGCCGAAGCCGGGATTTGAACCCGGACACCCTTGCGGGCGCTAGACCCTGAATCTAGTGCGTCTGCCAGTTTCGCCACTTCGGCATACAGGCTGCTGAAAATATTTCCCAGCGGCGTTCTCAGTCACCCATCCCCCTCAACGCACCAACCGCGTACGCCTCGGGGTCAAAACTCTTTGCGGCCTTGCTCTGATCCATTCCGAGCAACCCGACGTTAAGACCCAGACTGATGAACTACCAGGGAGACGGATTATCCTGAATTCTCCTCATCGGCGTCAAGCAAACGTTGGCCCCACCATTTCACAGTGCGGCACGGATGGCCGGCCCAGGCATGGCCCATTGCCCGAAGGTCGCGATCTCACGAGGATCGCCGCTGACGATAATGCGTTCACGTACGAGTCCGGCTGCAGCCAAGAGTGAAGGGGCGGCAATCCTCGGGGCTTCATCGACCATCAAGACATCGAAACGCACCCGGCTAAACAGGGGATCGCTTGCAACCCGTATGGGTGTGGCAGCGACGAGTCGACGATTCTGAATGAAGGCCTGGCGGTTTGGATGTTCTTCGGCTGCCAGTAACTCGCGGACCTTTTTGGTCCCCCCCAGTTTGGCGATCTGTTCTTGGAGTTCCTCGAACTCGGCCCGCCTCCCGCTGGGAACGGCCGCCTCCGGAGCCAGCTGCTGAATGCGGCCTTTGGCGAGATCGAGCTCTTTGTTCAGTTGATCCATCTGACCCTGATACAGCGCGCAGTATTGTTTGAGGGATTCTGCATTCTTCCCGACCGCTTGCATCGTCAGCCGTTGAAACAGAGGTAGGTGCTCGAAGTCCTTGATCGTCTTCTGGACATCGGCCATCTTCACTTGAAGGTCTCGCAATTGTGTGACGAGGCGCCATTCTAGTAAGCGGACTTCGTCCAGATCTTTTTGTTTCGCTTCCTTCTGAGACAAAAACGGGGCGAGCTCTCGGAAGCGGTCATACTTGTGTTTCAAGGAGGCCTTGTTGCCTTGCGATTTGGCATAAAATTGATGCATTTGGGCTTCGAACCCCAGTTCATGAAGATCGATGCCGCCGGCTTGCGAGGCAATCGGAAGTTCATACCGAGTGATCCACGTTGTGTGATTCAGTCCACCGGCCTTCATGGTGCGCCCCACCATCCCTACCATCTCATCGCACGCTAGGTGGTCCGGGCTGATTAGGAGGATGCGTTTGTTGGCTCGGATCAGCTCCATCGCTAGATTCCCCAGCTTTTGACGCCGGAAGGACCGGTCATCCGACCACACGGTCGTGAAGACGGATGAGGCGGAGGGGAAGGCCTCAGCCTCAACGTCCTGCATCTGCAACAGCGACGCCAATCGCTCGGTTGGCCCAAGATGATACAGGTCTGGCTTCGCCAACATATCTTTCAGACGGGAGGCTGACGTGCTCACAAGGCCGACCTGATCTGGAACAAGGGTCACAGAAGGGACGTCGCACCCAAGAGCATCAACTAGTTGGACGGATAGGCTGTTCCCGCCCTGCCGTAGGACAACTCCTTCCGTCGTATCCTCCTCATCGGCAGGGACGACGGATACCGGAAGGTCGACGGACAGTTGGACACCGGCAGGCACGATAAATTCGTACAGATGGAGCCCGCCGGTTGTGTGCACCAGACGACCTTGCGACGCCACGACGGGAGCATCTTGCCCTGTTTCGGTGAGACGGATTCGCTCCGCTTCAAGGCGGGTGATCCACCATTCGATGAGTTCTGTGCCTGTCATACCGGCTGACAACCTCTACACGTCATGGCAACGGAACGTCATGATAAAGGCCGATTGCAATGACTGTCCACCACTGGCGCTCAATGGTTACCCTTGTCTTCACGACCAGAACTTGTCTAGAATGAGCCGCTTCTATTAGCACTTGCAGGATGTTCAAAAAGGCCGTCCGGCGAGGCCGCAGCCAGTGAGATGCTGAAGCATACTTCTTCATGTGTTGAAGCGTTGATCGATGCGAGAACGAAGCTGGCTTGTTTTTTCAGCATCCTGCCGAGGAGGAATCTGTGAAGGGCTTGAGATTTGAACGAATTGCTACAGGTCGGCACTATAACGTGGTTTTCCACATCGGCAGCTCGTACGTGCCGGTGAGTGACGAGACCATTGATGAACTCAAGGAACAAAGCTTGGTGCCAGCCGAACGCTTTCTCGATATCCTCATCGACCGTGTCGGCTATTCATCCTACCTGAAGGATCAGATCCGAAACGAACTGAAGTCAACGGGCGATCCAACCACGCAGATCACCGTCCTCCAGGGCGCGATTAGAGAACTGTAGAAATCTCTCTTCTGGAATCCTGTATTCGGGATATTAATCCTCCCGTTCTTTTTCCGCCTAACAGCCCCGCGTAAGCATCTCATCTCGGCAGATCCCCATCCAACTCTATTTATTCCACCCAAAAAGTGAGACAGGCGTTGGTCTCTCCAATACGCGTATCGGGGAGCATCGCCCTGAGTCAAGATTCGCACTCATCGAGCACGGAAGCACTACACCCGACGTTATCAGTCTCCCACCTGCCCTTCCTGAAACAGCTGATTCATGATCTGATTTCTCTTTTCAGGATCTTGATAGTACTTCATCGCCTTGGTGTAGTTTTCCATCGCGCTCTGGCGCTTCCCTCGGATCGCATAGATTTCGGCGATGCCGTGATAGG
>Ga0224510_10001753_pt1 | contig 13825 bp, 21 predicted proteins | sample SF_May12_sed_USG_FD_170161 | JGI IMG/M metagenome (GOLD analysis project Ga0224510, IMG submission 170161) | Sediment microbial communities from San Francisco Bay, California, United States - SF_May12_sed_USGS_4_1 | ecosystem: Environmental > Aquatic > Marine > Sediment | place: USA: California... | reverse complement strand
TGGCGGCGCCCTCACCCAACGCCCCGACGCACCTCGAGGCCGACCCCGTGCGTTTGGCCGAGATCCTCACGAACCTCGTCGCGAACGCGGTGCGGCACTCGCCGGCGGGCGGCGGCGTCGTGATTCGCGTCGGCGTCGCCGACGACGGCGCTGCAGTCTTCGAGGTCGCCGATACCGGCAGCGGCATCACCGCCGACCGGCTGCCCTTCATCTTCGACCGGTTCGTGACGTCGTCGGATGCGGGTGGCACCGGCCTCGGACTCGCGATCGCCAGGCGCCTGGTCGAGGCCCACGGCGGCACGATCGAAGCCACCTCCCCCGGGGGCGGAGGCACGACGATCGGATTCGTCATCCCCCTGGGGTAGGCTTCGCGGGATGAAGCTCCGAGGCGTCACCCTCGACGACCTCGATCTGTACGTCGCCCTGCGATGCGATCCGGAGATGACGGCCGAGCTGGGCGGGCCGCAGTCGCGTGAGGGCATCCCCGACAAGGTGCGCGACGACGTCGCTGCCGTCGAGCGTGACGAGTCATAGGTCTCGGTGATCGAGACCGACGACGGTGAAACCGCGGGGTCGGTCTGCATCTGGCGTCACGACGAAGGCGGCTCGATGATCAGTGAGATCGGCAGGATGGCGTTGGGCAAGTTCCAGGGGCGAGGACTCGGGAAGGCGGCGACCGCCGCGATCCTCGACCGAGCCAGTGCCGACGGTCGCTGGGGCACGATCCATGCATACCCCGGCGTCACCAACGCAACCGTCCAACGGCATCTGCCGCTCGCTCGGGTACACGCTCATCGAGACCCTCGACATCGAGGCGTTCGGGCAGACGCTGCGCGCGAACCACTGGGTGATCGACCCTCGCCAGGAAGCCCTGCCCAGCCGAGAGGTCGCGCGCGACCAGAGCTCATGAGATCGTCGCGACTCAGGGCTCGGTAACGATGCCCGCCAACTCGCTCGCGGCGGCGGCCGCGCCGTCGAGATCGCGGTCGACCACGGCGGTGCCGAGATCGCCGACCACCGTGTCCAGGCGCGTGAGGGTCACGGCGTCGAGTGTGTGAGCGATGCGATCTCGGATCCACTCCAAGGTGACCACGTCGCTTCGCACGCCGCCGATCGAGCCATCGGCCGCGTCGACGAGCGCCCTCCGCGCCCACAATTCGAACCGCATCGTGTCGACCTCGGCCACCGCTCGGTAGCGAAGCTGCAGGTCGTTGACGGCGTAGCCGGCATCGATCGACGCCGCGCGAGTGCCCGAACGGTCGCGGGCGACGATCCTCGTCTCCAGTCGCCGAAGCGCCACGTTCATCGGTTTCACCAGTCGCGGCGGCACGTCGCCCGTACGGAACGACGTCCATGCCTCGAGCATGCCGGCGGCGACCCGCCCCGCCCGGCGCCACTGGGCCCCCGTCGTGAGCTTCGACGCGAAGAGGCGGTCGGCCCCGCCTGCGATCGCGGAGAGCTCGGGCGGCACGCCGCCTTCGAGCGAATCGGTCGGCGAGGCCAGCGCCATCGCCTCGACGTCGGGGCCGTCGGTCGAGAGGAACTCGCCGTAGCCGGGCGCGAAGACCTTGTCGCTCAACGAGCCGTCTTGATGTGTCTCGGTGCCGACCATGACGCCCGAGATCGGCCCCGACGGCCCGTCGACGGTCTGGTCGACCTTCGTCACCTCGACCTCTTCGAACACCGCCCCCGGGATGTTCTCCGGCCGGTTCACGTCTCCCACCTGTGGGTCGGAGGGCATGATCATCGCTGCCGGGCCCTCGATGCCGGCGTGCCACGTTCCTTCGGTGGTCGTGACGAGGCCCTTCGGAGAGTAGTCGAACACGCTTTCACCCAAGTACCAGACCGACCCGTCATCGGACTGGGCGTACAGGTCGATCGCGGTTTCCTGCAGCCGGCCGTCGAGGAACGCCATGTACTGCGAGACCAACACGCGCACGCATTGGCCCGGTGTCCACTCGAGGATCTGCGTGAACGGAAGCAACGTCGTCTCGGTGTGGAAGACCTTCCCGTCGACCCTTCCGTTGAGGATCGCCGAGTCGAGTTCGGCGATCGGGAACAGCGGATTCGTCACCGACGTCGAGTCGGAGAACGGCGCCGCGACGAGATCGCGCCGCGCCGAGTCAGGGGCGAGTGGAAGGTCGCCGAGCCCCGCAGCGTCGAGCTGGGCCTGTGTGGGCTGGGGGATCGGCGTGGACGCGCTGTCAGCGCACGCGAGCCCCGCAGGCGCTGCGACCGCCGGCGTGGAACCATCGGCGGTCATGCCCGCGAGCGTGGCCACGAGCAGGCCGAACGATACAACGATCACGCTGACCCTGGTCCACATGGTGTCCTCCCGCTCGCGAGATGCGTCTCGAACGAACGAGGACATGCTGAGACACTGCCCCTGACGCCAAGCTGAACAAGCGGAGGACCGAAGGGGTCAGGCGCTCTCCCACAACCCGAGCACGTTTCCCTCGGTGTCCTTGAAGTAGCCGAACGCCCCCATGCCCGGAACCTCGGTTCGGGGCCTCACCACACTGCCGCCTTCCGCCTCGACCTTGTTCAGCGACTCTTCGACGGAATCGACGCCGATCGTCAGCACGGGCGAGACGGCGTCGGCGGATCGCTTCATCATGCCGCCGTTGATGCCACCGGGCTCAGTGGGCATCTGCGTCTGCTCGTCGACAGGCGTCGTCATCGCGGTCGTGTAGTCCATCTGCTCCATCGTCTGGAGCTGCCACCCGAAGATCGAGCCATAGAAGCCCTTGGCTCGATCGAGATCGTCGGTCGGGATCTCGAAGTGCACGACCTTGTCCATCGCCTTGATCCTCCTCGGGGTCGGAGACTCGTCCCCCTCAACCCTATGCCCTTCCGCCGATAGGCTCACGGGGGTGGACGATCGCTCCGATGCCGAGGCCGTGCTGATCACGGGGCCGTACGGAAGCGGGAAGACGTCGGTGATCGAAGAACTCGCCGCCGTGCTAGAAGATCGCGGCACCCCCTACGCCGCGATCGACCTCGACTGGCTCGGGTGGTTCGATCCGGGGTTCGGCGATCACGACGCGGGACGACCGGTGATGCTGAAGAACCTGGGCGTGGTCGTCGGCAACTACTACGAGGCCGGCCCGCGACGCTTCGTCCTCGCAGGTGCGATATCGACGGCATCGCACGCGAGCGAACTCCGGACGGCCCTCGCGATGCCACTGACGATCGTGCGACTGACCCTGCCGATCGAAGCGATCGAACGCCGGCTGGCAGGTGCCGTGACCGCGGGCCGCGCCGACGACCTGCGCGTCGCCCGCGAGTGGATCGCCGACGCTCGAGACGAAGGCATCGGCGATCTCGTGCTCTCGAGCGATCGCCCGATCCGCGACGTGGCCGACGACGTGCTGGCCGCACTGGCCTGGTGAGACCGACGGCCGCAGACGACGCCGAAACCCCCCGACCGCCGGGCGATTCCGGCGCTCGCATCGAGGCCTGCCCCGCTTCCCGATGCACCGGCCTCTCGACCGTGCAGGAGCGCGCACTGCCCGCGATCGCTCAGCCCGAAGGAGACCGCAGCTCCTCGCGAGCGGCGAGTTCCCGACGCACCGCCGGCGCGACCTCGGTGCCGAAGAGTTCGATCGAGCGCATCAGCTTGTCGTGGGGAAGTGCACCGACCCCGAACTGCACGAGGAAGCGATCGTGCTCGAAGATCTCGTGCTGGAACAGGATCTTCTCGATCACTTGCTGCGGCGAGCCCACGAAGTTCGCACCGCGCAGTGTGGCTTCTCCGTCGTACCGCTCGCGGGTGAGGGGCGGCCACCCTCGCTCGCGCCCGATCTTGTTCATCATGACGGCGACGTGCGGGAACGAATCGTCCAACGCCTGCTGCGAGGTCTCGGCGACGTAGCCGTGGGAGTTGATGCTGAGCGCCGGCAGGGGATCGTGCCCCGCTTGGTGCGCAGCGTCGCGATGCAGCTCGGCGAACGGCGCGAACCGTTCGGCAAGACCGCCGATGATCGCCAACGCCATCGGCAATCCGAGCGTGCCGGCCCGGAACGCCGACTCGGGCGCGCCACCGACGGCGACCCAGATCGGCAAGGGGTCCTGCACCGGGCGCGGGTACACACCGACGCTCCCGTCGAGCGGAGCTCTGAATCGACCCTGCCAGTTGATGCGATCGGCTCGGCGCAGGGCGATCAGCATCTTGAGCTTCTCGTCGAAGAGCTCGTCGTAGTCGCCGAGATCGAAGCCGAACAACGGGAACGACTCTGTGAACGAGCCGCGCCCCGCCATGATCTCCGCGCGACCCCCGGAGAGCAGGTCGACCGTGGCAAAATCCTGGAACACGCGCACCGGGTCGTCGGAGCTCAGCACCGTCACGGCGCTCGAGAGCCTGATGCGCTCGGTGCGCGCAGCTGCCGCAGCCATCACCACGGCCGGCGACGAGACGATCAGATCGGGGCGGTGATGCTCGCCGATGCCGAAGACATCGAGCCCGAGCTGATCAGCGAGCTCGACCTCCTCGATCAGGTTGCGCATGCGCTGCTCGGGAGCGATCGCCTTCCCAGTGGCAGGGTCGGGATACAGCTCGGCGAACGTGAAGAGTCCGATCTCCATGGTTTCGGGATGAACCCTGTCACGGACTTGGGTGTTCCGTCAGTGACAGGGCCGCGATCCTCGAGCGGATGCCGGCGACGTCGAGCCCGACATCGGCATCGATCTCGGGCCACGTGCCGTACTCGTGCACGAAGCGGCGGGGGACGCCGATGAACGAGTACCGCGTAGGCAGGTCGCCCAGCGCCCGCGTGAGCACCGGGGCGGTCGTGCCCTCGTACCACGGCTCCACGGCGATCACGTGCGGCCGGTCGCCGACGAGAGCCCGTAAGCCCTCGTCGTCGAACGGAGCCACGCTCGTTGCATAGGCGATCGTCACGTCGGAACCCTCGCTCGCCGCCACCGTGCGTGACAGCGTGGGACCGAAGGTCACGACCGTCGCCCCGCTCCCGCGGCGCAGCACCTCGAGCCGGCCCGGCGCTACGTCGTGGGGTTCGTCGTTCGTGGCCAGACTCGTGCGCACGTACGTCGGCGCGGCGTTGTCGAACGTCGCCCGCAGCAGCGACTCCACCTCGGTCCCATGGCCCGGCGAGAGCACCTGCATGCGCGGGATCGTGAGCATGGCGCCCACATCGCCGGCCGCGTGGTGCGTCGCACCTTCGCTCGCGTAGTCGTAGGACGCGCCGGAACCGACGAACGTGCCACCGAGCCCCTGGTAGCCGAAGTCGAGCTTAAGCTGCTCGAACGGTCGCTCGGCCATGAACGGGCCGAGCGAATGTGCGATCGGGTGGAAGCCTTCCATCGCGAAGCCCGCGGCCACCCCGACCATCGCCGCCTCGGCGATGCCGACGTTCACCGCTCGCGATCGGTCGTGGGCGACGGCGCGCTCGAAGTACTGGGCGCTGATCTCCGCCAGCACGATCGCCACCCTGTCGTGTCCGATGAACAACTCGGTCGCCGCGGCGGCGAAGGATTCCCGCATCGAGGCCCCAGGCACGCTCACCATTCCCCTTCGGGCACGTCAGCCACGACCGCGAGCGGCACATCTTGGACGGGGGCGAGGGCACGCTCGAGACCATCGAGGTCGTGCCCGTCGACCTCACGCACGGACCAACCGAAGCTGTCGAGCTTGTCGGTCCACGAATCGGTGACGATCGAGGAACTGTGGTTGTCGATCAACAGAAGCGTGAGGTTCGCGAGGCTCAGGTGTGGCGCCAACGCGATCGCCTCCCAGTTGCTGCCCTCGTTCAGCTCCCCGTCACCGCAGAGCACGACGACTCGCTGGTCGCGCAGGCCCTTCGCGCGGAGCGCTTGCGCGACACCGACTGCCATCGACAGGCCGTGGCCGAGCGACCCGGTCGATGCCTCGACGCCGGGCACCAGGGTCCGATCGGGGTGCGATCCGAGTCGGCTCCCATGCTCCATGAAGCCGTCGAGCCACTCCGTCGGGAAGAACCCCTTGGCCGCCAAAATCGCATAGTGAGCCACCGGCCCGTGGCCCTTGCTCAGGATGAAGCGGTCGCGATCCTCGGCATCCGGCCGCGCAGGGTCGATATGGAGCACCCTGTCGTAGAGCACCCAGAGGGCATCGACGGTGCTGGTCGAACTCTCCTCGTGCTTCTCGTCGCCCGTCGCGTGCGACATCAACGCGCGCACATGCTCGAGGCCACCCGCCGTCGCGTGCATCTCGGAAACCCTATGAGTTCGAGAGCACCCGACGTCAAGTGCGTGATGGCGATCCGGGAGGCTTCGTCGGCCGCCGCTGGGAACCGCAGCGGCCTACGAGGAACGGGAACCGTCGTTCGCCGAGGACGGGGGCGGCGGTATGGGGCCGGGGTCCCGGCCCACGACCGCCACCGCGAGCCTGCCCGTGAAGAACTGCCAGCCCTCGGTGTGCAGCACGACCGGCTCGCCGGGGGGCAGGCCCGTATGACGAAGCGTGAGCGTCGTCGATGCCCCGTCGGGTTCGAGCACGATCTCCACCGTCGTGGAACCTGGGGGCACCCCGTCGTCGCCTTCCCAGCCCCAGGTGAAGACCACGCGCCGGTGAGGCTCGACCTCGACGTACTCGCCGCTCGCGACCATGTTCGCGTCCATCCATACCCGGTACACCCCGCCCGGTCTCGGATCGAGTTCGGCGCGGACACCCTGCCATCGTGCGTAGCGCTCGGCGTCGACGAGGTAGGGGAACACGACCTCGGGCGAGGCGTCGAGGCGCACCTGCATCTCGATGACGTTCGATACCACCTCGCTCATGCATCCTCTCCGATCACGCGCTGCAGCCGGTCGAGATCGCGGCTCCACATGTCCTCGAGCACGAGCGCGAGCGGCCCCGCCGCCTCGCGATCGGCTCGGTAGTACCGGCGAGTCGCTTCCCTCCGCTCGGTCACGAGGCCCGCCTTACGGAGCACGCCGAGGTTCTGGGAGATGGCCGGCCAGCTCACGTCGAACCGGGCCGCGATCTCACCGGCCGAGCGCTCCTCCGTCCAGACCAGCCGCAGGATCTCGCGCCGCCGAGGACTGGAGATCGCGTCGAGCATGGCCTGCATGCTCACTAGTTAAGCACATCCTTCAGGTTGACAGGAACTTTAGTGTTGACTTAAATAGAGCCCACCACCGAGGAAGGGAGTTCGCATGACTCGCGACATCGTGCTGGGTATCGAGGTCTACGCGGAGCCGAAGGCGGTCTACGACACCGTCGCGACGCGATCAGGGCTGGCGTCGTTCTGGACGCCCGAGGTCGAGGGCGAGGAACACGAGGGCGGTGAGCTGACGTTCGGCTTCGCCCAAGCACCCGCACGGCTGCCGGTGCAAGTGACCACGCTGAACGCACCCCAGGGGATCGAGTGGAGCGTGCCGGCGGGATGGCCGGCCTGGGAAGGCACCGCGATCACGTGGTCGTTCGACGCGAGCGAGCACGGCACGAAGGTGACGTTCCGGCACACGGGCTTCGCCGACGAGATGCCCGACTACGACTTCGGCAGCATCGCCCTGACGTGGGCCACGGTGGCCTCTCGATTGAAGGACGTCGTGGAGAGCGGCGGCGCTCCGAACCCGGCGCTCGGTTAGACGTGGCGATCGACGTCACCGTCACAGAGACGATCGGAGCGCCGCGTGTCGACGTTGCGGGCTACGTCATGGACCACCGCAACGACGCGGCGTGGATCGGCGGCATCTCCGAATCGACGCTGCTCGGCGACGAACCGCTCGGCGTCGGATCCGACGTGCGTCGGGTCGCCTCGTTCATGGGCAAACGCATCGAGTACGTGAACAGAGTGGACAGCCTCGAGCCGGGGCGCACGCTCGCGATGCACTCGATCGAGTCGCCGTTCCCGATGCGGGTCACGTATTCGTTCGAGGATGCCCCCGGCGGCGTCGAGGCATCGGTGCGCGTGCAAGGCGAGCCGGCGGCGATGTACAGGGTCGCGGGGCCGCTGCTCGCCCGTCAGGTGCGCCGGTCGGTCTCACGCGATCTGCGCACCCTCAAGGAGCTGATGGAAGCCTCGACCCGCTGATCGCGTCCGGCTCGGGTCAGTCGTCGCGTCCCGACTCGTCGCCCGAGCCGTTCTCGCGACCGTCGTCGTCGACGTTGCTGCCGCTGACCTTGAAGTCCCCGTCGAGCTGCACTTCGACCACGGTGCCGTCGTCGAGTTCGACCTCGACCTCGTACACCGCACCACCGTCGCCGACTTCGGAATCGACCACGGTGCCCCCGCCGGTGTGCTGCAGCGCTGCCGCAGTCGCACGATCGAGGTCGCTGCCCTCGAGCGGACGGTCATCGCTGCTGGTCGCGACGCTCACCGTTGCAGCGCCTCCGGCGAGCACGAGCGCTGCTGCCGTCGCTGCCAGTGCCTTCGTCTTCGTACGCATCCTTCGCCTCCTGGGGTCGAGGACCGATATCCTGAGCCCCCGGTCCTGATTCCACGCTGAACGAAGCTCACGCCGGCGCTGAGGGCAGGCTCACCTCGACACGGGCTCCGCCGAGAGGGCTCTCGCCGAGGGAGACCTCGCCACCGTGTGCTTCGACGACCGCGCGGACGATGGCCAGCCCGAGCCCGGCACCGCCGTCGTTTCGGGCTCTCGCGGCGTCGAGTCGAACGAATCGATCGAAGACCCGCTCCCGATCGGCTGCATCGATGCCCGGGCCGTCGTCGTCGACACTGAGCACCGCGCGCCCCGCGACGTCGATGAGCGAGAGCGCGACGACCCCGTGGGCGTGTCGGGCCGCGTTGTCAGCGAGGTTGCGAACGACGCGTCCGAGCTCGCTGGGGTTGCCAACGGATCGAGCAGCAGAGACCCCATGGGTCTCGACCCGAAGCGGCGTCGAGGCTCGCAAGCGCGTGGCCTCGGCGAGCACGAGGTCGTCGAGGTCGACCTCCTCCACCATTTCCCCGTCGCCCTCGTCCATCCGAGCGAGGAGCAGCAGATCGTCGACCAGCCGTTCCACCCGCAGGTTCTCCTGGTGCACCACCTGCGCCAGCTCACCCACCTTCGCCTGCCTCGGGTGGGTGATCGCGAGCTCGCTGTGCTGCCTGATCGACGCGACGGGCGATCGCAGCTCGTGCGCAGCGTCGGACACGAAGCGTCGCTGTCGAGCCTGCGACGCCTGGAGCCGCGAGAGCATCCGGTTCATCGTCGCCGCGAGTCTCGCGATCTCGTCCCCGGTCGCAGGCTCGGGGACCCGACGATCCAACCTGCCGGCCGAGATCGTTTCCACCTCTTCACGGATCGCCTCGACCGGACGCAGCGCCCGGCCGGTGATCCACCAGGTCACCCACGCCACCACGAGCACGAGCACGGGGACACCGAACACGAGCAGCGGCACCGTCGCCGAGGTCGCTTCTCCGACGTCGTCGAGGCTCCGGCCGACGAGCACGATCCGGGGGCCATCGGGTGCGGAGGCCGCGACCGCGACGGCCAGGAACGTGTGCCCCTCGAGCGGCGCGTCGCTCAGGTGGATCTCCCCGCCGGGCGGCAGGAGCGCCAGCGCAGGCTCGCCGATCACGTTCGAGCTGGAATCGAGGACACGCCCGTCGGGCGAGAGCACCTGCACGAACTCGTCTTCCGACTCGCCCATGTCGAGGTCGGGTGCATCGCCGATGGCGAGGGCCACCGCCACGTCCTCGGCTCGCGTCAACGTCACGTCGTGCACGTTCGCGGTGAGCGAGCGTCCGAGGAACACGAGCAGCGCCATCGACGCGAAGACAAGGGCGAGGCCCACGACCGAGCTCGCTGCCAGCGTGGTGCGGACCCGAACCGATCGCAGGGGACCCGAGCCGTCGTTCATGGGGAACCACCGTCCTGCGCCAGCCGATACCCTGCGCCGCGGATCGTCTCGATCGAGTCCCTGTCGAACGGTCTGTCGATCTTGTTCCGCAGATGGCGGATGTAGACCTCGACGATGTTGAGATCGCCGTCGAACCTGTCATCCCAGACGTGGTCAAGGCTCTCGGTCTTCGACACGACCTGTCCCGCTCGATGCAGCAGGTACTCGAGAAGCGAGGCTTCCCGGGCCGTCAGGCTCACCTCGGTCTCCCCTCGCCAGGTGCGCCGGGCGCCGGAATCGAACCGCAGATCGCCGGCTTCGAGCACGGGCGGACGCTCCGCCCCACCCCGACGGATCAGCGCGTGGATGCGCGAGACGAGGGCAACGTAGGAGAAGGGCTTCGTGACGTAGTCGTCGGCACCGGTGTCGAGTCCCTCAGCCTCGTCGAACTCGCCGTCCTTGGCGGTGAGCATGAGGATCGGGGTCCAGATGCCTGCATCACGAAGTGCAGAGCAGACCAAGTACCCGTTCATGCCGGGAAGCATGATGTCGAGCACGATCGCGTCGTAGGCGTGCTCGGTCGCCATGTGCAAGCCGTCGGTGCCGTCGTGGGCAACGTCGGTCGCGAACCCCTCGGCTTCGAGCCCTCGGCGCAGACCCTCGGCCAGGGTCACCTCGTCCTCCACCACCAGCACGCGCATACGGGTCGCTCCTCTGCAGGCGCCCCATCTTCTCGCGTTCTCCTGAACCGCGCCTGAAGTGGACAGGTCGCCGATTCAGCCGCGCATCAGAGCTCCCGTCGCACGCTCGTGTTCGTCTCCGAGGAAGGGAGAGGAACATGGCATTTCGATCGAAGTACGGAGTCCCGATGGCTCTGGTCCTGATCGCGATGGTGGCGATCTCGATGCTGGCCGGTGGAAGCCCGAGGGCCACCGCGGGCTCCGGCGGTGGTGGCCGGGGGCCGGACCCGGCGAACTTCACCGATCCGAAACCGAACGCGTACTTCCCGCTCGAGCCCGGGTGGTCCTCAGTGTTGCGTGGCACCGAAGGCAAGGACCGTCTGGTCGAACGGATCGTCGTGACCGATCGCACCAAAGTGATCCAAGGCATCACGACGACCGTGATCCGCGACGCCATCCGCCACAAGGGTGTGCTCGTGGAGAAGACCGAGGATTGGTACGCGGCCGACAACCAGGGGACCGTCTGGTACTTCGGGGAGAAGACCGCGACCTACGACGAGAACGGCGACGTGACCGGCACCCACGGTTCGTGGGAGGCCGGCGTCGACGGCGCCGTGGCGGGCATCATCATGCCGGCCGATCCCCAGCCGACCGACGCCTACCGCCAGGAGTCTTACTCCGGCGAGGCCGAGGACCAGGGTTGGGTCGTCGAGCGCGACATCACGCTTCGGGTTCCGTACGGCCGTGTCGACGACGCCGTGCGCACGTTCGAGTGGACCCGCACCGAGCCCGACGTGATGGTCGGCAAGGTCTTCGGCCCGGGCCTCGGCATCGTGTTCGAGTACACGCTCGCGGGCGGAAGCGAGACCCTCAGGCTCGCGCGGGTGAACCCGGCCGCGTAGGAAGCGGCGACGGCTCGTTCCCGGTCGGGAAGACGACCCGGCCGGGAACGTCGCCGTTCGGGTCGATCAGCTTTGGGCCGCGAACTCGTCCCAGATGGGATCAGTTTCGGCGTCGTTCTCGGCGAAACCCCACACCTCGGTGACCTTGTCGCCTGCGATGTGGAACACGTTCACGTAGTTGTACTCGACGCTCTTGCCGCTCGGCGCCGTGACGGTCGCGGTGCCGAGCACCACGGTGTGGTCGTCGTTCGCGACGATGTCGTGCGTGTCCGCCTTCATGGCGTCGCCCGTCATCGCGCCCATCATCTCCCGAACCTCGGCCTTGCCACGCCGAACCCCGGCGGCGCGGCTGTTGCCGCCCGTGTGCCACACGATGTCGTCGGCGATGTGGCCTTCCAGCCACTGCAGGTCGCCGCGCTCCATCGCCGCGAACATCTCGCCGATGAGCGTGGCGTTCGAGTGCTCTTCCATGCCCGACTCCTTCCTCGATCGAGGGGTTGTGAGATCGACTGCGCTCCGAACGATCGGAACGCCGAAAGCGTTTCATGAGGGCGCGAGTACGCGCAAGCGGCGCTCGTCGACCGGAACATCGCAGCCCGACCCGCGTGTGGACGAGCGAGCGCTCCACGGGCATGGTAGTCATCACCCGTGGAGACTTGGGACGCGATCCGGTCGCGGCGCAACGTGAGGGCGTTCGCAGACTCCCCGATCGAGGCCCGCGACCTCGACCGCGTGCTCGAGGCGGCACGGCGATCTCCGTCATCGATGAACCAGCAGGCATGGGACTTCGTGGTCCTCACCGATCGCGAGCGGCTGGTGCGGCTCGCACGGGTGTGGCGCTACGCCGAGCATGTCGCGTCGTCGGCAGCCACGATCGCGCTCGTCGCCCCCTCCACGAGCGACCCCGACGAGCGGGAGACGATCCAGTTCGACCTGGGACAGGTCTCGATGACGATCATGCTCGCCGCCGCCGACCTCGGCATCGGCACCTGCCACGCCGCCGTGGCCGATCAGGCGCTGGCGAGGGATGTACTCGGTCTGCCCGGCGACCGCGAGTGCATGTGGCTGATCTCGCTGGGCCGACCGAAAGGCCGCGCGCTCGCCCCGATCGAGCGGCCGGATCGACGGGCGATCGACGACGTCGTGCACCGCGAGGGGTGGTAGCTCCCCCGCGCCGAGCCGAGCTCAGTCCGATCCCTCACCATCCCCATCCCCGTCGATGGGAGGCGAGTCCCGCAGCATCTGACGCATCGCGGCGATCAAGGTCGCGCGCTCTTCCTCCGACAGGCGAGCGGCGGGGTGGATCAGGCGATAGCTGGTCGGGGGCATCGCGCCCTCCTCGATCACCTCGAGCAGCCCGTCGACCCTTCGGCTGCGCGCGATCCCACTCGGAGAAGTTCACGGTCTCGCGCCCTTCGTCGACGTCGCGCTGCACGAGTCAGGATGCCGGCGCGACATTCGTGTACCAGGGCCATGCGGCCTCGTCGCTGTGGCAATCGAAGCACGCGCCGCGGGCGAGCTCCAGACCCGGTCCCGGGGCGAACGCGGCGGCCTCGGTCACCGGTGGGTTCGCGTGGTCGCGACCGTAGGGCACGACCTGCACGATCACGAACAGCGCGAGCGCACCCCAGAGCCCGACGCGCATCCATCGCGGGAGTCTTCCGGCCACCGTTCCATCGTAGGAACGCGTCGCTGCCTCCGCCTCCGGCGATGGCCTCGTTGAGACCCGGGACCTTCGTCCGGCCCCGGCCCTGTAGCGCGCCCCTTGCTTACGGTTTCCCCATCGGCTAAGCTTTTCCCTGATGGGAAACGAACCGACCGAGGTGCTGGACCGGGTCTACGGGGCGCTCGCCGACCCCGCCCGGCGTTCGATCGTGCGTCGGCTCGCCCACGGAGAGGCCACGGTCGGCGACGTCGCGGCGCCCCTCCACATGGCGCTCCCGTCGGTGTCCAAGCACATCAAGGTGCTCGAGCGCGCCGGCTTGATCGGGCGCCGCGTCGACGGACGCCGACACTACCTGCACCTCGAACCACAGGCGCTGCGCACGGCCGAGGAGTGGCTCGGGTTCTACCGACCGTTCTGGGAAGAGGGTGCCGACAAGCTCGCCGCGCTGGTCGCCGAGCTCGACGAAGGGGAACGACGATGAGCCGGCGGGGACCTGTGATCCAGCTCGACGTCGAGCGCGTGCTGCCTGCACGACCGGCGACCGTGTTCCGAGCGTTGACCGAGCCCGCGCTCTACGCGCGCTGGATGGGCCCGGACGGTTCGACCGTCACGGTCGACGAGATGCAGCCGACCGAGGGCGGGCGGCTCGCCTTCCGGGTGAAAATCGGTGAAGACGGCCCGGAATTCGGGCTGCACGGCACGTACCGCGAGATCGACGCGCCCCGGCGGCTCGTGCACACGTGGGCGATGGAAGGCGACGACAGCGTCTCGACCGTCACATTCGACCTCT